>TARA_R100000687_G_scaffold66991_1_pt1 | contig 329789 bp, 293 predicted proteins | sample TARA_R100000687 | Tara Oceans TARA_R100000687 (sample SAMEA2622685) | marine metagenome | biome: marine biome (ENVO:00000447); feature: mesopelagic zone (ENVO:00000213); material: "saline water (ENVO:00002010), including plankton (ENVO:xxxxxxxx)" | depth 600 m
ATTTTAAATTGTCGTTAGTGGGTCAGTTTTACATTGCCGGTGACACAAGCCTTTGGCCAACATTCTTTGCTGAGCCAGCAATGGTTTATTTTCAACTTTTTGCCAAAAGGTGCGCCAAATACATAGCGGCTACTACCCGATTTTTTTCGCAGTTGAAAGAGAAGACGTCTAGCGTAGGGGTCGATATATACCTCCCGCCCAGACAAAAAAAACGTTGTATCCTTTATGCTATAGTGTTTCCATTCAAGCTCTAACAGCTCTTTTGAAGATAGCCCCGTATAATATTGCAATAAAAAAACCTCGCGATATTTTGATGGCACGTTATCGACTATTTGCAATATGTCTCTGTGACATAATGGTTTGGCAAATTGTCCACCGTCGTCTGTTAGCACTAGTTTGAATGGCCTGGGAAATACATAGACTAGCGAAGCTTGATCTAAGACCCTGAAAACAAACTCCATCGCTGCAATGTAATTTGGTTTTGTAATTCCCTTTATAGTCTTGAGCATTTCTTTCAGTTTGAGGATGTTGTAACCCAGAATTTCATCAACCCGTTGCTCCCCCAAACATCCCATAATGCAAATCATTAAAATCTGCCCTAGTTCATCTGAACTACCTTGAAACTCATTCATTAGGAAATGCCTGAAAGTAGGTAGTCCTCGCCAACCTGGCGACAGAAATTTTGATTTTAATGCATTGATATAAAATACATTTTTACTGTAAGGAAAGTATTTTGCATAGTCAAAAACACCCGATTTCACTTCTTGATGTATTTTTTTTAAGGTAGTCTGCAAATACGTCCTGTGTTTCGGTGTATCTAAAAATTTTGTTTGCTCAGATAAGTGGCACCCCATGATTTTTAGACGTAATACCAAATTACCTTCTGTATCACGGACAATAGGCTTCATTTAATACCTCCATTAAGAACGATGCGCTTTTGGTGAAAAACCGGTTATGATTAAAAACAGGCAACCCCCGGAGGACAGATGTTCAGGTACCATTTAATGGCGTTAGTCGAAAAAAAATCATTTGATGATGGGCAACGCGTTACGATTAACGAGATTTCCGAGGCAACGGGGATACACCGAGCGACCCTATCAAAAATGATTAATACCCCTGGCTGTAATGTGACGCTAGATACCATTGATCGCCTCTGTAAATTTTTCGAGGTTCCGGTCGAACACCTTATCGAGCACGTTCCCGACAAGTAAAGCCCACAGACAGCCTCAGTCAGGCCAACAATCCAAAGTCCGCTGCAGATGGTGTAGCAACAGACTTTTCACTTCTTTCGCTGGCAAATCCGCCAGAAAAGAATTGTGATGTGACGTCCCCGAAAGCCAGTTCAGAAGGGCGTCAGCATTACTCTTCTCATTGCCATTTCCGATGGCAACTATAAGGTTATGGCTGTGAGGATTGATCTGAAGTGACGCTAGCAAATAATCTCGCACGTTATGTAAACGCCTCTGTTGTGATTTATGCTCGTACATTGACTGTAAAAACGTATTCGCCGAGATGCTCATCATAGAATTCTCCTGTATGAAACTCTGACCATCCCTGGCGGACATAGAAATCCCTTCTTCAGCGCTTACTTAACCATTTTTAGTTAGCCCACTTAAATGTAGACTTAAATATACCAATGTCAAATATAGTCGACATTTTATTTTATGTGTACCTTTACTAGGCGTTAGAATGCGTGAGTAACACTGGGCAGTTTTCCTCACTTTCCAGAACATTGACTGATTAAAGAATGCAGCGGATACAGGCGATCTTGTGGAGATGGTAGGATGGCTTTTCACCGTGATTTTAATAAAGAATAAAGAAAGTAACTGCTTTTAAATTGGTTATGTTGTTATTGAAATTTTGTAATTAACTTATAATAGACTGATTTAGCCGTGGTGGACGTTAGATTGTCAGGCCCGAGCACTACTCACCTCTAGTGCCGGCAAGCCGAAATGCATGCTAAGTTTTGCGCTGAATTAATACATAGAGAAGGGCTCAAAGCGGCTTTAGACTATTGCCAAAAACAAAATATTGAGCCTCCACAATGTTCACTTACTGCTGATTCTCACAACGCACACGTTCTTAGAGAAAAAGCAGCCAGAATGCTAAGTGAAATTAAATGGTGGAAAAGGCGATTAGGTAACAAAGCTGGGCGTGATTTTGAATATGGACAAATGCTGCAAGGGAAAGTGACGAATATAATCTCAGATGCGTCATTAAAATACTATTTGTCCAAGAAGCGTCGTTAACTTGAAACTGAAAATATAACTAATTGAAACAAAGCGTTCTTAATTAAGTTGAAAAAAGTGATTGCTGCCGACTGAGCACTGGTAACTCAATTTGCTAACGCTTGTTTCTTCATTAAATTTGAGTCGTTTCAATATTTAGTTTGCTTGGTTTTGTTGTTATATAAAATCACCAAAAATTTCTCTGCGTGACTGAGCGGCACTGATTAATGGCTATCTAACCTACCATCAACGAATGAAAGTGTGCTCTGATACTCGCTTAAAAGGCGATTGAAATCGTTATTTTTATAACGCTTTTGCCTTATTGCCGTTTTTAGTCTTTGGATTTCTTCCGGCGGTATTGCGTTGACAACTATCCCTTCAACATCAATACATACTCTATCAATTGCATCGATGAAGTCCTCGTCACGTTTTTCTAGTAGCGCTGTTTCGACACATATAGCGGCTTTATATAACTTCAACCTGTTTACGCTCTTATAGAGCGGAATATTTAATTGAAGCGCACGTTTAGACTGCGCAAGCAAGATTAGATACTCAATAACAAACTCCAGATCAGAGACATTGATTTTTGTAGAAGTTTGTTTAGCCACATAAACCCCTTTACCGTTATATATATAACGGTAAAGGTAGTATATTTTCCGATATTTGCAATGTTGTTTTTAACTTTCTCTTTTGCGCTTTTCTACTGCTTGTCACTGTAGTCCGACTAAAAATTTTTCTCCGTAAATTCTGCGAGCGAGCTACGCTCCACCTCGTCAAAAATCAGTACTGTTCCATGTTCATAATGTCGATAAACATTCACAGCTGCACTTGCGCCGCTCGAGGCGGCCGTTACAAACTTGTCATCAATCTGAGCAAGGTTCCCAAGTACAACTGTCCGGCAATTTCTGCCGCCCCTTGACAGCATCCCTTTCATTTGTGCACGAGTCATATTTTGGGCCTCGTCAATTATCAAAAATGCATCATCCAGCGAGCGTCCCCGAAAATAGGCCATTGAGGTGAATTCAATATTGGCTTTTTCGATGATGTGTTCAATTGTTGTAAAAGTGTTATGTTCATTGCTATCGTCACTATGCATTGATATCAGCGCATCTGTGATACCTGCAAGAAGTGGCATTGATTTCTCTTTCAAATCCCCTGGCAAAAAACCGGGATCCTCGTCCATGAAATCTCTGCTACGAACAACAACAATCTTCTTGTACTTTTTCTCTTCCAACACTTGATGCAGGGCCGCTGCAACTGCGAGAAAAGTCTTACCAGACCCAGCTGGGCCAAGCAGTATGTTAAGGTCGTATTGAGGGTCGGTTAGCTGGTGCAGAGCTATTGCCTGTCTTGAATTCTTTGGTAAAACACCCCAAATCTTTTTGTGTTTGCGTGGAAGCAATGTCGTGTAAACATGCTCTGCACTCACTTCAGTTACAAGACCAATATGCCCTGCTTCGTCATACCAATACATATTTGATTGAACTTCGTCGTTAAACAGACTTCGATCCATCCTGTATACATCACCGGATAATTTAAAGTCGTCATCACTTTCCAGTTTTTCGAACAGGTCGGATTCAAATACTTGAACACCACCATATAAAAGATCAATGTCAGCGATGGAGTTATCAACGGATACATCTTCCGCACCAACGCCAACAGTTCTCGCTTTCAAACGCATGTTAATGTCGCGAGTCACTATCGACACTGGCTGCTCAAGTCTCTTTTGCAACTGGTAGGCATAATTTATGATTCTGTTGTCGGCCTCGCTGCCTATACCATGCCGCAGCGATTGCTCAAGCTCAATGTTGGTATCGATGCCAATGAACAATTTTCCACGTTTTCCTGTTTCACTAGTTGGAAGCGGGATCCCAATTTCTAGTTGCTCAGCATCGTGGCCACTGACAAGATCTTCAAGCATCCGGATACAGACGCGGGCATCGGCACTAATAGACCTATCCCTGCGCTCTTTAAGATTGTCCAATTCTTCCAGGACAGTGAGGCAGATGTAGATGTCGTCCTCATATGATAAAAGGGACTTTGGATCGTGGACTAATGCTGATGTATCTAAAACACGTGGAATGTTTTTACGTGCGATCATTATGCAACCTCCCCCAAAACAACATCTGAATGTAACAAAAAAGAATCAGCATTTGCAGAATGTTTGGTAAAGTTGCGATTATTCACCAAAATTCTTGTTACCACCCTTCTAGCCCAGTAAAGACGAGGAAGTAACAACTTATCAGCCAAACAAATACTGGGGTACAGGATTACTATCGCATTCTGAATACTTCTGCCACGCATAAAGTTGACCGATTTAAACTGAATGTTGGCTTTGTCCATAATGTAACTGACACTGGCATGCGGGTGCTCATCAGTTTTATGCAGTACTTCAAGTGAGTCTGTAATAGCCGCAAGCCAGGGCGCCATTTTTTCTTCCTCAGTACCTGGTAAAAAACCAATTGATTCAGCAATTTCAGGAGTGTTACGGGTAACAATAACCTTTTCGTACTGGCCTTTTTCAATCACCAGCTCCAAAGCAGCGGCCAGCGCAATCAGCGTTTTGCCGCAGCCGGCCGGGCCGGTCAGAATCACCAAATCCATGTCGGTATCCAACAACGCCTGCAATGCCATCGCTTGATAGATATTTTTAGGATGAATCCCCCAGGCATGCCGATGCATCAATCGCTCATAGCCGAAGTCCAGAATTTTAATTTCATGCTCGGTGATCGCCAGCACCCGACCGGCAAAGGTTTCTGCTTCATCTATCAGATATTCATTGAGATAAGCATTGGGCAATAGTTTACGACTGACATAATGTACTGTATCCCGGCCCTCGTTTTCACTGCGACATTCGCCAACCTGACTCCAGAACTCACCACTGAATTTAAAATAACCTTTGTATAAAAAGCGAACATCATCAATTAACTGGTCTGTTCGATAGTCTTCAACCTGTTTTAAGCCAGCACCTTTTGCTTTCAGGCGCATATTAATATCCTTGGTCACCAGAATAACTATGACCGGACCTTTTTCGCGTTGCAGATACAAAGCAGTATTAATAATTAAGTGGTCATTTTCACCACCGGGTAAACCGGGTATTTCGTCTTTAATATGATGATCATTAATGATAAATAAATGGCCACCTCCTAACTGCTCATTTTGACGGGGTAAGGCCACACCTTGCAGCATTTGCTCTGGTGAAGCGTCACGCAGCACGTCTTCTAACGCCCGGATCGCGATCCGGGCGTCTCTGCTAACGTCTTTATTGCGATCTTTAATGTGATCAAGTTCTTCCAGCACGGTCATCGGGATGACCACGTCGTGTTCTTCGAAATTGAGAAAGGCGAAGGGTTCATGCAGCAGAATATTGGTGTCTAATACATAGATTTTCTTTTCTTTGCTTTTTTTTCGCGCCATACGCAGCTCCTTCAAACAAAACCAAGTTAACTTTACGCAATATTGTTGTTGTCAACTTTATGTAGCTAAACTAAGCATAGTGCAACGGCGCCAGTTGGCGGCCAATTCTTGAATTAAATCGCTAATTTGCGGTGAAAATATTTTGCGATATTTTCGTGACACCCAAATGACAGTGATTAAAGCTAAAATATAAGCGGATGGCAGATGCAGTTTTATTCATTTACTAGTACCATGGCGCCCCGATTTTATGATGGTGCTTTGATATGAATTTTGCTTTGGGACAACGCTGGATCAGCGATACTGAGTCTGACCTTGGTTTAGGAACTCTGGTGGGTATCGAGGGTCGGATGCTGACGGTTTTGTTCCCGGCTACCGGTGAAACCCGGCAATATGCTCAGACTGAGGCCCCTCTTACCCGGGTGATTTTTAACATTGGCGATGAAATAAAAAGTGCGGAAGGTTTCAGTTTAATTGTCACGTCAGTAAGTGAAGCACACAATACCCTGATTTACAGTGGCAACCGTATCGACAACGGCGAAAAAACCGATCTAAAAGAAACCTTTCTCGACCACTTTATCAGCTTTAACAGGCCACAAGACCGTCTTTTCGCCGGCCAGATTGATCGTTTTGATCACTTTACTCTACGTTATCTGGCGTGGCAGCATCAAAGCCGGTTACAGCAAAGCCCATTGCGTGGTTTGCAAGGCGGTCGAATGAGCCTGATCCCACATCAACTTCATATCGCCAGAGAAGTTGCCGGACGCCATGCGCCGAGAGTCTTGCTCGCTGATGAAGTTGGCCTTGGTAAAACAATCGAAGCAGGACTGATTATTCATCAGCAACTGTTGTCCGGACTGGCCACCCGGGTATTTGTCGTCGTACCCGAATCCCTGCAATACCAGTGGCTGGTGGAAATGTTACGCCGGTTTAATCTGCATTTTTCAGTATTTGATGAAGAACGGTGTCAGCAGTCACAGCTGGATGTTAGTAACCCCTTTGATACCGCACAGCTGGTACTATGCAGTCTGGAATTCATCAGTAGCAACAAACAATGGCTGGAACAGGCTCAAAGCAGTGACTGGGACTTATTGGTAGTTGATGAAGCCCATCATCTGGCGTGGACTGCAGAACATGTCAGTAAAGAATATCGTGCCATCGAAAGCCTGGCTCAGGATACTGCCGGCGTTATTTTGTTAACTGCCACGCCAGATCAATTGGGTCAGCAAGGTCATTTTGCCCGTTTACGCCTGCTGGACCCTGATCGCTTTTACGACTATCAGGCATTTATTGCAGAGCAAGCCCAATACCAGCATATTGCCACTACAGCTGGCCATTTGCTAAGCACTGCCCCACTTAACAACGAACTGAAAAGCGACCTGCAACTGCTGATAAAGGAAACAGATATCAGCAACGAGCTCACGTTGCTCAGCGAACCTGTGGCATCTGATAACGCAAAACACGCCAGACAAGTTTTGCTGAGCAAGCTGTTGGACCGCCATGGTACCGGCCGGATCTTATTTCGAAATAGCCGCGCCAGTATTAAAGGTTTCCCGGACCGGGTAGCCAAGCCAGTAGCACTGGATTTGCCTGAACAGTATCGAAATGCCCTTAAAGTATTTCAAAGTCTGAACCAGCAAAGCACACTTGCTAAACTCGCGACAGCCAATTTATTTCCAGAGCGGGTATATCAGGAATTTGAGGGGAGCAGCAGTCAATGGTGGCAATTTGACCCTCGTATTGATTATTTAACAACGTTATTAAAACAACACAAGCCGGCAAAATTTCTGGTTATCTGCGCTGCTGCTGAAACAGCGCTGGCAGTAGAGGGAGCCTTGCGCCAGAAAGAAGGGATCCGCGCCGCAGTATTTCACGAAGGTATGTCGATTGTTGAGCGCGACAAAGCGGCAGCTTATTTTGCTCAGGAGGATTACAGTGCTCAGGTGCTGGTGTGCTCTGAAATAGGTAGCGAAGGACGCAATTTTCAGTTTGCGCATCATTTGGTATTGTTTGATTTACCACTGAATCCTGATTTACTCGAACAGCGAATTGGCCGGTTAGACAGAATAGGCCAGCAGCATGATATTCAGATACATATTCCGTATTTTAAACATAGTGCCCAGCAGATATTATTAGATTGGTATCAGCAAAGCCTCAACGCGTTTGAGCATACCTGCCAGACAGGTCGCTCGGTTTATGAACAGGATGGCCCGGCGTTACTGGCGTTGCTGGCAGCGTCTCAAACCGATGCCTCTGAGGTGGCGCAACTACTGGCGCAAAGCCAGCAGCAGCACCAACGCTTACAACAACAACTCGAACAGGGACGGGACAAGCTGCTAGAGCTGAATTCAGCCGGTGGTGAGCCTGCCCGGCAACTGGCAGCAGACATTGCCCAAACTGACGCTGATGTGCAGCTGCCGATGCTGATGTTTCAGGCCTGGGATTTGGTAGGTGTTAATCAGGAAGATCGCTCTGATACCAGTATTATTTTAACACCGGCTGAACATTTACGTTGCGCCTATCCTGGCCTTGAAGATGACGGCGTTACGGTCACATTCGACCGGGATACCGCGCTGGCGCAAGAGGATATTCAGTTCTTAACCTGGGATCACCCCATGGTGACCGGTACCCTCGATTTGTTGTTAAATGACAATATGGGCAATACAGCAGTGGCATTGCTGCCCAATAAAGCCCTGCCTGTTGGCAGCTATTTTATCGAGCTCATTTACATTGTTGAGGCCAGCGCCCCTACTTATCTGCAATTAGGCCGTTATTTGCCTGGTACGCCAATCCGCTTGCTCCTGGATAAAACCGGCAATGATCTGGCGGCTAAGGTTCCCTTTGATAACTTTAACCGCCAGTTAAAACCGGTTGGCCGGCAGACCGCAAGCAAACTTGTCAATGCCCTGCAGAGCTTAATCCATCCTTTGATTGCTACCAGTGAAACTGCCGCAACAGAGCAATTAGCCAAGGTATGCCAGAACGCATTGCAAAAAATGCAGCAAGCCTTGCAGGCAGATCAGCAACGATTAAAAGCCTTACAGCAAATTAACCCACTGATTCGTCAGCAAGAAATTGACATCCTGACTGATAAACAACATCAACTGACCGATTATATTAGTAAGGCACGTCTGAAACTTGATGCAATCAGACTTATCGTGGTGAGTCACGATTAACATGAATCCGTTTCATTATCAGCCGCCACTGACCCCCTATCTGGATATCATTTATCAGGATGATGATATTCTGGTCGTCAACAAACCCAGTGGCTTGCTATCAGTCCGGGGTAAAGCCCAGGAACATTGGGACTGTCTGGAATATCGAGTCAAGCTAGTACTGCCAACGGCGCGAATTGTACATCGGTTGGATATGGCAACCTCCGGGGTCATGGTGTTAGCATTAAATGCCGATGCCCAGCGCCAACTCAACCGCCAATTTCAGTTACGACAAACCGAAAAAAACTATATCGCCAGAGTTACTGGCCGGGTGGCAGCAGATCAGGGAACTATTTGTTTACCATTAATTTGTGACTGGCCAAATCGTCCTAAGCAGATGGTGTGTTATCAGCGGGGTAAAGCCTCTGTCACACATTATCAGGTGCTGGAACGCTCTGCTAATGTCAGCCGGGTGCAGCTAACACCGGTAACTGGCCGTTCCCATCAGCTACGAGTCCATATGCAAATGATCGGGCATGCTATACTCGGTGACAAGTTTTACGCAGACCCGAAAGCCTTTGCCGCAGCAGAACGTCTGCAGTTACATGCGCAAACATTATCGCTGCAGCATCCGGCAAATGGGAAAACACTTATTTTTGCAGTAAATTGTTCTTTTTGACTTCTTTTTACAATTATTAACCCCATATTCAGTTAACTGGCTTATGATACTCAGCATATTGGGTTGCTAAATAACAAATTGCTGTACTATTTTTAATAAAGAACAATTAAAGAACAAATTTTAATACAAAACGACTTGTAATATAGATGGCAAGTTAATAGTTAGCACGAATAAAGCTTGCTATTGAATGCTGGATTAAATCTAAGGAGAAATGGATGAAACTTAAAATGACTGCCCTTGCTGTGTTGGCTGCCCTGCCGTTTATAAGCACTCAGGCTTTGGCACAATCACCTTCAGCGGCTGATTTAGAACGCAAAGTATTCGGTTCTTTATTTGGTGAATACTATTGGTCACATGAAAATAAATCACTTTCAGCCGAATGGGATAATGTTGAACACGGTCCTGGTATCGGTGCAGAACTAGGTTACCGGGTTAATCAGAACTGGGGAGTGCGTTTAGAATACGCAAGACAACGTTTAGATTCATTAACCGGTGGCAGTATTGGTAATGATCGTTTTGGCGTTGATGCCATGTATCATCTGACAAACTCTAACTTATATATCGTTGGCGGCTGGAAACACTTCGAAGGCAACCTAAGCTCAGATGCACTGAACCTGGGTGTCGGTTACCGTTACTTTGTCCGTAATGATGTTGCCCTGTTCGCCGAAGCGAATCGATACGAGGGTATTAATAACGGCTCATGGTATGACGCCGGTATTAAACTGGGTGCCAGCTGGATTTTTGGTGCTGAAGCGGCACCTGCACCAACGCCTGCACCTGCTCCTGCTCCGGCACCTGCCCCGGTACAACCGGCTAAGCCAGCTGACAGCGATAAAGACGGCGTAATGGATAGTAATGATCGCTGCCCTAACACAGCTGCCAATCATCAAGTTGATCCACAGGGTTGTACTGTGTTCAAAGAAACCATGCAGCGGGTCGGTGATGTTGACGTTGAAGTGAAATTTGGATTTGACTCTGCTGCTGTTTCTGCAGACCAACGTTCAGAAATCATCCAGTTAGCGGCATTCATGAAACGCTTCCCTGAATCAGAAGTGGTTATTGAAGGTCATGCGTCTAAACCGGGTAACGATGCATATAACATGTTGTTATCTAAGCGTCGTGCAAAATCAGTAGCCGACATTCTGACTAGCGAAGGTGTACAATCTTCACGTATTACCTCTGTTGGTTACGGTGAAACTCAGCCACGTATTGATGACAGTACCCCTGCAGCAAATGCGGCAAACCAACGAATTGAAGCAAAAGTAACAGCGAAAGTTAAAGAACCTGTATTACGTTAATTTTCTTACGCTTAACAAAAACCGCCAGTCATGGCGGTTTTTTTTATTGCCGACCGCATAACTTCCTGCTAGGTTTAGCCCTCTATAAGCCGTTTGAGGAACTCCCTATGTCTGTACAAGCTATTGGTCGTTACTGTGCTCTTGCCACAGTATTAGCCTGTATTACTTTTAATGTGCAAGCTGAGCAATCTGTATCTTTGCAGCAATCTGCCCATGTCTGTACCGATGAAAATGAAACTCAGCGACTGGCCGTAAATGAACAACTTAAAGAAATGGCAAAAGCGCTTGCCGAATTTAAGCCGACAACCTTTTGCTTTATCATGCAATCCTCGATAGCAGTTCAGCTGCTTGAGCAGGGCGAGAGCTATGTTAAGGTTAGTCATGATGGTAAAGTTTTATATACGTTCCCAGAATACATAGACGGTAACGATGCAGCTAACGTTATCACTGGCTTGGCCGATAACAGCCAATAACAGCTGAGTTAACAGGTCATATGTGAATAAAACGCTTTGTCAGGGCCTAACCTGGCTTTTAATCGCTACTGTTTTCCAGATAACGGTAGCGGCGCAGGAAGCCCCTTCGATCCAACAACTTTGGCAAAAGGATCTGCAACGCCAGATCCTTGCCAGCGAATTAACCGAATTAACCAGTGAATCTGGCAGTTTCATGGCACTGCAACGTCAGGCTCTTACCAGCTATAATAAGGGTACTGCCATTTTGGTACCTGATTGGGCTGAACGTCCGGTCAGCCCAGATTATCTTGATACTTTGCGTCAACGGCTTAATGATTACGGCTGGCACACGCTGGCGATTATGCCTCCTCCTCCTGCTGAATTCAGCCTTGAACCAGATTCGACCACATACCAGCAATTGCTTGCAGAGCGAATGCGTGCTGCCATGGGCGAGGCTCAGTTACAGGGTGGCAATATCATTGTTATCGGAAAAGGCAGCAATGCCGCCTTATTAAACCGACTGTACAATACAGATCAGCTTGAATCACCTGCGGCATATATTATGCTCGGAGTCTATCTGGCGGACGTGACGTTAAATCGCGAATTAGCGGGCTACATTGCACAGCAATCAATCCCCACTCTGGATATAAGTCATCAACGCGACAACCGATTCGTCACTGCTAACCTAAAGCTGAGACAACAATTGGTGCAGCGTAATCTTAAAACGAATTACCGCCAGCGTCAGTTATCTGGTACTTTTTATGATGAAGATATTCATGCCTGGGTTTTAAAAGAAATAACGGGTTGGTTGCACAGCTTAGGGCTATAAGTCTTTCTGGCTATTGCCGATTCTTCAGTAATTCATACGCGGCCTGAATTTCCTGAGTCCGCCGTTTTGCAACATCCAACATAGCCAAAGGAACCCCTTTTGCCATAAGTTTATCAGGATGATGCTGGGCCATTAATTTCCGGTATGCCCGTTTTAACTCTTTATCATTGCAATCACTACTTACGCCTAGCACTTTATAGGCATCCTGCACGGCATTTGCTGCCGGGCGTTGCGTATTTCGTTGGTTAAATCGCTGCTGAGCCCGATAAGCAGCCACCATTTGTTCCAACTCGATGCGGGATATTGCCAGTTGTGTTGCAACCTGCTGTAGTAATACCTGCTGTTGCTGACTCATCTCGCCGCTGGCATTAGCAATGCCCAGCTGTATTTCAATAAAATACCTTATCACATCATTCTGGCGGCCATAATGCTGATAAAACGTTTGCAGCTGAGCCATCAACGGGAAGTTGCTGGCTTTACCATCGCGAAACGCAGCCTGCGCCTCTTGTTGCTGCGCCTCGTTCAGGCCAAGTTGCTGCATAAAATGTCTGGCCTGCTGAATATGAGCAGCCGTCACCACGCCCGTTGCTTTGGCGATATGACCCATGGTGGCAAACGTGGTATACATGAACAAACCTTGTTGATCGCCGGGTTCGTGAAATATCCCGCGAAACCTTGCCAGGTTGGCGCCCATTTTCAGGTCGAACCAATGCCCCAGAATCAGACCAATAAACAAGCCGGGCAGCCTCAGCAGTGCCAGTCCAAATAAGGCTCCAAGAATTTTACCCCACAAAGTATTTTCCTCCTAAACTGGACTACGTGGTATCTGCTGCGCTTCGTTACTCTAATGAAGTCAGTGACTATCGTCAAAACGCACTATATCGGATTAGCAGGAAATCTAAAATTGATTTATCATAGCGGGCTAATCTTACCAAAAAAATGATAAATCTGGGGCAGAGAAGACTGGATGAAACTATGGTTTACCGGGATAACAATCACAGGCTTGCTCTGTAGCCAGCTGCAGGCAAGTGAACCTGTTATCCCAATGTGTTACCAACCACTAACCCCACCTGTTGTGCTGGTTAATCTGAACCCGGATGACAATACGGTGCGGATCAGCTCAGATGACGCAGATCTGAGTGGCAATCAAACCGCCCTGTTCAGTGGTAATGTGCAGATTATCCATCGTGATACCTTACTTACCGCGCCAGGTGCCCGTTTCAGTCGCAAAGAGCAACAAATTTTTGCGGAGGGTGGGATTGAATATTTTGATACCAGCTTAAAAGTATCTGCCAGCTCCTTTCTTGCCAATACCGCTGAAAACAAAGCTATTATAACTGACGCACATTACCAGTTTATAGCACAGGCCGGGCGTGGTTACGCCCAAAGCCTGCAAGCCAGTCCGGAGCAAATCCGCTTGGATCAGGCGTTATTTACCACTTGCCCTACTGAAGATAATAGCTGGGCTTTACATGCCAGCGATATTAAAATTAATGAAGGTGAAGGCTGGGGTTCTGCCAGCAATGCGGTTTTTAAAATCAAAGACGTTCCGGTATTCTATCTGCCCTACATGACGTTCCCTGTAAACGAGCAACGCAAGACCGGTTTGTTATTGCCCAAGATAGGTAGTTCTCAATTATTGGGGCTTGATGTTGAGCTTCCGTACTATATTAATTTAGCTGAGAACTACGACCTGACCCTGACACCGCGTTATATGAGCAAACGCGGCACCCAGATAAAATCAGAATTTCGCTATCTGACATCTGACCATCAGGGAATCATGCAACTTGAATACCTGAGTTCCGATAATGAAAAACCAGATGATTTCGGTAGTCGTTATCTAAGCCATTTAACACATCGCTCTGATTTCAGCAGTAGCTGGCGTGGTTATATTGACTTTACTGATGTCAGTGATGATGCGTACATTACTGAATTAGGTTCGGATTACGCCAACCAGAGTGATACCCAACTTTATCGCGAAGCAACCATTGCTCACTATGGTGAGAATATCAATAGCCAGCTCAGACTGCAGGGTTTTGAAATTCTGGGTAACTTTGCGGACGCGTATAAAATGCTACCTGAATTGCAGCTAAGTTCAGCCAAGCCCTGGCAGATATTCAATCCGCTTGAGCTGGTATGGCAGGCCAGTTATGCTCATTTTGAAAATGATAATGCACTAATTAATGCCGCAAACCGTTTACACGTTGAGCCCAAACTACGTTTACCCTTTGTCACTCCGGCGCTCGAATTTACTGCTGAAGCAAGTATGCTTTACACCTATTACCAGCAGCAGAGTCATAATAATACGGTAGATATTGACTCGTCAGTGCAACGGGCTCTGCCAAAAATACGACTGTACAGCCGGTTAAATCTGGAACGGGAATATGACTGGTTCGGCGAACCGGCACTGCAGACTTTCGAACCACAAATTCAATATTTATATATACCGTACCGGCAGCAGAGTAATATTGGTTTGTATGACACCACCCGGTTACAAGATGATTATCATGGCCTATTCCGGGAAAACCGCTTCTCTGGCATAGACAGAATAAACGAGGCTAATCAACTAACTGTTGGCTGGACTACCCGTTTTTACGACAATATTGATAACGAGTTATTTCGATTTAGTCTGGGCCAAATCTTCTTTCTGGAAGACCCGGTCGAGGCGACTGATAATCTGACTGAAAACCAAACTGCAACTGACTCGGTGCTGGCCGCGGAAATGATTTGGCATTGGTACCGGAAATGGTATTTAAGTGCTGCCACCCAATATGATATTGATGGTCAGCGAATTATCAAAAGTAACGCCAGTCTTGACTACCGGGGCAGTGAGAATACCTTACTGCAATTGAACCATCGATACAGCCGGGCGGTCTCAGGGTTAGAGATTCAGCAAGTGGGTGTACTGGGCACGGTTCCATTGGCAAAAGATTGGCAGCTTATTGCCAGTTACTATCGTGATGTCACAAACCATCGTATGATAGATGCCAATTTTGGTGTGCAATACGAATCCTGCTGTTGGGCAGTTCGGCTGGTAGCTCGACGTCACATTGTGGCAAATCTCGATACCAGTATTGATAATGCACTGCAGTTTGGCGAACTGGATAGCAGCCTTAGTTTGCAATTTGTGTTAAAAGGCTTCGGTGATAAAGCAGGTTTTGGCGTATCAGACATGTTGTCAAATGGCATTTTTGGATACCGTCGGCCGTATTTACTAACTAATTAGTGTAGGAATTTATGAAGTTACAGCAAGTTATCTGCCTGGCTTTTATCGGCTGGTTGAGTTTTTCCAGTATGGCAGCCGAAAAAGAGATCGATCGGGTTGCCGCTATTGTTGATAATAGTGTTGTTTTACAAAGTGATATTGATGACGTGGTAAACCGGGTTAAACGTAACGCAGAAGCTCAGGGACAAACCCTTCCTTCTGATCAGGCATTGCGTACCCAGGCACTGGAGCGACTGATATTAACCAGTCTGCAGTTGCAGCTTGCTGAACGGATGGGCTTGCAAATCAGTGATGCTCAGCTTGACGATACTATTCGTAACATCGCGCAGGGTGAAAATCTCAGCATCGAAGCATTTCGCCGCCAGGTTGAAGCTGAAGAAGGCAATTATGCGCGGTTTAGAGAAAAGCTCAGAGAAGAAATTATTACCAGCGAAGTGGTCCGTGGTAGCGTGCAGCGCCGCATTTATATCAGCCCGCAGGAAGTTGACAGTCTGCTGAAGTTAATGGAAGAACAGGGTGCTGTCAGTGAGGAATACAATCTGGGGCATATCCTTATCGCCGTTCCCAACCAGGCATCGCCCGATGATATAAGTGCTGCCAAAGAGCGCGCAGATAAAGTGATGGAGTTGTTGCAAAGCGGTAGTGATTTCAAACGCATTGCCATCGCCTCTTCTTCCGGCGGAAAAGCTCTGGAAGGTGGCGAACTTGGTTTCATGAACATAAATGAAATGCCAACCCTGTTTTCAGAGAGCATTCGCGATAAGAAAAAAGGTGACTTAATCGGTCCGATGCGCTCTGGAGCGGGTTTTCATATTATAACTATCTTTGATATCCGTGGCGAAAACGTTGCTGAAATTCAGGAAATCAAATCCCGCCACATTTTAATTAAACCATCCATTATTCTTAGTGAAGAACGCGCTCGCAATACCCTGAATCAGTTTGTTAGCAAACTTCGCGCCGGCGAAGCCGATTTTGCTGAATTGGCCAAGCAGCATTCTGAAGATCCGGGTTCAAAGATGGACGGTGGTGATTTGGGCTGGAGTGAACCTCAGGTATTTGTACCGGCATTTCGTGACACCTTATTGCGTTTGGAAACTAATGAGATTAGTGAGCCATTCCGAACAGAGCACGGCTGGCATATCGCGCAGGTACTGGACAAGCGTGTTGTGGATGCGACGGCTGATAAAAAACGTGAACAGGTTTACCGGATGATTTACAACCGTCGTTTTAATGAAGAATCAGCAAATTTTCTAAAAGAAATACGCGACGAAGCCTTCATTGACGTGTTACCGGAGAGTTAGATGACGCTGCGTATTGCCGTTACGCCCGGCGAGCCAGCGGGCATCGGGCCGGATCTGGTCGTAGCGCTTTCCCGCCAGAGTTGGCCGGTAGAACTGGTTGTGTGCGGCAACGCAGAATTACTCGCTACCCGGGCTGCACGGTTAGGTATTGATCTGACATTGCTACCCTATGACAGCAAGATCCCCGCCAGGGCCCAGGCAGCCGGCACACTAACCGTTGCTGATTTTGCCCTGACCGAGCCTGTTGAGGCTGGCGTACTGAATGTTGCCAATGGCCAGTACGTGGTAAATACACTGCAATTTGCTGGTGAGAATGCGATAAGTACTGAATTTGCGGCCGTTGTCACCGGCCCCGTGCACAAAGGAATTATAAACAGAGCCGGTATTCCGTTCAGTGGCCATACCGAATTTTTTGCGCATCAGTCAAATACACCCTATGTGGTCATGATGCTCGCCACTGAAGGGTTACGGGTCGCGCTGGCAACGACCCATATTCCTCTGGCTTATGTCGCCAAAGCCATTACCCGGGATCGACTGCTCAAAGTCATTACCATCCTGCACCATGATTTACGGCACAAATTTGCAATTAACCAGCCACGAATTTACGTATGTGGGCTTAACCCCCATGCTGGCGAAGATGGCCATCTGGGACGGGAAGAGCTGGATATTATCAGCCCAACGCTGGACGAGTTGCGGGCAGAGGGTATTGACTTAGTAGGGCCACTGCCTGCTGACACACTGTTTCAGCCCAAATATCTGGATGATGCAGACGCTGTGCTGGCGATGTACCATGATCAGGGATTACCGGTACTTAAATATAAAGGCTTTGGCCGTTCGGTTAATATTAGCCTCGGATTACCGCTGATCCGTACCTCAGTAGATCACGGAACTGCCCTGGATCTTGCCGGCAGCGGCAAGGCAGACCCAGGCAGCTTATTTCATGCGGTAAATCAGGCCATTTCTTTGGCACAACAAGCGAACTAACATATGACAGACAATGTTCATCAGGGCCATCGCGCTCGTAAGCGTTTTGGCCAGAACTTTTTACACGACCCTTATGTTATCGGCAGAATTGTTAAAGCGATTTCACCAAAATCGACTGATGTGCTGGTAGAAATTGGTCCCGGACTGGGCGCACTTACCGAACCAGTTGCTGAAGCCGCCGGTAAGCTTATTGTCGTAGAACTGGATCGTGATTTAGCCGAACGTTTACAGCAGCATCCAACGCTGGCAGACAAATTGACGGTACATCAGGCAGACGCGATGAAATTCGATTTCGCTGCATTACTGGCACCTGGACAGAAACTGAAAATTTTTGGCAACCTTCCCTATAATATTTCTACCCCACTGCTGTTTCATTTATTTGAATTCGCTGACCATATCAACAACATGCATTTTATGCTGCAAAAAGAAGTTGTGCAGCGCATGACGGCCAGCCACGGTAGTAAAACCTTCGGTCGGCTTAGTGTTATGACACAGTATTATTGCCAGGCAATACCGGTGGTTGAAGTGGGACCAGGAGCATTTATACCTGCACCTAAAGTAGATTCTGCGGTGGTCAGGTTAATACCCTACCCGTTGGCCGACAGAGCAAAAGTTGATCCTGCCGTGCTAAACAGGGTATGTTTGGAAGCGTTTAATCAGCGCCGTAAAACCTTACGCAATGGCTTTAGCAATTTCGCAACGGCCGAGCAGATAAGTGCTCTGGGTATCGATCCTACTATCAGACCGGAACAGTTACCCGTCAGTGGTTTCATTAAGGTGGCGCAATGGTTGGCAGAGCAGGAAGGTAATGATGAGTGAGCAGTTTGATATTCTGATTAAGGTCGACAATTTTTATTTGGGTGCACAATCTGATCCGACGGAAAACCGCTTTGTGTTTGCTTATACTATTACTATCGAAAACTGTAGCAATGAAACAGTGACCTTACTGAAACGCTACTGGCTGATTACCGACGCCAATGGCAAACAGGCTGAAGTTTACGGAGACGGTGTGGTAGGTGAACAACCTGAACTGGTACCTGGCTCAAGTTACAGTTATACCAGTGGCGCGGTGCTGGAAACCCCGGTAGGGACCATGCAGGGCCATTACGAAATGATTAGCCGCTCAGAACAACGATTTAACGCCGCTATACCGGTGTTCAGGCTGGCCATGCCCAATATCCTAAACTGATGGCAACCTACGTTATCGGCGATGTACAGGGATGCTATGATGCACTGCAACGTTTGCTGTTGCATGTAGAATTTAATCCTGCTGATGATCAGATATGGTTCTGTGGCGATCTGATTGCCCGGGGCCCTGACTCCCTGGCAACCTTAAATTTTATCAAAGCGCTGGGCAAGGCCGCTAAATGTGTGCTGGGAAATCACGACTTACATTTCCTGGCCAGCTACTTTGGGTTCAGTAGCCTTAAAGCGGTGGATAAGTTGCAGCAACTGCAACAAGCACCAAATCTGGAAGAACTTGTGGACTGGCTGTTACACCTGCCATTGATCCATCAAAGCAGCGATAAAAAGCAATTGATGGTCCATGCCGGACTCGCGCCCGAGTGGACAGTAGATGATGCAGAGATCGCGGCGGCAGCAGTGAGCTATCAATTAACACATCAGCCAGAACAAATATTTGCTATTATGTACGGCGATACACCTAACATGTGGCAACAGGCCAAAACTGAGCAACAGCAATGGCGCTTTACCATTAATGCGTGTACCAGAATGCGCTTTTGCCAGCCTGATGGCGCACTGCGCTTTCAGGAAAAAGGTAGCCCACTGAAACAAAGTGAATTAGTGCCGTGGTATGAATTCTGGCGCAGTAAACCCCATCCTGAACTTTTTTTCGGACATTGGGCGGCATTAAATGGGTATAGTCCGGTGCAGGATATTCATGCTCTGGATACTGGCTGCGTCTGGGGCAATACCCTGACAGCCTATTGTATAGAACGTCAACAGCGATACAGTGTTGCAGCGAACAATTAATCCCGTTTTACCCGGGACATCAAAACTGGCGTTTCAGTCTTGTTAAGCAAGAAATCTTAAGCTAAGGTGCTTAAAATAAAACACTTAAAGTGGGAGTTATTATGAAGTTAACCGTAGCGTTGCGGGTGATGGGTGGTTTTGCCATCATTTCCCTGTTACTGCTGTTTATTGGTGTGACCGCCTATATCAGTTTAAACAATATTAGTAACGCCACCACTGAAGTTAATGAGGTTTCCATTCCCGCACTGGAAAATAGTGCAACGATGAAAACTGAATTCGTTACGATGAGCCGGGCAAGTTTACAAGGCTTTTACGCAGATAGCCTGGAAAAGACCGCGGCCGTTAATCAACGCTTTGCTCAGGAAAAGGTTATATATGACAGAGCAGCCGATGCCTTGCGTCAGGCTATTGAACAACATCCAGAACTCCGGGCTGGCGCTGAGCAGGTCAGTGAGACCTATCGTAACTTTATTGAAGCCAGCACAAATCTGCAACGCCGCTTAGACAACAATATCCGGTTGCGTAGCACTATTGCCGGTAAATTAAATGATCTGGAGTTTAGCGCTGATGATATGGCATCACTTATTCTCGATTTCACTGACGTCCGTGATGTTCAGCGCAGATTCCCACGTGCTTACGAGGCTGCTACTCAGATAGAAACCGGCATCAACACCCTTATTAACAACGTGATCGATTTAAACCGGACTGAGACCGATACCACGGTTGCCACGGTTACCAATGAGATTGCGTTTCGCTTACAGGAGCTTCGGGAACAAGTTGCGATAATTCAGCAACAAGCAGGTAGTGCAGTATCAATGACCGCGGACATTGCTGAAAAAGTGCAGCAAATTTCTGGCTTTCTGGAAGGGCCTGACGGTATTCCTGCCTTAAAAGTACAGCTACTTGCAGGTACAGCTGATGCCGAGGCTCAGTTGGCAACTGCAAATCAGTATACTCAAACTGGTATGCAACGATTGGATACTCTGCTTAATCTGACCAGAAGTGCTGCCCAGGAAATTGAACAAAACGCCTCATCAGGCGTTGACAATGCGATCACCTGGATTTTCATAGTGGTTATTATTTCAATTATTCTGTCGGTATTTATTGCAACTGTTACGGTCAGACGCATTGTCAAACCGTTGGCTGAAGTAAATAATATGCTGGGTGTTGTAGCTTCCGGTGACTTAACTAAAACACTTGATGCTTCAGCAAAAGACGAATTTGGTGAGCTCTCACGCAACGTCAATACCGTGGTTAGCAATTTGCAGCAGTTAATCCAGGGCATTATCTCCCGCTCTACTCAACTTGCAGCAGCCTCAGAACAAACCTCTGCCATTACGGTACAGACGACGCAAGCAATTCGCGAGCAGAAATCTCAGGTTACTCAGGCTGCAACCGCCACTACCGAAATGAGCAGCACCTCGCAAGGCGTATTACAAAGCTCCAATGATGCGCTGGCGGAAATTAAGAATGCCGACAAAGAAGCAGAACGGGTGAAAGGCATTTCGCTGGACAATAAGAGCACCATTATCCAACTGTCAAAAGAGGTTGAGCAAGCGTCAGTCGTGATTAATAAGCTACACAAAGACAGTGCTTCCATTGGCAGTATTCTTGATGTTATCCGTGGCATAGCGGAACAAACAAACTTACTGGCACTGAATGCGGCTATTGAAGCAGCCCGTGCCGGAGAGCAAGGGCGTGGTTTTGCGGTTGTTGCTGATGAAGTACGGTCGTTGGCCAGTAAAACACAAGCTTCTACCCAGGAAATTCAGGCGATGATTCAAGTGCTGCAAAGTGGTGCTCAAGCCGCGGTTGAAGCTATGAATAAAGGTAAAAAACAAGCTGAGAATTGCGTAACCCAAACTGAAGTGGCAACATCTGCACTTGATTCCATTACCCATGCAGTGCACTTAGCCCACGATATGAGTGAGCAAATTTCTGGTGCGGCAAAAGAGCAGAATCAGGTATCAAATGAAATTAGTCAGTTGTTAGAGTCAATTGTTGCTATTGCCGAAGAGACTGCCTCTGGCGCAGAGCAGACATCGGACTCCAGCCATGAAGTGGCGCGACTTGCCGAAGAGCTGCGTCAGTCAGTGGCGCAATTCAGGGTATAAGTGATTGTAGCGATAATAAAAAATCCGCTTAATAAGCGGATTTTTTTTGTTCTAATTTAAAACGTTAATCACCTGTACCTGCACGGTCTTTTAATGCTGCCAGTAAGGGTGAGTCTGCAAAACCATTACTTTCAGCCCAGGCAATATCACCGGATTCAGCAACCTGTGAACCAGGTAATTGTCTGACAATAAATTCACCGACATCAGGCGCATTACTTTTAAAAGCATGGCGGATTAACGGCTCACCGTTGCAGACAACACCATCATAAATATTGCGTAACCGTAGACGGTAGTCACTGAGTACTTTACGTAAACGGTTTCTATCGTTAGCCGCAACATAATCGCACATTGAAGCCGCTAACTGCTGATCTGCGACAGCTACCGGCGACATAACAACAGCGGCACTTAATACGGCTGTGCATAATAAGGTGGGCACCAATCTCATTTACTACTCCTCAGCTGGATCGTCAACCCGCATCTTAGCAACATGTTACAATCGGTGCAAATGCCTGGCGACTACTAATTGCGCTGTAAAGTGATAAAACGGTATGAATAAGGATTAACTCCATCGGCCTGATGCTGTTGCTCGGCGACCAGCTGCCAGTCTGCGGCTCGCTGATAATCTGGAAAATAAGCATCACCATCAACCATTAACTCAATTTCAGTCAAATATAGGGTGTCAGCAAGTGGCAGACATTGCCGGTAGATTTCACCACCGCCAATCACCATGACTTCGTTATTATCTGAAGCTGCTGCAAGCGCCTGTTCGACGCTACTAAACCATTCAACACCTTTAGTATCATCCGGTATTGTTCTGCTGACCACCAAATTACGCCGGCCTGGTAATGGCCGGCCAATAGATTCAAATGTTTTACGCCCCATAATAACGGGCTTGCCCAGGGTAACAGCTTTAAAATGCTGCAAATCTGCCGGTAAATGCCATGGCATCTGATTATCTTTACCAATAACCCTGTTATTAGCCATGGCGGCTATCATCGCGATTTTCATGAGTTACCTCAGCGTTGATAGATTACTTCAACGTCGTAATCATCGTCGTCGAAGTCGTCATCATCGTCCAGGTCGTCTACTAACTCACTGGCCGCATCGTCATGATAATCATCCCATTTGAAATGAACCGGATCAGCAACTTCTGTCTCAATCTGTTCCGCAGGTAACGCTTCAATGTAACTGAGAATATCAGCAGCCAGGCGTTCAGTATTAGTGCGCCCTGCCGCCGAAATTTTGAAAACCGGCCCCTGCCAGTCAAGTGCTGAAGTGACCTCAGCGATAATCTGTTCTAACTCATCATCGAGTACTAAATCAAGCTTGTTAAATACCAGCCAGCGAGGTTTAGCTGCCAGTTTTTTGCTGTATTTATGCAATTCCTGAATAATAGTTCTGGCGTTTTCAGCCGGATCAGAGCCATCAGCCGGTAATACATCAATCACATGCAACAATAAGCGGCAACGTTCAAGATGTTTTAAAAACTGAATTCCTAAGCCTGCACCTTCTGCCGCGCCTTCGATCAGCCCTGGGATATCCGCGATAACAAAAGAACGGTGTGCTTCAACTCTGACTACACCCAGATTAGGAACCAGGGTAGTAAACGGATAATCAGCAACTTTCGGCTTGGCTGCAGATACTGACCGGATAAGAGTCGATTTACCCGCATTAGGCAATCCCAGCAAACCAACATCAGCCAGCAATAGTAACTCCAGCCGTAAATTACGGATTTCACCTGGGGTACCGTTCGTTTTTTTCCGGGGCGCACGGTTAGTACTGCTGGCAAAGCGGGCGTTACCCAATCCATGCCAACCACCTTTAGCTACCATCAGCTTTTGGCCATTAGTGGTTAAATCACCAATGACTTCATCTGTATCGATATCAACTGCCCGGGTACCCACCGGTACCCGCAGTTCTAAATCGACACCACGCTTACCGGTACAATTGACACTACCACCATTCTGGCCCCGCTCAGCGCTATGGTATTTCTCGAACTGAAAATCAACCAGGGTATTCAGGTTTTCATCAGCAACCAGGTACACGTCACCGCCATCTCCGCCATCGCCACCATTTGGGCCACCTTTAGAGATAAATTTTTCGCGTAAAAAACTGATAATTCCGTTACCGCCATCGCCGGCTTCAACCCGGATTATCGCTTCATCTACAAACTTCATGTGTTGTGTCCTGATCCACTATAAAAAACATAGGCGCATGCCGTAGCTGCTAAGTATAACCCATGTGATTGTGAGGGGAGAAAATTTATAAAAAAACCCCGCACCAGGCGGGGTTTTTTCAATATAGTTTACTTATTCGCTAACGATGCTAACGAATTTACGGTTGTGCTCGCCTTTTACTTCAAACTTCACTTTACCTTCAGTTAAAGCGAATAAAGTATGGTCTTTACCGATGCCTACATTGCTACCAGCGTGGAAACGAGTACCACGTTGACGCACAATGATGCTACCAGCTAAAACTGATTCACCACCAAAACGCTTGACACCAAGACGTTTAGATTCTGAATCGCGACCGTTACGAGTGCTACCTACACCTTTTTTACTTGCCATGTGTCGATACTCCTGTTACGCGCTGATGCTGGTAATTTTAACTTCAGTAAACCACTGACGGTGACCCATCTGTTTACGTGAATGTTTACGACGGCGGAATTTAACGATTTTAAGCTTATCGCCGCGGCCATGATTGACCACTTCCGCTACTACCTTGCCACCTTCTACTAAAGGGGCACCGATGCTGATGTCTTCGCCATTGGCGATCATCAGCGGGGTAAATTCAATCGTTGCGCCGGTTTCTAAGTCTAGTTTTTCTAGACGAAGCGTTTGACCTTCCGTCACACGGTGTTGTTTGCCACCACTTTGGAAAACCGCGTACATAGTTAACTCCGTACAAGCCACGCCTACGCTATGCTCTATATTAAGGCATCAGGGGCGTGTTTAATTCAAATCACAGGGCGCGAATTGTACGCAATTTCAAACATAGCCGCAAGCACAATTATTAAAAAGATCGCGGCGCAAGCAAACATGTGTGAAAAGGATCGATATTCCCTTTCTGCCGACGGCCACTATAGTGTAGAATTGCCGCCATTCTTGGGGTTTAGCAGTTGTTTTTTCATGACGCTTGACGACATACGCCAACTCAGCGACGCTGATATGGCCGCAGTAAACCAGCATATTTTTTCTCAGTTGACTTCAGACGTAGCGCTGATTAATCAGTTGGGTATCTATATAGTCAATAGCGGCGGCAAGCGTTTGCGGCCACTATTAGCTGTATTGGCCGCAAAGGCTCTGGGTTATCAGGGCAATAAACACCTTAGCGTTGCCGCGATTATTGAATTTATTCATACCTCTACTTTGCTGCATGATGACGTCGTAGATGAATCAACCCTGCGCCGCGGCAAGCAAACAGCCAATGCAGTCTTTGGCAATCAGGCCAGTGTGCTGGTAGGCGATTTCTTGTACAGTCGTTCATTTCAGATGATGGTCTCACTTGACGACATGCGCATTATGCAAATTCTGGCTGACGCAACCAACGTTATCGCGGAAGGCGAAGTATTACAGCTGATGAATGTGAATGATCCTGATACCAGCGAGCAAAACTATATGCAGGTCATTTACTGCAAAACCGCCAAGTTGTTTGAGGCCGCCACTCAGTTAGCCGCTATTATTGCTGAGCAACCTGAAGCGGTGGTGAACAGCATGAAGCAATACGGCATGCATTTAGGCACCGCGTTTCAATTGATCGATGACGTCCTGGATTATCAGGCTGATGCAGCTGAGCTCGGTAAAAACATTGGTGACGATCTGGCCGAGGGTAAGCCTACCCTGCCGCTGATTCATGCGCTTAAACATGGTAATCCGGTGCAGCAGGCGCTTATTCGCAGCGCCATCACCGACGGCAATGGCATGGCCAACCTGCCGGAAATCCTGCAGGCCATGCAGCAAACCAATGCTTTTGGCTATACCCGCAGGATCGCCGAGCAGGAAGCCGAAAAAGCACGCAGGGCGCTCGACAACATTCCTGAATCAGATTACAAGCACGCCTTATTAGCGCTTGCCGAGATGGCAGTATCACGTAGCCACTAGCGTTGCAGCAAATAATTGTGAATAGAAAAGGCGCCCGAGGCGCCTTTTTTGCTAACTAAAATAAACCGTCATTAGCGCTTAGTTATTTTTTACAAACTCTTCGCCTAGCGTAATATCGGCTTTTAAAGTGCCCAACATATCGTTCATGGCTTTTTGCTCGTAGCTGCTAAGCTGACCAATAGGCAGTAATTTTTCTACGCCGTTTTTACCCAGCACTAATGGTTGTGCAAAAAAACGTGCATGCTCACCGTCACCTTCAACATAGGCATACTCCGTTACCGACTCACCCTGCAAACCTTTGATCAGGGATATACAGAACCTAGCCGCAGCCTGGCCCATAGATAGGGTAGCAGAGCCGCCACCGGCTTTAGCTTCAACCACTTCAGTGCCTGCATTTTGAATTCGATGCGTTAACGACGCCACTTCTTCATCACTAAAGCTAACGCCTTTAACCTGAGATAACAGAGGTAAAATGGTGGTTCCACTGTGACCACCGATAACCGGTACCGCGACTTCCTGTGGATTTTTACCTTTTAACTCACCGATAAACGTCTCAGCCCGGATAACATCTAACGTAGTCACACCGAATAAACGACGTGGATCGTAAGTGCCCGCTTTTTTAAAGACATCAGCGGCAATTGCCACAGTGGTATTAACCGGGTTGGTAATAATGCCTACCAGTGCCTTAGGACATTGCTGAACAATAGCCTCGGCCAGGGTTTTAACCACACCGGCATTGATATTAAATAAGTCAGAACGATCCATGCCTGGCTTACGAGGCATACCCGCAGGGATCATCACGATGTCCGCACCGGCAAGCGCGTCATTTAAATTCTCTTTGCCATAACCTTTTACGGTTACCGCAGTCGGGATATGGCTTAAATCAACAGCTACGCCAGGCGTGACCGGCGCCAGGTCGTATAAGGCAAGATCGGTACCCGCTGGTAAATCTAATTTCAATAATAACGACAATGCCTGGCCAATACCGCCGGCAGCACCTAATACGGCAACTTTCATGATTTTCTCCATATGTCAGGGTAAGATGAAACGCGCCAACAATACTGAAATGGCGCGACAATTACAAACGGCTTAAGCCTAAAGTCTAGGGCACGCCCTGCCATTTTAGCGAAATTTCGTCTTGTTTGCCTGACAAACTGTACTGATTGGCCGAATTTGTTACTATTAGCCAGCATTTAACCATAAGAAAAAGCAATCATGACAAAACACTCTAAGCAGGAAGCCCTAATTCAGGCATTCAAAGCAATACTGAAAACGGAAAGTTTTGGCTCACAAAGTGAAATCGTCGATGCCCTTAAGAATGACGGCTTCGATAATGTCAGCCAATCAAAAGTATCAAGAATGCTTAGTAAATATGGTGCAGTACGCACCCGCAACGCCCGCCAGGAAATGGTATATAGTTTGCCTCCGGAGCTGGGTGTACCTACAACCAAAAGCCCGCTGCGTCAGCTGGTACTGGATATTGAACATAACGATGTAATGATTATTATCCGTACCAGCCCGGGTGCGGCACAACTAATTGCAAGGTTGCTTGATTCAGTAGGTAAAGCAGAAGGAGTTCTTGGTACCATCGCCGGTGATGACACCATTTTTATTGCTCCGATAAGCGTTAAAAATATTAATTTTACTTTGGGTAAAGTCACTGAACTGTTTGAGAAAGTATAGCCGGGTGTCACCCGATAATTAGCCGCTGGCTGGCAGGCAAGCCATTTCCAGAAAACTTAATGATGGCGCAAAGAAAGCGGCACAAAGGTCGGTGTGACAGAAATCGAATAACAAATCATACTGATTATTTAATGGTTGCAGCATATCGCTGTTGTCATGCCTGTAACCCAGTTGATAGCTTAATTGCTGCCTGAAACTATCTGCTTCACCAGCATAGCTTAAGCTGATCAACCCCTGGCTATTATGCTGCGCAAACGGCATATTTTGCATTACCAGCAATGGCGTACTTTCTACATTTCCCATCCGACTGGTTAAAGTATGGCTGCTATGTTGCAAGCGGGCAGCCGGTAATATCGAACCCTCGATTTTACTGATCCCCATGATTTCTTCCTGCTGGAGGATATCCAATTGTTGCCAACGCGCCATGTCATAATGCCAACGCTGCAAATGCAGATAACTGCCTGCAGCAAATACCGGTTGCTTTGTCGCGTCGACCAGAGCAAGTTGGCGCTTGCGGCTGCCTTTGGGGTTATGAGGGGTATCGATAAAGCCCGTCAAATCCCGACCATCCAGATAACGAAAACCCTGTAATTGTTCAAGTAAATCAACATGGTTTTTTAATATCTGACATATCTGCTGGCAGGCAATATAGTTGACGTCCAGTCTGTCAGACCGGATCTGAATAAACAAATCAGCCCATACTTCAGTTTGGGCCAGATTGTCACTGGCCAGCAGCGGAAAGGGTTGCAGGCCAAGAGGCCGGGCTCCCGGATAGAGGCTATCCCAATAGTCTGCACCAATAGCAACCACACCGGTCAACTGCGCTTCTGAAAAATGCTCTGCTAACCGGGCCAGCAACAACGCTACCTGGGCCAGCTTTTGTCGCAAGATGGCTTCATGCCCCTCTATCGCATTGAACAGCAAATAGCTGGCATGTAAATTAGCCTCTGCGCATATGCCTAGTTGTTCTCTTGCCATTTCCTTCCCTGAATTAATTTTTAGGTTAATACGTTTAGTTTTGCTGCCTGTTTGCCCGCCGCTAAGACGAAAACCTAATCGCCGTGTGAGATATATCTCACAAAAAGGTAAGTTTAAACGCTATTTTCTGCATAGCACGGAACGAACGCCCAATTTAAGCCTATGTTTTAAATAACATTTAATCGCTATCGGCTATTTTACAATATTATTACAGCCGGTTTATTTCTTAAACCATGTCCCCACCAACCGTGATTCGTTGCATAATATCTTCGTCAACGGATGGCAGCTGACAGGAAGTCAGTCAGATTTGCAGGAAGCAAATCAAAGCTAGGATAGCATAAGGAAGATTAAAGGACACGCTCAGGAAAGGGCATAACTATCAGGACGATATTGCAGGATGCAGCGCCAGGATGGCCGTTTTGCTTGCTTCACACACGCAGAACAACAGGGACGAACCAGGAACCACTCAGGATGAGTTTACTATTACAAGGTAGTAATAGTTAAGGACAGCAGGACCCGGCACGATGCCGTTGGACACTCCGGGATGGAGCCAGGGAAGACTTACTCAGGATGAGTAACAGCACGGATAAGCTGAAACAGAACCGAAAGTGGCCGCGATGTTTGCGGCCTTTTCGCTTTTCTGGCCCACAGAAAATTTCACCACGTCACCAACAAATCATATATCCAAAGTAATTGACGTTGCAGTGAGCGAAGTCAACAAAGCGGCAGCGTTAAGTACGAAGGATATAAAAAACCCCGAGGCAATTACCACGGGGCGTCAGACTATTCGACAATGGACAAGGATAGACGTAGTTTGGTGGATAAGTTCAGTTGGCCGATGCGCTACCCGTTGTTACTGGTATTGCATCGCCAACCCGCTCCCGGAAAGCCCCACCGACTCTTTCCAGGCTGCTTACTTTACCGACGAGACAAACTCAGGATAGGCTTCAATGCCACACTCTGAGGCATCCACGCCCTCATATTCTGCTTGCTCGCTAACACGGATACCCATCACCAGTTTAAGCACATACCAAACGATGAAACTGGTAGCAAATACCCAGACAAATATCGTCGCTGCACCAATCAACTGACCGCTGAAGCTGCTGTTACTGTTGGTTACGGGCACCAGTAACAGGCCTAATAACCCCACCACACCGTGTACCGAAATAGCACCCACAGGATCATCGATTTTCAGCTTATCCAGACCAATAATTGATGCTACAACCAACAGCCCACCAATCGCACCAAACAACGTCGCCTGCAGTGGCGTTGGTGTTGAAGGCTCAGCCGTGATTGCGACTAAACCCGCTAACGCCCCGTTTAGCGCCATGGTTAAGTCAGCTTTACGGAATAACACTACTGACAGTATTAATGCGGCAACGGCACCAGCAGCGGCGGCGGCATTGGTATTTAAAAAGACCACAGCTACGGCGTTGGCATTGCTGATATCACCCAGTTTAAGCACTGAGCCACCGTTAAAGCCGAACCAGCCCATCCACAGTACTAAGGTACCCAGTGTTGCCAGCGGCATATTGGCACCTGGAATTGCATTAATTTTACCGTCTTTGCCATATTTTCCTTTACGGGCACCCAGCAACAACACCCCAGCTAACGCCGCAGACGCACCTGCCATATGAACAATGCCAGAGCCGGCAAAATCAGAGAAACCTAAATCACCAAGGGTATATAATCCAAATACTGCGTTACCACCCCAGGTCCAGCTGCCTTCCATCGGGTAAATAACCCCGGTCATTACCACAGCGAAAGCCAGAAAGGCCCACAGTTTCATGCGCTCGGCTACTGCACCAGAGACAATTGACATGGCGGTTGCCACAAATACCACCTGAAAGAAAAAATCTGAGGCAGTTGAATATACCGCACCACCGGTAAAGCCATCTTCACGCTCAGTGAAACTGGTCAGGGTAGCATCCACATCGACCGCGTTGATGCCGCTTAAGAAAAACTCACCGCCATACATCAAGGCGTAGCCGCACACCATATACATAATGCAGGCTATCGAATATAACGCGACGTTTTTAGTCAGAATTTCTGTGGTGTTTTTCGAACGGACCAGGCCAGCTTCCAGCATAGAGAAGCCTGCGGCCATCCACATGACCAATACTCCGCAAATCAGGAAGTAAAAGGTGTCCATGGCATATTGTAGGTGAAAAATTTGTTCTTGCATGACAGGGCTCCTTATATCGCTTCAGCGTCGGCTTCGCCAGTACGGATCCGTACCGCACGTTCCAGCTCGTAAACAAAAATCTTACCGTCACCGATCCGGCCGGTATGGGCAGCTTGCTGAATTGCTTCGAGCAACCTATCGACCTGATCGTCCAATACGGCAATTTCCAATTTTACTTTTGGCAGGAAATCGACCTGATATTCAGCACCGCGATATAATTCGGTATGCCCTTTCTGACGGCCAAAGCCTTTTACTTCAGTTACCGTTAAACCTTCTACCCCAATGTCTGCAATAGCTTCGCGAACATCGTCCAGTTTAAACGGCTTGATGATGGCACAAACAAGCTTCATGATGGTTTCCTTATGTACTAATCTTCTGCGATTGCAACAAAGACAAGAAAACCTTGTGCCACTTTTATTATTTCAATGAATTACATGGACTTACATTGTTTAACCAACTTTTAGCAGTCGCAATCCGCCCCATGATGGTGCAGCCTTTCCCGCTGGCTGTGCAACAGCAATGCCGCCAGCGGACTGTTGCAGCCGGGACAATTACGACTATGCTTAATATCAGATAACAACGATATTCGTTGCCTCAGCACCCAAGGTTTTATTATGTACTTGGTTTTCAGACTATCTTGTTCATTGTTACCTGTTTTGCTGGCTCTGCTAACCTCGCCGCTTTGTGCAACATCAATTGTTGAGGTTCCGGCAGCCTCACGTTTTGCCAGAATTGATATTGGACAAGGGTTGTCGCAAACCACTGTCACCTCTCTCGCGCAGGACCATAGCGGCAATATCTGGATAGGCACTCAAAGTGGTCTGAATCGCTATGACGGTTTTGCGATCAAAGTTTTTCTGCCCGAACAGCAGTTGAGTCAGTCACTGAGCGATAACTTTATTACCTCGTTACTGGTTGATAAGCAGGGTATGCTCTGGGTCGGCACCCTGAATGGCTTAAACTACTTTAATCCGGTCACTGGCACCTGTGAAAACATCCGTCTGGCACAAAACGGCAGAGATACAGAGCCGCTGGTGCTGGCCCTGCATCTGGATAAACAGCAACAACTGTGGATTGGCACTAATCAGGGGCTTGCCATGTGGCATCAAGCTTCCCGCCAGGTTCATTGGTACGGTGATACCACGCGTTATATCACCGCAGTATCGGCCGATACTGCGGGTCAGTTATGGCTGGGCACACCACGCGGCTTGCTGCGCTTTGACCGCAATAGCGGGCAGTTTAGTTCAGCCAGTAATTTTCCGTTTCCTGATGCCTCCGTTATGACGTTGTACCATGATAAAACCGGCAGCTTGTGGGTCGGACTGGAACGGCAAGGGTTGCTGCTGCAGGAATCTACAGCTGATGGCTGGAGTAGACTTGAGATTACCAGTTACAACAATGATTTAAGCAGTAATGAAATCCGCAGCATCATCATGGACAATCAGGGTGATATCTGGGTAGGCACCCAGCATGGTTTAAGTCGCCTGACCCAGCAAAACGGGCGCTGGCAACAGCAGGTCTCATACCAGCACCAACGTAATAATCCGGCCAGTGTTGGCAATGGTAAAGTTACCGCCTTGCTGCAGGATAACGATGGCAGCATCTGGGTTGGTACCTGGAACGGCGGGGTATCCCGTCTTAATCTGGCAAATAATTTGTTTGTCAGTATCAGCCGTGACTTAGCCTTAATGGACAGCGCCAGGAACCCGGCGACGATAAGTCTGGCAAGCAGTGACAGTACAATCTGGACCGGAACGGCTGATGGTTTATTTACTCTGGATTTAACGACGGCAAGCTTTAATCTGGCCGACACCAGCAGCAAAGGCTTAACCTTCTTTTGCGCGCTCAAGCGCACTAACGAAATATGGTTTGGCCATGGTCAGGGGATAATTGCCGTGACAACGGCCAACGGTAATTACCGGCACGTATCATTACCCCCGGAGATGCCAGCTGGCCCGGTACGCCGGCTTTGGGACTCCGGCAGTCACTTGTGGCTGGCAATTGATCAATTTGGCCTGGTGATACTGGATGAAGCCAGTCAGCACATTGTTGCTCAATATCCGTTTAGCCGTGCCATTACCTTTATCAGGCCTGTTGGCCAGCATTACATGCTGGTGGGCTCTTATCAGGGGTTATCATGGTTTAATGCTAATGATGGTAGCCTGATTTATGAGCATCCCCTTGCATCAGGCGACGACGGCATGGTATTGACGCTGCCGTCAGCCCCGATGGCGTATTTGCAAAGCACTGATCATCGTCACTGGCTGGCAACCAATGGTACCGGTTTATTTGAATTAATGCTGCCAACATCGTTCGATAATCCAGCTAACGTCCGCTTCAGGCAATATGCAGAAGTGGATGGCTTAGCCAGTGGCCAGCTGAAAGCGGCAGAACTCGATCTGGCTGGCAATATCTGGTTAAGCACTGCGTACGGCATTTCAGTATTTAATCCCTTAACAAGCGGCTTTCGAAATTTTGGTTATCAGCATGGTACGCTACGCAGCGACTATATTAACGCTGCCAGCACGGTTATGGCCGATGGCACTATCGTTTTTGGGGGTATGGATGGTTTTACCCTTTTTCAACCACAGCAGGTGCTAAGCTATTCCGCCGGGGCGGTTGCCGTACCGGCCATTTTAGAAATTGAAGTAAATGGTCAGCCAGTCACCATGCCGGATGCAAAGTTAAACATTCCTGCCAGTGATAATCGTAGCTTTAGTGTGCGCTATTCCACCCGGGAGTTTATTGAAACGGCTCAGGTACAGTTTCAGTACCGGCTTGATCCGGTGACACCCGATTGGATCACCCAGCATGCCGCAGCACGCAGCGCCAGCTTTGAGCGGTTACCACCGGGTGATTATCAGTTCCGGTTACGGGCTGGTCTGGCGGAGTCTGGCTGGAGCGACGAAACCATCCTGAACATTAAGGTACAGCCTTTGTGGTGGGAAACCTGGTTGGCAAGAATTTTACTGGCTGCATTAGTGCTAACGCTGATGGTCGGCGTGCACAGGTTCCGGTTAAAGCATTTGCGCAAACAACAGGAAGAAATGGCCTGGCTGGTCGAACAACGTACCGACGCATTAAATGAACGCAGCCGTGCTCTGCAGGAGTCCAAAAACAAAGCCGAGCAAACTCTGGTGCAGCTTGAGTCAACGTTGAAAGAGCTGGTTCGCACCGAAAAAATGGCCGCGTTAGGTCAGTTGGTCGCCGGTGTGGCACATGAAGTTAACACGCCATTAGGGGTGGCATTAACAGCCAATAGTGTTGTTACCGAAGAAAGTCAGTTGTTACAGCAAAAACTGGCCAGCGGTAATATTCGCCGCCAGGAGCTGGATAACTATCTGAGTAAATTAGTCCAGGCAGGCCAGTTACTTGATAATAACCTGCAACGCGCTGCCCAGTTGGTAGCAAACTTTAAGCAGGTGTCGGTTGACCTTACGGCAGATAATCAACGACAGTTTAACCTGGCCAAATATCTGGATGAGTTGCTCGATAGTCTGAGTTTAATGTGGCGTAACAGGAAAATCACGCTGCAGATGCACTGCCCTGATAATATTGTGATGGACAGCTTTCCCGGCACTATTGGCCAGATTATTACCAACTTTACCCAGAATGCCGTAGTACATGGCTTTGCCAACCGTGACAGTGGCGAAATCACCATTAACTGCCGCCAGCAAAAAGATCAGATAGAAATACGCTTTGCTGACAATGGTGCTGGTATCAGCGGTGAGTATATCGAGCGAATTTTTGATCCCTTCTTTACTACTAACCGCCATCAGGGTGGCACCGGCCTGGGCTTACATATTGTATTTAATCTGATTACTCAGAAGCTCGGCGGCACCGTAAAAGTCAACAGCACTCCTGGCGAAGGCACTTGCTTTACCTTGCTGCTGCCATTAAAAGTCGCGGCAGATTAATCTTTTAGAAACTGCTGCCACTGGCGCAGCAATAGCAGAAAATCTTCCAGGCCACACTGGCTGTTCATCCCTTGCTGGTCCAGTTGTAAGTCATCTTCTGCCAAGGCTTGTAACTGGCCGGTCTGCTCATCAGCACTCTGGTAAAAAAGACTGTTGTGGCTTAGGGTTACTTCACCGTTTTCAACTTCCAGCAAAAATTCCCGCCCCTGATACTGCATACTTTGCCGGGGCGTTAATACGCTCAGTTGCTGTAACAGTGGCGTACAGGCATCTGCCTGCTGGCCAAATTCATCCAGCAAAAACCGGCCTAACACTTCATGTTCGCCAGCAAGCCGGATGCTGAACTGGCGGGTTGTGCGATCAAAAATAAAATCGTATTCCATTTTGTGATTCCAGGTTTAACTGGCAGCAAGCGGCGCCTGCATACTCTGCCGGGCTCGCCACAGTAACTCGAGCCTACGGCGCTCAGACACCCTGTGTCGCCCCAACAGAGCATCCAGGCCCGCTCCACTATAGTTATATTTCATCAATTATTGCATGCGAACTTTTCGTTGTTAATTAGCACCTATAAAAAAGGCCTGCAGCTGCAGGCCTTTAACACAATAGCGCTGATTACACCGCTTGCTGGATAATCACGTTATCTGCTTTTTTGGTGTACTGCTCCATGCGGTGGAAGTTCAGGTAACGGTAGGTATCGGCCGCGGTAGCGTCGATTTGCTTAGCGTATTCCAGATACTCAGCCACTGTCGGCAGTTTACCGATAATAGACGCCACTGCTGCCAGTTCTGCCGACGCTAAGTAGACGTTAGCGCCCTGACCTAAGCGGTTCGGGAAGTTACGGGTTGAGGTAGACACTACTGTTGAGTTCTCAGCTACCCGGGCCTGGTTACCCATACACAGTGAACAGCCTGGCATTTCAGTGCGGGCACCGACTTTACCGAATATGCTGTAGTAACCTTCTTCGGTTAACTGCGCCTGGTCCATCTTGGTTGGCGGCGCTATCCACAAGCGGGTTGGCAGCTGGCCTTTGTATTTATCCAGCAGCTTACCGGCAGCGCGGAAGTGACCGATGTTGGTCATACAGGAACCGATAAACACTTCGTCAATCTTGTCGCCAGCCACTTCAGACAGTAAACGTGCATCATCCGGATCGTTTGGCGCACACAGTACCGGCTCTTTAATATCGGCCAGATCAATTTCGATAATTTCACTGTATTCGGCATCAGCATCGGCTGACATCAGCTGCGGATCTTTTAACCAGGCCTGCATTGCCTGAATACGCCGCTCAATCGTGCGCACATCGCCGTAACCTTCAGAAATCATCCACTTTAACATGACGATGTTTGATTCCAGATACTCGGCAATAGAGGCATCTGACAGCTTGATCGTACAACCTGCCGCTGAACGTTCCGCAGAGGCATCAGACAATTCAAACGCCTGCTCTACCGTTAAATTTGGTAAACCTTCGATTTCCAGAATACGGCCAGAGAAAATGTTCTTCTTGCCTTTCTTATCAACCGTCAGTAAACCTTTCTGGATAGCAACGTACGGAATAGCATGCACTAAGTCTCGCAGGGTAATACCCGGCTGCATTTCACCTTTAAAGCGCACTAATACTGACTCTGGCATATCCAGCGGCATAACACCGGTTGCCGCAGCAAACGCCACTAAACCAGAACCGGCCGGGAACGAAATACCAATCGGGAAACGAGTGTGCGAGTCGCCACCGGTACCAACAGTATCAGGCAGCAACATCCGGTTTAACCAGCTGTGGATAATGCCATCGCCCGGACGCAGCGCTACGCCGCCACGGTTCATAATAAAGTCTGGCAGGGTGTGGTGGGTATCAACATCGACCGGCTTCGGATAAGCGGCGGTGTGGCAGAATGACTGCATGGTTAAATCGGCAGAGAAACCTAAACAGGCTAAATCTTTTAGCTCGTCGCGGGTCATCGGGCCGGTGGTATCTTGCGAGCCCACGGTCGTCATTTTCGGTTCACAGTAAGTGCCCGGCCGAATACCGGTTACACCGCACGCCTTACCGACCATTTTCTGAGCCAGGGTGAAGCCTTTGCCTGAATCGGTTTTTGGTAACGGCCGGCGGAACTTCTCTGACGGACCTTCGCCTAAAAATTCACGGGCGCGGTCAGTTAAACCACGGCCAATGATCAGCGGAATACGGCCACCGGCACGTACTTCGTCAATTAATACATCGGTGGCCAGGCTGAATTCTGCCAGTACTTCGTCAGTGCCATGACGGACAATTTTGCCTGCAAATGGCAGGATATCAATCACATCGCCCATTTCAAGGTTGTTTACATCGACTTCAATCGGTAAGGCACCTGAATCTTCCATGGTGTTAAAGAAGATAGGGGCAATTTTACCGCCTAATACAAAACCACCACCGCGCTTGTTTGGCACGTATGGAATATCATCACCCATAAACCACAGAACTGAGTTAGTGGCTGATTTACGAGATGAACCGGTACCCACTACATCGCCGACATAGGCAAGTGGAAAACCTTTTTTATTCAGCTCGTCTAACTGCTTAATCGGGCCAACGCTACCCGGCTGATCCGGGGTAATACCTTCACGGGCATTTTTCAGCATCGCTAACGCATGCAGCGGAATATCCGGCCGTGACCAGGCATCCGGTGCCGGTGATAAATCGTCAGTGTTGGTTTCGCCTGATACTTTAAAAACAGTAACCGTAATTTTTTCAGCCAGGGCCGGCTTATTTTCAAACCACTCAGCATCGGCCCAGCTTTGTACTACCTGCTTGGCATATTTATTACCGGCATCGGCTTTTTCGGTGACATCGTGAAACGCATCGAAAATCAGCAAAGTATGCGACAACGCTTTAGCCGCAATAGCCGCCAGCTTTTCGTTGTCCAGCAGGCTGATTAACGGCTCGATGTTGTAGCCACCCATCATGGTACCCAGCAGCTCGGTCGCGCGCTCAGCACTGATCAGGCTGCAGCTGGTTTCACCTTTGGCAACAGCAGCTAAGAAGCCCGCTTTCACATAAGCCGCTTCATCGACGCCAGGTGGTACCCGGTTGACCAGTAAATCAACTAAGGTGTCTTCTTCGCCTTTTGGCGGATTTTTTAACAGTTCAACTAAAGCGGCTACCTGCTCGGCATTGAGCGGCTTTGGCGGGATACCTTGCGCTGCGCGCTCGGCCACATGTTCGCGATATTGTTGTAGCACAGTATGATCCTCTTGGTCGTTGCCGGCAGTCTTGCTACTGCGGCGTCATTCTTAGAATGAATGGGCGCGATTATATGAAAATTCGGGTCAAATTGACATCGGGCCGTTAACCACGCCACTTATAGTGGGTATAAGCAGCATGAATATAAAAACTAATGTTCTGTATTTTTATTTATAGTGGTCAGACCTCGCTGACAACGAATCAAGTCTTGCAGCAGAGGTTAGAATCCCGAACTGGGCGCCACAGAGTGTCTGAGCAAATGCGCAAGCATTTGTGAGTTGCTGTGGCGAGCCAGGGCGGGAATTGTAACCGACAGCCTGAAACGAGCACTCGATTACTAAATTAAAAAGGCTGAGCAGTTGCGTGCTCAGCCTGTGTAGTCTAGCAGATTTTGACTACCAGATCTTTACGCGTTGCTCCGGCGCGATATACATCGCATCGCCTTCTTTAATATCAAAGGCCGTGTAAAACTCAGGAATGTTCGGCAACACGCCAATTACCCGGTAATGCGCCGGCGAGTGTGGCCCGGTGCTTAACTGGCGACGCAGCGCTTCTTCACGGAACTTGGTGCGCCATACCTGAGCCCAGCTGATAAAGAACCGCTGTTCACCGCTAAAACCGTCCATCACCGGCGCTTCTTTGCCTTCAAGCGATAATTTATACGCTTTCAGTGCTACCGTCATCCCGCCTAAATCACCGATGTTCTCGCCCAGTGCCACTGCACCGTTTACATTAACACCCGGTAGCGGTTCAAACTTATTGTACTGGCCAATTAGCTTAGCACCACGCGCCTGGAACTGGCCCTTATCCTGCTCTGTCCACCAGTTACGTAAGTTGCCATCACCATCGTATTTGGCTCCCTGATCATCAAAACCATGGCCAATTTCATGGCCGATAACCCCACCAATACCACCATAGTTTACCGCATCGTCTGCATCCATATTAAAGAACGGGGGTTGCAGAATAGCGGCCGGGAACACAATTTCGTTGTTTACCGGGTTATAGTACGCATTAACGGTTTGCGGGGTCATAAACCACTCGCCTTTATCGATTGGCTGGCCTAATTTCGCCACCATTTCGTCGTAACCATGGTGGCTGGCACGGATAAAGTTGCCAACTAAATCATCTGCTTTAATTTCTAAAGCCGAATAATCTTTCCACTTATCCGGATAACCGATTTTCGGGGTAAATTTACTCAGCTTATCCTGGGCTGCTACTTTAGTTTCTTCGGTCATCCATTCCAGCTCATTAATCGAGATTTCATAAGCCTTGATAATGTTAGCCACCAACTCTTCCATCCGTGCTTTGGCTTCTGGGGTAAAATGGCGCTCAACATACAACTTACCCGTCAGCTCGCCTAATACCTCGTCTGCCGCATCTACCCCTCGCTTCCAGCGTGGTTGTTGTTGCTCGGTACCACTTAAGGTGGTGCCATAGAAAGCAAAACGACGATCGGCAAAGTTGCTGCTCAGTTTATCGGCATAGCCATGAATGGTTTTCAGGCTTAAATAATCCTGCCAGCTTTGTAAGTCTGTTGCTGCAAATACGTTGGCAAAACCTTCGAAGTAGCTTGGCTGACGAACGATAATCTCGGTTACGTCTGCAAGTTTAACGTCACTGGCAAAAGCCGCCCAGTCAAAGCTACCCATGCTATTGTTCAGCGCTGAGGTTGCCATCTTGTTGTAGGTTTTATCGGCATTGCGGTTATCCAGCCTGGTCCAGTGGTGCTCGGCCAGCGCTTTTTCCAAAGCAAACACCCGCTCTGCAGCAGCGGCAGCATCAGCGTTGCCGGCCATGCTGAACATATCGGTTAAATAGGCTTTATAATCAGCAATCAGTTTTACTGACTTTTCGTCATCATTAAAATAATAATCACGATCTGGCAGGCCTAAGCCGCCCTGGCTAATATACACCGCGTATTCAGTTGAATTTTTTGCATCGTTATTGATAAACCAGCCAAAGGGGATAGCAATGCCATCGCGTTGCAGACGGGCAAATAACGCCGGCAATTGTTCTTTATTTTCCACCGAGCTAATGGCATCTAATTGCCCCTGCAGCGGACTTAGCCCCAGCTTCTCAATTGTTGCCTCGTCCATAAAGCTGTTGTAAAAGCTGCCCAGTTTTTGTTCATCCGAACCCGCTTTTAAATCACTGCGTGCCGACACTTCATCAATAATGGCTTTTACAGCTTGTTGCGAGTTATCGTTCAAAATATGAAACGAGCCATAAGACGCTTTATCAGCCGGAATATCGGTTTCTGCCAGCCATTTGCCGTTTACCGCTAAAAAGAAATCTTCACTGAATTTCGTTGCCGGATCGAAGTACTGGCTATCAACACCGGATACCGTTGGTGTTTTCACTTGTGCTGCTGCTTGCTGAGGGACTTTATCTGTTGCTGGTTCGCTGCAGGCACTTAAACCTAAAGCCAGCGCAACACTGGCAGCAATAATACTGATTTTTTTCATTAATATGTTCCTGAAATAACGAACTGCTTATACTAAGCGCTATTAAAATACGGGTCGGGCTACATTATCGCTGCTATCTTAGCGCTGCTGCAGAACAAAGCCAAATATCTGCCCAAAGCAAGTTGTAACAGAATATATATTGTCGTCTGGCTTGCTGTGGTTTGGCCATAAATTAGTTATTGGTGCAATTGTAACACTGTGGACTGCGAGGACAGCTGTTACCCCTGGCGCAAATTAGCTGAGCCGGTTTTTGCAGGCTGCGGGCAACCCAATTAATATTCAGAATATTGGCGACGCTGGTTAATGAAGTCTGAATAGCTTTCGGCACTCTGGCACCACCAACGCTATTAATGCATAACTGCTTTAATTCGCTGGCCATGGCATCGGCATCAACCCCTTGTGCCAGCAAAGCAGGATTAAGATCGATGCCAGCGCACAGCACATGATTGTTGCCTGCCAAATCATTAACTTTGGTCGATTCGCAGCAGTAAATCCGTGGTGTGCCATTCACATCAAGCAACGACAGCTGCGCACTACTGGCTACGCCGTCAACATCAAACATCCGAAACACGGCCCAATGCTGACAAGGGTCTTCTACCTGACGCATATTGCCCCAGGGCAAAGGTATGCCATTGCCTCGATACACCGCCTTTAGTTTGCCCGGGGTATACGCATCAAAATAATGCCAATGAGCATAAGGTGACACCGCCGTCATCCGTCGCATGGCCACAGAGGCAGATACACCCGCCTGCTGATGGCTGCTTATCTCATACCCTTGGCGGTCCAGTAACTGGCGAAAGGGTAACTTGGGGCATAGCAGGGCACCGGCAAAAAAGCTTGATTCAAAATCGCGCCAGGCATGCAGAATATCCTGCGGTTGAACATCTGTCGATTGTGACATCTCGTCATCGTGGGTGCCACCCACGGTCATGCTGCTTTTTACGCCATCTTTATTGTGCAGTACGGCATGGCCAATATGTACTGCCAGCTCGTACTTTAAGCGGGTGGGAAATTGCTGCAGCAAGCGGTTTAAATGCAAGGTGGCGGGCGGGGTAAAAAAAGAGGTTGAAACATTCTTCGACAACACACCCAGCTCATCCAACAGCTCTTTTGGCGGCGCGGTAAACCAGCTGATATTTAATCCTAACTGCTGCACAATTACCATCAATTCATCAACACTCAGTGGCATTCGTTTCTGACCAACTTCTTCAGCAGCCCTTTCTAACTCCGGAAAGTGGTTCTGATTATGTTCCTGATGCGCCCTAATCAGCAGTTGCGCAAACTGCTTACCGCTGGTGCCGGTTTGTGACAGCATTTCCGGAATAGCAATTTGCAAAATATCATTAGAAAATAAAAAACCCGGCTCCAGCGCCATGCCGCTAATACCGCCGCGACTGCCTTTTTGCGGGGTTAAATCCTGCCCTTCATCTTCACCATCTAAAAACCAGTCGATATCCTTTTGAAATACCTCGGCGATGACCTCCAGCATTTCAATACCCGGCGTACGCTTGCCGCGCTCTATCATCGACAAATACGACACCGACGGCGCCTGATCCGGGTTAACCCGGATACAGCGGGTGGACAAGTCTTCCATGGTTAAGTTATTGCGTTTTCTCAGGTTTCTTATTTTGGTTCCTAAGAAATGGGACTTTCTAAGCAGGCTTTTGTTTATTTTCATTTTGTAAAATTCACACTGTAAAATTTTTATTGTGAAATTATGCTGATTTTTAGCCTAGACTAGTTTTTAACCGATAGCAACAAGCTCATTAGGAACAGGAAAATAATGAAGTTGCACAGAGCACGGCTTGCAATTCCTGCCGTGCTCGCCACAGCAACTCGCTCCTGCTGGCGCATCCGCTCAGACACTCTGTGGCTGCGCCAACAGGATTCCAAGCCTGCTTTATGAGATTACCAATACCCGACAAAAACGAGGATAACAACATGACTACACTGGCCCCAACCCACAGCCAAAACACGCCAAACCAAACTGCCTGGATGGCGACCGAGCTTAGCGTTATTAATCAGCTGAACGAGCGTCATGTGAAGCAAATCAGGGATTACTCAAAAGGCTTTCTGGATAAAACTTTTCCGCTGGCCGAGGGCTCGCATAAAGATGTTATCTGCTACATGGTGTATTTCCAGCATTTGCTGGCATTTTTTGCCGATGGCAGCAAAAGTGGCCTGCAAAACCCGGCGCAGTTTGTCGCGCTAAGTGGTCACCGGGAAGCGCCTGAGTCACTGGTACTGGTCAATGACGGCCGCCACGTCGAGCTGGTACTGAACCGCCATGGCTGTAATGGTGAAAACGACTGTGCCGGTATTGATGATATTCAGCTGCAGGCTAAACAGTCTGACGAGCCGTGGTTCAGCATGTTAACCGGTAAACAGGTTAGCAGAGGTTGTCAGAGTGAAAAATGCTTTACCGCAAAAGACGGTGGGGCTTATCAGGCCTGATGCTATCTGGCGGACTTACTAGCGCGGCTGCAGCTGATATTTTTTCAGCAACTGCTGATATCGCTCACCGCGCTTAAATTTCGCCAGCGCCTGATTAAATTGTTCGCGCTGCGCAGCCGATATGCCATGTTCTTTGCCAAAAGCAAAAAACACTTCAACAGAATCCAGTGCTGGCTGCAACATGACAACTTTATCCCCAGCCTGCTGCAACAACGCAGAGTGACGGATAGTATTAGCCGATGCCATTATCAGCTTTACCCGTTTAGCCAGTAACATCTTAAACAACATATTATCAGACTCCACCAGATCAGCCCTGGCAAACTCCATTTCGTCCAGCAAACTGCCATAGGAGAACTGCCGCACCGTTGCTACCGGTTCTTCGCCCACACTGGCTAAGGTACCGTCGAATTTAAAGGGGCACGGATTGGCGCACAGCAGCACTATAGGATCAACCAGATAGCTTTCGTGGCTATATTCAAACTGCTGCATTCTGAGCGGCGTTTTGTAAAATACCGGGATCAGATCGGCTTTGCCTGTTTCAACATGGTTGACGACCCTGCTCCAGGGCAGGCGCTGAAACTCCAGCTGAATGGCAAGATCCGAGGCAATGTCGTGCAATGTTTCAACTGAAAAACCGGTCAGACTGTTATCCAGCACATAGTAGTAAGGCGGATAATCTTCGTCAGGTATGGCTACTCGCAACACCTGAGCATGCAGCTGAAAAAACATAAACAACAGGCAGCCCAGCAAAAACAGGCAGTGTAGTTTAATTACCCGTTTTGTTTTCAATATACTGGAAACGCCAGTAATCACGCGTTTAGCTCCCTGCATTAGCTATCAGCTAAATATAGCTAATGCTTCGCGAACCACAATGCTGCTTGTGTTAATAAAAATGGATTTAATTGGCCTGCTGAGGTAAATATATTTGGCGAGATAATAGTATCCGCACTTCAATCAAAATAATAAGAAGACAATAAATGGAAAAACCAACAAGTTACAAAAGTGTCGCCCAACAACGAAAAACAAAACTTCGACTTACGATTATCATCCTGACTATGGTAGCGCTATGCGCCGTGGCATGGTTAAAAGGACTCAGTTCGGAAAAAGCCGCCAGGCTGATTGCGTCACATCAGGTTGCTCAGGCCACCGTGCTAAGTTTGCAGCACAATCAGATTAAGGCAGGTAAAACCGATGAGCAGGACTACAAAAATATCTATAGCCTGCAGTATCAATTCACCGTAAATGGTGAAAGTTATCAGAAAACACTGCTGCTATCCGCTTATGACTATGAATCACTTCAGGGTATTGAGCAGATAGAGATCTGGTATTCCCCAGGCAACCCTGAACACAATTCAATTGAAAAAGATTTAAAAACAAAAGCCAGAAGCAGTAGTTTTACCTGGCGTCTTATTTCAGCTGCGCTTTTTGTGATCCCTGCCATGCTGTTCCTGTTTAAATTTGTCGCCTTCTTTTATATACGGGAACCTAAAGGCACCCTTCCAACCGGATTTTATACCGACAACAGCTGGTTAGATATTGAAGACAATTGCCTTGCAGAAATAGACAACAATACTTTGCGGGTGGCAAAGTTTGATAAGAAAAAAGTCGATAAAGTACAGGCGCTGTATCAATCAAATACGGCTTTTTCAGAGATTGTCTCTGCCGTTAAAGCAGAAGAAACGTTGATTCCGCTGACAAAAGTCACCTTACTTGAAAGTAAACATTATAAAGATGAGATAAGCCTGGAATGGCTGGATGGCGAGACTGAACACGATATACGGGTGCAGTTTCTCTCAGTCGCAGCGAAAGAGCATGCACTGGCACGCATTAGCAACTTGCTGCCCGGCGCGCTGGCGCACCGGATTACACCAAAAACCCGCGTACAATCGGCACTGGCCGGGGCCATAGGTGTAATTATTGGCACCTTGGTTATTGCAGCCGCCATACTTTACCAGTTTTCCGGCAAAAACCTGGATATCGTACTTTTTGCCCTTGGCTGTTTGATCATCTACTTTGCGTTGCCAAGTATGATCGCGAGACTGATAGATCCAACAGTCGTCACCTCCTGGTCAACTGAAACTGCCAGCTAAATATTTAACGCCTCCTCAGTGGTTTATGAGGAGGCTTCTTGTTTCAGGCACATTATCCCGGTAAAAATCTAAAGTGACGGCGATAATGCCTCAAGCGCCGGATAGTCGGTATAGCCCTCAGCACCACCAGTATAAAATAGCTCTGGTCTTGCAGCATTCAGTTCAGCATCTTTATTAAAACGCGCAACCAAATCAGGATTTGCGATAAAAGGCACACCAAAAGCTACGGCATCGGCGTCGCCGCGCCCAATGATCACGTTAGCACTGTCTTTATTAAACTTTTCGTTGGCGATATAGACACCACCAAACAACTGTTTCAATTTCGGGCCTAAGCTGTCATCGGCTTGTGCTTCACGGGCACAGATAAAGGCAATGTTTCTTTTGCCCAGCTGCTGTGCCACATAGCCAAAAGTATCACCGCGATGTGAGTCTCCCATGCTATGCGCATCAGCACGAGGCGCCAAATGCATGCCTACCCGGCCAGCGCCCCAAACCGACACAACCGCATCGGTCACTTCCAGCATCAGTCTGGCCCGGTTTTCAATACTACCGCCATATTGGTCAGTGCGCTGATTACTGCCATCTTGCAAAAATTGATCAAGCAAATAGCCGTTGGCACCATGGATCTCCACGCCATCAAAGCCCGCTTTTTTAGCGTTCTGCGCGCCGAGTCTATAGGCATCAACAATCCCAGCAATCTCTTCTGTTGCCAGTGCCCGGGGCGTAACATAAGCTTGTTTCGGTCGCAATAAACTGACATGGCCTTGCGCGGCAATAGCACTGGGCGCTACCGGTAATGCACCATCTAAGTAATGCGGATCGGATATTCGGCCAACATGCCACAGCTGCAGCATAATGCGCCCGCCAGCCTGATGCACCGCAGTTGTGATTTTTTGCCAACCTGCAACTTGTTCATCCGACCAAATGCCCGGCGTAGCCGGATAGCCAACACCCATGGGGCTAACTGAGGTTGCTTCCGTTATAATAAGCCCGGCAGAGGCACGCTGGCGATAATATTCAACCATCAAATCATTAGGCACCCTGCCGACATTGGCCCGGCAGCGGGTTAACGGCGCCATAATAATCCGGTTTGGCAGTAGTAAATCGCCCATTTTTATCGGCTCGAATAAATTAGCCATGCGATATCCTGTTTGTTAGTGTTAATCAGTCTGAACTTAATTGGTCTGGTTTACCCAAAAACAAGGGTTATCGCGATGAATAACCCGATGCAGAAGGCCGGTGGCCATATTTGGTTACAGTTCTTAACTTGCTGACATTCATCCATGTAGGTATATTTTAATCCTGCTGCTTCGCTGCTCATTTACCGTTACTGCCAAGGATTGTTCATGTTTAAAAAGCTCGCTGCCTCTCCTGTTATTATTGCCGTTATTTTAGCGTTGGCTTTGCTGCTCTGGTTGCTCAGTGGCGATAACTACGCCGCTAAGACTGAGCCCCCTGGCGAACAACAGGTACCGGAACAAACCCTTGCTTTGGTTGAAGCCCGCTGGTCTGAAGCAGAACCTTATCAGCTTACCCGGGTAGCGCAGGGCCAGGTTTTACCTTGGCGCACGGTCAGTATTAAATCTCAGCAAGCCGGTACAGTTACACAATTGCTGGTCAGTCAGGGAGACCGGGTTGTGCAGGGTGACAAGTTACTGCAGCTGTCTGATGAAGGACGTAGCGCACTATTAGAGCAAGCGAAAGCCAATCTGACCTTGCGACAAAACGAGCTGGCCAGTGCTCAGGCGCTGGGTAAGTCACAATTTGTTTCAGAAACCGAACTTACCCGCTTAAAAAGCGAGTTGGCACAAGCCGAAGCAGAGCTTGAGCGCACCCGGCTGGCGTTACAGCAAATTGAACCGGTTGCTCCGTTTGCCGGGGTTATCGACCGCCGTTATGTTGAAGTAGGTGATGTGGTGCAGGTAGGCACGGAGTTATTGCAATTGGTGCAAATTGATAAGCTTAAAGTTACCGCTCAGATCCCCCAACAGCATGTTAAAGCGTTACAACAAGGCCAGCAGGTTAACCTGCGGTTACTGGATGGCAGACTCCTTAGCGGCGAACTGAGTTTTATCAGTTTTGCTGCCGATACCGCCACCCGCAGTTTTTATATTGAAGTTACTGTTGCCAACCCGCAACGGTTGCGGATTGCCGGCGGCAGTGCCACGGTAGAAGTGCTGTTGCCGCCGGTTCAGGCGCATTTAATCTCACCTGCGCTGCTTAGCCTCAACAGTGATGGGCAGTTGGGTGTTTCCCTGGTAAATGATCAGCAACAGGTTGAATTTTACCCGGTAAATATTCTCAGCGCTGACAATGAAGGTGCCCGGGTCAGTGGCTTACCTGAGCGGGCACATATAATTACCCAGGGCGCCGGCTTTGTGAAACCGGGCGATAAGGTGCAGGTCGCAGGGGCCAAACCATGAATGCCATTATACAGGCCGCGATCAGCCGCAGCCGCGCCAGTTTAATGCTTCTGCTGTTTTTGTTTATTGCCGGCATTACCGCCTACCAGACCATACCCAAAGAAGCGAACCCCGATGTCGCCATCCCGATGATGTACGTATCTATGTCACTTGATGGCATTAGCCCCGAAGATGGTGAGCGCTTATTGGTGCGGCCAATGGAGCACGAACTACGATCGCTTGAAGGCATCAAAAAAATGACCTCAACTTCCAGTGAAGGCCATGCCTCAGTGATGCTGGAATTTGATGCCGGTTTCGATGCCGATCAGGCGCTGGCAGATGTGCGGGTCAAAGTTGATGCCGCCCGCGCCAAACTGCCCAGTGAAGCAGACGAACCCACGGTAAACGAAATTAATGTCGCGCTGTTTCCGGTGCTGTCGGTAGGTTTATCTGGCCCCGTTTCGGAAAGCCAGCTGGTATACATTGCCCGCGAATTGCAGGAAAACATTGAGGCAATACCAGAAGTTCTGGAAGTAGACATTGGCGGCGACCGCGAAGATATGCTGGAAATTGTAGTCGACCCCCAGGTACTGGAAGGTTATGGCCTGGATTACCAGCAGCTATTTAGCCTGGTCTCCAATAACAACCGGCTGGTTGCTGCCGGCAGTTTAGATACCGGTGCCGGCCGCTTTGCCATGAAAGTACCGGGGGTTATTGAGAATTTAGATGACGTGTTGTCTATGCCCATTAAAGTCGATGGTGATACGGTTATTACTTTTGGCGATGTCGCCACCATTAGCCGCAGCTTTAAAGACCCACTGGGTTTTGCCCGCATTAATGGCCAGCCGGCCGTGGTGCTGGAAATAAAAAAACGCAGCGGTGCCAATATCATTTCCACCATTGAGCAAACCAAAGCGCTAATAACACAAGCCAGCAGCCAGTTTCCGGACGGTATGCAGATTAACTATATTATGGATCAGTCCAAAGAAGTGAAAAACATGCTGTCAGATCTGCTGAACAACGTGTTAACTGCGGTGGTGCTGGTACTGATTCTGATTGTCGCAACCATGGGTATCCGCTCGGCATTGCTGGTCGGCATCACCATTCCCGGGGCTTTTTTTGCGGGTATTCTGATGATCTTTGCGCTGGGCTTTACCATGAATATTATCGTGCTGTTCGCCCTGATTCTGGTTGCCGGCATGCTGGTCGACGGTGCTGTGGTGGTCAGTGAACTGGCCGATCGTAACCTGGGTGAAGGCCAGACACCAAAACAAGCCTGGGCCAATGCTGCCGGGCGCATGGCATGGCCGATTATTGCATCTACTGCTACCACTATCGTGGTGTTTATGCCGCTGTTGTTCTGGCCCGGCGTCGTCGGCCAGTTTATGAAGTATTTACCGGCTACCGTGATCCTGTGCTTGCTGGCATCCTTGTTTATGGCACTGATTTTCCTGCCGGTCATGGGCGGCATCAGCCGGGCCAGGCCAGCACCGCATCAAATCGAAGCCAGCAGGCCAGGCAAAGCCTATCGCAGCTTACTCAGTCGCCTGCTGCGCCATCCGGGGCTTACTCTGGCCGGCTTGCTCGGCGCCATGGCCCTTATTTTTGTAGCCTACAGTCAGTTTAACCATGGTATGGAATTTTTTCCGGATGTTGAACCCGAGTCTGCTCAGGTATGGGTACGCGCCCGGGGTGATATGTCCATTTATGAAAAAGACGCCTTGCTTAAACAGGTCGAGCAGCGGCTGCTGGGGTTAGCGGAAGTTAAAGCGCTGTATGCCCGCTCGCTGGCCAGCAGTAGCGGCGAGCTGGCACCGGATGTGGTTGGTACTTTGCAGTTTCAGTTTATTGACTGGTTTGAGCGACGTAAAGCCGCGGCAATTCTGGCTGATATGCGTATGCTTACCGACGATATCCCGGGTGTTATTCTGGAGTTTCGCCAGCAACAGGAAGGCCCTGCTGCCGGTAAGCCGATAGAGCTGCAGGTAAGCAGCAGCGAGGCAGCAGCCACCGAGCAGGCGGTAAGCACCATTGTCAGCCAGATGCAGCAAATGGAAGGGTTTGTCGATATTGAGGATGACCGCAGCCTGCCTGGAATTGAATGGCGAATTGAAGTCGATCGGGCAGCAGCAGCGCGCTTTGGTGCCGATGTGCTAACGGTAGGCAACGCGGTGCAAATGGTCAGTAATGGCTTATTGCTGGCCAAGTTCCGGCCCGAATATGCCAGCGACGAAGTGGATATCCGGGTTAGGTTTCCTCAGCAGTGGCGCTCCTTGGATCAATTGGGCCGGCTGACTATTCAGACGCCGCGCGGCCAGGTCCCGCTGAGCAACTTTGTTGAACGGGTAGCCGCGCCTAAAACCAGTGTTATTAAGCGAATTGACGGTAACCGGGCGGTTACCATAAAAAGCGATTTGACGCCGGGTGCTCAGGTTAGTGAGCGCTTACAGGCCTTACTGGCCAGTGACATGAAACTGCCCGACAACGTAATTGTGAAAACCGCCGGTGAAAGTGCTGATCAGCAAGAAGCCATGACCTTTCTAATGGGCGCCTTTGCCACAGCTATCTTTTTAATGCTGATGATTTTACTGGTGCAATTTAACAGCTGGTACCAGAGCCTACTGGTGTTGTCGGCCATCGTATTTTCGACCGCCGGGGTATTACTGGGCCTGCTGGTGAACGGCCAGAGCTTTGGTATCGTAATGGTAGGTATGGGAATTATTGGCCTGGCGGGTATTGTGGTAAATAATAACATCGTACTGATAGACACCTTTAACCAACTGCGCGACAGCGGCATGTCTGCAACTGAAGCCGCACTGGAAACCGGCTGCCTGCGCTTACGCCCGGTGTTACTGACATCTATTACTACGGTGCTGGGTTTAATGCCTATGGTACTGGCCGTAAACGTCAATCTGCTGGAGCCAAGCCTTGGCTTTGGCGCGCCATCGACCCAATGGTGGACCCAGTTATCCAGCGCCATTGCAGGCGGTTTAACCTTTGCCACCTTGCTTACTCTGTTTTTAACACCCTGCATGCTAGTATTGGGTGAAAGGCTGCACCGCTCTAAAAATCAAGGCAACGCTGGTGCTAAAGCTGATAACAAGCAGCCTACTTATGGCTAAGTGGCTGCCGTTGCTACTGCTGCTGTTAAGTTACAGCGGCAGTTGTAGTGCTGCTAGTAATAATAGTATCGCGCAAGAAACAGCTTTTGAGCTGCATTGGCAACAGGGCTTTACCGCGGTTGAACAAGCCAAACTCATCAGCTGGCTAGAACAAAGTGCCGCCAGCACTCTGGCAGTATTGGGCCCTTATCCTTTTACCATGCAACTCTATATTTACCGGCGCCCGGCGAACGAACCTGTGCCCTGGGCCAATACCTGGCGAGACAACAGCCAGCAAATCCACTTTTATGTAGAACCGGCGTTCAGCTTGCAACAGTTTAAGCAAGACTGGACCGCATATCATGAAATAGCCCATCTGGCGTTGCCATATCTGGGGCGCTCTAATGCCTGGTTTGCCGAAGGTTTTGCCAGCTTTATGCAGTATCAGATCATGCAGCAAGCCGGGCTTATCGAGAGTGCTGTTGAGGCTATCCGTACTAAGTTTTCACCACAGCGCCAGCACTATCAGCAACCCACAAGTATGGCAAAGCGCGCTGCAATGTTGCTGGGCCAGCGTCGTTTTCCTGCCGGTTACTGGGGCGGGGCACAGTTTTTTGTGGTGGCTGACCGTCAGCTGCAGCAACAGGGTAAAGGCCAATTGACCGCGCTTATCGCCCGCTATCAGCAATGTTGCCGCCTGCAGGACAACACATTGGCAGAGGTCATAGCCTCGTTAGATAAATTAAGTGGTAGCAAAATTTTCAGTGAACTGATGCAACAATTTGATCAGCTACCGGCAGACCAGTTTATGTCGCTGCACCAGCTCTAATGTTCAGTTACATTACTAACCAGTATTGGCAGTGCTGCGCCTGTAAAAAGGCTTCAGCGTGACTGCCGTGCAACAAGGCAGTCGTCGCCAACATGCCTGCCAGCAGACAATTTGGTGCAGCGACGGTGACGGAACGTGGCGCATCAGTAATAGGCCAGCCGGTTTTTGGGTGAAGAATATGGCTATAACGCGTGCCATCTTTCAGTAAAAAGCGTCGGCTGTCTCCACTGCTGGCAAGTGCCCCTTTACTCAGACCAACGGCCGAAATTGCCTGATCGGCCAATGTGGGGTTTTCAATACCTATACGCCATAACGTGCCGTCCTCTCTTGGCCGGCTGCAGCGCATGTCACCGCCAAAGTTAACCACCAGACTTGGCAGATCATCTGCAGCAAATTGCTGACTAAGCAACTGCAATACTTTATCTACCGCATATTCCTTGGCAATGCCGCCCAGATCCAGCTCCATAGCAGAGGGCAGCATAATACGGTTAGTGTCGCGCAGAACTTTGTCCCAGCCAACATGGGGCAGCAAGGCATCAATTTTCGATTGGCTGGCCAGCTTGTCTGAGCCATCAAATGTCCAGATCCGGCGTAAAATACCGCTGCTAATATCAAATAAGCCATCACTCAATTGATAGCAGCTGTCAGCAAACGCCAGCAGCTGCGAGGTTTCAGGATCCAGTGTTTGCCAGCTGCCGGCATTGCGGTTTAGCTGGCTTAGTAAACTGCTGCGACGATAGCGGCTGTATTTTTGTTCAATGCGTTCAGTTTCAGCGGCGGCGAGCTGCGTTAACTGCCGGCATAAGCTCATGTCCGGTGCCTCCAGCAATATTTCGCAGGGGCTGGCCATGGCACGGAACTGGCCGACCGTACAATTTTTCCCGGCATTAACAGCAATAGCGACCATTGGCCCTCCTTGCCAATTGTAACCTAAAAAGAATAGCTTACCTGAGCCATCACCGCGGTCACTTTTTCGTACAGTTCAACATTCGCCAGTACACCCGGTGCAGCCACCCTATCATTTTGTGGGTTCTGCTGGTATAGCGCTATCCGAAATGATAGCTCGTTGCCTTGCGCCAACTTAGTGCCAAATTTAGCCCCCACGGTATAGGTATTCATTTTACCAATCCGGTAATCGGCACTGACATATTGCGGCAACGGTTCAGCCTGCAATATAAACGGCTGATAAAACTCTGCCGCACTTTGCTGATAGTATCGGAACTGTGGTTCAACATACCATCGGTCTGTCATTGGCAACCGCCATTTCAAATCCGCAGTATGTGATGTCAGTTCCCAGTCATCCCACATATAGCGGTATGATGCATCAAGATAACTGCCACCAAGATGCAGTTTGTTCTGCCAGTAAACGCTGTGCTTGGTGCGTTGGTCCGGCCGGTTTTCATACAGGTTTTGTTGTACTTCGCCATTGGCGTTTACTACGCTAACCAGCTTAAAGGGGTCGGTCATATAGCCATCAGCCATGCTAAGTGAATAGTTAAGCTGCATTAACCAGTTGCGGTTGATTACCTGGGTCAGTCCTAACAAAACATCAAGTGTATCTTTGGTATCATCGGCGCGATCGCGGGTAGCGTCAAACGCCGCCTGATAACTGCTGTCATCGGCATAGTCGCTGCGCAACAGCATCGGCGCAAAGGCGGTGGCAATACCACCTTCAGGTGAAATGGTGTCGTGGCTGTAGCCTAGCCCCAAAGATACGGTGGTGTTTTTTTGGTTAAAATCCCGCGCCAGGGAACCATTGAGTCCCATTGATAAATAATCATACTCTTTTGATAAGTGACCACCGCCGCTAGCCCGCCAATTTGTTGCTAACGGCTGCTCCCAACTGGCGTCCAGCTGCACCCGGGTGTCATGAAAGGTGTCATCCAGTGGTGTGACACCCGGTGCGACATCATAGCTGCCACGACCTGATGGCCGGGTAAAACTTTGCACGTAAGGTTGCGCCACAGCACCAGTAGCCGATGCGCCAGTCAGTGCGTCCACCACCAGCCCCAGATTAAGATATTTATCATCACCAAAATCGCCGCGTGCGGTCAGAATAGCTTCGCCGGCGCTTACCCGATCTGTCTCGTTGTACAACAAAATGGCACTGTTAAACTGCCAGTCATCCAGTAGGGTGCCTGCTTCGGCTTGTTGACCCAGTGCAGCACAGCTGGCCGCTGCCAGCGCCATGCTGATATTTGCCAGTTGTTTTAATTGCATCCGCAACCTCCACCGGCAAAGCTGCGGCCACCGCTGCTGCCTTCTTTACTAAAATAAATATGGTCATCCAACCGGTTGTCTAATGGTGCACTGTTTAGAGCCATTTCTTCTTTAGCCAGCGTGTCACGCTGCCACGGTTTAACACCCAAAGTACTGCATGCAGTCAGCTGGCTAAGCAGCAAGAGTGTCAGGCCAGCACCTAATATTTTTTTCAGTTTCATTCGAGCTACTCCTCTGCCAGTAATTGGCGGATCTTGGCTTCATAGTCAGCAATATCCGCCTGTTTAAAACCAATATGGCGGTAACGGACCTGGCCTTTTTTATCAATCAAAAAGCTACTGGGCATGCCGGGTAACTGAAATTTCTCTGCTACAGTGCCGTTGCTGTCATACAGCACCGCAAACTGCGCTGGCACTTGCTGCAAAAACCGGCTGGCCTGTGCACGATCGCTATCTTCATTTACCGCCAGCACAAGCAAACCGTCCTCTGCGTATTGCTGGTGCATCGTGTTCAACCAGGGAAATGACTTGCGACAAGGTGCACACCACGACGCCCAGAAGTCGACCAGCACTACTTTGCCGTTCAACTGCTGCATAGTACTAACCGGGCTGCCCGGCAAATCGCTGAGCTCTGTCGCCGAAACGCTGCTAACTGTCAGGCAACTGAGCAAAAACCCGATTAGCAAGCCACTTATTTTCCAATACTGCATAGCACCTCCGAAACGTCTGCATTCACGCTAACGGTGTTTGCTTAAGCAAACCTTAAGCGACGCTACAACTATGAAATTCAGCAAGGAATAGAAAAAAGACGAGGGGTAGAAAAAGATAGAGAGGGGCAACCGCTACTTGGAATGCTAATGTTAATGGAGTTGTCTGCGGTTGCGGCTAACTGGAAAGCAGGGAAATACAGAGTCAGACCGCCACCCCAAAAATACTGCCAACCAGCGCGGTCAGTGCCATTGCCAGCGCGCCCCAAAAGGTAACCCTTGCTGCACCTCGCGCGCGGGGAGCACCGCCTGCGTGCGCGGCAAGTGCACCCAGGCCCGCCAGAAAACATAGCGAGAATAAGGCAACGGCGTAAATCAGATAGGGCCCGGACATCACCCAGGCAACCAGCAGTGGCAGAGCAGCGCCTATGGTAAAGGTAGCAGCAGAGGAGAGTGCAGCCTGAACAGGCCGGGCAGTGCCTGTAGCTGAAATGCCAATTTCGTCGCGGGCATGCGCGCTCAACGCATCGTGCGCCATGAGTTGCCCGGCAACTTTATGTGCCAGATCCGGCGCTATGCCTCTTTTCTGGTAAATTTCAGCCAGCTCATTTTGTTCACTCAGTGGGTTCTGGGCCAATGATATTTTTTCCAGCTCAAGATCCGCCTGTTCAGTATCCGCCTGCGAGCTCACAGATACATACTCACCTGCTGCCATCGACATTGCCCCGGCAACCAGGCCGGCAACACCCGCCAGCATGACACTGGCATGCGTGGTACTGGCGGCAGCCACGCCAATAATCAGACTAGCAGTCGATACAATGCCATCATTTGCGCCCAGCACCGCTGCGCGGAGCCAGCCAACGCGATGCGAGCGGTGCTTTTGTTTGTGGATCATCTGCATTCCTTTTGCTTCTATGTGTCATATGAAGCTGTGTGTTGTTGTTTTATAAATGTAGTTGTGGTCTTAAGAAAAGCTTAAGCTGATTAAAATAAACTTTACTAAGCATTGTTCAAACGGAAAACTGACATGCGCATTTTACTGGTAGAAGATGATGAGTTGCTGGCCCAGGGTATGATTACCCGACTGAAACGCATGGGATATCAGCCTGAACACTGTACTACAGGTAAACAGGCGATGCTGGCAGCAAAGGACAATAATTTTGCGCTGATAATCCTCGATTTAGGGCTGCCTGATGGCTTTGCGCTGGAGATCATTGCTCAGTTACGCCAGGCGGCAATTACCATACCCATTTTGGTGCTGACCGCCCAAAGCCAGCTGGAAACCAAGCTTGCAGCATTAAACAGTGGTGCCGATGACTATCTGGTAAAACCCATTGATGTGTTAGAACTTGAAGCACGGATCAGAGTATTATGCCGTCGGCAGCAACAGCGCACGGACGACAGGCTGCACCTGGCCGGCATCAGCCTGAATTTGCAGAACCACCAATGCCAGTTTCAGCAGCGTGATGTCACGCTGACCCGACGCGAATTTATGCTGCTAAAAGAATTTATGCTAAAACCCGACCGGATTTTATCGCGCCAGCAACTGGAAGAACTCAGCTACGGTTGGGATGGCGATAATGAAAGTAATGCTATCGAGGTCCATATTCACAATTTACGTAAAAAGCTCTCAGCCGATGTGATTAAAACAGTGCGTGGCGTTGGCTATATGCTGGTAAGCCAGTATGGCGTTTAACAGTATTAAATTTTATCTGCTGTTGGGTATTAATTTACTGATGCTTGGCACCCTGAGCTTAAATGCCTGGATCGCCTACCACGATGCATTGCACGAACTGGATGAAATTTACGATGCCGAACTGGCCCGTAGTGCTAAGTTAATCAGTCTGTTGCTAAGCAGCAACCCTATTCCACAAACCAATACTGAACCGCTGGTTATCGCGGTGCCACATATTACTGAAATGGGTGAAACATTAAGCGCCCAGCAGGAGAGGTTGCTCGATGGCCATAAGTATGAGGGCAAAATTGCTTTTCAGGCCCAGCAGGGCGATAAACTGATTATGCTATCGGAAAATGCGTTGCAATTTCCGACCCCGCAACGGCAGGCCGGCTACCACGAAATCACCGAGCATAACACCCTGTGGGTGACCTTTAGCTATTTTGTGCCCGAGCAGGATTTGTGGATATTCACTGCTCAGCGCGAAGATATCCGCGAAGAACTCGGCGCGCATATTGCCCAGGCCCAGGTCAGGCCTATTCTGTTTATGATGCTGCCTCTTAGCCTGTTAATTTATCTGGTGATTAGACTGGTACTACGACCGCTGCAACTGCTGCAACAGCAGGTCGCTGACAAAACCCCGGAACAACTGCATGAAATACAACTTGCGCTGCCGTTGGAACTGCAACCCATCCAGAGCGCGATAAACAGGTTACTGCAACGGATCCGTCGCTACTTACAGCAGGAAAAACGCTTTATTGCTGACGCCTCGCATGAATTACGCACGCCGCTGAGTATTTTACAACTGCATGCGCAAAATCTGAGCAGTGCCAGTGATCCGGCTGAAGTAACTGAAGCAGTAAATGCCATTACAGAAGGCAGCAAACGCATGTCGCATCTGATTAATCAGTTGCTGTCGATTGCCAGGCTCGATCATCTGCAACAGCCCGACTGCACAGCAATACCAGTGAGCTCACTGCTGCATCACAGTCTGTCGCAACTGCCGATGAAATTGCTGGATAAAGTAAACTGGCAACTAGAGCTTGATGATAGTTGTCAGATATATGGTGACGACACGCTATTGCAAAGTGTAATGCGCAATGTGCTGGATAACGCCGCTAAGTATTCGCCAACTGATGGTACCGTGAAAGTTCAGACCAGTCGCAACAACCAGCAACAAATTATGATTAACATTAAAAACAGCGGCAATACCACTGCAGAGACCAGCCGGCTTGGCAACCGGTTTTACCGGCATCAGCAGCATCAGCAAATTGAGGGGGCTGGCCTGGGGTTATCTATTGTTAAACATATTATTGAGCTGCACAGCGGCAGTATTTCGTTCAGTGCTAACAGCCAGCTTGGCCTTGACGTGTTGATCCTGTTGCCGCAAGCACCGCAAAACGACTGATTTATATGTTAGTGACTCTGACAAAAACTTAATAGCGACATTTTAAGATAACGTTGATGCTAACGCGCGGCATCATACTGCTGCAACGCCAGCGTCGCCTGCTGCAAATTAGCGCTTGTTTTCTCCGGATGCCGTGTCGCGATGCTATCAGCACGTTGCAGCGCTTCACCAGCCTGCTGTAGTTTACCCTGCAACAAATATGCTCTGGCCATACCGGCCCAGGTATCGATAACATCAGGATGATCAAGGCTTTCGTCAGCTCGCAGTGCAACAATCTGCTGATATAATTGCAGCGCCGCTGCCGAATCTTGCTGCGCTAAATAGGTATCAGCCAGGATCTGCGCAGTGATAAGCGTGGTGGGGTGTGCTACACCCAATTGCTTTTGTTGTTTGTTATAAGCATCAAGCACGAGTTGTTCGGCTTCGTTAAAGTGTTGTTGCAGCCGAAGTACTCGGGCCAGTTTCATCTGACTTTGCAATGTTTCAATATTGTCATTTCCCAGTACTTTACTGCGCTCAGCCAGCACCTGACGAAAAAGTGCTTCAGATTCTATAAAACGATCTAAACCACGGTAGCTATCGGCCAGATTATGTTTCGAGCGCAGCGTCGCAGGATGCAAAGCACCTAACACCTCAGTTGCCAGTTCAATATGTTCAGTGATTATCGGTTCGGCCCTGGCGTACTGGCCGGAACTTTCATAAACCGAGCCCAGCGTACTCATGCAGGTTAAGGTGGTCGGGTGCCGTTGGCCTAACTGACGCTTTGCCATCTCAAAACAGCTTTTGTAGTAGTACTCTGCCTGCTGATACCGGCCCAGCCAGTGATTGATCACCCCAAGGTTGGCCAGTGAATTAATAATATCCTGATGCTCTTCACCCAGCACCCTGACCCGATCCTGATATAGCCGCAGCCACATCTGCTCTGCCTTGTCCAGCTCGCCGCCCTCCATATAGGCCGCGGCCAGATTACCAATAGAGCCCAGGGTTATTTTATGGTCCCGGCCATACAACTGCTCTGCCAGCTGTAAAGCCTGATAACGCAACGCTAGCACTTTGTCATTGTTAAACTGGTCCTGATAAAGGTATGACAGATTGGTCAGAATTTGCCAGTACAGTTCGGTGTCCGCAAAGTTATGCTGCAATGCAAGCTGACTGGCCTGCTCCAGATGGTGCTGGGCTGCTGGTAACAGCCCAAGAGAATGATAGGTGCGGCCAATGATCCGATGTATAGCCGCAGCGACCTCAGGTTGTCCGCTCAGCGCATGATCGGTTTGCGTTGCCAACTGACTACTGGCTTCATCCAATACATCCCGCACTTTTGGTTCTGTACCCTGCGCTTCGCTGGGATCAACTTTGCCAAGCATGTCGGTCACAAAGTCAGTAATCGCCAGCGCTTTATCCCGTTGCAGCCTCGCAATGTCCCGTTCTTGTTTAACCTGCTGCGCCTGCTGCCAGAAGGCCGCACTAAACGCAGTAATACCGCACAGAATTACCGCTGCCAGGGTACTGCTGGCCGTATTACGTCGGACAAACATCTGGCTGCGATACCACCAGCTGTTAGGCCGGGCCTGTATCGGATGTTTACCCAAAAAGCGTTTTATATCGTCAGCCAGTGCACTGACTGACTGGTAACGCCGGGCGGGCTCTGGTTGCAACGCACGCTGGATAATCCAACGCACGTCGCTGCGGGTGCTGTTCGCTACTAACAGCTGCAATACCAGGCCTAAGGCATAAACATCGCTCAGCGCAGAAAGGGCTTTGGCTTGCTTTTGTTCGGGGCTGGCGTAGTTTAAGGTTAAACCAAGTTGTTTAGTGTCCTTTGCTGTTTCAGTGCCGGTGGCACGGTTCAGTAAGCGGGCGATACCAAAGTCCAGTAGCTTTGGCTCACCACGCTGGTTAATTAGAATATTGGACGGTTTAATATCACAATGCACCACCATTTTCTGATGCGCAAAGGCCACAGCCGCCGCCACTTTAACAAACAGCTGCAACAGTGCTGTCAGCGATAACTTGCGCTCAGCGCAATACTGATCAATAGGCTCGCCTTTCACATATTCCATTACCAGATAAGGCATGCCATCTGCAGTTGTGCCACCATCGAGCAACCGAGAGATGGCCTCGTGCTCCAAATCTGCCAATATCTGGCGCTCCGTTCTGAAAGCATGCAGCAACAGCGGGTTTATCAGCGTGGTGCTAATCAGTTTAATGGCGACCTGTTTTTCAAATTGCTTGTCGGCGCGCTCAGCCAGGTACACTGTACCCATGCCACCACGGCCAAGTTGTCGTAACAGCTTGTAGGGTCCCAGCACTTCACCACTTAAATCTTGCTGGTCAGCCAGCAGGGACGCGGCCTCTGAGGCCAGCATGTTTTGTAACTGACCGGTATGTCCCTCGTTTGCCAGCAGCAGCCTCAGGGCCTGGCAAAGTTCATTGTCACCGTTGCAGGCCTGATCAATAAAGTGTTCACGCTGGGCCAGGGGCAATACCGCTGCCTGATAGAATAATGGTTCAACCTTTTGCCATAACAACTTATCCATGTCGTTTTGCTCCAACCTTTCCTGAAACCGTGAAAGCCGGTCTATACTGGTAGATACCTAATAGCCTAGTTGAAAATAAGCCTATGTCTATCGTTGAGGAACACACCAATATCACCGTACTGCTCAGTCAGTGGCGGCATGGTGATCTGCAGGCGGAGAAAGAACTAAGTCAGCTGGTGCAGCAGAAATTACATCAATTGGCAGCACACTATATGCGCCAGGAGCGACCTGGCCACACCTTACAACCGACCGCGCTGGTGAACGAAGCCTTTATCAGTCTGATGCAGGCTGATGTTGCTTATCAGGACCGGCTGCACTTTTTCCGACTGGCGGGCAGTATCATGCGTCGAATTTTAGTAGACCACGCCCGGGCTCGTAATGCTGCCAAACGGGGCGATGGCCAGTTGCAAGTCACCCTAGACGGCCAAGCGCTGACCATGGATGACACCAACAATATTATTGGCTTACACAATGCCATGCAGGCGCTGGCAGAATTTGATCAGCAAAAAGCTGAAATTCTGGACCTGCAGTTTTTTGCCGGGCTCAGTCCGACCCAAATTGGCGAGCTGTACGGGGTGTCGGGCAAAACCATTGAACGTAGCAGCAAATTGGCTAAAGCCTTTATTCACCAGGCCATTTAGAGGGTAAACCGGCGTTTTAAACTTTTTTTAATTTTGTTGTCTTTTTATCGCACGTAATCCGCTTACTTAGTTAACAGCCCAGTTAAGCGGTATGGCTGACGAGTTGCCATCGTGGCATAAACGTACAGATAAACCGGATAACTTTATGAAACAGGTATTTCAACATTTACTGGTAATTTTGCAAAACCAGCCCGACGACCTAATGGTACTTAACAGAGCCCTAAATCTGGCACAACAATATCAAAGTAAAGTCACTTTTTTTTGTTCAATGTATCAAAGCCGGTCGCTTGCCAACATTAATGAGCAAGCAGCGCAATATCAGCAAAAACTGCAGCAGCTTTCCCGGGATAAGTCACTTGCCAAGTGCCCTGCGATCGAAATCTGCTGGCAGCAACCTGCCAGAAAACGTATTGAACAGCTGCTGGCAGATAGCGATATAAGCTTAATTATTAAGCGTTTGCAGCCCAAACGTAGCTTACTATCCTGGTTAGTACCTGACTTAGAACATTACTTTATCAGCGACTGCACCCTGCCCGTATGGTTGGTTAAGCAGGCCTGTGCCAATACAGAGCTGAGCATTCTGGCCTGCCTTGATCTGGATAACAGCAGTAGCCAGCAACATAATCTGAACAACAGTATTTTGACCATTGGCGAGCAAATCGTGCAACAGCACAGCCAGCATTTGCACGTACTAAATTGTTATCAGGCTGATGATTACAGCATCAGCCTGCCCTACGATAGCAACCATGGCTTTGCTCCATTGCCCGATATCCAGCAACAACACTCGGCTAAACTGTCGCCTTATCTGGCAAAGTATCAGTTAACCACAGAAGCGGTGCACCTGAGTGAAGGTCTGCCGGATGATGAAATTCCAAAAGCCGTACAAAATTATCAGTGTCAGTTAGCTATTATTGGCAACAGCCACACTCATCATTTCAGCTCGGTATTGTTTGGTGATACCGCGCACTACTTAAGCCGGCATACACCCTGCGATGTACTGGTAGTGAAACAAGCAGACTAATTAACTGATATAAGCTGCTGTTCAATATCTGCTAATGAGGTGGGTTTAGCATACAGGTATCCCTGGCCAAAATCGCACCCCAGCGACGCCAGCAGTTGCTGCTGGGCGTGGGTTTCTATCCCTTCAGCAATAACCTGAACGGTAATAGCTTTGGCCATGGCCAGCATTGCTTTAACCAGGCTAAGATTATGATCACTTTCCAGCGCCTGCACAAAGGCCTTGTCAATCTTAATAAAATCAATTGGTAACGACGTCAGATATGATAAAGATGAGTAGCCTGTGCCAAAATCATCAATTGCTATCTTAATCCCGGCGCTGCGAAAGGCATTCAGATTTATCAACGTGGTCGGCGACTTGTCCATCGCCACCCCTTCCGTAATTTCTAATTGTAAGCTCGAAGGTACCAGCCGCAACTCCTGCAGCTTTGTCATGATGTGATTGAATAGCTCCGGGTCTGAAAAGTGCTTGCTGGTAATATTCACGGCAACGGGTGGCGGTTGCAAACCTGCTTTTTGCCATAAACTTAGCTGCTGTAACACGGTATCTATAACCCAACGATCAAGTTGTTTTCCCAGATTTACCGCTTCTGCCACTGCCACAAATATATCCGGCGCCACAGTGCCCAGGTTGGCGTCATGCCAACGCACTAAGGCTTCGTAGCCGATGGTTTTTCCTTCAAGCAAATTGTACTTAGGCTGCAATACCACATTCAGCAAATTGTGTTCCAGCGCTCGCCTTAAGCCCTGCTCTATTTCCAACCGTTGGGTTAACGCACTATGCATATCCTGATGATATACCCGAAATGGCACACCTTGTTGCTTTGCTTCAAACATGGCCGCTTCAGCATGCTGGATCAGAGCGCCGAACTGAGAGGAATCATCAGGGCACATGCTGATGCCAACGCAAACTGACGGGGAAATTTTTTCCTGAGCTAACCAGTATGGTTCAGTGCATTTCTCTATCAGTTTATGGACAAAAGGCAGTAAATCTTTGCGATCATTTAATGGTAGTAACACGATAAAGTCATCTGCGCCGGGCCTGCATGCCAGCGCTTTCTCTGGCATTGCCTGCTAAAGGCATTATTGACAAACGTCAGCCGTGAATTCTTGCTTAGACGGCAAATAAACTCTTTCTGGTTTTGGACAATATCGCGATAACGTTGCTCGGCAGAGATAAGCCGCTCCAGTACCGCTTTAAACTCAGATAAATCATGACATACGCCAACAAAAATACGTCCCTGGCCGGTTATCGACTCGCCAACCGACAAATGCATCGGAAACACCGTGCCATCTTTGCGTTGTGCCTGCACATCCCGGCCAATACCGATAATTTTGGCCTTGCCGCTTGTATTATAATTGTGAACATAACTATCGTGCTGTGCGGCATGCTGCCGGGTCATCAACATACTGACATTCTGGCCAATACACTGGGCAGCATCATAGCCAAATAGCTTTTCGGCGGAGGGCGAAAAAAAGCAGATAAGCCCTTGTTGATCAATCACAATAATCGCATCAACGGCCGATTGCACTATAGCATCCTGTAACTGACTTAGCTCAAACGCATCCATACCCTAACTTTTCCTAATCTTGATAAGCAGCAGAAACCAACCTTTTAATTAGTGGCTTATTCACAATAAACACAAATGTAGAAGTAATAGAACTATTCCGCCATCTGCATCCGTGTTAAATGGGGTAATTATAGGAAAATTAGTTAAAAATAATTGCCCGTTATTTTTAACTAATAAAAAGCAGCGAATTGGCTGCTCCAATTCTGTGGCCATTGCGTATACTGCACTACTAATGATGGCCTTATTAAACCAGGAGAGCACCAATGATTAGCTATGTTACCTTAGGGGTAAATAATTTGACTGCTGCCAAAGCATTTTATGGCGAATTACTAAAAGACCTTGGCGGTAAAAACCTGATGGACATGGGGCGTATTGCCTTTTTCGGTAAAAGTATGGCGCAACCGATGGTGGCGGTATGTGAGCCGTTTGATAAGCAGTCTGCCAATCCTGGCAACGGTAATATGGTGTCATTTCAACCAGGCAGCAAAGAGCTGGTCGATACCTTGTATCAAAAATCCATCGCACTGGGAGCAAGTTGCGACGGTGCACCCGGCCAGCGTATTGCCGGCAAGTTTTACGGCGCGTACGTAAAAGATCCAGATGGCAACAAATTATGTTTTTGTCACTTTGGTTAAAGGTTAGCTGACAATGCAGCTGCACAGTGACTTCAGTAAACGCGCCGTAATCTTTCCTGAGCAATATCAGTTCGTGGCATCACCCTTAGCCGGGGTCAGCCGGATGATGCTCGACAGAGCCGGCGGCGAAGTCGCCCGGGCTACCAGCATCGTGCGTTACGCTGCGGGCAGCGGCTACAGCAGCCATACTCATGACGGCGGTGAAGAAATACTGGTGCTGGAGGGCGTGTTCAGCGATGAACACGGCGATTATCCTGCCGGTACCTACCTGAGAAACCCACCCGGCACATCGCACCAACCTTTTTCCCGTAATGGTTGTAGTTTGCTGGTTAAATTATGGCAGTTTTCCGCCGACGATCAGCAGCAACTGGTTATCGATACTCATGCGCAGCAGTGGCGACCGGGCCTGGTATCCGGTTTGTCAGTACTGCCACTGCATGAGCATGATGGCGTCAGTACTGCACTAGTACGCTGGGCACCACATACTCACTTTAACCCTCATATCCATGTGGGTGGCGAGGAGATACTGGTGCTCGAAGGGCTGTTTTGTGATGAGCGGGGCCAGTATCCGGCTGGCAGTTGGCTTCGCAGCCCTCGCTACAGCCAACATGCTCCTTTTACCGGTGCGGAGGGCGCTCTGATTTACGTCAAAGTGGGCCACCTGGGTGCCGGCTTACTGGGCGATAAATTTATTACAACGGAGCCGGCACCCGATGACTATTGATTTAAATACCGCCGATTTATCACGCGTCATTGAAATGGCCTGGGAAGACCGTACCCCGTTTGAAGCTATAAGCAGTTTATATGGTTTAAGCGAGCCGGACGTAATAAAGCTAATGCGGCGCGAGTTAAAACCCGGTTCTTTCAGGCTGTGGCGGGCGCGGGTCAGCGGTCGCACAACCAAACACCTTAAATTACGTAGCCCGGAAATAAGCCGGGCTTATTGCCCTACCCAATACAAACGCTGAACCATAGCAGCTGATCCGGAAGGGTTGTCCAGGCTAGTAAAAAAAGGCGTAAATGCTAAAGTACTCAGTAATGGATTAATTACCTTAGGATTTAAGATGGCTTTTGTGCCCCCTCTGACTGCCGATGCTAACCCCGATGTGGCTGAACTGGCCCGATTTTTCAATGAAACCCTGGGCTTTTGCCCGAACAGTGTGCTGACGATGAGCCACCGGCCAGCCATTGCCAAAGCCTTCATTCAATTGAATATGGCGGTAATGGAGAACAATGGCCGGGTAACCTCTGCACTCAAACGGCTGATTGCTTACGTGTCCAGCTATGCTACCGGATGTCGCTACTGTCAGGCCCATACTATACGAGCGGCGGAGCGCTACGGCGCTCCCGACGAGCAGCTTGCCAATATCTGGCAATTTCGAACCGACCCGGCCTTTAGTGCGGCCGAGCGGGCCGCGCTCGAATTAGCTATTGCTGCGTCTCAGGTTCCTAATGCGGTTGATGAAGCCATCCAGGCCCAAATGCACCAGCACTGGAACCATGGCGAAATAGTCGAAATTATGGGTGTTGTCGCGCTGTTTGGCTATTTGAACCGCTGGAATGATTCTATGGCCACCTCGCTGGAGGAAGGGGCTATTGCCTCAGGTGAAGCCTTGCTGGGAGCCGAGGGCTGGACGCCCGGCAAACACCGGTAAGCTTCAGCAACGCTATCCTGACCCGCTCAGAACAAGGATAGCCCCAGTTCATCCGCCAGTTGCCTGATAAGTTGCATCGCAACCACCGAATTACCAAACCGGTTAAGCGGCGGGCTCCAGGCGGTGATTACCCCAAATTGCGGCACGATCGCAACAATGGCCCCCCCCACGCCGCTTTTAGCAGGCAAGCCTACCTGGAAGGCAAATTCACCGGACTGATCATACATGCCGCTGGTTGATAAAATTGCATTTACCCGATGGGCATCGCGCCGGCTGCAAATTTGCTCGTTGCTGTGCGGTTGCACTCCACGGTTGGCCAGAAATAACAGACTACGGGCCAGCTGCTCACAGTTAATGGCGGTAGCACACTGATGAAAGTAATGCTCCAGCACTAACGGAACCTCGGCTTCAATATTGCCAAAACTTTTCATCAGATACGCCAGTGCAGCGTTACGATTACCGTGCTCCAGCTCCGATAAATACACCTGCTGATCAGCATAAATATTTTCTTCGCCGGTCAGGCGGCGCAAAAACGTTAAAAAAGCGGTTTTACTGGCAGAGTAATGGCTTACCAATACATCGGCTACCAGAATAGCGCCGGCATTGATCACCGGGTTTCGCGGGATCCCTTGTTCCCACTCCAGTTGCACAATCGAATTAAACGGCTGACCTGACGGCTCCATATTGACCCGTTGCCACAACTCGTCATCCAGCCGGTTCATCGCCATGACCAGCCCAAAAATTTTCGAAATACTTTGCAACGAAAAATTCTGCTGCGCATCACCTGCACTATGTATCTGACCGTCCAGCGTCGCTACTGCTACCGCAGCATGTTGCGGCGCGACCTGAGCCAGCGCCGGGATATAATTGGCAACTTTGCCCTGGCGATATAACGGCCGGCATTCAGCAAGTAGCCGTTGCAACATAGGGGTTAAATCAGCGTTATTATCCATTCACTTCCCCTGCCAGATCTTTTTGACCATTATACGCCAGCCTCTGTTTCACGCGGCGGCTTGTCCGCTTTTTCATCAGTGAGCATTACTTTGCTCTCATCAGCAAAATACAGCAGGGTCCAGCCCAGGGTAGGCTTAAAGCGTTGTTCGCAGGAATATATTTTCAGCTCTCCTTGTGCCGACACACAGCCCAGCAATATCCAGTCTTCACCCAGCTTGCCTAGCCGGCTTTGCAACCGTTCCAGATCAAAGTCTTTACTTAGCCGGGTAGTCTGGACGGTCCAGCCCTCCGTCAGGCGTTGCTGCAGGGTGTAAAAATCGGTGGTCTTTTCAAATGAAAAATAGCCGCGCTGCTGCAACGTAAGCCTTTTATGTTTCATATCTGACTCCAGATGCGGCGCCAGCTGAAAGGTGCGGTGATGGCCGAACTCGTGACCTTGTGCTTTACAAACCAGGGCGTTGTAATAATAGTTGTCGGTAGCGCACAGCAGAAAACTCAGATGCTCATCTTCCAGCTCATGTTCCGCATGTTCAGATAAAATTTCCCCGTAATACACCTTAATGCCATTCATCCGGATCGGCTTCAGCCGCTGATAAGAGCCATCGGCGACCACCACATCTACTTTCAGTTTTTTTAATGTCTGCGCCAATGCCAGAGTCCACGGCGATGCGCCAACAATCAGCAGGCCGTTCTCTTCTTTTGCGGCAAGCGACATTTTCTGAGCTAAAGGCGCCAGCGTCAGGCCATGGGCCAGTACCGTGACGATAATAATCAGAAAGACAATGGGCAGCAGCGCCTCAGCGTCCGGATAACCGGCGTCTACCAGTGCCGGTCCGAATATACCTGCAGTAGCCGCCGCCACTATCCCACGCGGCGCTATCCACGCCAGCAGTATTTTATCTTTGTTCCGCATTGGCGCGCCCAGCGTCGATAGCGCGATGGTCAGCGGCCGTACCAGTAATAACACCACCAGCACAAATGCCAATACACCCCAGGTTAGCAAGTTAAGATGTGCAATATTCAGTTGTGACGGAATAACAATAAACAATACCGATAGCAGCACTACGGTCAGGTTTTCTTTAAACCGGCGCAGCGGATCACGTTCAACCAGCTTCATATTGCCAATTACCAGCCCCATGACGGTAACCGTCAATAACCCCGCCTCATGCTGAAACTGATTGCTAAGCCAGTATGCTGCTAATACCCATACCATCAGTAACGGTGCTTTCAGGTTTGCCGGTACCGCTCCTCGCCGGTAAAGCCAGCCAGTAAGCCAGCCACCGGCACCGCCAAGCACTGCCGCCACAGCGATCGCGGTACCCAGTCCGGTTGCGACCTGCGACCAATCGCTGCCAGCCAGCGTAAAATATTGAAAAGTCAGCACCGCCAGCAATACGCCAACCGGATCGTTCACTATCCCTTCCCACTTCAGCAAGGAAGACGATTCCCGGTTAAGCCGGGCCTGTTGCAGTAAAGGCAGAATAACGGTGGGTCCGGTCACTACCAGAATGGCGCCCAATACCCAGGAAACCGGCCAGCTTAACCCGGCGACATAGTGCGCGGCCGCGGCGCCAAACACCCAGGCCAGTGGCGGCGCCACTATCGTCAAGCGGCCAATACCATGGCCTACCCTGCGAAATTCACCCAATTTCAGGTCCATGCCGCCCTCAAACAGAATAATCGCCACCCCCATGCCAATCAGCTCGGTCAGTTCGGTTTGCGACATCGCTAAGGTAATCACCCCGGTGACCGGGCCCAGAATAAGGCCGGTGGCAATTAAAATAACAATAGCGGGGATCCGGATACGCCAGGCCAGCCATTGGCTGGCCAGGCCGGCACTTAACATGATCAGCAACAGGGTAGCAGTATGCATTGGATCTCCATATTCAGCAGAAAACGAAAGCCCGCCAGAGAATATTTAATCGGGCTGAAAAAAAAATTGCCTGTTAAGGGTGGCAAAGTGGCTCGCCAGGCAATGATGTTAATGTGCTCACTGCACCATAAAGCAAACACAGTAACATGAGCATAAACAAGAACAAATGAGATTTTGACCCACAGCTCTGTCGCCAGCCTGCCGAATTAACCCCGCATCATGGTTCAAACTAGCCGCAGCACGCCATAAATAATCGGTTGCTTTTCGTACAATTGCTGATTATTGTGAAGGCGTAGCTGATGTAACGTAGTAGATTTAACGTAGTAGAGGTAATGATGAAGTATACCTTTTGTTTTGCGCTGATATTGTCTTTAGTCGTGTTGTTTCCCCCCTTTGCCGCCGCCCAGCCGGGTAAATGGTGTCAATCCACAGATGCCGGTAAAACCTGTAGCAGTTATGTGTCCTACTTTGAAAATGGCGACGTATATGGATATGGCGTTAACAATGATTTGCTGTACATTGCTACCGGTTACTGGCGCCAGCATAGCGATCAGTTGTGCCTGAACCTGATTTATAAAACATTTGATATCGTTACCGAACAACCTTTTACCCCTGATGATCGAAATATCTGCGATACCGTGCTTAGCCAAAGTAAATCACTGCTTAGTGTCCAAAAAGAAGATGGCAGCATTGCCACGTTCTACCAGATAAGCGAGACGCCAGACCACAGTATGTCACCGGCGCCCAGCCAGCTGGCAGAAAACGCTGGTAAAGTTAAGCCTAAGCTGCTGGCGCTTAATGTACCGCCAGGTCGGTTTGGTTTGTATCCGCTGCCACTGGAAATGGCACCGGCCAGTGTCAGCTTTAACATGTCACTCACCCCGATTGCAGCAGACGATAACACGGTTACCGCCTATGCCAACGTGCAGATTGGCGATCCGGACAACGACTACCTGCGGGTATCGTTGCTGCAGCCCAAAGATGCCGACAGCGCCTTGCTGATGATCGAATATATCATGCCGGGCTATAAACCCTTTCGCAAAGCACTGGCCAGTGATATCACGCCTGGCGAAGCGGTGTTAATTCACCTTGACTGGCAACCTGACGGTCTCACCACCGTGAGCTATAAAGATCAAACCGTGCAATACAAGTTGCCGCTTGAGCAATGGCAAAGCTACTTCATGGCCTCCAATACCAAAGCCACCTTTCAAAGGTTGCCTGAAGAGTAACTGGATAATTGCTAAAAATAAATTTGGTACAGTGGAAGCACCATCAGTTCCTTTATATTCAAGTTGATTTAGAACAAGTTACTTATTATTGTTCAACTGACAACTAACAAGGATTGGGACATTAGTTTGAGAAAAATACTGACAGCCATACTACTGTTGACAGCATGGCCGCTGTTAGCTGATAGCCGGATTGGTAAATGGTGTGAGTCGGACGATGAGGGTAAAAGCTGTCATGGCTATGTCTCTTACTTTTCCAACGGTGATGTATATGCCTATGGCGTCATTGACAATATGTTTTACATCGCTACGGGCGACTGGCGCCAAGTTGGCAAACAGTCCTGCCTTAACCTGACCTACCGATTATTTGATGTTACCAGTGAGCAACCTTATCCCATAGATGAATACAACTTTTGTAATGAGGTAGTGTTAATCAATGCTGATACTTTTCGTTATCGTAGCGAATCAGGTAGCATAGAAACGATGTACCGACACAGCAATTCCGCAGACCACAGCATGTCTCCTTTGCCACAATATTTGGTTGATCACGCCAGTCAAGTCAAACCAGACAAACTATTTCTGAATATTCCTTCTGGTAAGTACGGACTTTATCCACTGCCACTGCAATTGGCTCCGGCCAAAGTCAGCTTCATGTTATCTTTAGATGCTAACAAACCTTCTGACCTTAGCAAAGAACAGGACGAACAGCAGAGGTGGCTGCCTTATACCCATGTGCAGTGGGGTGATCCTGAAGGGACACATATGCGTGTTTCTCTTCATCTGTCATTAGAAAGTGACGAGCAAGTTATATTAGCGCTGGAGTATCACCAACCAGGAAAAGTGCCGTTCAAAAAGTACATCGCTGATGATATTGTTCCGGGCGAACCAGTATTAATTCAGCTAGCCTGGCAGCCAGACGGAAGCACTTATCTGAGTTATAACAATCAGACCTTGCAATACCAACTGCCGCTGCAGCAATGGCAAAGTTACTTTATGGCATCTAATGCCAAAGCTACTTTTCAGCGGTTGACAGACTAGTCAGTCATGTCTGACCTGCCCTACCTTCGTCATTATTCTGATAGCCTGCAGCAGCAGGTGCGTCAGCTGCTGGCTGACAACAAGCTGGGTACGGTATTACAACAACGCTACCCGGAGCAGGGCCATCCGGTGCAAACCGATAAAGCCCTGTATGAACTAACCATGGATCTAAAACGGCAATGGCTGAAAAGCAGTGAGCCGGTCAGTAAAGTGGTATTTGACCCGAAAATACATATTATTAATAACGCACTGGGTACCCATACTCAGGTTAGTCGGGTGCAGGGCGGCAAACTAAAAAGTAAAAATGAAATACGGGTGGCTGCGCTGCTAAAGCAACTGCCACTACCGCTATTGCAAATGGTGGTAATCCACGAACTGGCCCACCTGCGGGAAAAAGACCATAACAAAGCCTTTTATAAGCTGTGCCTGCATATGGAGCCCGCTTATCATCAGCTGGAGCTGGATTTACGTTTATATCTGACCTTACTGGAACAGCCGGGCCACACACCTTAATTGGCAGTACTGGCCTGGCGCAGTAACGCGGCAAACCGATTCAGTTGATCATCATCAAAACAGGGCTCTTCGAACTTTTTCAGGTATATCGGCGCCGTATCGAGATAAGTTACATTTGCCGGCATCTCGGTTTTAAACTGGGCCAGCCTGCTAAAAGCAATAACCGAATGCACATGTTGTGCTAAAGGGGTGCCCTGCAGCTCTAAGTGATGTTTTATCGCTTCAACATGCTTAAAGTTCTGATGCAGCGGATTCATAAATTGCTTTTTAGTACCAAAATACTGCCGTAACCAATTGGCCTCGGCTACGTCACCAAAAATGCTGCCACGATAGCCCTTTACCATAATCACAAAAATACCAAACGGGCTAAGCACCAGATGATCAACCACCACCAGTTCTTCTTTGGCGGTGAGTAATTTCAGCTTGCGAAAATGGCGATAACCACGGGCCAGACGCCAGCGCAACAGCCGGTTTAATTTATACTCGGCAAAAATACCTTTAAAGCCCGGTAAGTTCAGACCAAGCCAATTTGTCATTAAAAAAACAGCCAGTAAAAAAGCGAAAATATTGGCAATGATCAGCGGCAGGTTAGCTAACACCATGTTTACTAAATTAGCAGGCCGCCACCAGTCAACAGGCAGTCCCCTGTCGTCTGCTGGAAGAATAACCGGCACCGGCAACATGGGCTGCGGCACGCTATTTGGTTCAGCCGCTGCGGCTTGCGGTTCTGCTGGTTTATCTTCTTCAGGTTCTGCCTGCAGCAATTGTTCAGCCACTACAGCAGGTGACGCAACGGTCACTGCTGGCGGTTTTGTTTCAATCTGTACCGGGTCGGTCACAGTATCTGCCGGCGTTGGCTGTATAGTCTCTGCCGGGGTAATTTGCTGTCGCGGCTCAGGCTCAGCTGGCTTAACCTCCACCGGGTCAGCTTGCTTGGGGGCAGGTTTAGGCGGTACCGGCCGCTGGGGCCTGTTGCAATTTTTATCGTATTCGCTTTTAGCATTGCGATAACTGCTACTTTGCGGCATGTGACTAAAACGCTGAACCTGCTGGTCCAGCAAAATACAGGCCCCCTCTGAATACCGTTGCTGGCCAACGGCCTGCACAGCAATCAATATCAGCAACGGTAATAAATATCGCACCCAGTGCATAACATGTCTCGTCATAATTGTTAACTGATGCTAGCAAGGGAATGATAATGCAGCAATAGCTGTTTTTAACAAGAGCAGTTTGGGGGTTGAGTATAAAGGCAGTGCCAGCGCAGTGGCACACAGGTTTTAAGTACAATAACCCTTTGTGCCAGCGCTGGCTGATTAGGCTTAGTCGTTAATTTTTACCGGCCCATTTATAGCGTTTATTTTTAACCCGCCAGAGCCGCTGTCCAGTATAGTCAGGCCACCGGCACCGTTGACATTGATATCACCTGAGCCATCATCAACCGTCACCACGCCGCCAATGTCACTGATCATCAGATCGCCCGAACCATCTTCCACCGTGACGTTGCCTTTAACCTGACGGATATCGGCATCGCCCGAGCCGTCTTCAAGTACTAAATTACCCTGTAACTCGCTGATATAAAGCTCACCGGAACCATCAACCACTTTGGCATTATTACCACCACTAATCCGCAGCGCACCTGAGCCATCTTCAATATTCAAATCGCCCTGCAAACCACGGATATCGGTATCACCCGAGCCATCATCCAGGGTAAGTGCCAGCCGGGCCGGAACTTTTACCACCACATCAATATAGGGGCTGTTACCATTATAAGAACTGCTGGCAAAACCGGCTTCCAGCACTGCATCATTGCCGCGGCGAATCAGCGACAAGCGAATATCCTCACTGTCGTAGTAATAAATACTGGCCTGCAGCTCAATAAGCTCGCGGCCGTCTTCGCCGATTATGTCCAGCTTGCCGGCACCGGTATCTGCTACCAGCCGGCTAAGATTATCAGCGCTGAGACTAAGGGTTCGTTCTTCATGCAGCCTGTCACCTGCATGACCATTGCCAACATAGACTACACAACCACTTAACAGCACGAGGGCTGTAATACTGAGCATACCGGTTTTCATATTGCGTCCTTTTTGTTTGTAATTAATTAGAATAGCCGGCACGACTGTAGCAAGTTAAATGCCCACATTAAAAATAATTTAAATTCAACAACTTAAAAATAAGTTAAAATTCAAGTTTGTGCAAAAACACTATTATCTGGCGAATATGACTAATTATCTGAATTGAAACCATAACCAGCCAATTGCCAGCACAAACAACATAGCGCCAATTTGTTTCGAATAGCGCTGCCACAACTTCATCGCTTTGTCGCCGGCAAAATGTACCAGCAATGCCAGGCCATAATAGCGGGTTGAACGCGAAATACCGACAGCCAGCAAAAACAGCAGGAACGAATAACCGGTTGCACCGGCGGCTAACATGGCTATTTGCAACGGCGTCGGGCTGATCCCTACGGCCAGAATGGCACTGAAGCCGTTGTTTTCAATTTCGCTGCTGAAGCTGTCAAAGGCCTCTGCACCACCAAACAGCCCAACCAGCGTATCGCCCCACTGCTCCATGGCCAGTACCCCCAACCAGTATCCGCCCGCGGCAGCGGTAAGGTTGCCGGCCAGTGCCACGGTAGCAATAGTCCAGCGCCGGTCCGGATGGCTTAGCATCCACGGGATCAGAATAGTTTCAATCGGTATCGGTATTATCAGAGTTTCAGCCATCGACAACATAAACAGGAGCGGTAGGGCATAGGACGATCTGTCCAGCCGGTCCAGCCAGGTCTCGGCTGACAATGCTTTTGAATGCAGCATAATGTGTTCCGACTCTTCATAAATTTTACATTTTGGCAAAGTATAGCGAAGTTTCCGGCATTTCCAACTGTAAATCCGGAACCGGACTGCTTCAAATTGTTGCTTTACAAAGCAGCGGGTTTTCTGGTTTGATAATTCCTGGCTTTATTCAGAACAATTAACAATGATCAAATTATTCCGCAGCCTGCACAACTGGCTGGGCCTTATTCTGGTAGCCCAGATTGCCCTGTGGTTTTTAAGTGGTCTGGTTATGGCCGTGCTACCGATAGAACAGGTGCGTGGTGAACATTTACGCCGAGTTGTCAGCACGCCCTGGCAGCAGGCTGCAGTCAGCCCGCAACAAGTGTTGCAACACCATAGCAAAGAAGCCAGCCTTAGCCTGAGCCAGCGTCTTAGCTGGCAGCATAATCAGCTTAGTGCGCTGCCGGTCTATCTGGTTAATGATGGCGGCAATCTTTATCGCTACAGTGCGGCAAGTGGCAAAGCCCTGACCGCCCTGACAGAACAGGATATTCGCCAGCTGGCCCAGGCGCAGTATCAGGGCAATGGTGAGCTACAAACCGCCCGCTTGCTGCAGCAGTTGCCGCAGGAAGTGCAGCAACTTAGCGCACCGCTGTGGCAACTGCAATTTGCCGACAGCGACAATAGCCGTTTTTATCTTGATCCGGCTACCGGTGCTGTACTTAGAATACGCACCAACAACTGGCGCTGGTTCGATTTTTTCTGGATGCTGCATATTATGGATTATCAGGACCGCAGCAATTTTAACAGCCCGTTGCTTATTGCATTTTCAGCCAGTGCCCTGCTATTTACCTTAAGCGGCATCATGTTACTCTGGCAGCGTTTCCGGCCGCGCAAACGGCACACCAATCCAGCCACATCGAGTAATTAATATGCATTTTTTCCAGGTTATGCAGCAGTTCGGTGCAGATAAACCAGACAACATAGTAATCAATGTGCCGCAGGCATGGGGCCAGGGCCGGGCGGTATTTGGCGGTATGGCAGCAGCATTGGCAATGGCACATTTACTGCCGGTTATTCCTGCTGCCATGGCGCTGCGCTCAGTATCTGTTTCTTTTGTCGCACCGCTAAATGCGGGGCCGGCTGTCGTGCAGCGGCGCATATTGCGCCAGGGTAAGTCGGTTATCCAGGCTCAGGTCGAAATCACTCAGAATGACCAGGTGGCACTGGTGCTGCTGGCCAGTTTCGGCGCGGCAAGGCCTTCGGCCCATCAGCTTATTGCCGACACTGCACCAGAGTGGCAAACCGGCACTATCCATACCTTGCCTAAACAGGGCCCGGTGCCGGAATTTACCACCCACTTTGACTACCGCATTGCCCATGGCCAACTGCCGTTCAGCGCCAGTCCGCTGCGTGAACTGGGTGGCGATATCAGGATGACCGGCAATGAAAGCCGCCAGGCGGGTATATTAGAGCTACTGGCGCTGGTCGATGCCTGGCCACCGGTCAGCCTTACCCTGCTGAACCAGCCAGCGCCGGCCAGTTCATTGACCTGGACTATTGAGTTTATCGCTCATGATTTGCCGTTTAATAACACCGACTGGTGGCGCTATCTGGCTGAGATTGACTATGGCGCCGATGGTTATCATCATATCGCTGCCAAATTATGGCAGCCTGATGGCAAACTGGCGGCGATTAGCCGCCAAACGGTCACGGTGTTTGCTTAGCAGCGATTGCACCAGCAAGTTCAGCCATTAACACTTGGATCTGACCCTTAAGGTTACTTAAGGTTATAATTTCGATTGTTATCAAAGGCTACTCATCTAATCCTAACTTCTTACGAATACGCTTAGCCCATAATGGTCTTTGTTTTTTGTAGCTATATATACTGTTTGGAACACTGATGTTCGGGTTGGCTGATACTAGCGCATCGAAAAAAGCCCGTCGGTCAAACCCGCGATAATTTCCGTACATCAATTGCTTATGCTCTCCGTTTTTTAGCACGATCAAATTTGATAAAAAATCTTGTCTAACATCACTTACTTGCTTTAACTCAATAATGTCGAGAATGTTAACCTGCCAGCTCACATCGTTAAACGTAGGGTCAAAGTAGGATAACGTAGTTGACGAAACACAAACCCGAACTTGCTTATTTTCCAGCCAGAACCACAGTGCTAGTCCAAGTAAAATAGCTTCAACAATCCAAATGGCGATATCAAGGATTTTAAAAAGTTGTCCAAGCGCATTTTTATCGCTCGTTAAATCAGGAAGATATTTGTGTGCAGCTAAGTATAGAAGCAGTAACACCCCAGCATTTAAAATAAGCAATAACGCTGAAGACCGTTGTTTTCTCATAAAAGTGAAATAAATTTTCATATTGCTCCCTTTGGCAGAATCTCACACTGTCGCAGCAACCCTCCTTTAATCTGTTGCATACTATGTGCAATTTGCAAATCTCATTGCCTGCTCTTAACTTGTTGTAAGTGCCGTTTACGCAAAGTTCTTCGCTTTGCAGCCGCCATATTCAACCGGGCTGCAAACTGGCGCAGTTGCTCATAGCTAAAGCAGGGCTGACTAAATTGCTTATGATAAGCGGCCACCTGCTGGATAAAACACACCTGTGCGGGTAGCGGCGTTTTAAACTCGGCGCGGTCGCTAAACGCGACTATGGAGTGCACCAGCTTGCCGTCTTGCATGCCGATCCCTAAGGTAAATTTTACCGCAGCGGTGTGTTTATTGTTTTGCTGTAGTGGATTTTGAAAACTGTGTTTGCGCTTAACGTGCTGTACTGTCCACTGCGGCTGATGTTCAGAGCCAAAAATCCAGCCCTGATAGTTTTTTACTTCAATCACAAAAATACCAACAGGGCTAAGCACCAGATGGTCAATTTCAGTTAAATCACCTTGCGCAGTTTCCAAAATTAAATTGCGGTAATGTATATAGCCTGCGGGTAAATCACGCACTAACAGCCGGTGCAGTTGCCGCTCGGCCTTCGCCCCTAAAAACCGCGATCTATTGCCAAATATCAGTGCAATTAACAAACCGGGCAGGATTAAAAACAACAACACGCCAACAATGTAGGGAATATAGGGCGTAAACAGGCTCAGCATCATCGCGCCGATATCAAAATTTTCAGCTGCAGCTCCGTTATCAGACGCAGGTGCAGCCATCGAAACCGTGGTGTTATTAGCTGCCGGTTTAGCCGGAATATTGGTAAGCGACAACGGTTTATCCGTTGCCGGTATCGGGTTCCGGCAATGCTTATCAAACTGGCGTTTGCTGTCCTGATAAGCACTTAGCTGCTGGTTACTGAAGCGATCTATTTGCTGTTGCAGCAAAATACAGGCAGCTTCAGAATATTGCTGCTGGCTATAAGCCAGCGGTGACATTAACAATAACAGTAGTAAGGTAAAACGCCAGTAGCGCATAGGTCGTTCCGGAGGTATGGAATGGTGATGCTAGCAAGGTAAGGAATAAGCAGCAAGGAACATATGCTGATGTTTACTAATGTTCAACTTGCAACGCCTAAGCCCGAGTTTCCGTTGTCTTTGTCAGACATTAACAATTGGATCTGACCCTTAAGGTTACGCCAGTGGTTACACGATAAGGTAATGGTTTATACCAATACCCCAAAGCACTGCATTGAACTGGCTCGAACAGACTGTGCACAATCACCCGAGCGACAAAAATGCCGGTTATTGCCGCAGTTTAGTACCAACAAACTCAGGCGATAATCCAAGCCTACGTCAAATTGAGCGCCTTACGCTGCCTGAACCATTGACGGGCCTTGGCTGCCAGCCAGGCAATCAGAATAGCCGGGCTCGACATCAGCAGTGGCAAAACGGCACCAAAAGCCAAACTTAACGCCGCGACATACCCCAACACAACTTCCGCCCGGTGCAGCGGTAAAAAAAACGCCAGCAAATAGGTTCCAAAAAATAAAACTGCGATCGGCTGTTCCACACCCTTTAAGAACAATAGAGCCAGCAGAGCACCGTAGCAAAAAGACAACACCAAGGAATACCAAACTATTGTTGGCTTTTCCACTTGCCTTAATCGCTTTGCCGCCAGCCAGGCTAATGCCGGCAGAATCAACAAGCCCCAGGCATTGGAAACCGAAGGCAACTCTGGGTTTGCCAGTAAATGATGCGCCTGAATGCCGCCATGCCACCACTGCCAGCTTAACTGAGCCACAATAAAAGCCAGGGTAAAGAGTAAAAGGACGTACTGATAAATACGAGACTGGCGCATCGCCATCTCCAACAAGGGCTGAGGAACAAAGCCTAGCAGCTCAGCGGCTGCAATACACTGCAGAAAATGTAACGAGATTTTAGTACAGACACACTTTCAGAGGTTCGAGGTGATTATCTACTTTTAAAATGCTTGGAGTCAAAATGCTTGGGAGCAGGCCTTGAAAGTTGCATTAAAACCGCCGCATTATCAGCGCTAGCAGCTCGTCAAAGGCTTCTAGTGGCATATTGCCAAACTCTCGAAGCCGTTTAATGCGCTTATTGCCAGCCGATGAATGTCAACTTCGGTATTAAGTAATGCTTATCTATAATCGCTTAGTTTAATTTTTATCTGACCCTAATTTCCTGATTGTTAGCCCATTAGCAGATTTACTGCGCTTACACAGCAAAACTGTTAAGTATCAGAAACCGTCAATCAGTAGATCCAGACCAGCTTTAATCTGTTGCCTATATTGCTGCAAAGTTATATCAGTAGTTTTTAAGCGCTTCGTGGAAACCGTTGCAATATCAAGTAAATCAATAAAGTAAGCTTGCTCGTTAATCCGCACCGGAAGATGAAAAGCGGTCAGCAGAGCCTGTGTATTCTGCGGCTTAATTACTGCTACCAACAACGCATCAATTTCATGAAACAGGGTGTTAGTAAGCACTACCACCAGCTGCTGATCGATACTGGCAACGCCAAATTGCTGCAGCACTAGATCTGCCCTAGCCGCTCAGCAAAGGTACCATGCTCTGCAATTTGTTGGTTATAAGTTGCGATGGCATCGGCATTCTGTGCCCGCCATAAATCTGCTTTCGCCTGACTCACTGCATCACGCAATGCCTGTTCCAGAACTACAGAGGGACTGATCTTCAGCGCTTTAGCCTCAGCCAGTAAACTGGCATCAACTGAGGTGTTACAAGCCGCTTTGGTATTCTGACTCATGGTAAGCTCCCAACGAGGTTAAGTCGATTCTCAATGCACAAAAGTATAGCGCAAATTTCTAGCGCATAAAAACTGCGCATAACAATCCCTTTCATTGGCTCAAGTTAGGAAACCATGCAACTTTAAAGGCCTGACCCCATGGCTTGTCAATCATAAAAATAAAGGCAGCAACCCCGAGTTTCTGTGGAGATGGTTATGACTGAAAAGCAGCCTGTAAAACCCAAGCTGGTGCATAGCGATAAGCCAAAAGTACGCCCTGAACCCGGTACGCTGGAATTTGATGCCTGGTTACTTAAACGCGCCAAAGAGCGTGCAGCTAAGCATTTAACCGATGAGCACGATTTGGGTGATCATGAACGCGGCATACTCGCCGGTGGCTATGATCGTTTGCTAATGTCTGATGAAGAGCTGGCCGAGGAAGAGAAAGCCATGGATCAAGCTCAACAGCAGGAACGGCGTAAACACCTTAAGTCAGTTGATTCCGAGTAAAATCTACTTCGCCGGGCGGGCTACCTAATGGTAGCCAATTTAATTGTTATCTGACCCCGATATTACGATATTAATTGTTATCTGACCCCGATATTAACAGCTGCTTTTGACTCGCTTTATCTGCATGCTACACTTTGTGTTAACTATTCACACAGGGGCTCAACTATGGCCAGAACAACAAGCGTTACTATTGGCCCACAACTTGACGACTTTATCGGTGAGCTGATTGCAACAGGGCGTTACGGTTCCACCAGTGAGGTGGTGCGCTCTGCCCTACGTTTATTGGAACAGCAGGAAAAACAAATGGTAGCGCTGCGCCAAGCCGTTGCAGCGGGTGAACAAAGCGGAGAAACTGATTTAACGCTGAGCCAGATTGCCGCCCAGGTAAAGCAAAAACACCATGTATAAGCGGTCGAAGCTTGCCGCAGCCGCGAGCACGATGTATTTGTGCTGAGAATACTCCATCAGCAAATGGAATCTACCCGGCATCTTTTTGAACCGCCGATTTAATTTTGATCTGACCCTAATTTTCCCGAACGCTTGTTACCCGTTACTTAGCTGGTGATAACTGACCTAACCATTGCCTGGCATCTGCTTCGCTAAAATTGCCGATTAACCGGTAAATGTGCTCACTATTGGCTGTTGTAATGAAAATGGTGTTGTCTGGCGCATCGGCGTTTAACCGAATATACGCAGTGTAACGTCCAGCGCCGAATACCTTGAGTGTGGAGTCAGCATCAATACTAAATACACCCAACAAGGCTTTTTGTTGCGGCGTCGACTCTGGGTTGCCACGCCAGGAAAATAAGCGATCTAACGCCTGCCCAGCGCTGGCACTGCCGGTACGGGCAGCCAAACCTGCCAATGCTTTGTCAGCACCTTCGTAACTTAGTACGTCAAAACGGTCGTTGCTTTGTTCGAATACAATGGAAGGTGTAGTGCCAGCCAACACCTGTACGTTGCTGTAGGCGCCGGCTTTGGTGCAAATGTTTAAATCGACTAAGGTCAGAACTAATTCATTGCTGGCGCAGTTAAACTCAGGCCACTTTTCCGCAACTGGCTGCGCTACTAAGCTGCAGGCTGACATAGCCAAAAGTGATATCAATACACATTTTTTAATCATGAAATTGCCTCAATCAATATCCCAGGCCGGCTGCAGCCATATCTAAAGATGTTCTGTACTGGAGTATGCGCGCCCTCATACATGTAACAGACTGCTTTTCACTCAAATCAGTCATTACACTTCGGGTAATATTTTTGGCAATCCAAAAGATACTTGCTTTACCACCTGTAGGTTTCGGAACCCAACGGAACGCGTCAGAACAACTTGAAATGTCGGTCAGTAAGTCACCGGCAACGGCGGCTACGTCTTCATTAACTTCGCCCCTGAATTGGGTTTTGATCCCTGCGCGGGTATATAGCGTGTTAATTAATTGCCGTACATGCTCTTTCTGTTGCTGCTCTGTCATTATCAAGTCCTTATGTTTAATGTAAGAAGCGAATTATAACCAAGAGAAATGAAATTACAATTAATTCACAATTAAATTAATTTGGTAATAAATTTGGATAACTCTTAAAAGATGAAAGAAATTAACTTCACAATGATATCGGTCTAAGCATCAAACTGCTGCATATGCAGTTTGCTCAGTACTTTTCTGCTATCGGCCGCCATATTTAACCGTGCAGCAAACTGGCGCAATTGCTCATCGCTAAAACAGGGTTCGGTAAATTGCTGCAGATAGTCGCCGATCAGCTCAATAAAAATCACATTGGCCGGCATGCGGGTTTTAAATTCGGCTCGCAGGCTAAAAGCAACAACCGAATGCACTTGCTCGTTGCTTGTAGCGGGGCTTAGTTCCAGTAAATGCTTTACCGCTTCGGTATGTTTATAGTTCTGATGCAGCGGGTTTTGAAAACTGTGTTTGCTGCGAAAGTTCTGCACTGTCCATTGTGGTTGCTTTTCGCCGCCAAAAATCCAGCCTTTGTAATTCTTCACTTCGATTACAAAAATACCGAATGGGCTAAGCACCAAATGGTCAATCTCAGTAAAGTCAGCATGCGCAGTTGGTAGTACCAAATTAGAGTAGTGGTGATACCCTATCGGTAATTCCCGCTGCAGTACCCGCCTTAACTGTCGCTCGGCTAAAGCGCCTTTAATACTGGCACCGCTAATTCTGAACAGCTTAATCAGAATCACTTTAGCCAACAAAATAGCCAGCAGAAAACCAAAAGGTATCGCAAGCATTTTCACAGCCGAGCCCAATACTTTGTTCATGGCATCGGCCGGAGTGGCCACTACCGACTTGGACGCCACGACAGGCTTAGCAGGCAGCACTGCCACCGGTTTTGTGGCCGCGGTTGGGCTTGAATTATTCAGCACAGATGGCTTGGCTGGAATATTGGTTAATACCAAATCATGGTTTGGTGCCGGTAGCGGGTTTTGGCAATGCTTAGCAAACTGGCGTTTGCTGTCCTGGTAAGTACTTAGGCGCGGCTGGTGGCTAAAGCGCTCTATTTGCTGTTGCAGCAAAATGCAGGCAGCCTCAGAGTACTGCTGCTGGCCATAAGCCAGCGGTGCGCCAAGCATTAATAACGATAAGGTAAGCAGCCAATGGCGCATAAATCGTCCCTGATATATGGAATACTGATGCTAGCAGGGTAATGCGGAAGCGGCAATCAGTTACTTAATTTGCCTCAAAACTGCTGCCTAAAAGCCTGTGCCATTAACCCGAGCTTGTACATTAGTTGGTTAGATTTAGCTAAGTCATGGGCGTTGGGTTTTAGAATGGCCATTAGCAAATAGCAATTCTCACTAGTAAAGCCCCGGCAATATACCAAATGCGTATCGCTGGTTCTTTTAAACTGAGCGGTAAGAATAGGAAATCCAGTGCCATTTTCTGCCAGATGAATATGCCGTACCTGCTCTTGTTTAATTATATCGAGGTTTAGTGGATGATCGTACGGCACATCTTTTCTAAATAAGGCAGGTAGCACTCCAGTCTTATACTGCTTAAAATCCTGAATTAACGCAGTTCTCTCTGCTGGCGTTAGCGCTTCATCAAGGACCTTGCTGGTAAATACCCGGATCACTCGCTAAATTCGCTCAACTTGGCTGTATCAGCTTCTAACAGTAGCTTCTCACTGATCCGGCTGATCTCTTTTAGTCTAGTGGCTGCTGGTCGGAATAACCCGGGTTCCGCAGCGCCGGATGCCTCGATAATTCGCAGCATTTTTTCATATAACTCAGCACTTAGCATATAACCGGTAGGCTTGTTATTCGACAACACGGCCACAGGTTCATCGATAAAATACTGGCTTAAGTTCTTGCGGGCTTCAGATACCGAAACCGCCTTTTCCGCCAAAATAGCATGTGACGCCATAACCCACCTCAGAGAAGAAACACTTAATTATGTACATAACCATATATTAAATTATGCACAATGCCAGTATGGTAGATAGCACGATAGATTGCAAGGCGGGCAAAAACAAACAACAAAGGCCACGTTTGCGGCCTTCGTCTTCTCCAAAATTCAAAAATACCTTTATTTAGCTTTTTGGTTTGGCCGCATAGCCCTGATAGATTTTCGTTACCCACTCAGACTCTGAAAAGTCGATACACTTCATCAGGTTATTTTGCTGACCAGCCTGGGTGGCATAGTCTTTCTTTAACCACTGCTGGATTGGCTCTGCCAGTTCCTGATAAGCCTCCAGCGGCATGGCACCAAACTCGCGGTAACCGTTTAATGCACTAACAGCCTGCTGGTGTATGTCCCCCTCTGTGAAGGCAGTCGCTAAACAACTTGCCTGGGCATAATGCTGAAACAGCTTTATTTCGCTTTGCTGTTTAAACGCCTTATCCGCCAGGGCCATGCCTGACACAGCCGTCATTGAAATAAATGCCGTTAACGCTGCTTTGGCTTTCACACTTACTTAGTCATCATATTATCGAAGAAATCTCGGTACACTTTTTCATCCAGACCAATGTCTGGGCAGATCAACGCATCATGCATAACAACAGATAACTGCACCTTTTCGTCTGTTACTATTACCGCCTGCGATTGTAATGAGCAATTATCATCTTCAGTTACAGACCATTTAGCTAACTGCGCCAGCGGTGCCGGTTTGCCTGCCACTATAAATACGTTGCTGTCGTCATACTGGAAATAGTCATGATCTTTGTAGTCAACTTTAACCAGGCTGCAAGGTGGTGTAAGTTGTAATTCGTAGCTCTTACCCTCACTTGTGACTGTACATACATCGTTGGCAGAACTAATACTGATCTCAGCCTGGGCACATGAAGTCACAGCCAAAATAGCAGCCAGAAAAACGAGACGGCTCACAGTGTAATTTCCCAAAACCATACCTCATCTCCTAAATTCAGCCAGTCGGGAGCACCACCTTTTAAAGTTTCGCCATCCCATAAATCGATATGGTCTGTGCTACTCCAGCCGTTCATTATAAAAACGATGCCTTTTTTACTTTTTAAGGTTTCAAGCGCACCACCTCTGATCACTCTTTTGCTGCCGAATGCATTGTTGCCAGTATCATCAAGCCAGTTGGCTAGCTCTTGCGCTGCCAAGATATGTCGTGGACTGTGGTTTAAACCAGGGTAGCAACGTCTCTGTGGGTACTTGGTGTCGAAGCTGGACGTATCAACACCAGATAGTTCTAACGCCACGCCCATCCGAATAGCGCACTGATTTGGAAATAATGCTTTGTCGCAGGGAAACTTCGGATACGGGTGGTTTTTCCATAATTTACTGAACTGTACCAGCATTGTGCTAATCCTTTTTGCATGTTTGTTGTTGAGCAAAAAGATTAACACATTGTTTATTATTTGCAAAAAAAGTGAACAGAATAAACAAAGGCCGCATTTGCGGCCTTTGTTTATTCTTACTAACCCAGAAAATTACTTTTTCTTGGCTTTCGGGTTTGGCAGGTCGGTGATGGAGCCTTCGTAGATTTCAGCAGCTAAGCCAATAGACTCGTTCAGCGTTGGGTGAGCGTGAATGGTTAACGCGATATCTTCAGCGTCGGCACCCATTTCTACTGCTAAGCAGATTTCACCCAGCATTTCACCGGCGTTAATACCAACAATAGCGCCACCTAAAATGCGGTGAGTTTCTTTGTCGAATATCAGCTTGGTGAAACCTTCAGTACGGGCTGAGGCGATGGCACGGCCTGATGCTGCCCATGGGAAGGTGGCGGTTTCTACTTTTACGCCCTGCTCTTTCGCTTCTTTCTCGGTAATGCCGGTCCAGGCCATTTCCGGGTCGGTGTACGCTACAGATGGAATGCAGCGTGGGTCGAAGTAGTGCTTCATGCCAGAGATCACTTCAGCCGCTACGTGGCCTTCGTGTACCGCTTTGTGCGCTAACATCGGCTGGCCGATAACATCACCAATGGCGTGAATGTGCTTCACGTTAGTACGCAGTTGCTTGTCCACGTTAATAAAGCCACGCTCGTCTACCTCAACACCGGCTTTGGTGGCGTCTAACAGGTTGCCGTTTGGCTTGCGGCCAACCGCGACCAGAATTTTGTCGTAACGTACCGCTTTCTCTGGCGCGTTTTTACCTTCAAAGGTGACGTATAAGCCGTCTTTTTTGGCTTCAACATTGGTTACCTTGGTCGACAGCATAATGTTGAATTTTTTGCTGTTGTACTTGGTATAGGCTTTTACTAAGTCAGCGTCGGCTGCCGGTACTAACTGATCAGCGAATTCTACCACTGATACTTTAGAACCCAGCGCGCGATAAACGGTACCCATTTCCAGGCCGATAATACCGCCACCTAATACCAGCATTTCGCCAGGAATGTCTTTTAATTCCAGCGCGCCGGTAGAATCGATAACCCGGTCGTCGTCTTTTGGAATAAACGGCAGGGATACCGGCTCTGAGCCTGCAGCAATAATGGCGTGTTCAAAGGTAATTTTGGTATCACCAACTTCTAAGGTGTTAGCACCGGTAAATTTACCGAAACCGTTAACTACCTTAACTTTGCGCATTTTCGCCATGCCGCCCAGGCCATTGGTCAACTGGCCAACCACTTTATCTTTCCAGTCACGGATTTTGTCTAAATCAATTTTTGGCTCACCAAAGGTAACGCCGTGCGATGCCATATCATGGGCATCGTCAATAACCTTGGCAACGTGTAATAAGGCTTTAGACGGAATACAGCCGACGTTTAAACACACGCCACCTAAGGTGCTACGTGCTTCAACCAGCGTGACGTCTAAACCTAAATCTGCGGCACGAAATGCTGCAGAATAACCGCCAGGGCCTGCGCCCACGACTACTAACTGAGTTTTAATATCGTTGCTCATCGTATTACCTTCATAATTGTCCGGTTTTCCCGGTGTTCTAACAGCATTACTTTGTAGGGTACGGCCATCAGGCGAAAAAAGTGGCGGAATTTTACCATTTGCGCCGCCACTCTGTAACCCAAGATTGCGTTACTACTGTAAAATTACGCCAGTTTTTGCTGGCGTAAGCCGGTTTTACATAATAATTTGCCGGATATCGGCCAGGTAACTGGCCAGGGTGGCGGTAAAGCGTGCTGCTAAGGCGCCATCTATTACCCGGTGATCATAAGATACCGACAATGGCACCATTAACTTAGGCTCGAACTCTTTACCGTTCCATTTTGGTTTAATCTCTGATTTAGAAACTCCCAGAATGGCCACTTCGGGGGCATTAACTATGGGCGTGAACGCCGTACCGCCAATACCACCTAAACTGGAGATAGTAAAACAGCCGCCCTGCATATCGGCAGAACTTAACTTGCCTTCCCGCGCCTTAGAGGAGATTTCCATCAGCTCACGCGATAGTTCAATAATGCCTTTTTTGTTTACATCTTTCACTACCGGCACTACCAGGCCATTTGGCGTATCAACTGCGATACCTAAATGAATATATTTTTTCATTATCAGGCTCTGGCCATCTTCAGACAGCGAACTGCAAAAGGTAGGGTAGTCTTCCAGTGCCTTAGCCACCGCTTTCATAATAAATACCAGCGGGGTGTATTTCACGCCCATTTTCTTCTTCTCGGCCAGAGCATTCTGCTCTTTGCGGAAATCTTCCAGGCCGGTAATGTCGGCTTCATCAAACTGGGTAACGTGCGGAATACGCACCCAGTTGCGATGCAAATTATTACCCGACAGCTTTTGAATCCGTGATAACGGCTTGCTTTCTACCTCACCAAACTTGGCAAAGTCGACTTTTGGCCAGGCAATTAAATCAAAGCCCAGCTTACTATGTTCACCACCTACGCCACCGGCACCTGCTACCGAGCCACTTTCTGCCTGCTTAACAAGCTGCTTCACATAGTTCTGCACGTCTTCTTTCACTACCCGGCCTTTACGGCCGGTGCCGTTAACTTTGGCTAAGTTAATGCCGAATTCACGGGCTAAGCGGCGGATAACCGGCGAGGCGTGGGCATAAGCTTTGTTTTCAACAAAACCGTCGCCTTTGTCCGCTTTGTCTGCGCTGTCAGCTTTGGCTGAACTCTGCCCGCTGGCGTTATTGTCGCTTTTGCTGTCGCCTTTCTTATCGTCTTTTTTGTCGTCCTTGCTGCTGTCTTCGCTGGCGCTATCAGCGCTCTGCTCAACAGAGTCAGCGTCATCGGCGGCAGTTTCAAACACCATAATCAGGCTACCGGTTTCAACTTTGTCACCGACGCTCACCTTAATTTCTTTTACCTTGCCCTCGAACGGTGCCGGCACTTCCATACTGGCTTTGTCGCCCTCGACGCTTAGCAGTGACTGATCGGCTTTCACGCTGTCACCCACTTTTACCAGTATTTCGGTTACTTCAACCGGGTCGCCACCAATGTCTGGCACTTCAACGTCTTTGCTGGCGCTGCCACCAGACTTTTTCTCAGCGGGCTTGCTGTCTGCTGATTTTTGCTTATCTGAGGTTTTATCATCTGACTTTTTATCATCAGCTTGCTTAGCGTTTTGCGGGTCTTTGTCGTCGCTGTCTTTCGAATCTTCTTCAGCGTCGCCTTCAAAAATCATAATAAGGCTACCGGTTTCTATCTTGTCGCCGGTTTTTACTTTAATTTCTTTGACCACGCCGCCCGCAGGAGACGGAATATCCATCGCTGCTTTATCGCCTTCAACGCTTAATAAAGACTGCTCGGGTTTAATCTTGTCACCAACCTTAACCAGTATTTCGGTTACTTCAACCTCATCTGCACCAATGTCGGGTACTTTAATTTCATTCGTCATTAGTTATCCCCTTACGCGTACAACGGGTTGGTTTTGGTTGCATCAATGCCAAATTTCTTAATGGCTTCGCTTACCACCGCTTTTTTCAGCTCGCCCTGTTTTACCAGTTCGCTTAACGCTGCTACCACAATATAACCAGCATTTACTTCAAAATGACGACGCAGGTTTTCGCGGCTGTCAGAGCGGCCATAACCATCAGTACCCAGCACCTTGTAGGAAACCGCCGGGATAAAGGCCCGAATTTGATCAGCGTAGTTTTTCATATAGTCGGTAGCAGCAATAGCCGGCGCCTTGCCCATTACCGTGGCAACATAAGGCGTTTTCTCTTTCGCATCAGGGTTAAGCATATTGTAACGCTCAACGTCCTGGCCATCACGGGCCAGCTCGTTAAACGAGGTAACCGAGTAAACGTCAGATGCTACACCATAATCTTTACTCAGAATTTCAGCGGCTTTACGCACTTCATTAAAGATGGTACCTGAGCCCAGCAACTGTACTTTGCCGCGATCGCCGTTATACGACTCCAGCTTATAAATACCGCGGCGAATACCCTCCTCGGCGCCTTTTGGCATGGCCGGGTGGTGGTAGTTCTCATTCATTACCGTAATGTAGTAATAAATGTTTTCCTGATCCGGGCCATACATCCGGCGAATACCGTCCTGCATAATCACCGCCAGCTCGTAGACATAAGTCGGGTCATACGAAATACAGTTAGGCACGGTGCTGGCCAGCACATGGCTGTGGCCGTCTTCGTGTTGCAGACCTTCACCGTTCAGGGTGGTGCGGCCGGCCGTCGCGCCTAACAGGAAGCCACGGGCCTGCTGATCGCCAGCCATCCAGGCCATATCGCCCACCCGCTGGAAACCAAACATCGAGTAATAAATGTAGAACGGGATCATCGGTAAATCGTTGGTGCTGTACGAAGTGGCTGCCGCTACCCAGGATGACATCGCACCCAGTTCGTTAATGCCTTCCTGTAATACCTGACCGCCGACATCTTCTTTATAATACGACACTACGGAACGGTCTTCCGGGGTGTATGTCTGGCCACCCGGGTTGTAAATACCAATCTGCCGGAACAGGCCTTCCATACCAAAGGTACGGGCTTCATCGGCAATAATGGGTACGATTTGCTTACCGATATGTTCGTCTTTTAACAACACATTGAGTATGCGGGTGTAACCCATGGTGGTAGAGATTTCACGCTTTTGCTCGGTTAATAACGAGTCAAAGGCGTCCAGCTCTGGCAACGTTAACGGCTTGGTAAAGTTAGGCAACCTTACCGGGGTATAGCCATGCAGCGCATTGCGCCGATCGTGCAGATACTGCAACTCGGGCGAGTCTTTTGGCAACTCAATATAAGGAAGATCGTCAACCGCTTCTTCACTGATATAGTCTTCAAGGCCCAGGCGCTTGCGCAATTGCAAGACGTGGGTCATGTCCATTTTCTTCACCTGGTGGGCAATATTCTTGCCTTCTGCGGCTTCACCCATGCCATACCCTTTAACGGTTTTGGCTAAAATAACCGTAGGCTTGTCGGTGCAGTCCTGCGCCGCTTTAAAGGCCGCAAACAGCTTAGACGGTTCATGGCCACCCCGTTTTAGGGCGAAAATTTCCTCGTCAGTCATGTCGGCAACCAAGGCCGCGGTTTCCGGGTACCGGCCAAAGAAATGCTTCCGGACAAAGGCACCGTCATTGGCTTTATAGGTCTGGTAATCACCATCAACCGTTTCATTCATTAGCTGTAGCAATTTGCCGGTGGTGTCTTTGGCCAGCAGTTTATCCCAGCCACGGCCCCACACTACTTTGATTACGTTCCAACCCGCGCCGCGGAACAAACCTTCCAGTTCCTGGATAATTTTACCATTGCCCATTACCGGGCCATCCAGGCGCTGCAGGTTACAGTTAACCAGGAAACACAGGTTATTCAGTTTTTCGCGGGCAGCAAAGCTGATGGCACCGCGTGATTCCGGCTCGTCCATCTCACCATCACCTAAAAAGGCGTAAACGCGCTGGTCGGTGGTGTCTTTTAACTCGCGGCCATTTAAATATTTTAAAAAGCGAGCCTGATATATAGCGGCGATCGGGCCTAAGCCCATTGATACCGTCGGGAACTGCCAGAACTCTGGCATTAATTTCGGGTGCGGGTAGCTTGATAAACCCTTGCCATCCACTTCCTGGCGGAATCCATCCAATTGCTCAGCCGTTAAACGACCTTCAACAAAGGCACGGGCATAAATACCCGGTGAAATATGGCCCTGATAATAGACTAAGTCGCCACCATCTTTTTCATTCGGCGCACGGAAAAAGTGGTTAAAACAGGTTTCATAAAATGCCGCAGACGACTGGTATGATGCCATATGGCCGCCCAGCTCCAGCTCTTTTTTCGAGCCGCGCAGCACGATCATGATAGCGTTCCAGCGAATAACCGAGCGGATACGTCGTTCCAGATTGACATCGCCAGGATAAGCCGGCTCTTGCTGTGGTGGAATGGTATTAATATAGTTAGTGGTAACACCGGTTGGCATGGCCACGCCCTCTAACCGGGCTTGTTCTAATACCTGCTCAAGCAGAAACTGCGCCCGCTCCACACCTTCGGTGCGAACCACTGACTCCAGTGCTTCCAGCCACTCTTTTGTTTCCAGAGCGTCGATGTCATTCTTACTGACTTCAGACATATCGAGGTTTCCTATGGTTATTCACGCCTACGCGTTCAAAATTATCAGGTTATCAGCCTTGCTGGGAGCGACGCAATGAGCGCTCAATTCGCGAGCGTTCTTTGTTTACTTCCAACAGGGCTTCTTCAATAAAAGCTAAGTGGCCATTACTGGCCTGGCGGGCTTTTTCCGGCTCGCCGTTAATTACCGCCTGCATTAAGCGCTGACGGTGAGCATTAAGCTGCGCTGCACTACCTTCGCGCGCTGCCAGCGCCACCAGGTTTAACCGCACATTTTGTTCTACCAGCGGCGTTAAGCCCCGAACCAAATGCAGCAACACCACATTATGCGAGGCCTCGGCTACCGCCAGATAAAACTGGCCGACCGCTTTGGCTTCGGCATCAACATCCTGCTGTTGCTGGCTCAAACAAATGCTGTCGTATAAATCTTTAATTTGCTGATGATCCGCTGCCGTGCCGCGCAGCGCGGCGTAGTAGGCACAAATACCTTCCAATGCATGGCGAAATTCCAGTAAGTCGAACTGCGACTCCGGGTGGCGACCTATCAATGCAAATAAAGGATCGGTTAAGCCCACCGCTAAATTGTCACAGACAAAGGTGCCGCCGCCCTGGCGCCGGCTTAGCAAGCCCTTGGCCTCCAGTTTCTGGATCGCCTCGCGCAACGATGGCCGGGACACATCGAACCGCTCGGCCAGTTCGCGCTCCGCCGGCAAGCGCTGACCCGGTGAAAAACTGCCCTCCAGCAACATGTTTTCCAGCTGCTCTACGATACGGTCTGAGAGTTTAGCGGGTTTAATTTTATAATCTGCCATGTCAGGTTAGCTTCGCTTGTGCTGAGTTGCCTTTCGACAAATTGTAAATTGGTATTACCAATATTAAAAAGAGGCGATACGTTAACAGTTTTTCTGTAACAAGTAAATAAAGCAGACAATAGCCGCAAAGGCAAAACAGAAAATATTTAGAGCTAACACTTTAAAACCATTAAGGCACTTCTGATATTATCAAATTGGTCTGACCAGCAATTCACCCTGCAGCTAGAATCAGTTGCGGCAAAGCTGTAAATCAGCGGGCGTAACGCATACAATAGCCGCTGATTTTTTCAGGGTATCAGCGGCGCGTGTCAGAACAGTTATTAGCCACATTAAAACAAGCTTTCGGTTACAGCGCCTTTCGCGATGGCCAGGCCGAAATTATTGATGCCGCATTGCAGGGGCGCGACAGCTTTGTGCTGCTGCCGACCGGTGGCGGCAAATCGTTGTGCTATCAGCTACCCGCCTTACATTTGCCGCAGGTCACCATTGTTGTCTCGCCGTTAATGTCATTGATGAAAGATCAGGTTGATGCGCTGCAAGCTAATGGTATTGCTGCCGAGTTCGTTAACAGCAGCTTAAGCCGTGAAGCGGTGCTCGAAGTGTTCGCCAGGCTGCGCCGTGGCGAGTTAAAATTATTATATGTTGCCCCCGAGCGCTTATTGCAGCCGGCATTTTTAGAGCGGCTCAGTGATGTTGGCGTCAGTTTATTTGCCATAGACGAAGCCCATTGTATTTCACAGTGGGGCCATGATTTTCGGCCCGACTATATGGCACTGGCGCTGTTAAAGCAGCGTTTTCCTGCCGTACCGGTGATGGCGCTGACCGCCACCGCCGATATTGCAACCCGTCAGGACATCGTGCAGCAGTTGACGTTGCAAAACCCCTGCATTTATACCGGCAGTTTTGATCGGCCTAATATCCGCTACACGGTACAGGAAAAATTCCGGCCACTGGAGCAAGTGGTCAGCTATTTAAAACAGCAGGAAGGCAGTGCTGGCATTATTTATTGCAGCTCACGGCGCAAAGTCGATGAACTGAGCGGCCAGCTGGCCGAGCGCGGTTTTAAAGTGGCGGCGTACCATGCCGGCCATGACAGCGAGCGGCGGGGCCGGGTGCAGGACGATTTTAAGCGGGATGACATTCAAATCATCGTCGCCACCGTGGCCTTTGGTATGGGCGTTAATAAATCTAATATTCGGTTTGTGATTCATTTTGAATTGCCACGCACCATTGAAGCCTATTATCAGGAAACCGGCCGGGCCGGTCGCGATGGCGTGCCGGCAGAAGCGCTGATGTTATTTGATCCGGCGGATATTACCCGGATGAAACGCTGGCTTGAAGCCGAAGAAAACCCGGCCCGGGCTGAAGTGGCCTGGCAACGCTTTCAGGCAATGGCCGCCTTTGCCGAAGCCCAGACCTGCCGCCGGCTGGTACTGCTGAATTACTTTGGCGAAGCCCGCCAGCAGCGCTGTGGCAATTGTGATATTTGTTTAAACCCGCCGCAGCAGTTTGATGCCACCGAGCTTGCCCGTAAAGCCTTGTCATGTGTATACCGGGTAGAACAAAGTTACGGTATGGCGCACGTGATTGAGGTGCTGCGGGGTAGTCAGAATCAGAAAATCCGCGAGCAGGCGCATGATAAGCTAAGCACCTGGGGCCTGGGTAAAGATCATAGTCACGATTACTGGTTAAGCGTTCTGCGCCAACTGGTACATTTTGGCTATTTGCAGCAGGATATCACCCGCAACTCTGTGCTGCAGCTATTACCGGCCGCCCGGCCACTGCTGCGCGGCGAAACTAACCTGCAACTGGCGGTACCACGCTTGCAAAGCAGCCAGAAAGTGCCAGCTAAGCTTGGCAACCAAAAATACGACAGAGCGTTATTTGGAAGGTTACGCACCCTGCGTAAACAACTGGCTGAACGGGATGATGTGCCGCCGTTTGTGGTTTTTAGTGATGCAACACTAATTGATATGTGTCAGCGCTTACCCACCGACAACAGCAGTATGTTGGCAGTGTCGGGGGTAGGTAATACTAAACTCAGCCGCTACGGCAGTGAATTTATTGCTGAAATAGGTGACTATCTGGCCAGTAATGGCTAATGTTATTTTTGTATAGCTAAAACGTACTCAATTAAGCTAAGCTACTGTTAAAATCGAGCCGGACGAAGCCAGACTGTGCTAGAATCCCGCTTTTATGAATGAGTTGCCTGCCGACGGAGAGCCTTAGTGGTACCAGTAAAACCCTGGATTTATGCCCTGCTGCTGTGGCTTTTCAGCTGGCCTTTGGCAGCAGATACCGACAGTAATCGGCTAAGCCCCGATACCATCACCAAAACCGGCGTGCAATCCCTGTATTATCTGAGCACCCCCCGTGACATTACCCTTGACGATATTCTGGCCGATCCTGCCTACCTGCACAGTTTTCAAGCTGTCGAGATTGATAAACGCATTCTGGTCAGTGACAACAAGCCAGTATGGTTTAAAGCGCGGCTTAGAAATATCAGCAAACAACCGGTAGCGTGGCTGCTCGAATATAACTTTCCCATGGTCGATAAGCTTGAGGTTTACCGGGTTGATCGGGCCAGCAAAGATATTGAACTGCTTAACCGCACCGGGAACGATTACCCGTTCAATGTCCGGGCGCTCCCCTACCGCAGCTTTGTAACTGCATTAGATTTTGGCCCGGAGCAGGATTTTGATGTTTATTTGCGGGTAGTTGATGCGGCTATTGTTCCCAGTGACATTACCCTTTGGCAGCCAGCGGCCTTTATTAGTGTGCAGCAGGGCAATGCAATATTTGACGGGGTGCTTAGCGGTATTTTGCTGATGCTGGCCCTGCACAGTTTTTTACTGTTCAACCAGCGGCGGCAGCGCCACCGTTTGTATCAGGGCTTATTTTTCGCGGGTTTTGCGATGGTGCTGGCCATTTTAAATGGCCTGGCCTTCCCGTTAATGTGGCCGGACAATCCAGCGGTCAATCTGGCCATACTGTACATTTTTTCCGGGATATCATTACTGTGTCTTAACTTGTTTATCCGGGCCCGGCTGGAACAACCGCTGTCGTTTATCTGGCACAAGGTACACGTGTTTAATAACCTGCTGGCCCTGTGTTTATTATTCAGTCCACTGCTAATTAATGGCGAATGGCGGTTCTGGTTGTTACTTGGCGCTATTACCGTGTTACTTAGCAGCAATATTTTGCTTACACTGCACTATGCAGTAGCCGGTCAGAAAAGTGCCCGTTCGCTGGCATTAGCCTGTTTCTTTATGTTACTTAGCGCTGCCATTCTAACCATGGCGCAGCTGGGTTATTTCAAACAGTTGCTGGAATGGCATTATTTAACGCTGCTGCTGATCCTGTTGTGTATGTCGGTTATTCATTTCAGTCTGGACCATATTCACGCAGAACAAACCACTGATCATGCAGCGTTAAAAGAACTCAGCAAGTATAAAACGCTATTTCATCAGGCCACCGAAGGCTTGTTTGTTGGTAATGCTGAAGGACAGCTAGTGGACGCAAATCTGGCATTGCTGCAGATCCTGGGTTATCAGCAAATCAGTGAATTGCGCCAGGACGTTGGCGTAAATGGCATGGCACGGTTTTATGCTAACCCGACTGATCGTCTGGATTTTACCAGCCAGCTGCATAAGTTCGGGCAGCAGCAGGCTGAGATCCGTGGCCTGCGAGCCGATCGCAGCCCGTTCTGGGCCCTGCTATCTGCCCGGCTGGTACCGGCTACCGCCACCGAGCCCGCCTTTATTCATGGTTCAGTCATTGATATCAGTAAACAGAAACTGGCTTATGAGCAGCTCAGTTATCAGGCCAACCATGATTCGGTAACCGGCCTGTATAATCGTCATTACTTACTGCAACAACTTACCCGCACCCTGTATCAGACCGGCAAACGGAAAAGTTGCCTGTTATTTATCGATGTGGCCCAGTTTGCGGATATTAACAGCCAGTTTGGCCATAATGCCGGTGACCATCTGTTAAAGCAGCTTGGCCAGCAACTCGCTCAAAATCTGGCCCCGGCTGATATGCTGGCCCGGCTGGAACAAGATCAGTTTGCCCTGCTGTCTCCCGGCAAAAATGCCAATGAAGCACTGGTGGTGGCATACCGTCTGGTCGATCAAGTAAAAGCCTTTAGCTTTAGCTGGCAGCAGCAGCAGTTTGCGATAAGCGTGAATATTGGCATCCGGCTTATCGATAACAGCCGTCAGGACAGTGACAGCTTTTTAATTCAGGCAGCTGCTGCTGCCAGCACTGCCCGGGATAAAGGGCAGAACCGGATCCACCTGTATACCGAGCCTACGCATATCAGTTGATTGTTTACTAACTGACGAGATACAACAAACCGGTAGACTGTTGACTATATTTACAGCGTCCTCTTGCTGAGTTGATCCCGCTCAGCGTAAAATGGCGTCGCGACAATCCGTCGTTTCTTTATTAAGCAAACCCTCTATGTATTTCGTTCGGAGTCTGTATGTTACGGCTGCGTGAATTATCGCGTCGTGTCGAGGCTGTGTATGTCGAAATAGCGGAAACTTTCAGTGAATACCAGCAGCGCCAGGGCTTACAATGCCGCAGCGGCTGCGGTGAATGCTGTCTGGCGCCGACTATTGAGGCAACCGTGCTGGAAATGCTACCACTGGCCTTGCACTTGTTCGATCAGGGCAAAGCCGAACAAACACTAAGTGACCTTAGCCAGCTGTCGCAGCCGCAAGGTTGCGTGTTTTATCAGAAGTTATCTTTTGATGGCAAACAGGGCCAATGCAGCGTGTATCAGCAACGCCCCAGTATTTGCCGGATGTTTGGCGCCGCAGGCTATCGCGATAAAACCGGTCAAACCTCATTATCGGTCTGTAAAACCATTAAAAGCGATCACCCTGCTAAATATCAGCAAAGTTTAATTATGTTACAAAGCTCCCCGCCACCGTTGATGATGCTGGGCAAAGAACAGATTAATGAACTTGATTACCAGCTGGGTAACAAACACTACCCGATAAATTCGGCGCTGCAGCTGGCGCTGGAACAGGTATTGTTTAAAGCCAGCTATAGTTTTGATCAACAAGATCAGCAAATTGCCTGATCTGTTATGACCAACGTTGGCGGTTAAAAACCCGCCAGCACTACTTTACCCATTGCCTGGCCACTTTCCAGCAAAGCATGTGCCTGGCGCAGATTGGCGGCATTAATGGTACCCAGGGTTTGCTGCAAGGTCGTTTTTATCTGGCCTTGCTCTATTAAGCGGCTTAAATCGGTTAACAATTGATGCTGCAAATGCATATCGGCGGTACCAAATAACGAGCGGGTAAACATAAATTCCCAGTGCAGCGAAATGCTTTTTTGCTTCAGCGGCATAATATCAAGCCCGCTGGCCGGGTCATCAATCAGTGCCAGTTTGCCCTGGGGTGCCAGCAGATCCACCAGCTGGGGATAGTGCTGCTCAGTATGGGTTAAACTGGCAACATGGCTAACCGAGTCGATACCAAGCTCGGCCAATTGCGGTTGTAACGGTTTACTGTGGTCCACCACATAATGCGCACCCAGCGCTTTGACCCAGGCCTGACTTTCTGGCCTTGAGGCGGTGCCAATAATACAAGTGCTGGTTAGTTTGCGGGCCAGTTGCACCAGCACTGAGCCCACGCCACCGGCGGCACCGGTAATTAATAATATTGGCCGCGGATATTTCAGGCTGGATTGGTCTAACTCCAGGCGATCAAACAGTAACTCCCAGGCCGTAATCGCGGTTAACGGCAACGCCGCCGCCTGTTCATAGCTTAAATTGGCCGGCATCAGAGCCACCAGCCGTTCATCAACTAACTGATACTCAGCATTAGAGCCACTGCGATTAAGTGCACCGGCGTAATATACCTTGTCGCCGGGTTTAAACAGGCTGACCTCATCGCCGCAGCTAACCACTTCGCCGGCTGCATCCCATCCCAGCACTTTATATTCGCCGTCAGGTGGCGTCACCCGGCTACGGATTTTGGTATCAACCGGGTTTACCGATACCGCGGCTACTTTTACCAGTAGATCACGGCCCGACGCAACCGGTTGCGGCAACTCTATATCCAGTAACGCAGCTGGGTTGTTGATAGCCAGTGAGTGTTGATAACCTACTGCTTTCATGCTTAATCCTTAGTTGGCGTTATTACTGCTAGACTATCAGAAAACAGCCAGACAGCCAGCAGCCTGCTGATTTATTTACTGACTTTATAGCAATAATGAACAGCGGACAGTTATATGTTATGCCGATGCTGTCAGGCAGGACAACTAACAATGGCGTATTATAGCAACTGTTATTTGTCTGTAGCCGGGAATATTTTGTCAGAACTCAGCTTGTTATTTTTGGGATCACAATTGCTTGTTGCCATTGCGTTTGCCAGTGGCATTTTTGCATTCTGGCAGCAGCAGCGCAGCGCCATGTTGAAATTCTGGTTTATCTCGGCCTTATTGAATGCCAGCCATTTTGCTTTGCTCGGCCAGTATGAAGCGGCGCTGTTTGTTAGTTTAACGGCAATCCGCTTTCTGGTGGCCGCTATTCAGCCGCGCCGGCACTGGATGCTGTTGTTTATGGCTGGCGCTACCACAATTTTGATAACAACCTTTAACAGCCCACTGAACCTGTTGCCTTATGCCGCTGCAATGCTGGGTACATTTGGCAGCTTTCAAACCAAAGTGGGTCGGGTTAGGCTATGCATGGCCCTGGGCGCCAGTCTCTGGATCCTGCATAATATTCTGGTTGGTTCACCGGTAGCGGTCATGATGGAGATCGCTTTTTTACTAAGTAATCTGGTGGGCTTTCTGCGCACCCGCCGCCTCGCGACCAAAATGGCATCCCCAACCTTTGTTGACTAACCCTGTTTCTCAGAACGCCTTAGGCAAACCGCCATTGGTCGCAATAATAAACTATTTTTCCATTAGCCCCTTGCAGAGCGCATCCGGCCCCGTCATTATCAGTGGTAGGTTGTAGTGCCGTTTTTTGCGGCGTCACTTTGCAGAGAATACTTTTTAAAATGATGCGTTGGTTAAGTGCGGTTGCCTTACTAGTTTACTTAAATCTGCTGATGACACCGCAGATTGCCAGTGCGCACGCGCCTCATGTCGCGCCGTTAGCTGACAGCCAGTTTCAGGCAATAAGCCCATTAACCGGCCAGACAAGCCTTACCAGCGAACAAGACTACGGCGACGACAACGACAACAGTCTTAGCCAAACCCTGAGCCTAACCGAACATTATCCTGGTGTCGTTGAAGTTACCTTGCCCGGCGCTATTGCCCTGACGCAACCAAAAGCTGCCCATCCGGTTCGAGCCCCTCCGTTATATTCCTGATCTGAAATTGTTTACGGCATTATTGTCTTATTAAATGCCTTATTAAAACTTTTTTATCGCCATTACGGCCTCTGCGTACTGGCAGCGAGGACTATCATGAAAACTTTATCTTTATTTGCAGTAGAAGCGATTGACCATTTAGTACAACCAGACCAATTTGATCACGCCCGTTTAACCTCACCCGCCTTGCAACTGGTCAGCGACTTTAAGCAAAGTCAGCCTGAGATGGTGAGTGAAACCACCCCTGCCAGCGATGTGCTGGCACTGATGCAGATTGAACGTAGCAAGCTTAAACTGGTGGTGGATAACCACGGTGAACTCAGTGGTCTTATTCATCTTGATCACCTGTCTGATCAAGCCATTATGCGCCGGGTTGCTCAGGGTGATGAACGACGGGAGATTAAGGTTGCTGATTTAATGCGGCCACGGGAGCGGATTAAAGCGCTGGCCTGGCAGCAATTACAACATTGCACCATCGCCGATGTATTAAATACCCTGCAATCAAGTGGTGAACAACATTGCGTGGTGGTGGATCGCGAGTCGCACCATATCCGCGGTGTAATAAGCGCTCAGGATATTGCCAAGCGCCTGCATTTACCGGTGCATTTTCGCCAGGCACCGACCTTTTTAACCCTGTTCGATAGTATCAACGCTTAGCCATTATCAGGCTGGCAGGCTTATTTGAGTTACTTGCCAGCTTTAAGGTACTGCATAAAGTCATCCGCGGCTAAGGGCTTACTGTAATAGTAGCCCTGGCCATAACAACAGCCTAATGCCAGCAACGCCGCCTGATGCTCGGCAGTTTCAACACCCTCTGCCACCAGCGCTATCTGCATCGAATGTCCGAGCATGATAATCGTTTTCACGATGGCATAGTCGTTTTTATCAACCAACATGTCCTTTACAAACGACATATCAATTTTCAGAACATCCACTTTAAATTGCTTCAGGTAAGCCAGGCTCGAATAGCCGGTACCAAAGTCATCTATGGCGATAGTGATTCCAAGATTACGAAATTGCGCTAAAACAGAGGCTGTGTGCTGCGGATTGTCAATAAGTGCTGTTTCAGTTACTTCAAGTTCCAGCATTTGTGATGCTATTTTATAATCTTGCAGTAAATGTTCTATCAAGCCCACTAAACTGGGATCAGTGAACTGAGCCGCGGCGATGTTCACTGACAACGGCAGGTTGATACCCGCTTGCTGCCAGCGCGCGCTTTGCTGACACGATTTAACCAACACCTGTTTACCAAGCGGGATAATTAAACCGGTCTCCTCCGCCAGCGGAATAAACTCTGACGGAGGAATTAAGCTACCATTTTCGTGACGGACCCTAACCAACGCTTCAGCGCCAATAACACTGCCATCAGCAAGTGAAACTTTGGGCTGAAAATGCACTTCCAGTCGATCATGCTCAACGGCCTGCCGTAATGCCTGCTCCCGCTGGTGCCGCAGCAACATCCGACGCCCCATTTCATCTGAAAAAAAGCAGAAACGGTTACGTCCTTCCTGTTTCGCTTTAAATAGCGCCAGATCGGCATGACGTAATAATTCATCAGCACTGCTGGAGTCTGTGGGATATAAGCTGATCCCTACACTCAGCGACATATTGTATTTTTTGTTCCTGATTTCAAAAGATTGTCTGACCACCCGGCATATATTCTGAGCCAGGTTGCTAATTTGCTCAATCTGCATAATATCCGGATATATCAGCACGAATTCGTCACCACCAGTTCTGGCCAGAGTGTGATCGGGTTCTAAAATTGTTTGCAGTCGCTTCACCAATAACTGCAGCAGCTCATCACCTAACTGATGGCCGAACGAATCATTAAGATACTTAAACTGGTCGATATCAATTACCATCACCCCCACTTTACGCTCAATTATTGTTGCTAAGCGGCAGGCTTGATTTAAGCGGTCATGTAATAAAATCCGGTTGGGTAAACCGGTTAGCTGATCATGGTTAGCCAGAAAGCTCATTTTGGTCGCCAGTGCTTTTGCTTCCCCGACATCGTGAAACACAATGATGGCACCGAGCATTTTGCCATTCTGATCAAATATCGGCGCGGCAGAGTCTTCTACGGCCGCTGCTTGCGCAGTATTGCGATGCACCAACTCACAATCCAGCGCCATTGCGACAATGCGCTGCTCTTTTAGCGCCAGAATAATCGGGTTAGTCACCCGTTGCTTATTTTCAGTTTCCCGCAGTGCCATAACTTCGTTAATTGGCTGCCCCAGAGCATCAGCCTGGTGCCACCCCGTCATCCGCTCGGCAATCGGGTTCATAAAGGTAATAATGGCGTCAGTATCGGTAGCAATCACGGCATCACCGATACTATTTAACGTTACCTGTAAACGTTGCGTTTCAGCATAAAGGCGCTGCTTACTTTCAAGCAGCGCTTTGGCTTGTTGCTGCAATAATAAGTGCTTTTGCACCCGTAAGCGGCAGATTGCCCGGTTAAACGGCCGGCCAATAAAATCGATGGCGCCAAACGCCAGTGAATTAAATTCAACTTCTGCTTCTGTATGTGCAGAAATAAAAATAACCGAAATAGCGGCCGTGTCAGGGTTATTTTTCAGTAATTTGCAAACCTCAAAACCACTCATGCCAGGCATTTCGATATCAAGCAGGATAATATCAGGCTGCAGTGCCAATGCCCTGTCAAATGCTTTGGTGCTATCATCAACAAAATAAATATCAGCCAGCCCTTCCAACATATCACTAAGCAGGGCTATGTTAGCTGGTTTATCGTCGACGATTAGCAAGGTGGGCGTGGTGCTGACACTTATCTCCATTGCGGTTACATCCTGTAATATTACCGATTTTAGTAATAGCTTAGCCAATGGTTATCAATGTGCCAATATATAACACAGATGACATAAGTTTATGCTTACAATTAAATTTAATTAACATTGGTACGGTAGGGACCGGCAATGACAACGATTAACCACAACAGACTAAATAGCATTTTGCTGTTGTCTGTCAAAAATAAGCCGCAAATTTTGCAAATGCTGCAAAACTTAATTAACAATGCGCCTCAACACATTGCGTTATTAAATCAATTTGTTGTTGCTGAGCAAACCGAACAGGCCCGGCAGTTACTGCATAAGGTTCGGGGTAGTTTCGCCACCATTGGTGCAGACGAATTAGCCAAACAGGCATTAATACTGGAAGATCAGTTAGCAGCGGTTTCTGCCATTGCCCCCGAAGCAATACAACCATTTATCGCGCTGTACCAGCAAAGCTGCAGTGAGTTACAAACGGTAGTCAATAGCCATGCAAGCCAACCTTGCGAACCAACAGAGAAGCTGGATCTGAATAACTTACACCGATTGTTGCTGACGCAAAACATGCAAGCATGTAATGTTGTATTACAGGGCAATACTGAACTTAAGCAACTGCTGCCTGAAAAACAGGCTGCGCTGTTTTTTCATCTGGTTGCTTCGCTGGACTTCGCTGCTGCCGCCAGGCTATTGCAAGACCATTTGCCAACCGGCACGCTGGGGAAATAAATGTTGTCAGAAGAACCTCACAGCAAAACAAAAATTAAACAGTTTTTATTTTCGCTATGGTTGCCGGTCAGTTTACTGTTACTTGGCTACGTTGTGGCTGAGCGGACCGTTGATAAAGAAAAAGTACAGCAGCAACAGCGAATAACATTGGCCGTGCAATCTCGCCTCAATCAGATTAGCGAAGGAGTAAGAGAAAAAGTTACCCTGTACCAGTATGGCTTACGCGGCACCCGAGGCGCGGTAATGGCATCATCGCCAGACCAATTTAACTACATTCTAATGCAGGAATATACCGATACCAGAGACTACCCGCTGGAATTCCCGGGGGCTCGTGGTTTTGGTTTTATCCGCTATGTTGCACAGGAAAACCTGACTAATTTTGTCAAGGCCGCTAAAAATGAGCGACCAGACAACATATTCACAGTTCGCCAATTAACGCCGCACAGCAACAGTTTACTGGTAATTCAATATATTGAGCCGGAGAAGCACAATAGAGAAGCTATCGGGCTGGATATTGGCTCTGAAGCTATGCGGCGTAATGCTGCACTTAGTGCCGCACGCTTCAATGCTGTGCAGTTAACTGCGCCCATTACCCTGGTGCAGGCAGAACAAAAGAGCCAGCAGGGTTTTCTGATCCTTCTTCCTGTTTATGACATCAGCCCCGCGCCAGCAACCGAGCAGGCAAGACTTGACCATATTTTTGGCTGGAGTTATGCAGCGCTGTTGATTGAAGAAGTTCTTAGCAGTTTTACCGGTCTCGGCCCGGATATCGTGCTGACTATCAGTGACATTACCGATAATCAAAACATCAACTTCTACCAGCGCGGAGACACTGCCGCGGCTCTGATTCAACATCAACAGCAAGCTAAACTCAGCCTGTTTGGCAGACATTGGCAGCTGAACCTGGTCCCAACTAAACAATTTATCACTGCGCTTGCGTTACCTTCCTATCATGTTCTGTACAGGGAGATCATGGGTTTAACCTTGTTAATTGCCCTTATCGTCTTTATTTTGCAATTGCTGTTAATACGTCGCAAACAAATGGCCTTGCATAAAGCAGAATTAGCGGCGTTAAAAGAAGCATCGTTACAGCAAGCAAACACTGAACTTGAATCTGAAGTTGCCCGCCGCACCGCTGAAATCAGCCAGGTCAATGCCTTACAACGCACCATTTTACATAGTGCCGGTTACGCCATCATTGCCACTGATGTCGACGGGGTGATTACCGTGTTTAACCCTGCAGCAGAGCAACTGTTAGGCTATAGCGCTGTCGAAATGATTGGCAAAAAAACGCCGGCTGTTTTTCACCTTGAGCCGGAGATTGAACAACGCGCCGCTGAGCTGAGTCAGGAATTGGCTACTAATGTTGATGTCGGCTTTGAAACCTTTATAGCTAAGGCCAGGCTGGGCAAAAATGATGTTAATCGCTGGACTTATGTAACCAAATCCGGTGAGCACATTGCGGTACGTTTGAGTATCAGCAGCCTGGTAAACGCCGAACATCATATCTTTGGCTATCTGGGTATTGCCTATGACTTAACCGAACAAATGCGCCGGGAACAGGAGCTTGCCACAGCTAAAGAACTGGCCGATAGTGCAAATAACGCTAAATCTGACTTTCTGGCCAATATGAGCCATGAAATCCGCACGCCGATGAATGCCATTCTCGGGCTGCTGCAACTCACTCAGAAAACCAGGCTTGATAGCCGTCAGGCAGATTATGTCGATAAGACATACCGGGCAGCGCAATCATTGTTGTCATTGCTGAATGATATTCTGGATTTTTCTAAAGTAGAATCGGGCAAGCTGGAACTTGATAATCACCCGTTCAGCCTGGCTAGCCTGATGCATGATGTCGGTATCATTTTATCATCCGCCACCCAGGATAAAGACATAGAAGTGCTTTACCGGATCGCGGCCGATGTGCCCGACCAGCTAAATGGCGACAGCCTGCGGATAAAGCAGGTGCTGCTGAATATCATTGGCAATGCCATCAAGTTTACCGAGCACGGTGAAGTGGTTGTCTCGATTGGAGTCACCTTATGTGTCTCAGACAAGGTCATATTAAATGTTCAGGTTAAGGATACCGGCATTGGCATGACAGAACAGCAGCAAGCCATCATTTTCAGCGGCTTTCATCAGGCTGAATCCTCTATCAGCCGCCGGTTTGGTGGCACCGGGCTTGGCCTGGCCATCAGTAAGCGCCTGGTGAACCTGATGGGCGGCACCATCCAGGTTAAGAGTCGTCCCGACGTTGGCAGCGAATTTTCATTTAGCATGCCGTTACAGCAACTCAGTGAGCAGCTGATCACACCCACGCAGAATAATGCAACAAGTGATTTTCATGTGCTGATTGTTGATGATAATGCCAGTGCCAGGGAGATCCTGCATGAAATGTGTATCACCCTGGGCTGGACTGCAGACTGTGCCCCCAGTGCCGCTCAGGCGTTACCTATGTTGAACATGGCTCAACGCGAAAACTCGCCTTATACTTTGTTGTTAGTCGATTATAAAATGCCAACAATGGATGGTGTGAGCTTTGCCGAGCTGGTTCGCAACAACCCTGAGCTGCCTTTTGCCCCCATTATTGTCATGGTGACTGCTCACGGACGCGAACTGCTGACTAAACATCAGAGTTTTAGCAGCGATCTGCTGGATGGCTTTTTAATTAAACCGGTGACCCCTGATGTCATGCTAAAAACCGTGCAAACCATAGCGCATGGTACGCCAGAAAAAACAGATATTGAAAACCCGCAATTGATACAACAACCTTTGCATGGGTTGCAAATTCTGTTGGTGGAGGATAACTTAACCAACCAACTGGTGGCGATTGAATTGCTGCAGGCTGAAGGTGCCACCATTACCCCGGCTGAAAGTGGCGAGCGGGCGCTGGAAATACTGGCAAATCCTGATGCAAATTTCGATGTGATTCTGATGGATATTCAGATGCCGCAAATTGATGGCTATGAGACCACCCGCCGGATCCGAAAAAACCCTGCTTTGAAGCAAGTTCCTATTATTGCGATGACGGCAAATGCATTGCCCTCTGATAAAGCCTCATGTCTGGCCGCAGGCATGAATGATCATATCGCCAAGCCATTCTCGTTGCAGGAAGTTATTGATAAGGTATGCCATTATTGCCAGCACCAACCTCAGACAGTACAACATTCTAACGCCGGCAAACCGTTAATAGATGCGCCATTGCTGGCATATTGCAACAAAAATAATATTGGGATCAACAGTGCTTTGCTGCGGCTCGGCGGCAATTTGGCACTGTATTTCAAACTCGCCCGGCAACTGCAACAAGATATTGAAGCTGCGGTTAACTCGTTAACAGCCGCCGAACCCGGTCTGAATTTGCAATTACTCTGCCATAGCCTGAAAAGCGCAGCCGCAACGGTTGGTTTCAGCGATTTGGCAAATACTGCTGCCAGGTTTGAACAACATTCTGCCACGGCGGAATCGGCTGCCAACCTCCCGCCTCAGTTGTTAGTTGACGCCTGTCAGCTTAGCCTGGAACTATTGGTTGCCCTGCTGCAATTTGAGGTTGTTAACGAGCCATCAGCGGTTGGGCCGGCGATTATCAATAGTGAAGAACTGCTGGAAAAGATGCAGACCCTGCAGCGCCATCTCAGTAATGCTAATATGTCAGCAACCCTGTTATCTGAAGATATACAAAACGAGTTAATTCAGCTTGATGCAGAGCTTGCCAAATCACTGGCTGAAGCCATTTCAATATTGGCATTTCAAGATGCAGCTGCCATACTTCAGCAACTGCTTAATAAAAAATCAGAGTAAAGCATGTCTGAAATAAAAATAGAGCGGTATTTAGCCGGCATCGGCAAGGCAACCATTTTAGTTGTCGATGATCAGCCTGCCAATATCCAGCTTATCTTCCATATACTGGGCGACGAGTATCAGATACTGATGGCCACATCGGGTCAGCAGGCATTACAGGTTTGCCGCGACAGCATGCCGGATTTAGTGCTGCTGGACGTAATGATGCCGGAAATGGATGGTTTACAAACCTGCCAGGCAATAAAAGCCGACGAGCGTATTGCGTCTATCCCAGTATTGTTTGTTACAGGCCTGCAAAAACAGGAGCAAGAAGACGCCTGCTGGCAGGTGGGCGCGGTAGACTTTATTCAGAAGCCGGTTAATGCCAATACCTTGTTGCACCGGGTAAAAGTTCACGTAACCTTAAAGCGTCAGACTGATTTTCTACACACCCTGGTTTATCTCGATGGCCTGACCGGTATTTTTAACCGGCGCTATTTAGATAATACCCTTGAGAAGCAAATTGCGCTGGGCAAAAGACAGAGGCAGCGCGACATCTCGGTGCTGATGATTGATATCGACCATTTTAAATTATTTAACGATCAGTTTGGCCACTTAGCCGGTGATGAAGCACTGCGCCAGGTGGCTGAAACAATAGAAGATACCTGCTTAAGACCCAATGACATTGTCGCCCGCTACGGCGGTGAAGAGTTTGTGGTTATTCTGCCTAACACCGATGCCAGCGGGGCAGCCTTTGTTGCTGCTAAAATAGTCAGTGCCGTTTCATCGCTTGCCATCCCTCATCCCGCCACAGATTACGGAAGTGTCACTATCGGCGCGGGCATTGCTACCAGTGCTTATGATACCGCATCCAAGAGTGAAATAATTGAGCGCGCCGACCAGCAGCTTTATTTAGCGAAACAAAGCGGCAGAAATTGCTTCCGGCAAACCAGCCTGCCCTAGATTGCGCCAGGCGCTAAAAACTACCCGCTGGTCGCGGCCTATTTGAACCTTAATGGCAAAACAGGTAGTTTAGCCATTAAGGTTTTTACAATGAGACGATGCCCGTGAAACATACCCCGTTAGCGATTAAAATACTGGCCGGTGCACTGCTGGGCAGCGCCTTGCTCTATACCGTGCCGGCGGTGGCCAGCACTACCAGCAGCCCGTATTTTGAAGCCGAAGACATTTTTGCACTGGAATATGCCAGCGAAGTGCAGATATCGCCGGACGGCAGCCAGATCGTCTATGTCCGGGCCAGCAACGATATTATGACCGACAGCACCCGCAACAATTTGTGGTTACTGGATGTCAAAACCGGTAAGCAGCTCCCCTTGTTTGCTGACAATTTTAACTACAGCCAGCCGCGCTGGTCTCCCGATGGTAAAAAACTGGCCTTTATCAGCAATGTCAGCGGCAGCCGGCAAATTCATCTGCATTATCTGGCCGATAACAAAACCGCTCAGTTATCACGTTTACCGCAAAGCCCGGCTAACCTGAGCTGGTCGCCGGATGGCACGCAGCTGGCGTTTACCATGAATGTGGCAGCCAGCGAAGCCGATGTGAAAAAGCGGGTTAAAAAGGTCAAAAAGCCGGCAGGCGCTAAGTGGTCAGAGTCAGCAGTCGTGCTGGACAGGGCCCGTTACCAGGCCGATGGCCAGGGTTTTTTAAAACCCCAGTTCCGGCAGATTTTTGTGTTGCCGGCAACGGGCGGCAGTGCCCGCCAGCTGACCTCAGGCGATTTTCACCATGGCAGCGATTTAACCTTCAGCCCGGATAGTAAAGCCCTGTTGTTCTCGGCCAATTTAGACCCGGAGTGGGAATACCAGCCACGGGACAGTAACCTGTACCGGCTCGATTTAGCCAGCAATAAGCTGAGCGCGCTGACCTCGATGGCCGGTGATGAATCTGCCCCGGTATTCTCGCCTGACGGTAAGCAACTGGCCTTTTTATGGAACAGCAATGCCTTAGTCCCCTATAGCAACAACAAATTAAAAGTACTGAACCTGAGCAGCAATAATATCAATGATATTACAGCCGAGTTTGATCGCAGCATTGCCGCAGCGAACTGGCTCAGTAACCAGAGCTTTGTGGTGCAATATGATGATCGGGGCCAGCGCAAACTGGCCACGTTAAGCCACAAAGGCAAACTGACTGAGCTGACCGCCAGTTTAGGTGGGGTATCGCAACCACAGCCGTATTTAAGCGGCAGCTACTCGGTGTCTGACAACGGTATTATTGCCTACACCCACGGTACCAGCCAGCGGCCAAGCGATGTTGCCGTGCTGCAAAAAGGGAAAAGCACGGTATTAACGGCGCTGAACGAAGACTTGCTGGGCCATAAAAAGCTGGCACAGGTGCATGAGATTAGCTATAAATCATCGTTTGATGGCGAAGAAATTCAGGGCTGGTATATGACCCCGCCGGATTTCGACCCATCGAAAAAATACCCGCTGTTACTGGAAATTCATGGCGGCCCACATCTGGCGTATGGCGCGCAGTGGAGCGCTGAAATGCAGCGCTATGCCAAAGAAGGTTATGTGGTGTTTTATGATAACCACCGTGGCAGTTCTTCTTACGGCGAGCGCTTCGCGTTATTGCTGCAGAATAAATACAGCTCACCGGAAGATTACGCCGACCATGACAGCGGGGTAAATGCGATGCTGGAACTGGGCTTTATTGACGAAAATAACCTGTTTATCGGCGGCGGCTCGGCCGGCGGTATTGCCGCGGCTTATGCTATTGGTTTAACCAACCGCTACAAAGCAGCTGCCGTGGTAAAGCCGGTGATTAACTGGCTGAGTAAAGTACTGACTGGCGACAGCTACCTGTATCAGACCTTTCATCAGTTCCCCGGCGTACCCTGGGAGCATATGGAGCACTACTGGCAGCGCTCGCCGCTGAGTCTGGTAGGTAATGTGCAAACGCCAACCATTATTATCACCGGTGAGCAGGACCGCCGCACGCCGATATCTGAGTCAGAGCAATTTTATCAGGCGCTGCAAATCCGCCGGGTAGATACTGCGCTGGTACGGATCCCCGGCTCGCCGCATGGTATCTCTAATACGCCAAGCCGGATGATTGAAAAAGTGGAATATATGCTGGCCTGGTATGAAAAATACCGCACGCCAAGCAAATAAGAAGCTAAAGCCAGCAAGTGTTGATAAACGTAAAACAGGATTACCCACGCCGACACGCCGTAAACCCATCCATGGGGGCTCGTTTCCGCCCGTCCAGGGCTTCAACGGTCGGCTTAGGGTAAACCTGTTCTACTCATCGGACTAAGATTTAGCCTGCTGATAAAAGCGGTCTAGTATTGCCAGCGTATCGCGAATAGTACCGATACGCTGCTCAATGGTGGTATCCAGCGGCCTGATACCGATTTTCGCGCCAAGCACTAATAAAGCTTCTGGTTCGCAGGCGGCCAGACAGTTGTGCATCGCCTGCTCGGTCATCCAGCTGCCCGGCTCGCCATATTTAACCCGCTCACTTTGCTGCGGTGGCTGGTGGCTGTCACGCCAGGCGCCGTAGGCGCTGTCTTTGTCTGACACCCCGGAAAACATCACGCCAGTTAATACCCCGGCCGCTTGTGCTGAGTGAATATGCTGGACTGCGCCCTCGTCGTTACGGGTTTCAAATACCGAACGGCCCCAGTTAATAACCATGCCCAGCTGCTGCCCGGCGGCTACGCTGGCATTCACTGCTCCCAGCACGTCCAGCTCGTCAGTCAGCGCTAAAAAGCCTTTTGATGGCGCGTGGCTGTCGACATAAGCATCACAGTGTTCGATAACAATCTTGGCACCCTGCCAGTCCCACTGCAGCATCGTTTGCAGCGAGGCCAAAAGTGCCGCTTTTGACGATGGCGCCTGATGCCGGGCCGGTGCGGTCTGGATCATAATCGCGCGAACCGCCTGCCGGCCCAGATGACTATTTAATTTACCGATGGCAGCACAGGCGTGCTCCATAAACGCCAAAGCTGCCGCCCGCCCTGCGCTATCTTCTGAGGCAATGCCAAATTTGGGGTTCTTGCCCAGTGCATTCATAATGCCGGGAATACAGGTAAACACATAATCCCACTGGCTATCGATATTGGCTAAAAACCAGTTATCGTCATGTTGATGCAAGCTGCCTAAAAACGGATGCTCCAACCCTTTTATGTTCGGTAACGCTTTTAATTCGTTATAAAAAGCACTTTCAAGCTGCGGGTTCCAGCCACTATGGTTAGGCGAGGCAGCATAAGCGCCAACAAAGTATTTCATGGTTCAGATTATCCGTTTATTTAGCCGGTTAACTTAGTCTTCCGGGTTGGCTATTGATCAGGGCTGCTCAATCATCGGGGCTGTTCAGGGTAAATACCAGATGCTTACGCATATCTTTTAGCACGATACCCTTTTTCAGTAGTAAACCGCTAAGTCGCTTTTGCCAGGTTAACAACTGCGGCTGCGCAGCCGCAAGTCCGGCTTCATCTGCAAACTGCAGCCGCACCAGCAATGAGCCGGGAAAGGCTTCATATTCCAGACTAAACCAGCACTGCACCACAGCCGGCAATTCTGCCTGCGCCTGCTGCTCTAATGCTGTTACGGCGCTAAGCACCGCCGCCTGTTGTTTAAGTTGCACCTTGGATAATTTTTTCATTACTAATCAGTTTATTAATGGAATACAAGTGTGTTGCACCGGTAACAGAGTTTAGCCGGAATCGGCCTGAACGACAATCAGCAGCCTGCTTGTCATGGTCACTCAGGCAACCAGCGGGTCGACAGGAATAGTTATTGCATACATTTCAGAAAGCTTAAGATAAGCATGGGGTACTCTTATGCGTGCACTTAAAATTACTGGCTGGATTATCCTTGGCGTTGTAGCAGCAATCGCTGTCGCCCTTACGGTATTGCTGGTCGCGCCCAAATCTTACCTGGGTTTACTGCAAGCTCAGCTAAACGCTGCTACAGGTTATCAGCTGAACGTCGATACGGTGCAGGTAGACCTGTTTCCACCGCGGCTAGCTGCCACTGAACTGCGGCTGCATAATCCTGACATTACTGAAAACCAGCAGCTGCTGTCGGTAGCACAACTGGAACTTAATATTGATGCGGGCAGGTATTTTACTGCGGCACCAACCTGGTGGCAGGCCTCAGCTTCAGGCATCAAGCTGCAGGTGGCTGATCTTGACGATGGTTCAACCAACTGGAGCCGGCCGCAGGCGAAAAGCCCGGCCAGCACCAACAATACAGAGGGCGAAAGCTCAGCGCGCACGACCGAAAATAGCGGGCCGTCACCGCTATTTCGCTTCTCGCAGCTTGATATCTCTGAGCTGGATTTCAATCGTATCAGCAATGATGAACAAGTAACCTTAACAGTATCAGCGCTGCAACTGATTAAACAGCCGGATGAGCATTTACAGGTAAAACTGGCAGCAAATTATCGCGACCAGCCGCTTACAGCCTCGGGCACCGTGGCGTTACCCCGTTCGGGTAAGGCCCGGGATGTCGACTTTACAGCATCAGTTTTTGGCAGTGATATTACGCTCGACGGTACCATAGGCAGTGATGGTATTACCCCGGGCAAAGCCAGCTTCAGCGTACAAAGCGCGGATCTGACAACCTTAGGCAAGCTGCTTAATCAGGACCTGAGGCCATTTTCGCCGATAAAGCTGACAGGCAAGCTGCAGGCACCTGAACCTACAAAGTGGCGCCTTGAGACGACAGGCTCTGTTGCCGGCCATAATATTAGGCTGGATGGTAAGGCCAGCAGCAGCGGGGCAAGCTATACGCTGCAGCAACTGTCTGTGCAATTTGGCGCCAGCTCAGTAGCCGCTTCCGGCAACTTTAACAGCGAAAACCGCAGCATTGAAGCAGAGCTCAGCTCAGAAAAGCTGGCGCTCGACCCGCTATTAGCGTTATTTGCCAGTAACAGCAATAAACAACCCGCCAACAGCAATAGCGGCTGGGATCCTGCGCAGTTGCTGCATTGGGCTGAGCAGTGGACAGTCGCCGCTGCGGTCAGGCTGGATGAGGTGCTTTATCAGCAGTATCAGGCACGGGATATGCTGCTTAATATCAGTAGTGAAGCAGAAGCCATGCTGATGACTGCTGAAATCGGCAGTCTGGCGGCCACCGCTATGCAGACATCAGCTAACAGTCTACCCGATGGCAGTCAGCCAGATAGCACGCAACAAGACAGCTCTCAGCCAGACAGCTCTCAGCCAGAAAAGAATGCCGCTGCCCCCTCAACCCGCTGGCAGGTTGTTAGCCCGTTATCGGCCAGGGTAAAGCTTGGCTTTAAGCCACAGTCATCCGGTGGCTGGCCGCTGAGCATCACCTTTAATACGACTGATATCAGCGGCGAGGTGAGGACAGCTATAACGCCAAACGATGTCACGCTTACCCGGGGTAAACTGTCTGCTGAGATAGCAAGCTTTGCCGCAATAAACGGTTTAAGCACCGCCAGATGGGATACCTTTCTGCCGCTGGTAGTTAATGTGGATTTAAGCCGTGAGCAGTCCGTTCTGCAGTTTGATCCCTTTACGCTTGCCATTAAAGATAACGTCATTGAGGGCAATGCCACTGTTGATCGCAGCCAGACTCCCCTTGTTGTCAGCGGCACTTTCCACTCATCACAGCTTGATCTTAATAATTTTGCGACCACTTCGTCAGAGATGCTGGAAGGCAGCGGTGAGAACGTTGACAAGGACAGCGGCGACATCATCAAAGATGAACCGCTTAGTTGGAACTGGCTTAACGCAGCCAGGGCAGATATTGGTCTGACTCTGGACATGCTGAGTTTTAATCAGACCGTTTTCAGGGAGGTTACCACCCAGCTGAAACTAAGCGATGGCATGCTAACCATCGAGCCTTTTGATGCCAATTTGTCTCAGGGCAAAGTACGGGGGCATGCTTCAGTGAAGCAGACTGAAGCAGGTGGCAGCATAGACGGGCGCTTACTGGTAGCGCAGCTGACACCGGCTGATTTGGGCCAGCAAGACACCGGTTTAATTGATGGCGGTGCCACTGATTTACTGCTGGAACTGCGCGCTGAGGGTAATACTATGCAGCAATTAGCAGCAAGTCTGCATGGCGAAATGGCGTTGGAGATCCAGGGTGCCACTATCCGCAATAACTTATTTGAAGTGATTGGCTCAGATCTTCTGCTGCGGACCATTAATTTAATCAATCCGTTTGCCAACCGCGACCCGACTACCGAGCTGGAATGCGCGGCAATGTATTTCAAAGCGGAGAAAGGTGTGTTAACCAGCCCGGATCAGTTGGTAATTGAAACCAGTAAAATAAAAATCCGCGGTGGCGGTACCATCAATCTGAATGATGAGAGCCTGCGGATTGATTTTGTACCGACCCCACGGGACGGCCTGGGGATCAGCTTAAGCAATCTGGCGTCAGTTGTCCGGATTGGCGGTACCTTCGGCCGGCCGCAGCCGGTGGCTGATCCCTCTGGCCTGTTAAAAGCGGGCGGCACTATTGGCGCCGCTATTGCCACCGGCGGTTTATCGTTACTGGGTCAGGGCTTATTTGACCGGATCCGTAGCGCCGGCACCGAATGTGGCAAAATATTTGATACCGTGCCCGAGGCGATGAACGAGCAACAAAATTGATAGTAATAAGTAGTTGGTGGCAGAGAGAAGCCGGCCAGATTTGTCTGTAATATCTACCCGGCTTTGTAAAATTAACAAAATTGCCAACGGCCTGGCGGCATGAAAATAAGCTTACTGTAAATCAAACCGCGGAGGAGTAATGCGTCAGCGAACTAACACCGACTTAGCAGCAGATAGCCAGCATCAAGCTGCCGCCACTGACCAAGTTGATATTTGCAGCTACTATGCAGATACGTTTTTCTGGTTACAGCAATATGACACAGTGTTATGGCACGACCCACCGGCGCAACCGGGCGGTGAGCTGCCTTCACTACCAACAGCCCGTAAGGCATTAGCGACACTAAAAACCCGCTTAATCGCTAAAGGCGAAGCTGATGAACATTTTGCCAACGAACGTGGCAACGGCCTGGCCGTTATATTTGCAGCGCTGCAACAAAAGGTTTTTGACGAGCCGGCCTATCCCACTGTCGAAAGTAAAGCTGCTCACCTGCTGTACTTTATCGTCAAAGATTATCCTTTTACCGACGGTAATAAACGAAGTGCGGCATTTTTGTTTGTTGATTTTCTAAAGCGTAACCAGCGGTTACTGAACCATGAGGGCCAACCGTGCATTACCAATACCGGCCTTGCTGCACTGACCCTACTAATCGCTGAGTCAAAGGCCTGTCAAAAACACACCATAATCCAGCTGATTATGCATATGCTGGCGGTCAAGCACACCGATTAAATGTCGGTTGAAATTATCAGACCGATTTTTCCGTAATTGTCACAACTATTAAAACTGCAAGTAGCCATAAATCATTGTAAACAAGCGAAAACAGATATAATGTCATCAACATCAAATTTACAAAGACAAACGAGTCCGTGCTTAAACACGGATCTTTCCGCCCAAGAAGTGTTACGTGTCCCAAATCGGGAGGCTGTGTGAAGCCTGAAATACAAGCAAAATTTGCTACCTACCCGGTAGAAGCACAAGAGCAACTTAAGAGTATTCGCCGCTTGGTTTTTTCTGTCGCAGAAGAAAATGATCTAGGTACGGTTGAAGAAACTCTCAAGTGGGGTGAACTCAGCTATCTCGTGAACGGCGGCAGCACGATACGGATGGACTGGAAGTCAAACGATCCAGATTTTATTAAGGTGTATTTTCACTGCCAGACTAGCTTGGTCGAGACCTTTAGAGAAATATACCGATATGAATTCACGTATGAGGGGAAAAGGGCAATCGTTATTCCCTTGGGTGCATCTGACAGCGGCCCACTTCGTCATTGCCTACAGATGGCATTGAAGTACCATCGCTTAAAGCACCTCCCATTGCTTGGAGCTTAAGGTGGAGAAAGCACGTAACAAAGCCATTAAATTCGCTCCCTGTGGTCGCCGGACGCTCGTTCCTCGCGCAGTTTATGGCGGGCGTTATGTGATCCAGGTGACGACCTTATGAGATGTATCTTGGTATTTGTTTTTGCAATATTTCTAGCTGGTTGTGCCAGCAGTATAGCAATGCTGCAAACAGATACTCCCGGAGGGATAGAGTATCATTTCATATTTGGCAGAATGTTAATTGACTACGAAAAAGTTGAAGGTCTCAATCAGGAATATCGTATGGTCAACTTCGAGGAGCAATTGAGTGCAATTTTACAGCGTGATCAAAACACAGCATCATGCTTTGTCATTCCGGGCACAATCAATTTCGGGGAACCCGGTTCGCAAGCCGCGGCCCGGGTGCGCAGCGTCAAATTAGTCAATTTCCAGGTTCAAGAGGGTATTTATGCTCGTGATGGTGCCCCCGTTTATAGTTACGTTTTGTCTCGTGATTAGTATTCGAGCAAGCTAACAATACTGCCCCGCCACCCAGCCGCTGGCCCAGGCCCATTGGAAGTTATAGCCGCCAAGCCAGCCGGTGACGTCGACCACCTCGCCGATAAAATACAGGCCGGGTTGCTGTTTTGCTTCCATAGTTTTGGATGACAGATAATCGGTATCGACGCCGCCAATGGTCACCTCCGCGGTGCGGTAGCCTTCAGTGCCGTTGGGTTTAAAAACATAAGCATGCAAATTATCGGCAAGTTGTTGCATGGTTCTCGGATTTAACGCTTTCAGCGGCTGGTTAGTGAATACACTCAGCGCCAGCAGTTTTTCCACCAGTCGTTTCGGTAGCAATTTTGCCAGCGCGGTTTTAACTTCCTGCTCCGGGTGGGCGTGTTGCTGGCTGGCCAGAAACTCTGCCACATTGGTATCGGGCGCCATATTGACGATGACATTATCGCCCGGCTGCCAGTAGCTGGATATTTGTAATATCGCCGGCCCGCTTAAGCCGCGGTGAGTAAACAACATATCTTCCGGAAACAGCGTACCATTGGCTTCTGCGGTGACCGGCAGTGACACCCCACTTATTTCCTCAAATACCGCTTTATCACTTGGTTGCCAGGTTAAGGGCACCAATGCAGCGCGCAGTGGCAACACTTTTAAACCAAACTGCTCGGCCAGCTGAAAACCAAAAGCGGTAGCACCTAAATTGGGCAGGCTTAAACCACCACTGGCCACCACCAAACTCTGGCATTGCCGGCTTAGCTCAGGAGTAGTAACAGTGTAATTACCATCGGCAAAGCTGACTGCTGTTATCTGCTGTTGCAGCGCAAGCTGCACATTGGCGGCTTTGGCTTCGCTTAGCAGCATCTCGACAATGTCTTTGGCCGAATCATCACAGAATAGTTGGCCGAGGGTTTTCTCGTGATAAGCAATGCCGTGCTTTTGGACTAAGGCAATAAAGTCCCACTGGGTATAGCGGCTCAGTGCCGACTTACAAAAGTGTTTATTTTGCGACAGAAAGTTTTCCGGGCTGCTGTAAATATTGGTGAAATTACAGCGACCACCGCCTGACATCAGAATTTTCCGGCCCGGCCGTTTACCGTTATCCAGCAGCAACACCTTGCGGCCGCGGTTACCGGCCTCTATCGCACACATCAGGCCTGCGGCACCGGCACCCACCACTATTACATCCCACTGCTGCATGTTTTGCCGCCTGTCTGCTGAAAAGGGCTATTGTCGGTGACCGGCTCGTCAGATGCAATTGGCAAACGCGATCTTAATCATAGTTCTAAAACACCAACGCTTATGCAGTTTACTGCTAACTAATGCTTTTAAAGTATAAAGCAACCGCTTAACTGCCATATATCGCCAGCCTCACTGGCTTACAGGGCTAGGGTTGTTGCTAATTTCGTCCAAATAAAATAGCCCTTTTATGGAAACAAACCGATTTACTGCGCTTAGCTATTAACAGTTGTCACCAATTCACGGATTTACACTTAGTTACATTTTGGATAATAGTAAGTTTGATGTTATTGCGGGTTTGCAATAAGTGGTCATCCCATCCAGGAAATTATAATTACTATAAACAATAAGAGTGTATCCATGAATAAAGCCAAATTTAAACTTAGCCAGCTTGCGCTGCTTTGCATACCCGCCAGTCTTTTCATGACACCGGCAATCGCTAGTGACGACACAGATTACAGCAATGGCCCTGCCACCCGCTTTATTATCAAATATAAAGAATCAGCGATCGCCGGCATGACGGAAGCACTGCCAGCCAGTATAGGCCAGCAGCGCAAAGCAGAGCTGATGCAACGCCGGGCAGAACGGTTAAGCAGCCGTGGTGGGGAAAATATGCGTTTTGTCCGCCAGATGGCGCTGGACAAACGTGCAGTGTTTCGTGCTGAGCGGCAGTTATCGAAAAAAGAAACTCAGCGAATGATGGCGTTGCTGGCACAGGATGATGAAGTAGAACAGGTTGAAGAAGATCTCCTGTTGCAGGCCAGCTACACCCCGAATGACACTCAGTATACTGATCAATGGCATTATTATGATGCCACCGGCGGCTTACGGGCGCCCGCAGCGTGGGACAATGCAACTGGGCAGGGTGTCGTTGTCGCTGTGCTGGATACCGGCTACCGGCCACATATCGATCTAAATGCCAACTTGCTGCCTGGCTATGACATGATTTCAGACGCCTTTATTGGCAACGATGGTAACGGTCGCGATTCTGATGCCCGTGATCCGGGGGACTGGACAGACACCGGTGAGTGCGGCAACGGCCAACCCACCTCTTTTCGCGGCTCAAGCTGGCATGGTACTCACGTTGCCGGCACTATTGCTGCAGTAAGTAACAATAACCGCGGTGTCGCGGGCGTCGCATTTAATGCCAAAGTTGTACCTGTGCGGGTGCTGGGTAAATGTGGTGGTTATACCTCTGATATCGCCGATGGTATCATCTGGGCCGCAGGTGGCACCGTAAGTGGAGTGCCGGTAAACCCGAACCCTGCTGCAGTTATTAATATGAGTTTGGGTGGCGGTGGAGCCTGTAATTCCGCTACGCAAACTGCCATTAACAATGCCAGAAGCAATGGCGCCGTTGTGGTTATTGCGGCTGGTAACGATAATAGCAATGCAAACAACTTTAACCCGGGCAATTGTGCTGGGGTCATTAACGTTGCTGCCACCGGCAAAAATGGTGGCCGCGCCTATTACTCCAACTACGGCACCTCAGTAGATGTGGCAGCACCGGGCGGTGCCATGAACTCTGCCAACGATCCCAATGGTGTCCTGTCAACTTACAATACCGGTTCTACCACGCCTGCCAGCGACAGTTACGGCTACAGCCAGGGAACCTCGATGGCGGCACCGCATGTAGCAGGTGTTGCTGCGCTGATAAAACAGGCTAAACCAACTGCAACTCCAGATGAAATTGAATCAATATTGAAAAACACGACCCGTAGCTTTGCTGCAGCCTGTAGCGGTTGTGGCAGCGGTATAGTGGATGCCAACGCTGCCGTATTGGCAGCGCAGGGCAGTGGCGGCGGCACAACGCCTCCAGCCGATAACGAACTGGTAAAAGCCGTGGCGAAAACCAGTTTGTCTGGTGCTGCCAATTCTAGCCGTTATTACACTATTACCGTGCCTGCGGGTGCGACCAACCTGAGCTTTAATATGTCGGGCGGTAGCGGCGATGCTGATTTATATGTTCGTTTTGGTAACCAACCCACAACTTCAAGCTATGACTGCCGGCCTTATCAAGGTGGCAACGCAGAAAGCTGCAGCTTCGCCAGCCCACAAGCGGGCGTATACCATGTGATGATTCAGGGATATAGCGCGTATGCCGGTATGTCACTGGTTGCAGATTATACTGCACCTGCCGGTGGTGGCAGTACTGGCGGTGGTGGTACCTTAGATAACCTGAGCGCTACTAAAGGTAACTGGTTACATTATACCATTACGGTACCTGCAGGCATGAGTTCATTGACGGTTAACAGCTCGGGCGGTACCGGCGATGCGGACTTATATGTGCGTCGCGGCAGCCAGCCTACAACGACTACCTATGACTGTCGCCCTTATAAGACGGGTAACAATGAAAGTTGCAGCTTCAGTAATCCACAAGCAGCTGTTTATCATATCAGCTTACGCGCTTACAGCAGCTTCAGCGGCCTGAAACTGGTTGTTGAATATAAGCCTTAACCGGCTTTAGCTATACATAACAAGGGCGCCAACGGCGCCCTTATTTTTTGCGGATACCAAGGTTGTTCAGGGGTTTAGTAACCGGTGCAGTTGTGCCTTGGCCAGGGGTTCATCCTGTGCTGCTGCTAACTGATAATAATCCCGGGCTTTAATTAAATCCCGGCCAACACCACGACCATTTTCGTACATCCAGCCCAGATTATACTGCGCCATCGCATAGCCTTGCTCAGCAGCTTCACTGAATAATGCAACCGCTTTTTTATCGTCTGCTTTTACCAGCCGGCCATTTTTATAAAACATACCAAGTGCCGTTAACGCCCGTGGCACTTTAGCATCCAGCGAGCGTTGATACAGCGCGAGCGCACGAGCTTCATCTTGCGATACACCATAGCCCTTCTCATACAACCAGCCCAGATGGGCTAACGCCCGGCTATGCTGCTGATCAGCAGCCAGCTGGTACCAATAAACCGCTTGCTGATCATCTTGTTTAACGCCACGGCCCGTCTCAAACCGCAGCCCCATATTAAACTGAGCATCGGCATCACCACTTTGCGCAACCTTCTGATACCAGTACACGGCCTGCTGCTCATTTTGGGCGACACCACGGCCATTAGCATACATAAAGCCCAGATTATACATGGCAAACACTTCGCCCTGCTTAGCCGCCTGTTGATACCAGCTCACCGCAGCTGCGTCATCCTGCGCAGTGCCGGTGCCGTTGGCCAGGCGCAGCGCTGTAGTGTACTGAGCTATTGCCAACCCTTGTTGCGCCGCTGCTTCAAACCACTTAAAAGCCTGCTGTTCGTCTACTGCTACCCCGGTTCCATCGGCGTAACATAAGCCTAACTGATACTGAGCATTGGCTGAGCCCTGGCTTGCCGCCAGTTCAAATAGCTCAACGGCCCGGCGCAAATCCTCCTGGCGACCACCGCTTTGTTGTAATAACATGCCAAGGTAATAACTGGCGTCGCCGTCTTGCTGGGCTGCTGCCTGTTCCAGCCATTCTGTGGCCCGGCCGGTGTGAGCACGCACCCCCCGCCCCTGCAGGTAACTGGCACCAACTTCACGCTGGGCCGCCGCCAAACCTTGCTCAGCCGCTCTTGAAAATAATTTAAAGGCAGTATCATCGTTTTTGCTGACACCTTTACCGTCGCGATAAAGTAACCCCAGCTGGTACGCTGCCCGGGTATGGTTTTGAGCTGCTGCCAGCTGCAGCCACCGCGCCGCCTGCGTCATATCAACTGCGCTGCCACGACCATCGCTGTACCGGTTAGCAACAATAAACTGGGCATCTACATCGCCCTGAGTAGCGGCCTTCTCAAACCAATTAAGCGCAGCGCTTTCATCCTGCTTAACACCCCGGCCATTGGCATACATATAGCCCAGATTATACTGGGCCAGCACATGTTGCTGCTCTGCAGCCTGCCGATACCAGTACACTGCCTGGGTATCATTTTTGCCAACACCACGACCATTGGCGAATAAAGTCGCAAGATGATATTGCGCCCCCGCCATGCCTTGCTCAGCGGCGGCGACAAACCAGTTTGCCGCTTCGGTAAAATCAACGGCAACACCAAGGCCATTAGCATAAAGTGCGGCGAGGTTATACTGCGCATCCAGATGACCATTTTGCGCCAGAGGTAACCACTGGGCCAATGCCTCTCCATAGTTACCACGGTTAAATTCGCGCATGCCCGTATTAAAGTTGGCTGAGCCCGCATCTACCGAGCTGACACCAGATGTGGCCACCGCAGTGTTGACGATAGTTTTATCAGCGCTACGCTCAGCCACAATATTGTCGTCGCTTTGTTGCTGACTGCCAGCTTGAGCCACTGCCAGTGCCGCGGCCGGATTGCTGGTGCCTAGCCTCAACTCGGTGGTATTGCTCACCGCTGCCCGCCGGGGGCCTGGCGTTGCTGATGTGGTTGTGGGTGTCGTTGCCGGCGCGGGTGCCTGTACAGACACTGCCGCCGTGGGCGTTGCTGCAGCTGATTGCTCAGTCCTGAGTTGTTCAGCGCCGCGTTCAATATCACGCTTTGCGGCAGATATTTCTGCAAAATCGGTGCTGTTAGACGCAGCCTGCTCCAGCCAGTATGACGCTTGCAGTGGGTCTTGCTCTACCCCCTGCCCCAGTGAATAGGCTTTGGCCAATTCAAACTGCGCCGCCGTTACCCCTTCCATAGCCAGATTTTGCCAAAGCTCTACCGCTTTGGCGTGCCTGCCATCCTCAAAAGCCGTTTTTGCTTCTGCCATTATTTCGGAATTATCTGCTGCTGCCACCAAACTGACTGCGAGCAATGCTGTTGTTATTATATTTAGCCGCATAGATGCCCCTCCGCTGCCATAGTTATACCAAAGTTCAACTAAGACACCAACAGCTTAATCCATTATATAAGCGTTAAATAATGGTAAAGCAGCGCACCAAAACTGCGACAAAGCGCTATTTATGCGGGTTTAACGGCTTTTTGGTTGTAGATAGCCTTTAATAACATTTTGCCAGCTGTCTGCCTGCCAGTGAAAAGGACTAAGCTTTACCTGCTCTTTATCAAAAGATCGCAGCAAGCGCTGCAGATTATCCTGCTGCCAGCTGCCCGGCAAACGACGCCGGCATTTATCAAAATCAATCAACCAGATGGTACCGCTGCTATCGAGCAAAATATTGCGGCAATTTAAATCAGTATGGTCGACCCCCGCATCGTGTAAGCGGGCTATGGCCGCACCAACCGCCTGTAACTCTTGTTCGGTAAGGGCGCGCTCATGATGTAAAATATAGGCCAGATCGCGGCTATCGTTTATCCGTTCAATCAGCAGATCAGCCCGGTAGCTCAGCCCCGCCTGCTGATAGCGCGCGGCAACAGGCCTGGGCACCGCCAGCCCTTGCTGCCGCATCCATTGCAATAAGCTGAATTCCTGCATCGCGCGGCTGTACAGGGCGCTCTGGTAGAAAAACCGGTCTTTATTAACTTTGCCCGCCAAACCACCGCGATAATAATGACGCAGTACTAACTGCTGCTGGCGGTGGTGGTGTCCATGTCGGACAAACCATGCAGTATTGCGGCCGGTCGAGCTGCCGGTCACTGCCTGCTGCTGCTGCCACCAGCCAGGGTCAAACTGCGCTGCGCTTATCTTGTCGAACAGATCAGTGCGAAACCAGTATAATTCGTTGCCAGCAGTCTGGCGCCGGACATAGGTCAGACTGTCGCCACATAATGCGGCTATCGCCATACTGCTGCGCTTTACTGCGCCTTGCTGAGACTGAAAGAACTGCTGCGCCAGCTCGCCCTGCTGCTGGCGCAAAACCGGATCAGATAACATGGCAACCGTATTGGCATGCAACTGGTCAACATTCTGAACAATGCTGACGGCGTGTCGCTGGGCCAGCTGGTGATAGGCATCGGCGAAATTAAAATAGTGCGGCCCGGTTTGTACTGCTTTACCGAAACAAATCGCCTCCAGCGGGTTATGGCCGCCACGACCAATTAAACTGCCGCCAATAAATACCAGACTGGCCTGCTGATACCAGCCGAGTAACTCCCCCATACTGTCAATCAGCGCTATTTCAATACCAGCCGTTGGCACGCCCCCTGCGCTGCGGCGCCACAATTGCAAGCCGGCTTGCGTTGCCAGCGTAGCTACCTTATTAAAACGCTCCGGATGGCGCGGTACCAGTACCAGTAATAAATCAGGAAACTGTCGTTTAAGCTTCGGGTACAAGGATAACAGCTGTTCATCCTCTCCCTCGTGAGTACTGCCCGCTACCCAAATCAGCCGACCGGCCAGTGCCGGCGCTAGTGTCTCCTTGCTCAGCTGCAGACTATCAGGCAGGTGCATCTCAAATTTTAAATTGCCAGTGACCTGCACGTTACTATGGCCTAATGCCCGGAAGCGGCGGGCACTGGCGTTATCCTGCGCCAGTAATAAGCTTACCTGCTGCAATGCCGGCCGGGTAAGCCAGATAAAGCGCCGATAGCCCTTTGCGGAGCGGGCAGATAAGCGGGCGTTAACTAACACTGTTGGGATCAGGGTGTTATGGCATTGCCTTAGCAAATTGGGCCAAAGCTCTGTTTCAAGAATAACGATAAGCTGTGGCTGCAACTGCTGAAGAAAACGGCCTACCGCTCCCGGATAATCGAAGGGCAAATAACAATGCTGAACGGAATCACCCAGCCGGCTGGTGATAACAGCACTGCCGGTCGGCGTGGTGCAGGTAACCGTAAGCTGCTGGTTCGGATATTGCTGTTGCAACTGCTTAATTAGCGGTAGGGCAGCGATAACCTCACCCACCGATACCGCATGCACCACGATACCACCAGAGTGAATTTTGGCAGAAAGCCAGCCAAACCGCTCGGCAAGCCTTCGCGCATAACGCACGTCACGCAGTGAGCGCCAGCCAAGGTAGCCCAGTAGCGGCAGTAAACCAAGATACAATAACAGTTGGTAAGCAACGCGGCTTAACGCCTGAACCATAGTAACTTCCCGTCTAAACGCATATGTCGCCCGTTCAGGCTAAAGTCGCTATGATGCCAAATATCCGCCGGCTACACCAAAAGAATCTGTTTTGGCCCGACCTTTAATGCTAAACTTTTTGCCTTTGTAGCCGGTTTAACCCGCTAAACGTAACGCCGGAGTCGTGCATGACCGCAGCCAAACCCGATAACCGCTTGTCAGACAAAGCCAGCCCACTGGATAATTTTAAAGAGGTATTATTGCGCTTTGCCGCCTCTGGCTACTTTCCAGCCACTGCCTTTATTAAAAATCAGCCGGTTAAAACCGATTTGCCCATCGTACACGACAATATAAAACTGGAAATTGTTACCCATTGCTGGAACTACGCCCGCTTTTTTGTCTATCAGTTAAGCTCGTTGGTTAAGTATCCGCCAACCACAATGCAGGTTCGCTTTACCGTATTTTATTCTGAAGAAGATCAGGCGACTGCCAAACTGCTGCAGCATTTTCAAACCTTGTCAGTACCCAATGTTCAGTGGAACTTTCAGCCACTGGCAACGCCTTTGTTACTGCGGCGGGCCATTGGCCGTAACCGTGCAGCGAAAGAGACCCAAGCAGACTGGGTATGGTTTGCCGACTGCGATATGGTATTTCATGAAAACTGTCTGGATACCCTGGAGCAACTGCTCAAAGGCCGGCAGGAAATTCTGTTATTTCCGGACACCCTGCTGGTAACCCCACTACTGACTGAAGCCGACCCGATGATCTCGGCTGGTAAAGATAAAACCGAATTGCTGGAAGTGGACAAAACCAAATTTAAACCGCGTAAATTTGACCGGGCCACCGGTGCTATCCAGATTATTCACGGCGAAGTAGCACGCAACTGTGGTTATTGTGACGATTTGGCGGTATATCAGAAACCTAAGTACCACTGGACCAAAACCTATGAAGACCGCGCCGTGCGCTGGTTACTGGGTACCCAGGGTGTGCCTATAGCGCTGCCAAACCTGCTGCTTATCCGGCACGCTGAAAAAGGCCGTTACAAAGAAGACAGTAAAGTATCAGTGATCCGCAAAACCATTCGCCGGATTAAATCGGCACTGATTAATAAGTAGTATAAAATTGAAGCGGATAACCCTGCTAATTTATCCGCTCAGTTCATTTCTGGCATGCCGTATTCTTGGATCATATTATTGATTTGAAAATCATTTCCACTATCTGGTCGCTTGTTTAGTTGCCATAGCGATACCGACTTACTACTTTTCCAGACAATGAGTTTTTTATTACTTCCGGTGCGATGAATTGCGCAATTGTTTAAGGCGGCCATCCAGTACAGCCAAATATCATCGCCATGAGGCGATAAGCGGCAAAACTTAGCCACATCTGTCACATCTTGATGCAATGAACCCGGTGGAAATAATGCACCGGCACCACTGGTAAAAAATAAGCGATTATCTGGCCCACGCTGTTCGGTTTTAGCCTGCCAAAAGCGATAAGGTTGTACATACCCTTGATTATCTAAAGTTATATAGTGTGCTCTTAAACATACAATTTCGTGCTTGCCGCCTCGGTAGCCTGCCAGCAATTCAGCCAACCAATCATTGCGATAATAAATATCGTCATCAGCAGTAACATGGTAGGCCTCAGGATATTGAAGTAATGCCGGGATAAGCTTTTTATAAGACTTAATATCCTGCTCCACAAGCTCAATAGTTAACCCATGCTGCTCCAGTGCCAATACGTCTGACGGCAGTTGCTGATAATCATTTTTATACAGCCACAACACCACTTTGTCGACAATGACATTTTGTAGTAGTAAGGATTTTAACGTGAGATGTAGCGTGGCAAAACGTGGTGGATAAGAAGTTAGATTAACAATTAGCTCGCTATTAAGGTTATGGCGGCACTTATCTAAGCTATCACGGTTAGCCCACTGTTTGATAACTCGTGAATGCGCCGTATATTGTAACGGCACGCCTCGCAATGATTTGAGCTTACGCTGAAAATGGCGCTTTAAGGTCGTCAGAAATGCCATACTAAAATCTCTTTAAAACGCGCAAAACGTGATACCTCATTACAAATTGCGCGCTTAACATTTACAATCCTGCCAGCATCACTTCAGCTTTGCTGACTTCAAAAGTTTTTGGTGCTTCGACGTTCAGTTGGGTAACCACACCGTTTTCTACCAGCATGGCATAACGCTGCGAGCGTACCCCGCCAAAATCGCCGGTTTCCATGGTCAGGCCAACAGCGGTATGAAACGCCGCGCCACCATCGGCTAAAAACACAATTTCCTCAGCATTCTGGCTTTTGGCCCAGGCACTCATGACGAAAGCATCGTTTACGGCGGTGCAAATAATGGTATCAACGCCTTTAGCTTTAATTTGATCCGCCAGCGCAATGTAACCGGGTAAATGGGCCGCGGAACAGGTAGGCGTAAACGCACCTGGTACGGCAAACATCAGTACCTTTTTATTGGCGAATATCTGGCTGGTGGTAGGATTCATTACCCCTTCTTTGGTCAGTTGTGAAAAACTGACTTCTGGTAACTTGTCGCCGGTTTTAATCATTGGTATTTCCCCTGAGTTTACTTGTTAACAGTATTTATTTTTTCGCGATGCTAAATGGCAGCTTTAACATAGACATCAAAGCGATTGTTTTTGCCGCTGATCGACATGGTTGGCTGCTGCCCGGCCAGATAATCGGCGTAGCCCGGCCGCTTTACCACCACCCGCTTTTCAGCCAATTGCCAGGCCGGTGCCAGCAAGTTGTCTGCGTCATGGTCACTGCCAACAACATCATGAAAAGCCCGCATTTCTTTTTTAACCTGAGCCGATTTCTCTCTTGCCGGAAACATCGGGTCCAGAAACACGACATCTACCGCAGCGCTATTTTTAAGCGCCTGTATTGCCGGACAATGACACAGCTGCATGCGACCGGCTACGCTGCTTAACATGGGATCAGCCACTGCGCGGCGCAAGCCATCTGCCAGCAATGCGGCAACTGCAGGATTGCGTTCTACCAGGGTAACTGTGGCTCCCAGACTGGCCAGTACAAAAGCATCGCGGCCAAGACCTGCCGTCGCATCCAGGACCTGTAAATCACGTTTTTTGTGCAGCCCTACGGCTTTGGCTATCGCTTCACTTTTGCCACCGCCATGCTGGCGTCGGTAACTGCTGGCACCACTGGAAAAATCGACCAGGACCGCGCCTTGCTTTGGTAAGCGGCTGTTTAGCAGTACCAATGCGCCTTGCTGCATACTCAGGTACCAGCCATCTGGCTCCGTTGTCAGCTGCAGGCCGAACTGCTGTTGTAGTTGCTGGCTGTAATCGGCGCTTAAGCCGGCACTTTGCAGCAGCAAAATGGATGACATTTACCGTCTCACTCAGCTATTAAACTGGATTTTAAAGGGCAACAGTGTACCTGTTGCCCCTGCACCCTGACCAGCTTAAATTAATGGCTTAGCTTTTTGATATTATCGGCGCTGTCGCGATCAATTAGTTTTACAAAAGGGTCAACACCAGCAAACTGTGGTTGCTGCTCCACAATCAGCTCGATGGTGTTTTCACCGCTTATCAATTTATGCTTTTGCAAATAAAGTACGGCTTTTTCATTGGATAATTTGTCCGGATCGGCACTGAATAAACCAATATCAATCTGCTCGCTCAGCGGCTCGCTGTTTTGCTGCCCCTGCTCATCGGCCCTTAGCTTATCGGCGATTACGGTCAGTTGCACTTTATAGCGGCCATCAGCTTGCTGTTCACTGCTGGCAGTGGCCAAGCGTAAATCATACAGGGTAATGTGATTAAACTGATCGCGGATAAACGCCGCCTCCGCCTCATCGGTATTCAGGCTGATAAAGCGTACTAAATCTTCGGTGGTCGGAAATGGGTCACTGCGGTACTGATAGCGACTGGCAAATTGCTGTAAATTGGCATTTAAGCGCGCCTCCCCCAACCGGTCGGCTATGGCCATCATCACCACTGATCCTTTCTGATAATGAATATAACTTTGGTTTTCTGAGCGTAACAACGGCTGTTCGCCAATCCGTTCCGCCGAACGCCCGGCCAGGTATCGATCCAGCTCAAACCGCATAAACTTGCGGATATTGCCCCGGCCATATTTTTGTTGCATGACCATTAATGCAGCGTATTGCGACAAACTCTCTGAAATAACCGCGCTGCCTTGCACATCGGCCGCCCCCACCTGATGGCCCCACCATTGATGCGCCACTTCGTGCGCGGTAACATAGTACACCGGGTCGATATTGTCCGGGTCACGCAAGTCGGTAATAAAGCCGATTTGTTCAGAGTAAGGCACGGTATTGGCAAAGCTCTGGGCGAAACTGCGATAACCCGGAAATTCGATAATCCGTAATTGCCGGTGCTGATAGGGGCCAAATGCGTCGCTGAAATAATCAATTGAGTCGCGCACTGACTCCAGCATTCTCGCCACATTCCATGGGTGGCCGGCATGATAATACACTTCAATATTTATGCCTTTGTGTTGCTCGCGGGCAACCTCGTACCGGCCAGATGAGATGGAATAAAAATTAACCATTGGCTGGTCCATTTTATAGTGGAAATAGTTTCGACCGTATTGTTGCCACTGCCGTTGCAGGTAGCCGGGGACCAGAGCGGTTTGATCGGCACTGGTTGAGACTACGGCTTCAAACTGAATAAAGTTGCCGTCCTGACCAAAAAAATTCTGTTGATAAAAGCGCTTGTCTTCCAGTTTATTGGCGCGAGGTCGTGGTTGCAGGCCGCGTTTTTGCCGTTCATGGCGATCTTGCAGCTCATAGTTTTCCTGATAACCAAAACGAGGCAGTAAGTCCCAGTTATTAATAAAGGTACCGTTTTCCAACACGCTGTAATCAAAATTATTTTCTTTAATTCCACGATTCTGGCGTAACAATCGGATTTCACCGTTAACCTGCTGCCCCGGCTGCACCGGCTCGGCAAAGGTTAACCAGGATTGACGAAAACGCGCATCGCGCTCACTTAACGTGGCATTATCGATGGTGATGGTTAGCTGCTCGGTGTGCGCTGGCCAGTTAACCAGTAAGCGGCTAATTGGCTCTGCGGATTTGTTCTGCCAGTTCAGCAGCAACCGGGCCTGAATTTCCCGCGCCTGAGGGTAAATATCCAGTTCGGCTTTTACCCGGGTGGTCACCAGAATGGGTTGATCTTTTAACGAAGCAAATTGCTTCTCGTACTCAGCCTGCAAGTCCATGCGTTGTTCAGCCGTTTGGTAGCTATTCAGATAGCGGGTCTGCTGGATTAAAAAACTGCCACTGCCAACCGACAGCAACACACAAGCGCCAGCCGCTACCATACCACTGCGGCCCAGTTGATAGGGCAGCTGCCGTATCCGGACCGTTAGCTTTTGCAAAGGCCCACGGTGGTACAAGCCATAACCGACAATAAACAGTACGGCGGCGATCGCTCCCCAATACAACATATACCAGCTATGGCTTTGCAGGCTCCAGCCGTAACCGTTTAGATCAGAATAACCAACAGCAGGTGACGTGGCGAAATTATAAATACTGTGACCATAACCCCAGGACGACAGCACTGTAGTCAGCAGAAAATAACCAACAAACAACCCCATCCCTACATACTTATTCGGACTGATTACCTGCAGAAAAAACGCCAGTACGACAGTCAGAATAAAAGGCAGCAGGGTAAAATAACCCAGCCGCACCAGATACTGCAGTAATTCCAGGTTTTCAATGCCCTTAATCAGCTGAAATACCACTGTTGTTGCCATTGCAAACGCGTACAACAGCAACATAACCAGGCAAACGGCAACAAATTTGGCCAGCCAGAACACCAGATTAGGCACTGGCAAACTGTCGATGATATCGCCCATACCTGAGCTGCGTTCCCGCCAGACAACCTCGGCACAGTAATATACCGCCACTACAAAGATAATTAACCCCATAGCGCCGGTAATGTCACTGACCATGGTCTGGGTAAGTGGCCAGTTTGAGGTGCCATACCAGCCAAAATCAGCAAACATCGGCCCCACCAGATTCGCGACGGTTAATAAACCAAGAATCAAAAACGGTGCAGTGACAATTACCTGCTTAAATTCAAATTTCATCCGGGTAAAAAACATCGGTAAAGCGCTATAACTACTGGCTTTTAATTGCAAGGTAGACATGAGTATCACAGGCGTAGCGCGGGTTTTAGTACCCGGCTTTTTGTCCGCAACGCGGGTAAGCTGTGGCAGTTTAAATAAACCCGCCATCGCCAGCAATACGGCCGCCGCCGTCAGCCATAACAACCGATTTTGCAACAATACGCCGCTAACACTGACTAATTCGCTGTTCTTTTCAATAATGGTCCAGTAGCGCGCGATATCAGCATAAGTGCGCAGCGCAAAGGGATCGAGCAACGCAGCAATCTGGCGGTACTCAGGTAAACGGGCAAAATTACCGGCCAGAATATAAAACACCAGTAGCACTACCGCAACCAGATACAACGCCAGCATAGAACGAAAGCGGCGGGCAATAGCATAAAATAGCGCAGATAAGATAAACAGGCTGGGTGCCGAGAGCAGAAAAAACGCGTTTAAATAGTAGCTCAATTCGGTTGGACCAAAACGACTGGCATCAACCCAGGGCATAAAGCTGCCCAGCAACATACCCAATGGTACCGCCGAAAAAACCAGCAGCACCACCAGGTAACTGCCTGTAAAGCGGCCAAACTGATAAGCAAATGGCGCCAGTGGTTTGCTGTATATTAATTCTTCCATCTGATGGCTGTTGTTGCGAAGCGCGCTCGCACCAACAAAATTGACCACCAGAAACATGGCAAAAATACCCAGGGTCAGCAGAGTTTGCGCGATAGCAAAACTGCCGTTTTTCAGCACCTCACCGCCACTGCCAATACTGACAGAGTCAGATACTACGGATAAAAAACTGATTAAAAACAAAATAAGTGCCACCACATAAAAGGATGGCTGACGTAAATAGTAGCTAAGTTCAAACCTGAGCATGGCACTAAACATTAATGTTTCCTCAGGCAGCTGTGGCAGTGGGCTTAACCGACGTGCGACTGGCACGTAAGGTCGAAAAATAAACATCTTCCAGGCTGGCAGCGCAAGGCGAAAATCCCGGCGGCGGTTCTGGCGCAAATACATTTAATACCGTGCGACCGGCAAACAGACGTTTGGAGATCACCGGCAAGGTATGTTCCAGCTCTGCCGCTTCGCCCTGGCTGGCGGTAATGCTCCAGATCTGACCATTCAGCTCTTTGACTAGCTGCTGCGGGTTGCCCTGCAATAAAATTTCACCACCGGCCAGCACCGCCATATCGGGACATAGCTCGGCAACGTCATCAACAATATGAGTGGACAGAATAATCACTTTCTCTTCGCCCAGGCTAACCAGTAAATTATGAAAACGGTTTCGCTCCTCCGGGTCCAGACCGGCAGTCGGCTCATCAACTATTAACAAGTCGGGATTACCTAATAACGCCTGGGCAATACCGAACCGCTGACGCATGCCACCGGAAAAGCCGCTGACAGCTTTATCTTTGTGCTGATACAAATTGGTATGGGCCAGTAAACCTTCTACTACCTCCCGCCGCGGCTTGTTATCACTAAGCCCTTTTAAAATTGCCAGGTGGTCCAGTAGTTTGTAAGCGCTGATCCGCGGATAGACATTAAAATCCTGTGGCAGGTAACCCAGGGTTTTACGCAGGGCGGCCGGGTCTTGCAATACATTAATGCCGTCAAATGTAATAGTGCCGCTGTCCGCATCCTGTAACGTTGCGATGGTGCGCATTAGTGACGACTTACCGGCACCATTGGGGCCAAGCAGACCAAACATGCCCTTGGAAATCGTTAAATTAACGTTATTAAGCGCTTTTACGCCATTACCGTAGGTTTTAGATAAGCCGCTGATTTGTAGCATGGTAACTTTCCATGTGCTGATGAAAAGTACCACGCTAACACAGGGTTAAAATAACCAGAAGATGCTTTATGTTAGTAGCGCCGTTAATTTGTAAGCAAATATACAGCAGCGGAAATAAGGCGGTTTAGCGCTGCATCCCGGCATGGTTTTCACCACAACTTAGTGCCACTATCTGGCTGATTTCCTGCAAACTTAATCCTGATTGTTGTTGCCACAGGTTAAATTGTTGCTGGATCTGTTTTAAGCTGCGTTGACTGTTAATACCACCGTCAAATACGTTGTACGCCCGTAAATAGCCCTCAATATCCTGAGTCAGCAAGAAGGTATCTTTACCCATCGCACGCAACGCATAGGGCCCGGTATTGCCGCCGAGCCGGGCACCGTGTTTTTTTAAATAGGCCCATAAACCGATAATGTTATCGGTTGGCCAATCGGCGATAAAGCTGGCAAAACTGGGGTGGTGCTGCTGCACATCGTAAATCATCAGTGCATTATCGCGAATGGTAAAAACCTTATTTAAATTACGAATAATCCTGGGATCTGCGGCTTTTTGTTCCAGCATTTCATCACTGAACAACAGGATCTTTTCAACGTTAAAATCGAAAAATATGTCACAAAAACCCGGCCATTTCTGCCGTACCACCCGCCAGACAAAACCAGATTGAAATACTTTTTTGCTCAGTTCAGCCAGCCACAGGTTATCGGCTAATTTTGCCAGTTTAGCCGGCGCCAGAGGTCTGGTAATTAATGCCTGCAGCGCTGCTTCGCCCCCTTTGCGCTGACAGGCCCGCCGGTAAATTGCTGCGAAATCTTCTACTGTACCCGCCATACTGCCCCATTGTGATTGCTGCTTATCAATAACTGTTATTTTTGACCAGTTTGCACTGGCCGCCAGATAATTCGACTACCGGCTTCGGTACTACGGCACAGTCAGACATCCGGCCCAGTCGCACATTCTCCGCTTCAGCTGCGGCGTTATAAGCGGCAATTTTCGCCAGAATATCGGCTTCATTGCCGCCTTTGGTGGAGTAAGCAATGTAGCGTTCCGGGCCACCGCACGGTTTATGGCCAAAACCGGTTACCCGGCACTGGCTGGAACTATCGGCACTGGCGTCACCAATTGCGCTGAGGGCTTGACGTCTCAGGGCATCAACATTCTGGTCTGCTGGTAAGGTCATTTGTTTCTCCTTGGCTTTGACGGCTGCAATTGGATTTTGCTGCGGATCGATGGCTTCCACTAGTGGCTCAGGCGCCTGCCGTTCGTTATTTGCCGCCTGGCCTTGCTGACAGCCGGTGATCCCCAGGATTAATGCCACTAAAACTAGTTGATATTTCATTCGTCGCCTCCATTTTTAATTAATCCTGACAGAGCAAAACTGAATAAGCAATTAATTACCTGTTAACAATTTAGCCTGCTATACCCATATGCCTGAGAAAAGCTTCGTTAGACGGTTCCCGGCCGCGAAAACCTTTGAAAAGCTCCATAGGTTCGGCGCTGCCACCCCGCTCTAAAATCCAGTTCAGAAAGTCTCTGCCGGTTTCCGGATTAAATACACCTTCGGCTTCAAACCGGCTGAACGCGTCAGATGACAATACTTCAGCCCATAAATAGCTGTAATAACCTGCGCCATAACCGCCAGCAAATATATGGCCAAAGCCATGCTGAAAGCGGTTAAAACGGGGGGGTACAATTACTGATACCTGGCTTCGGACCTCGTCCAGTAACTGCTGGACTCCGTTGCCATCAGTAGTGTTGGCTGTGCCGGTGTATTCACTGTGCAAACGCATGTCAAATAGGGCGAACTCCAGTTGCCGCACTATAAACAGGGCTGACTGAAAGTTCTTCGCGGCCAGCATTTTTTGCAGCATATCATGGGGTAATGCTTCACCGGTTTGATAATGACCCGCGATAATCGCCAGGGCCTCTGGTGCCCAGCACCAGTTCTCCAAAAATTGACTGGGTAATTCCACTGCATCCCAGGCAACGCCATTAATGCCGGCTACGGCTGCCGCATCAACCTTGGTTAACATATGATGTAAGCCATGGCCAAACTCATGAAACAACGTAACCACTTCATCGTGGGTAAACAGCGCGGGTTTGCCACCTACCGGCTTATTAAAATTGCAGGTCAAATAAGCCACCGGACTTTGAACGCTGCCATCTGGCAAGATTCGCCGGCCCTGACAATCATCCATCCAGGCACCACCACGCTTTTGGCTGCGGGCATATAAATCCAGATAGAAACTCCCCCGCAGTTCGCCCTGGCTATCGGTAATATCATAAAACCGGACATCAGGATGCCAGACATCAACGTCAGTGCGCTGGGTCACGGTTAAACCAAACAGTCGATTGAGCACTTTAAATAGCCCTGGCACCACCTTTGTTTCTGGGAAATAAGGTCGCAATTGCTCATCAGAGACGGCGTACTTTGCTTGTTTCAGTTTTTCGCTGTAATAAGTTATATCCCAGGCTTTCAGCTCTGGTGCGTTAAACTGCTTTTGGGCAAAAGTGCTGAGTTCCGCCAGATCCTGCTCAGCCTGCGGTTTGGCACGACGGGCTAAATCGGTCAGAAAATCCAGTACCTGCGCCGGACTGTCTGCCATTTTGGTGACCAACGATTCTTGCGCCGCATTGGCAAAATCAAGCAGCTGCGCCAACTCATGTTTTAATGCCAGAATTTCTTCAATTACGGCACTGTTATCAAACTGACCGGCATGCGGTCCCTGATCTGATGCTCTGGTACAGTACGCGCTGTAAAGCTGCTCGCGCAGCTCCCGGTTATCAGCGTAGGTCATTACCGCGATATAACTGGGGAACTCCAGGGTAAACACCCAACCGGTTAACTCGCGGCTTTGCGCTTCTTCTGCCGCAGCAAGCCGGGCGTCTTCTGGCAGGCCGCTCAACAGAGTTTCGTCGGTAATATGTTTAAACCAGGCCTGCGTAGCATCCAGCGTATTATTGGCAAACTGCGAGCTTAAATCCGACAAGCGGCTCTGAATGTCGCCATATCGTTGTTTCTTGTCATCTGACAGACCAATGCCTGACAGCTTAAAGTCGCGCAACGCATTGGTAATCACTTTTTGCTGAGCCTGAGTTAAGTCGGCAAATTCATCACTTAAACTTAAGGTTTGATACGCTTGATATAAACCCTCATGCTGGCCCAGCCAGGTGCTGAATTCAGACAACAGCGGCAAACAGCTTTCATAGGCATCGCGTAGCTCCGGGCTATTGCGTACTGAATTTAAATGCGACACCGGTGACCACAGTTTACCCAGCCGTTCGCTGTCATGCTCTAATTGGGTAATCAGCGTTTGCCAGCTGATGTCACCCGAAGTAAGCAGTTGCTCCACCGCCTGACGCGACTGAGCAATAGCCGCTTCCACCGCAGGTTTTACCTGCTCAGGTTTAATCTGTGAGAATGGCGGTAAATCAGTAAAGGTGAGTAACGGGTTGCTGCTTAAGTCTGTAGATTGCTGCTGCATAGAATCTGACATAAAAAGTCCTGCGAATGGCTTCAGTTAATGTTGTCTATGTTGGGCTGCAACTGGCATTTGTCAAGGTGGCCTGCAACGGCTCGTCGTGCTTTCCACCCTAACCAAGCTTGTTTTTAACCCGGGGCAGTCTTATATCTGGCATAGTGAATAAATCTGAATACAAATAAGGGCAAGGTTATGGCAAGGCATTTTAATTATCTGGCAATTGGTGCCGGCAGTGGTGGTATTGCCTCAGCTAACCGCGCTGCGATGCGTGGCGCCAGTGCTGCAGTAATTGAAGCGAAAGCCGTTGGCGGCACCTGCGTAAACGTCGGTTGCGTACCCAAAAAAGTAATGTGGTATGGCGCCCATATTGCGGAAGCGATTAAATACAGTGCCGATTACGGTTTTAAGCTGGCGGATAACGGTTTTGACTGGGCGACACTGGTTAAAAACCGTCAGGCCTATATTGAACGCATTCATGCCGGCTATAAACGTGGTTTTGCCAGTAACGGCGTCGAACTTATCGAAGGCTTCGCCCGCTTTGTTAACGCTAACACCGTGGAAGTAAACGGCGAACAGATCACGGCGGATCATATCAGCATTGCAGTGGGCGGCGAGCCCCTCATCCCGGATGTGCCCGGAGCTGAACATGGTATCGACTCCGACGGTTTTTTTGCGCTGACAACCCAGCCCAAAAAAGCCCTGGTAGTAGGCGCAGGCTATATCGCCGTCGAAATTGCCGGTGTGTTGCATGCGCTTGGTACTGACAGCCATCTGCTTATCCGCCATGACCGGCCACTGCGCGACTTTGACCCTGACATGACCGACATGCTGCTGGCGAGAATGAAGCAGGATAAAATGCAGTTACATACCCATACCAATGTCAGGCAAGTTGTAAAAAACCACGCTGGTAAATTAACAGTAAGCTGCGAAGACGGTACTGAATTTACTGACGTAGATTGTCTGATCTGGGCTATTGGCCGCGCTCCGGCCACGGCCAACCTGAATTTGCAGGCCGCTGGCGTTAAAACCGATAACCAGGGCTATATCCGTACCGACAAATACCAGAATAGCAATGTTAAAGGTATTTATGCCGTGGGCGATATTACCGGTGAAGCCCAGCTTACCCCGGTGGCCGTCAAAGCCGGCCGCTTGCTGGCTGAACGGCTGTTTAACCCGGAACTGCCCGACGCGCATATGGATTACTCGCTTATTCCAACCATTGTGTTCAGCCACCCGCCTATCGGTACTATTGGTTTAACTGAAGCGCAGGCCCGTGCGCAATATGGCGATGACAATATTAAAGTGTACAGCTCCAGCTTTGCCGCCATGTACAACGCCATAACCAGCCACCGGGCATTAAGTTGCTTTAAGCTGGTATGTGCCGGTAAAGACGAGAAAGTAGTGGGCCTGCATGGCATCGGCGAGGGTATGGATGAACTGCTACAAGGCTTTGCCGTAGCCATGAAAATGGGCGCCACCAAAGCAGACTTTGATGCCACCGTGGCGCTGCACCCCACCAGCGCCGAAGAGTTTGTTACCCTCAGGTAGTTTCGCCTGCACAGATAGCACGAAAAGATCAAAGCCCAGCGCGCTGCCAGCAGATCTGAACTCCTCAGGCCTGCTGTTCTTCCGCGCGCAGCGTAAGAACTTCAACCCCGCTATCGGTTACTGCTACCGTGTGCTCCCACTGCGCCGACAGCTTTTTATCACGGGTAACCACGGTCCAACCGTCTTTTTTGGTCTTCGTTTTAGCAGTGCCCTGGTTCAGCATCGGCTCAATGGTAAACACCATGCCTGGTTTTAATTGCATGCCGCTGCCTGACTTGCCGTAGTGCAGCACCTGTGGCTCTTCATGCATTTCCCGGCCAATGCCATGGCCACAATATTCGCGCACGACGCTGTAGCCTTTACTGTTGGCAAATTGCTCAATGGCAAAGCCAATATCGCCTAAGCGCGCGCCGGGTTTAACGGCTTTAATGCCCAGCCACAACGCCTGGTAACAATCCTCTACCAGCTGGCGGGCCAGAAAAGCCGGCTCACCAATGCAGTACATTTTACTGGAGTCGGCAATAAAACCGTGTTTTTCCAGGGTAATATCGACATTAACAATATCACCGTCTTTTAACCGTTGCGTCGCCGATGGCACGCCATGACACACCACCTCATTAACCGAGGTGTTCAGCACGTAAGCAAAACCATACTGGCCTTTGCTGGCCGGGCGGGCCTGCAATTCATCAATAATATAGCGCTCGGCCAAATCATTAATCTGCAAAGTAGACATACCCGCTACGATGTTTTTATCCAGCATGGCAAATACCTGCGCCAGTAAGCGACCGGCTTCGCGCTGCAGGGCCAGCTCGTCCGGGGTTTTAAGCTGAACGCCGCTCATCGGCCACTCCTGTCAGCTCTTGCACAGCAGCAGCTTTGACACCTGCGGCTTTGACATCCGCCTGCTGCATTACCATTTGCAGCAGTTGCTGATAGTTGTGGGTGGGATGCAACTCGGCCAGCATACCCATTTTCAGCCAGAATTCTGCCTGGGCGTTAATAGAGCGCGACATTGCACCACTGGCTTTACGGATCTCTTCATGTAGTTCATCAGCAATTTTAACGATACCCAAGGTGGCACTCCGCTCTGGTGGCATACCAATGTGGCGGCATGCAATATACGAATCATATATGAAACATATAATATGGTAAAGCGTTCTATCGGCATAGCCCGCTGTCTTAATCTATAATTTAGATTAGCACTGTCAGTTAAAGTAGCTTTAATTGTTTAAATATCAGGTCTATAGTCATTGGTACAGTTCCTGGGCTTGCAGTACGCCCATTTTATAAACAAAGTATAAGGAGCAAGACATGAGCAACGATAAAGCGAACAGTGGCGGCAAATGCCCGGTTATGCATGGCAGCAATACCCGTTCTGGCAGCGGCGGTGGCACCCGTAATAAAGACTGGTGGCCAAATCAGCTGGACATTAAAATTCTGCATCAGAACGATAATAAGTCGAACCCGCTCGGTGCAGATTTTGACTACGCTGCTGAATTTAAAAAACTCGATTTGGCTGCGGTAAAAAACGACTTAACCGCATTAATGACCGACTCGCAGGATTGGTGGCCGGCAGATTATGGCCATTATGGCCCCTTTATGATCCGGATGGCCTGGCATGCTGCAGGCACCTATCGCACCGCCGATGGTCGTGGTGGCGCCAGTACCGGTAATCAGCGCTTTGCGCCGTTAAATAGCTGGCCCGATAACGGTAACCTGGATAAAGCACGCCGTCTGCTGTGGCCGGTGAAACAGAAATATGGCAATAAACTGTCGTGGGCCGATTTATTTATTCTGGCCGGTAATGTGGCGCTGGAATCAATGGGCTTTAAAACCTTTGGTTTTGGGGGCGGCCGGATCGATATCTGGGAGCCGGAAGAAGATATTTACTGGGGTGCAGAAAAAGAGTGGCTGGCAACCAGTGATAAACCTGACAGCCGTTACTCTGGCGATCGTGAATTAGCTAACCCGCTGGCGGCGGTACAAATGGGCCTGATTTACGTTAATCCGGAAGGGCCGGATGGCAATCCGGATCCTATCGCGTCGGGTCGCGACATTCGTGATACCTTTGAACGGATGGCGATGAACGATTATGAAACGGTGGCGCTGACGGCCGGTGGCCACACCTTTGGTAAAGCACACGGTGCCGGTGATGCCGCACTGGTGGGTGTAGAGCCAGAGGGCGGTGCGCTAGAGGATATGGGCTTTGGCTGGAAAAGCACTTTTGAAAGCGGGATGGGTCGCTACACCATTACCAGCGGTATTGAAGGCGCCTGGACGCCCACCCCGACCAAATGGGATAACAGCTACTTTGACGTATTATTTGGTTATGACTGGCAGCTAACTAAAAGCCCGGCCGGTGCGCAGCAGTGGGAAGCGGTAAATCTGGCTGATAAAGACCACGCTCCCGATGCCGAAGATGCCAGCGACAAAGCAAAACTGATGATGACCACCGCGGATATTGCGATGAAAGAAGACCCGGCCTATCGCAAGATATCGGAGCATTTTCACCAGAACCCTGAGGAGTTTGCCGACGCCTTTGCCCGCGCCTGGTTTAAACTCACCCATCGCGATATGGGGCCAAAATCCCGTTATCTGGGTCCGGAAGTACCTGCAGAAGATTTAATCTGGCAGGATCCGGTACCGGCAGTAGACCATGAACTGGTGAATGATGCTGATATCAGCGATTTAAAAAGCAAAATCCTGGCATCCGGTTTATCGAATGAAGAACTGGTGTATACGGCCTGGTCATCGGCCTCTACTTATCGCAACTCGGACTGTCGTGGTGGCGCTAATGGTGCCCGTATCCGGCTGGCACCGCAGAATAACTGGCAGGCTAATCAGCCCGACCAGCTGAAAAAAGTGCTGACGGCGCTCGGGAACATTCAGCAGGATTTTAACGATAGCCAGAGCGGCAATAAAAAAGTATCACTGGCTGATTTAATTGTGCTCGGTGGCGCGGCAGCCATCGAAAAGGCAGCTGAGGCGGCCGGTAATAACATTAGCGTGCCGTTTAGTCCGGGCCGGACCGATGCCAGTAACGAGCAAACCGATGCCGACTCGTTTGATGTGCTGGAGCCGGTGGCAGATGGCTTCAGGAATTATCTGGCGCAGGAATTTAAAGTAACTGCCGAAGAATTGTTGCTGGATAAAGCCCAGCTACTGAACCTGAGCGCACCAGAGATGACCGTGCTGATTGGTGGCATGCGCGCCTTAAATGCCAACTACAACAACAGCAAAATGGGTGTTCTGACCGACAGACCGGGCCAGCTGAGTAACGACTTCTTTGTTAACCTGCTGGATATGCAAACCCGCTGGGAGCCAGCTAACAGTAAGTCAGACAGCTTTAATGGCTATGACCGCAAAACCGGTCAGCAAAAGTGGACGGCCAGCCGGGTTGATTTAGTATTTGGCTCTAACTCGCAGCTGCGGGCCTTATCTGAAGTGTATGCGCAGGCAGATGCAACACCGAAGTTTTTAACAGACTTTGTTAAAGCCTGGGTAAAAGTGATGAATGCTGATCGTTTTGATTTGCGCTAATCGCCGTTAGCATTGTAAATAGAAAAACCGCTGCGGGCTAACCGGCAGCGGTTTTTTTATGGGTCAAGATACGTTATTTATATCGCCAGGATCAGAAGCGGCCGCGTACACCCAGTGCCAGGGAACGGCCAGGTAGTGGTGCCACGTCTTTCAAAAAAGAGGTATGAACCCGGGCTTGCTGATCGGTCAGGTTCTGGCCTTTCAGGTATACTGTCAGCTCCTGCATCCCGACATCAAAGCGGTAACTGACACTGGCATCAAGCAAGGTATAGCCGGCACTCGCCTGCTCCATTTCAGCAACCTTGTCCTGTTTAAAATAGCGGGTAGCACGTAAATCGGCACTGATTGCATTCTGCTGGTAAGCCATTTCTGCAGCCAGACGCAGCGGTGGAGTGCGGGGCAAATCACCGCCATTCTGCAGGCGGGCCCGCACATAGTCTCCCTGCAGGGTCAGTTTAAACGGGTCATTTATCTGCCAGATATACTGAGCTTCCAGGCCGTGCAAGGTCACGTCAGCAGCAGCAAACAGATAAACCGGCATTTCAGCTTCATGTTCATCTGCATGCTCATCAACCGGCGCGGCAGGCGTGCCCGGTTCTGTCCCATGCTCTTCTTCATGATGTGCTTCGGCGAAAAGACCAGTATTTTGCTGGTAATAGTAGTTATTTATCCGGTTGTAAAACGCATTTAACACAAAGCCGGTGTCACCACTGAACTTACGCAGGGTAATATCCAGATTATTTGACCGTTCCAGCTTAACTGGTGTGCTGCGAACGGCAAACTCTTCGTCTTCCAGTACAAACAGCGCACCAATTTCATAGGATGCGGTACTGATATGCGGCCCGAACGACAGTAACTCGGCAGCTGAAGGTGCCCGTTGCGAATGTGAAACCGACAAGCCAAGGTTATAGCCATCGGCAAAATCCCACACTGTACCGGCCGATAAGCTGACAGGGCTGAAACGTTGTTTTACCGCAAATTTAACACCGTGCTCTGCTTCATCAGTATGACCAGGTTCATCTTCATGCTCAGCATGGCCGTGAAAAGCTAACTCTGGCAGCGGCACCACAGGTGCCTCGAGCGTTACTCGTTCAACTCTTGCACCCAGTTGCAACAGCCAGTTGCCAATATGTCGCTCTTCCACCCAGCCAAGGGCCAGCATTTCGGTTTCTGACGGTGGGGTAAAGGCTTCTTCGCCCAGCGCTGCAAAATCACTGAATTTATAATGCAGACTTAAACCGCCACGCCAGTCCGCATAGGTCCGGTGCAATACTTCAACCCGCGCTTCATGGCTGCGGTTTTTAAAGGTGGTACCAATTTCACCAGCTTCAATTTCACTATGCTGATAATCGGTAAAAGCGAGTTTGGTATTAACCGCCCGGATTATACCGGATGAAAAATTCAGTTCACTTAACAGCTGATAGCGGTTTTGAGCTAAACCGGCATAAACTTGTTCTGCTGCGCCGTGCTCGTCATGATCTTGTTCATGACCTTCTTCTTCATGACCTTCTTCTGCATGGCCATGCCCCGGAATACCGTACTCACGATCCAGCCGGCCATAAGACACCCCAATAAAGCCGTTATCCAGCAGTAAGCTGCCACCCAGCGTAAAGCCTTTGGCTGTGGCGGCTGTATTCTTGACCCGGCCTTTTACCGCGTCCTCATCCGGCTGCGCTTCAGCAAAACCCGGAATGTTGTAGCTGTCGTTATCACGCCAGAAACCATCGACATACATAGCGATATTATCAACACCGGTCACCAGGGAGCCGGAAGCCAGTTTCCCGTCGTTGACAGAGTCACTCTGCAGCATCCACTCGGCACGGGTGGTGTTGTTGGTTGGAATGCGCTCATCCACCACGTTAACCACACCACCAATGGCGCCACTACCATAAAACAAGGTCGCCGGGCCGCGCAGTACTTCAATCTGGGTCGCGGTGCTGGTCTCGCTCGCGACACTGTGATCGGGACCGATGCGGGACGCATCACCGGCGTCGAGACCATTTTGAGTAATCAGTACTCTTGGGCCGTCCAGGCCACGGATAATCGGGCTGCTGGCAACATTGCCGTAGAAGTTCGAATGAACGCCCACTTCGTTTTTCAGGGTATCGCCAAGGGTTGACGCCTGGTTCATTTTCAAAGCATCGCCAGCCAGTACACTCACAGGCAATGACGACTCAGTAGCAGAGGCATGAAACGGGCTGGCTTTAACATCGATAACTTCAATAGTACTGCTGAGCAAGGTCAGACTCACGTCAGCTAAGCCTTGCTGCGGTACGTCAAACCGGAAATTGCGATGACCAAAGCGGCGCGCTTCAATATGCAGTTCTGCCTCACCGGCATTAAGGTTGCTGACAGTAAAGCGACCATTGGCATCGGAAATAACCTGCTGATTTTCACCAATAACGGTAACTTCTGCGCCGGCTACCGGCCGGCCATTTTCATCTGTTACTACGCCGGAAATGGTCTCAGCCAGCAGTGGGCTGGCAGACAGACTGGCCGCAATAACGCTGGCTAACATCGTTTTTCTAAACATTGTGTTCCCCATAAAAATACCGATTTGACAAAAATCGCTGGCAACGATTTTCGGTCAACTAACTGTAACTGCCCGAATAATTGCTATGTTATAACATTTTTGATTGTTTTGTTATAGTATAACAATATATTTTCAGAAGAAATCTTTCGCGACATTAGACTGGTAGCGGGTTAAAGCGGGAATGGGATCCAGATTGAATTGCAAACGCCCGAATGGGCGCTGCAAAAGTAGCGTTATTGCTCAGCCATTTGTTGCAAAAACTGCAGCCGTTGCCGTTCTTCAGCACTGGCCTGAAAGGGCTCATCGCTCAGCTGGCTAAGGGAAAAGAACTCCAGCGGATATTCACTTTGTTCACTGTCGCCATAGCGGGTAAGCTCACCCGGCACGGCCGGCCGGCGCTCCAGCACAAAGCTACTGAGAATATACGGGCCTTCCTGCTGGCGCAGCACCGCTTTGTAAGCCCGTAAGGTCAGCTCAGTTTCACCCTCACTCAGCTTTTCGGTGCTGGTCAATATCGCCAATGGTTGGCGCTTTTCAGTAAATAAATTGGCCCGCAATCGGTAATAGCCTGCCTGCTCCACATTTAGCTTTACCGGAATAAGCATGTCGCTGCCTACGCCACGGCTAGAGCCGACACCGGTAATGGTCGCCACCGGGTGACTATAAACAAAGCCGGTTTTCAAAGTTTGCTCGCGACCGTCAGCACTAAAAGTGACACTAACCTGCAGCGAGCCGTCCCAGTTGTCTTCCGGCTCCAGCTCTGCCTGCCAGTTCTGGTCAGAACTTTGGCTATAGCCCTGGCCGGCGTTGTTCTGCATGGCTTCCGTGGCCAGTAATTTATTGTTTTGCTCACTATGCAGCTGGATACTGACGCTATGTGCCGTCAAACCACTGATCTGCAGGCTTACCGGGATGGTTTCAGGGTAGCTGAAGCGATATTTGGGCAACACTATTGCGGCACTGGCACCGCCTTCCAGCGGTACCTGTTGTGGCACATAGTTGTTCGGATGTAATAAATGACTGTCATCCGGGGTCAGTGGCCGCGAATAGCCAGGGTACTCAAGCTCACTGGCATAAGCACTGGCCATCAGCTTAAAGCTTTCTGCTATAGGTTCCGGTACCCGTTCAGTAACCGTGATGGTCGGAGTGTGGTCTGGCGCTGTGTTGCCCGCTGCAGCCGGCGGCATTGGTTCAGCCATTTCTGCAGACGCTGCAGCCAGCTCCACTTTTGCCACTGACGCTGGCCAGAAAAACCACAGGCCCGACAGCAATGCTGTCAGACCCAGTATTACAGAGACGATTTTTTTCACTGCTTAAACCATACCTGTTAGTTTGCCGCCTGGAAAACCAGCGCTGACATGCTGGTATTGTCTGAGTTACGCACTACCCGGTAACGTGAGCTGAAAATCCACCAGCCCCTTGTTTCATCGTAGGTATTAAACTGCAAGCGGTCGTTATTGGTATAAGTCGCGCTGCTGCTCGCAGCAGTGACTTCATCCTGTACCCGGTTTTCAATTAAGCCACCATGGCTGTAGCCTTCACTCATCAACAATGGGTAATGGTAAGGCATAAAGTTACGTACCCCATAGCTTTGACTCGCCAGTTTGCCGTCAAAGGCAATACTGCGCGAGCAACTGTTAAAGCTACTTGCTGTTGAGGCGCCGCAGGCAGAGTGGCTGGCAACGACACCATCATCTTCACCAGGTAAAAATGCGCCGGTTGCCCCCAGATAATCTGAGCCAGCACCAACAAAGCGTAAGCGGGGTACCCGGCTGTCGGGAAACGCTGCCAACTGCCGGGCGCTGTTTACCCTTAAATCATTTAACACGCCTACCGTATTGGCATTGGGTATTTCACCCAGCCAGGCAGCCAACGCCAGGCGCAGGGTAAAATCGATCAGGCCCGAGCCACTGGCCACATTAACGGCTAAGTCGGCAAGCTCGGAGCCACCACCGGCACCTGCAAAATCAAAGGTAGCGACGATATTCAGCGGTTGTAAGCCGGCATTTTGCAGCCACAATGCCTGATTATCAATCAGGTAACGGGTCACTAAGTCGCCGGTAGAATGCGACACAAAAATACAGCCATTGGCGCAGGTACCATTTCGTGACATTTGCTGCAGTTTCGGCCAGACATAATCACTGGCTATTTTACCGGCAACCCGCTCATGGGCCGGCCAGTCAATCCGCACATCGGCGCGATCACGCCAATATGCCTGCCAATAGGCGGCGCCATCACTGCTCACTTCACTGGCATCAGGCCGGCTGGCCAGTTGGTTTGGTTGTAAACCATGCACCAGTACCACCGGGTAACCTCCTACGGCGGCACAGAGTTTAAAGCTGACAGCGATGCTGCCAAGTATTGCTGCGCTAAGCAGCCCAGTTAGTTTTTTCATTACATATCCTCGTCTTTATCTTATTGTTATTAACGAAGGCTTTAATTGCCATCGCCAGACTGGTAATGCTGTCCAGACTCCGTGAACCAAAATAGAACAGTAGCACCTGATTGCAAGCCGCATTTTTCGGGACGACCCGCGCCGTAGCGTACTACTTGCAGCAGCGCTGTTTTAATAAATTGCAGCCCGGAAAATGGGCAGCTCATTGCGGCAGGGTTAACGGGCGCTGAACTGCCGTCACAGGGTCAGGCGAAGCTAACAGGCGTTTAAAGTTATTACTCCAACTATTTTTGCAGCGACAATAAAAAACGCAGCCGAAGCTGCGTTTTCTCTTTTTAAAAATGATTACTGTGTTTTCATCTGCCGGTGAAACTCTGCCAGATCGGTGATAACCCGCTGGCCGGATATAACTGCAAAAGGTTGCTTACTAAACTCAGTGCCTCGCATTTGTACTGAAATTCTTGCCGCGTCTTTATTTAACAAAGTCTGCTGATAAAAGGCTTTTATGTCATCCAAAGTCAGCTTTTCTACTTCAGCAATCAGTTTTTGTTTGCTGTCGAAGGCAAACTTCTCCTGATACCAGTCACTGATCAGCGGCGCCATTTCCTCCTGCAAGTTTTTCGGTGGCTCTTTTAAACTAACCAACAGGCTTTGTTTAAGCTGCTCAAACCCAGCATTGTCCAGTTGCTGCAAGGTTTGCCAGTACTGCTGTTTAAACTCGTCAAACCGCTGCTGCATGTCAGTCACCGACTTAACCGGGGTTTGAATATATAGGCCAAAACCGGTGTAATCTTCAATGCTCACCGCAGCGCCGCCTACGGCATAAGCCAGCTGCTCTTCGGTACGCAAGGTGTCAAATGCTTGATTTGAAAAATGGCTTTGCAGCAGCCGGCCACGGGCCAGTTGTTTAACTGACGGATCTGGATGGATATGCATATCTACAATAGCGACATCGGCCACCACTAAATCCTGCTGCAGGCTGATAACCTCACCTGCTGCTGGCTGCCAAACCGGGTTGCGGGTATAAGCGAGCATCGTCCGCTCCTGCGGTAATGCCGAGGCCACCGTATTGACCAATTGTTTTACGTCGGCCTGATTATAATTACCAAAAGCAAAAATACGTACCTGATGGTTAGTCAGTATTTGCTGCATAAACTGCGTAAAATCTGCCGCTGTCAATTGCTCCGCACTGGTAATCAACTGCTCATTATTATAGTTTCCGCCCCGGTACAAACCGTTAAACGCCATAAACGCCTGCTGAAACGGGAATCGCCGCTCTAAATTGCGGATACCCCGAACATAACGGTCTACCGCCTGATTGAAGCGCTCAGTTGTCACTTCTGGCGTTAACCCTGCCAACGCCTGTTGCAGCAGCTGAGGTTGTTTATCCGTAAAACCGCCCAGGCTGAGTACCAGGCCGTTGCTGTCATTCAGCGACAAATCCATGCCGGCTACCGACGCTTCAGTTGCCAGCACACTTTGCTCCAGATTGTATAAATCCTGCCACAGCGCAAACATCACTTTGGCTTTAATATCATCAATGGCAGCAGGGCTGTTCAGGTATATATTGAGACGACCGCGAGGCTGACTGGCAAAATCCTGGCTGGGATATAACCAGGCTTTAATTCCTTTGGCTTCGACCACCAGCTCTGGTTTGTCAGCCTGCACCGGCTCTCGCAGTTCAAAATTCTCGGGTAGTAACCGGTTTACTGCCGGTAAGGTGCTAACAAGCGGGCTTTGTTGCCAGCTGGCAATTTCCTGCTCGCTGATGTCGCTGATTTTGTAGCGGCCATCATAAAAGTGCAGTTCGCTGTCCGAAGGCTCCTGCTGGCTGATATACCAAACCCGCAAGCTCTCTGGCTTCAATTGCTGTAGCACCCGGTTAATGGCTTCTGCGTCAAACTTCTCGTAATGGTAAGGCGCGTTTACCGCATGCTCTGCTGGCACAAACTGCATGGCATGAGCCAGGTTCGAGACGTAACCGAAACCATCAGTTTTTTCCAGAAAACGAAAGCGGTTAGCCAGACTGGTTTGAATTTCACTGAAATATTTACTGTCCACTCCCTGGCGCTTAATCAGCTGCAGATATTGCATCACGGCGGCAATAATGGCCTCCCGCTGCGCCATACCCGCATCGGTTAAACTAATATCAACAGTCAGGTTGCCATAGTTGCCATAGGCACCCGGATCAGCACTGGCTGATAATGATGAAATTAAACCACGCGCTTTTAGCTGCTGCGCCGGTGAGCCCGGCATTTCAGAACCCAGCAGGTAAGTAATAAATTCGTTGGGTTTTACCGCAAATTCATCGCTGTTATTGGTGATGGTGAAATCCAGTTTCAGCTGCTTAACATCTTCATTTGGTACATAGTGAATGCGTTTGGCGCCAAAATCCTGATACTTCAGCTCGGCGTCTACCTCTGGTTTGGTAATTTGTTTATTTTCAATCGCGGTAAAATGCTTGCGGGCTAACAGCTCCATTTCAGCCAGCGGTAAATTACTTAACAACGCCAGCTTCATGGTATTAGCAGAATAATATTGCTGATAGAACTTCACGGTTTCTGCATGCAGGTTACTGTTTTCTTTATCGCTTAGCGTTTCCAGGTTACCAATTAAAAACCGGTTGGCCGGGTGCTCACCAAACATACTGCGGGCCAGTTTAAACTGACCGAAGAAGTCCATTTCCCGGCGCATCGACCACTCTGCATTAACCGCATTGCGTTCTTTTTCGGTGTATTCCGGCAACAGCAGCGGGGCTTTAAAAAAATCAGAGAAACGATCCAGCGCTTCATCATAAGACGGATTATTTATCTGAAACATATAGTTGGTAATATCCAGCCAGGTATAGGCATTGGCTGCACCACCATTTTGCGACATAAAGCCGTTGTAAGACGCTGGATCAGGGTAGCGCTCAGTTCCCATAAACAATAAGTGTTCTAAATAATGCGCCATCCCCTGCTGGGTCATCGGGTCCTGCAGCAGTCCAACACCAACACTGAGCGATGCCGCTGACTTTTCGGTCGTCGGGTCCGACACCAGAATCACTTCCAGTTTATTGGGCAGTACCAGGGTTTTATATTGACGTTCATCATTCGGGCTGACCAATACCTCACCGGCTACCTGTTGCTCGACACGTTGTTCTGCCGTTACGGTACTGCGATCTGCAGAGCAGCCAGTCAGCACTGCGAGTGCTACAGCACTGATAACAAATAATTTCTTCATTAAGACACCTGTTTTTTTGTTCTGTCGGGGGTGATTGTGAAATTTTGTAATATCCAATGTAATAAAAAACGTTATAAATAGGCAAGTGCACGGCCGGTGTAGCATGCCGGCGTATTGTAATAAAATGTGTCGGTGGTAGTTAGCAACCAGAAAGTATCGGCTAGCCCAAAGCGGTATCAAGCAGCATCATCAGCACGAATCCCAGCATAAGACCGGTGGTAGCGGGTAGCTCATGACCCTGACGATGTGACTCCGGGATCATTTCATGGCTTATCACAAATAACATGGCTCCGGCGGCCAGCGCCAGGCCCCAGGGCAACAGCAGGCTTGAGTCACCCAGCACCGCAGCACCCACTACTGCCATTATCGGCTCGGTTAACCCCGATAGTACCGCCATGCCTACCGCCAGGGTGCGGCTATAACCTGCGGCTAACAACGCCATCGCTACCACCAGACCTTCCGGTATATCTTGTACAGAGATCCCGGTTGCCAGGGCAGTTGCTGCTGCGATATCACCACTGGCGTAAGATGCCCCTATTGCCAGCCCTTCCGGCAGATTATGCAAAATAATAGCGAATACAAATAACCAGCTGCGGCGTAATTTTAAGCCGCGCGCCCGGTCTTCTTCCTTTATAAAATGCTGGTGCGGCACCAGCCGTTCCACCAGCAGCATAATGGTAGCACCTAACAAAATCGCCAGTGCCACACTGCCCGAGCTGCGCCAGACAGATGCACCGCTTAGTTCCAGTATCGCCAATGCTGGTACAATTAACGAAAACATACAGGCGGCCAGCATAACGCCGGCACCAAAGCCCAGCATCACATCATGCAGCTTTTGGGATAAGTGCTTTAAAAACAAAGCAGGTAAAGCGCCACCTGCGGTCGCCCCGGCAGCAGCCATGCCGGCATAAAATGCATAACGAACATTTTGTTGCTGTTGCATCAGCAGCACCAGTTGTTGTAATGCATAGCTGGCGCCTAACAGCAAAATTAATGTGCCAAACACTTTACGACCACTGAGCCATGGTGACTGCATTAACGATTGCTTCATGCCTGCTCCTGTGTAGTTAATTTATTCAGTATAGGTGGTTTGCCTCAACCTCGTGTTCCTCCGGCGCAACAAAGTCTAACCACCCGAGGTAAATGATAGTAATTATCATTTACCTTAAAGTAAAGCGTTCATGAAAAGCAAAAAACCGGGCTGGGCCCGGTCTTCAGATTACAAAAAATGCGTTACTTTTCAATATCCAGCAAATTCAGAATAAACCCATATTCCTGGGCGTATTCTGCCAGGCGGGAGAACCGCCCGGATTTACCACCGTGCCCGGCTTCCATATTGGTTTTAAACAGCAGCGGGTTCTGGTCAGTTTTATGAGTACGTAGTTTCGCCACCCACTTTGCCGGCTCAAAATATTGCACCTGTGAGTCATATAAACCGGTGGTAACGTACAGCGCCGGATAGGCTTGTTTGCTCAGCTGGTCATATGGCGAGTAGGCCAACATATAATCATAGTATTCCTTCTGCTTAGGATTTCCCCACTCATCAAACTCGTTAGTGGTTAGCGGAATGGATTCGTCCAGCATGGTGGTCACTACATCAACAAAGGGTACATGAGCTATCAGCGCCCGGTATTTTTGCGGTGCCATATTGGCTACTGCGCCCATCAACAAGCCGCCGGCGCTGCCGCCCATACCAAAAACTTTGTTTTTTGCCACATAGTTATTGGCTACCAGGTGATCAGTTACCGCGATGTAGTCGGTGAACGTATTTACTTTCTTTAGCAGTTTACCGTCTTCATACCAATGCCGGCCCATTTCCTGACCGCCCCGGATATGCGCAATGGCGTATACGAACCCACGATCTACCAAAGAGAACACAGTAGAACGGAATGACGGATCAGACGAACTGCCATAAGAGCCATAGGCATACTGATAAAGTGGTGCAGTGCCATCCAACGCTAAGCCTTTGCGATAAAGCAGTGACACCGGCACTTTAACGCCATCAGCGGCTGTAGCCCAGACCCGCTCAGTCACATAGTTGCTTTGCTCAAACTCGCCCAGCACTTCAGTTTGTTTCAGCAACTGTTTGTCACCGGTTTTCATATTTAACTTATACACCGTCTCAGGTGTGGTCAGCGAGGTATAGCTGTAACGCAGCCAATCGGTATTCTGCTCCGGATTTTTTTCAAAGCGGGTAACATAGGCGGGCTCGTCTGACGCAACATAGAACGCCTTATCCGGTGCTTGCCATGGCATAATTCTGATCCGGCGCAAGCCATCGCTACGCTCGCTGATCGCCAGATAATTATCGAAGGCAATAAAATCCTCAATAAACACCTGTTCATCATGCGCCAGCAATGGCTGCCATTGGTCGCGGTCGCCAATTTTGTCAGCTGCAACGCTCATCAGCCGGAAGTTCGGTGCCTGCCAGTCTGTTTTTAAAATCCAGCGGCCCTGATAATGCTCTGCATCATATTGAAAATCGCGCTGCCGTGGTGCCAGTACTTTAAACTCGGTTTGCGGTTGATTACCGGGTTGCACCCGAATTTCAGTCGAGACCGTGCTCTCAGATTTAATGACTACATACTTGTCATCCCGGCTGTTCGCCAGGCTCAGGTAAAAACTGTTATCGGGTTCCTGATATACCGCTTTCGCTGCTGTCGCTTTATTGCCAAGTTTATGCTGCAAAACGGTGGTGCTTAGCAGGGTTACCGGGTCGTTCTGAACCACATACAGGGTTTGGTTATCTGCAGCCCAGGCCAGGCTTCCGGAGAGACCAGTCAGCTCGTCTGGCACATTCTGGCCAGTGCGTAAATCACGAACTTTCAGGGTGTATTGGCGCCGGCCACTGCTGTCCTCCAGATAGGCCAGCAGGTTTTGATCCGGACTGACCTGCCAGTTCGCCACCCGGTAATAATCTTTGCCGGCAGCCAGTTTATTAACGTCCAGCATTATCTGCTCTGTGCCATCTTTTAGCGACTTACGCGCGTAAATCGGGTATTCCTTGCCGGTCTCGTAGCGGCTGTAATAGCTGTAATCACCCCGGGTGTATGGCACCGAGCTGTCATCCTGTTTAATCCGGCCAATAATTTCATCGGTAAGCTTTTCGGTTAATGGCTGATACGCGTCGGCATAGGCGGTAAAATAGTCATTTTCGCGATGCAGGTAATCCAGCACTGTTGGCGAGGTGCGGCTGTCGTCGCGCAGCCAGTAGTATGGGTCTTGCCGGTCACCGTGAGGAGAATTGATAGTGTAAGGTTGCTGCACGGCAACCGGCGCCACATTATGGCTATGATCGTCGGCGCTTAGCCAGAAACTACTGACAACGCTGGCGCTTAGCAGCATGTACATTATTTTTTTATGCATGGGTAGATACTCATTAAACAATTGCGACAAGAAATTAACATAAAGCCACAAGCCAAGCTAAAGGATGCGGCTGTAAAAAGTGTAAGCGAGTGTGAAAAACAAAAAACCGGTAGCAGTAACCGGTTTTTTTGTTATGAGTCTGGCTCGGCCACTACATCTGCGATTGCAGGTAATTTTGCAAACCCAGCAGCTTGATCAGCCGCAGCTGTTGCTCCAGCCAGTGGGCATGATCATTTTCTGTATCGTCCAGCAGTTGTTGCAACATATCGCGGCTAACATAATCCTGTTCTTTTTCACACAGTGCCATAGTTTTTTTCAGCAGTTTGGCAACGGTGTATTCAACATTTAAATCGTTTTGCAGCATCGCCGGTACGTCTTTGCCGACATGAATGGCATCACGATTCTTTAAATCGGGGGTACCTTCCAAAAAAATAATCCGTTCGATCAGTTTGGACGCATGGCCTTTCTCATCATCAAATTCATGATCAATCCGTTCATATAACTTATGCAAACCCCAGTCATGATACATGCGCGAATGTATAAAATACTGATCCATCGCCGCAAGTTCATTGGCTAACAATTCGTTTAAACCGTCGATGACCTGTTGATTACCTTTCATAATTACTCGCCTCCAACCTGGGCTTGCAGGTAATTGGCCAGCCCCATTACGCTAATTTGATGCTGCTGAGTTTCCAGCCAATCCAGATGTTCTTCTTCATATTCGAGCAAATCTGTCAGAATATCGCGACTGACATAGTCTTGCTCGGTCTCGCAAAGGGCGATGGCATCTCGTAACAATGGCAGCTGTTCATGCTGAAAATCCATGTCGCATTGCAGCATTTCTTCGGTGTCTTCACCGATCCGTAATTTACCCAACGCCTGCAAATTCGGTAAGCCCTCCAGCATCAAAATCCGTTCAATTAATTCATCGGCCTGCTTCATATCTTTAATTGATTTTTTATAGCAAACGTCATTAAGTCCCTTCAGACCCCAGTTTTTGTAGATGCGGGCATGCAGGAAATACTGATTAATTGAGGTGAGTTCAAAGGTAAGTACTTCATTTAATTTACTAAGTACTTTGGGGTTGCCTTGCATAGTTTGGCTCCGATTAGCAGTCAGATGATTATTAGCTTAGGCCATCAGCCATAATTAAGCAAAATAACTTTTAAAATCATAGCTATACAATTAATAAGTATTCGTATTTTCATCTCGGTTGTCACCAGATTATCTTGTAAAACGGTTGTCAGTCGCATCACGCTTCGCGACCAGCGCCTTTATAAGTTACATTAGCCACAGATATGACAAACAAGAGAGTATTTTATGCTGCGTTTCATTAAAATTAGCGGCCTGATTGCCGCCCTGCTGACTGCCAGCTGGCAGCTTAGTGCGGAACAAATTCAAATTGAAGCTGACTCGGTCGTTACCACCGAACATCGCACAGAAATCAATGGCAAGCGCGTGAACTATAAAGCGCATACCGGCACCCAGCCAGTGTGGGACAGCGAAGGTCACCCCACTGCTACTTTGTTTTACACCTACTATCAGCGCACTGATATTAAAAATACCGCTAAGCGGCCGCTGCTGATTTCATTTAACGGCGGCCCCGGTTCAGCATCCGTCTGGATGCATGTGGCTTACACCGGCCCTAAAACCCTGAATGTTGACGATGAGGGCTATCCTACTCAGCCCTACGGCGTAAAAACCAATCCGCATTCTGTGCTGGACGTGGCCGATATTGTGTTCGTTAACCCGGTTAATACCGGCTACTCACGAGTCCTGCCAGATAAAGATGGCAAAATGCCCAGTAAAGATCAGCAACAAAAAATGTTTTTTGGCACCAATGTCGACGTCACCTATCTTGCCGAGTGGATTAACAGCTTTGTCAGCCGTTACGAGCGCTGGAACTCCCCTAAGTTTTTAATTGGTGAAAGCTATGGCACCACCCGGGTGTCCGGGCTGGCACTGGCGCTGCAAAACCAGCAGTGGATGTACTTAAATGGCGTGGTACTGGTATCCCCAACCGATATTGGTATCAGTCGCGATGGCCCGGTTAAAGCAGCCAATCGCTTACCTTATTTTGCTGCCACCGCCTGGTATCACCAGAAGCTGGCCGCTGATTTACAACAAAAAGATCTGTACGACATTCTGCCTGAAGTAGAAGCATTCACCATTAATCAGTATCTGCCTGCGCTGGCCAAAGGCAATATGATAAGCAACGAGGAAAAACAGCGTATCGCCGAGCAGGTGAGTCGTTATTCCGGGATCAGTGTCCAGAATGTGCTGCGCAGCAACCTGGATATCAGCACCAGTTATTACTGGAAAGAATTACTGCGTGACCGCGGCCAGACCATCGGCCGGCTCGACTCACGTTATCTGGGTCTGGATAAAAATGATGTGGGCGAACAACCGGATTACTGGGCGGAACTCACATCGTGGTTGCATTCATTTACCCCGGCGATTAACGACTACCTGCGTACCGAGCTTAATTACAAAACCGATATTAAATATAATATGTTCGGCCCGGTTCACCCGTGGGACAGAAGCAATGACAATACCGGTGAAAACCTGCGCCAGGCCATGGCTCAGAACCCGTACCTGCAGGTGCTGACGCAATCAGGCTACTATGATGGCGCCACCAACTATTTTGATGCCAAATACAATATGTGGCAGTTAGATCCCAGTGGCAAAATGAAGGACCGGATGAGCTTTAAAGGCTATCGCAGCGGCCATATGATGTACTTACGGGCAGAAGATTTAAAGAAATCGAATGACGATTTGCGTGAATTTATCTTAAATGCGCTGCCCGAAACCGGCGAGCCAGCTAAGTACCCTGCACAAGCCCCGGCGAAGTAACTTACTGAGTTCTCATTGAGTTCTTAATAAGTACTAAGCATCGTCAGCGACATCTTAAGGTGGCGGGCCTTGAGATGTCGTGAAAAGGATCCCATGCTATAGGTTCAGCCCTTACATTGACAAGGAAAAGGAGCCCGCCATGGCCACCCGGATTGAACATGACAGCATGGGCGAACTGCAAGTGCCCGCCAACGCGCTGTATCAGGCCCAGACGCAGCGCGCCATCAACAATTTTAAGCTAAGCCCGCTTACCCTGCCGCGGGCCTTTATTCAGGCGATCTTACATATTAAGAAAGCGGCAGCCACAACCAACAGTGAACTGGGTGTGCTGGAACCGGCCATTGCCGGCGCTATTATTTATGCTGCTGAGCAACAACTTGCCCGCACTGAGATGGAACATTACCCGGTTGATGTGTTTCAGACCGGATCCGGTACCAGCACCAACATGAATGTGAATGAAGTGCTGGCCACTCTGGCCAGCAGCAAGCTGGGCCAACAGGTCCATCCCAATGACCATGTAAATGCCGGTCAAAGCAGTAACGATGTTATCCCCACGGCCATTCAGTTAAGCAGTGCCCTGGCCATTCAGAACCAGCTTGTTCCGGCCCTGCGCCATATTCAGGCCGCGCTGGTGCTGAAAAGTCAGCAGATTGGTCATATTGTTAAGACCGGCCGCACCCATTTAATGGATGCAATGCCGGTAAAGTTCGAACAGGTTCTCGGTGGCTGGCAAAGCCAGCTGGCCCACGCTGAGCAATTATTGCAGCAACAATTACCCCGTTTGCAAAAACTCGGGCAAGGTGGCACTGCCGTGGGTACCGGGGTAAATACCCATCCCGACTTTGCAACAGGCTTCGCCGCTGAACTGAGCAAAGATACAGGCCTTGCACTTAGCCCCAGCGACAACTTCTTTTTTAATATCAGTTCGCAGGATTTAGCCGTTGCCTGCTCCGGCGCCTTGAAAACTCTGGCCGTGGCATTGCTGAAAATCAGCAATGATCTGCGCTGGATGAATTCTGGCCCCCTGGCCGGCCTGGCCGAAATAGAACTGGCCGCACTGCAACCTGGTTCATCCATTATGCCGGGCAAAGTAAACCCGGTTATTCCGGAAGCCGTCGCCATGTTAAGCGCTCAGGTAATAGGTAACGACACTACCATTACGGTAGCAGGCCAGTCAGGTAATTTTGAATTGAATGTGATGCTGCCGGTAATTGGTTATAACCTGCTGCAAAGTATCGAGTTACTAAGCAATGGCTGCACCGAGCTGGCCGATAAAGCCATTAGCGAATTTAAAGTGAACGAGGGCAACATTGCAAAATCGCTGGATAAAAATCCAATTTTGGTCACGGCATTAAACCCGGTAATTGGCTATGAAAAAGCCGCCGAAATTGCCAAGAAAGCCTACAAAGAGCAGCGCCCTGTACTTGACGTAGCGTTGGAGCACACCGATTTAAGTAAGGAGAAACTGCAAGAACTGCTAAACCCGGCCAAACTTACTGACAACGGGTAACGTTAGCAATAACCCTAACCAATATCCTTGTCTGAATCGGCGCTGCTGCTTTTGGTCGCAGGCAGCAGCACAACAGCCGCGCCTGATGTCAAGCCGCTGATATTACTGCTATAGTCAGCCTCAGCTTATTGACAACAAAAAAGGGTATCGATGAAACACAGCAAACTTTTTCTGCTCGCCTCTCTGCTGGCCTGTGGCACAGCCTCAGCTGAACCGGTGCTGATCCACAATGTGACAGGATACGGCTTTAATGCAGACCGTGAACTGGTGTCTTTTAGTGCATTAGCATTTGACACTGCCAGCGGCAAAGTACTGGCCAGAGGCGATACAGCAGTAGCACAGGAGTACGCCAAAGCCCGGAGAATTGATGGTGCAGGCAGGACCGTGTTACCCGGCTTAATTGATGGCCATGGCCATGTCCTGGGTTTGGGAGAATACCTGAATCAGGCCGATTTGCGTGGCATTGGCAGCGAACAGGCTACAGTGGCGGAAGTCGCCCGCTTTGCCGCCAGTCAGCCGCAGGCGCCCTGGGTTATTGGTCGCGGCTGGAACCAGGTACTGTGGGACGATAAAGCCTTTCCGGATAAAAGTTTGCTGGATGAAGCGGTTAGCGATCGGCCGGTATGGCTGGTACGGATAGATGCCCATGCTGGCTGGGCCAACAGTAAAGCGCTGGCGGCAGCCGGTATCAGCAAAGATACCCTGGACCCGCCAGGCGGCGAGATTATTCGTGATGGCAACGGCAACCCGACCGGCGTGTTAATTGATAACGCCATGCAACTGGTGCAGCAAAAAATTCCGGCGCCAACCAGTGATGACAAAACCGCCGCCCTGCAGCTGGCCTTTAATCACTTATTAGCACTGGGTATTACCAGCGTGCATGATGCCGGGGTAGATTCCGAACTGGCCGATATATACCAGCAACTGGCCGAAACCCATCAGTTACCACTGCGTTTATATGCCATGTTATCGGCCAAAGATCCGGAGCTTGGCCGCTGGCTGGAGCAGGGTATTGTTGATGATCCGCAAGACTATCTGGATATCCGCTCGGTGAAAATTTACGGCGATGGCGCGCTGGGCAGTCGTGGTGCTGCTCTGCTGGCCGATTACAGCGACCAACCGGGCCAGACCGGCTTACTGGTTACCCAGCCTGATGCATTAACCCAGATTATGCAGCTTACGATGGATGCCGGCTTTCAGGCCAATGTGCATGCCATTGGTGATCGGGCTAACCGGCTGGCATTGGATCGGTTTGAACAACTGGCCACAGCTGAGCAACGTCTGGCCGGTCGTCACCGCATAGAACACGCCCAGATCGTCGCGCCTAAGGATATTCCGCGCTTTAAAACCTTGCATGTGTTGCCTTCTATGCAGGCGGTACACGCCACGTCAGACAAAAATATGGCTGGCGATCGGCTGGGCGTGGCCCGTTTACGGGGCGCCTATGCCTGGCGCAGCTTTATTGATCAGGGCAGCATTATTGTTGGCGGCTCAGACTTTCCGGTAGAGCTGGCGAATCCGTTTCATGGCCTGCATGCATCGGTTACCCGTCAGGATCAGCAAAACCAGCCGCCAGGTGGCTGGCTGCCAGAGCAACGCTTAACCCTGACCGAGGCGCTGCGTTCTTTTACCGTCGATGCCGCCTATGGTGCCTTTCAGGAAGATACTCTGGGGACCTTAGCACCGGGCAGCTGGGCCGACTTTATTCTGGTTGATCAGGATATTTTTAATATCGACCCCAGCCAGTTATGGCAGGTACTACCGGAACAAACCTGGGTACATGGCCAGCAGAAGTTTAATCGCGCCTCTCAGTAACTACAGCTCAGTAGCAACAGCTCATAAAAAAAACGGCGCTTTGAGCGCCATTTTTTTATTTGTCGTCAGCCTGTTTATGCCTGTTCAGGTTCGATAACGTCAGGCTCTGGCTCGGAAAAATCAGGGCTCGCGGCACGGCTATGTTTGTCGCGCAGTTTACCAATGGCCGAACTTAATTTGCGCTGCATTTTGTCGGCGGCACCGGATACGGCCTGGCCAACAGTGGCGGCGTGCTCAGTAATGGCAACGGGCTCCATTCCTTCCGGGCGCGCCTCCAGCAGGCAGCGTTTATCATTGCCGTCATGCTTGGTATTGCCGTTTTCATCACTTAAATGCACTTCAATCCGGGTGACATGATCAGCAAAACGGCTTAATTTATTTTGCAATGTTTCGCGCACAAACTCGGCCAGCCGCTCATCGGCCTGGATATTACGATCACTGTTAATTTGAATTTGCATAGACTACTCCTGATAATGACTCTGGATCGGGACTCACTTTACAGACCCTACCCGCGTCAAATGGTTGCATACTACTCACACTTATCTGGAGACTCTCCATTCTATTCGCAAGGCCAGATAGTGCAATTTATTGCCGATAAAATCAGACAGCACGGTAAAGTCTGGGTAAAATAGCCGTAATTTAGGCCGATACAAGCTGCAAATATGATAAGTAACAAATGGGCCAAACTGATTAAATCGCTGCATCAGAAAAAGTACCGCAAAGCCGAGCAGCTGTTTTTTGTTGAAGGTGAAAAAGCGGTGCTGGAAGTGCTGGCTTCGGGCTGGACAGTGCCGGCGTTATTTGCCACCGATGTTTTTATTCAGCAACATGCTCAGGCGGTGAAAGCCGCTGCGTTACTGCAACCATGCAACAGCGACGAGCTGGTTAAAGTGGGCACCTTCATTAGCAACGACGCTGCACTGGCGGTGGTAGAAATACCACAATGGCCAGAGTTCAGTGCTGGCACCGCCAGCTGGACCCTGGTGCTGGATAATATTAACGATCCGGGTAATCTGGGTACGATTATCCGCATCGCCGACTGGTACGGCATCAAACACATTATAAGCTCACCTGACACAGCCGATTGCTTTAATCCCAAAGTAGTGGCCGCCGCCAAAGGCTCATTCCTGCGGGTGCAATTACATTACCAGCCGCTGGCTGAGACATTAGCCCGCACCAACATGCCGGTATACGGTGCTTACCTGGGCGGGGAAAATGTCCATCAGCTTAAGCTTAACCAGGCCGGTGGCTATATTGTGCTTGGCAATGAAGCTAATGGTATCAGCAATCAAGTAAGCCAATATATCAGTCGCAAAATTACTATTCCGGCCTTTGGCGGCGCAGAATCGCTGAATGTTGGCATAGCGGCAGCGGTTATTTGCGACAATCTGCTAAGGCTTAGCCATTAACAGCTCTCTGGCTTTGCGCTAAACTGGCAGCATTGTGTTGTTCATTCACCGGCGGTTTTAGTATGACATTTCCTACCATCGAGCATGAAGTCGGTAATACCCGGCTGGTAAAGCTGCAGCGGATGGCAGCCCATACTAACAGCACGGTATTATTAAAACTGGAGGGCGATAACCCGGCGGGCTCGGTGAAAGACCGGCCAGCACTGAACATGATTGTCCAGGCCGAATTACGTGGTGACATCAAACCTGGCGACCGGATAATTGAAGCCACCAGTGGCAATACCGGCATTGCCCTGGCGATGGCAGCGGCAATTAAAGGCTATGCCATGACCCTGATAATGCCGGATAACGCCACCGAAGAGCGCAAAAGCTCGATGCGCGCCTACGGCGCAGAACTGATTTTAGTCAGCAAAGAGCAAGGCATGGAAGGTGCCCGCGATTTAGCGCTGCAGATGCAAGCGCAGGGTAAAGGTATTGTGCTGGATCAGTTTAATAACCCCGACAACCCGGCGGCTCACTACGCCAGCACCGGGCCCGAAATCTGGCAGCAAAGCCAGCAGCAAGTCACTCATTTTGTCAGCAGTATGGGCACTACCGGAACCATTATGGGGGTGTCTCGTTATTTGAAAGCGCAAAACCCGGCTATTCAGATTATCGGTCTGCAACCGGCCGAGGGCGCCAGTATCCCGGGGATCCGGCGCTGGCCCGAGGCTTATCTGCCCGGCTTTTTTGATAAAAGCCGGGTCGATCTGATTATTGATATCAGCCAGGATGATGCGCTAAACGCCATGCGCCGCTTAGCAAAAGAGGAAGGTATTTTTGCCGGGGTCAGTTCTGGCGGTGCAGTGCATGCCGCGATTCAGCTGGCTGAGCAAAATAGCAATGCGGTTATCGTGGCGATAATCTGCGACCGGGGCGATCGCTATTTATCTGCTGATATCTTTTAACTGCAGCCATTACTCTTCACCATCGCTGGCTATTCCCCAGCCGGGGCATTCAATTCGGTGGGGACTGGTTTGGTATAACTTCCTAATTAGACTATCCTTGTAGCCTCTGCGTTATCAATTATTCCGCTAATATAAGGTCCGCTTATGAAAACCCACTGCAGAATCGCCCTGATCGCTGCCGCTGGTTGTCTAGTGTCACCAGCTTCGTTTGCCGCTACTCCTGCCGAGACAGATGAAATAAAGCAGCAACTTACTCTGTTAAAGGCGCAAATTGCAGCGCTGGAAGCGCGCCTGGAAGAACAGGAGCTGGAGCAAACTGCGCTTAGCGAGCAACAGGCCGAACTTACTAACGTTGCCAAAGCAGAACTGGCCGAAAATATTGATGAAGACGGCATTAAGCTTGGCGGAGCTATCCGCACAAATTATAGCCACACCTCGTACAGTGAAGGCAACAAAGACCGTGGTGGCGATTTTGCGCTGGATATTTTCCGGCTGAATTTAAATGGCAGCATCGGAGATGTGTTACTTAACGCCGAAATCCGCTTTTTTGATTATATGACTGCGGTTAAATACGCCTACGTAGGCTATCAGCTTACTGACGACTGGCAGGTGCAAGCGGGTATTACTCAGGTTCCGTTTGGCAACTGGCCCTATAACTCTCACAATTGGTTTTTCAGTACCAATTATTATATCGGGCTGGAAGATGATCACGATTTAGGCATTTTATTTAAGCGCCAGCTTAGTGATAACTGGCAACTGGATCTGGGTTTCTTCAAAAATGATGAATTAGGTGGGGTGGATGGTTATGTCGGCAGCAGGGCCGACCGTTATTCCTACGATATTGTTGGTGCCCGCCTGCCCGGTGACGGTATCTATGATGATCCAGCCCAGCCTCTGGGTGAGTACAATACTTTAAGCGGCCGCTTTGGCTATCACGTTAGTCATGGTGACTTGAAAACGGAGCTTGGCGTTTCAGCGCTGGCAGGTGGCCTGCATAATGGCCAGTCGCGGGCGGGGGATTACAACGCCTGGGCTGTGCACAGCAATAGCTACTACAACAACTGGAATCTGCAACTGCAATATACTCAATATCAGTACGATATTGATGGTGTCGACCGGATGGCTGTTGGTGCCTATGCCTTCTATGACTCTATTGCTGCAGAAGCCACTTCGGCGACGGTAAATCTGGCTTACAGCATGCCGGTTGAATGGGGCCCGGTAACCGGCTTACAATTTTACAACAATTACGGCCTGGTCTATGACAAATCAGATGGCAGTCGCGACACGATGATGAATATTACCGGCTTCTCTGTTGCAGCGGGCGGTTTGTTTACCTATTTCGATTTGGTGCATGCCAAAAATCAACCTTTTGTCGGTGGCAGTGCCAGTGGCGATAGCAGCGAAACCGAGCGCCGTTTCAATATTAATATTGGCTACTATTTCTAAAATAATAACAAGGACATAATAATGACAACTGAAAAGGATCCGATGATCCCAGATGGCAGAGTTAATCCAATTGATACCGATTATCAGGTAGGTCAGGATAACATCGTAGTGAAATTAGGGCCATTTGGTCTGGATATTCACAACCGGGTGTTCCTGATCTCCGGGCTGAGCATTGTTGCCTTTGTATTGCTTACCCTGATTTTTCATGTCCAGGCTGCAGAGATTTTCAGCGATATGCGCGGCTGGCTTACCAGCAATCTCGATTGGTTTTTTATCAGCGCCGCCAACATTTTTGTGCTGTTATGCCTGGGGTTAATTGTGTCTCCTCTGGGTAAAGTACGCTTAGGTGGCACTGAGGCTACCCCTGACTTCAGCTATATCGGCTGGTTTTCGATGCTGTTTGCTGCCGGTATGGGTATCGGCCTGATGTTTTATGGTGTATCTGAGCCGTTGTCCCATTTTAACAGTGCCATGGCCGGAACGACGATAGAAGATGGCGTACGCACTGATTGGGCGCCACTGGCCGGTGCTGCTGGCGATGCATTAGCCGCTGAGCGTCTTGGTATGGCCGCTACTATTTACCACTGGGCCCTGCACCCCTGGGCTATTTACGCCATTCTGGCGTTGGGTCTGGCACTATTTTCATTTAATAAAGGCTTGCCGTTGACAATTCGCTCGGTTTTTTACCCCCTGCTGGGCGAGCGGGTTTGGGGCTGGCCCGGACATATTATTGATATTCTGGCCGTGCTTGCCACCTTGTTTGGCCTGGCTACCTCCTTGGGTTTGGGAGCATCGCAGGCTAGTGCCGGCTTAAATTATCTGTTTGACTGGCCGCAAGGAATCACTACCGAGGTGCTGCTGGTAATTGGCATTACCCTGATCGCCCTGTTTTCAGTGCTGGCCGGTCTGGAAGCCGGCGTAAAGCGGCTATCAGAAATTAATATGGCCCTGGCAGCTTTACTGCTGCTGTTTGTCATTATCGTTGGTCCAACGCTGGCCATTTTAACTGGTTTTTTTGCCAATTTAGGGGCATATTTCCAGTATTTACCCGAGCTGGCCAACCCGGTAGGTAGGGAGGATACCAACTTCTCTCAGGGCTGGACGGCCTTCTACTGGGCCTGGTGGATCAGCTGGTCGCCGTTTGTCGGCATGTTTATCGCACGGGTTTCGCGCGGCCGTACCGTACGCGAGTTTTTAGTTTCGGTATTACTTATTCCGTCGCTGGCCTGCGTGCTGTGGATGACCGTGTTCGGCGGAACCGCAATTAGTCAGGTGGTTCATGATGGTTATATGGCTGCCGTTGAAGCGGCGTTGCCCCTGCAGCTATTCAGCATGCTGGATGCGCTGCCACTGGCCGGTATTACCTCTTTTATTGCCATTATTCTGGTCGTCGTATTTTTTGTTACCTCATCAGACTCCGGATCTCTGGTTATTGATACCATCGCTGCTGGCGGTAAAGTGAATGCACCAACCCCGCAACGGGTATTCTGGTGTACCTTCGAGGGCCTGGTCGCTATCGCCTTAATACTGGGTGGCGGTCTGGTGGCGTTACAAGCGATGGCAGTGTCGACTGGATTTCCCTTTACCATAGTGTTGTTAGCATCCTGCATCGCGGTGGTCAAAGGCCTGATGTCTGAACCACGCGGTAACTAAGCAAATTTGCCAATGGGAAGAGGCCAGTGGAAATAGAGCAGATAGAAATATTGGAGTTTTTGAAACGGCATTCGCCGTTTCAGGAACTGCCGGCTGAACAAGTACAGCAGGTGGCACTCAGTATTGATATTGGCTATTTTAAGGCTGGTAGCGATATTCTGCGTTATAACGAGCCGCTGCACGCGCTCCATCTGGTGCGAAGTGGCGCAGTTGAAACTTTCCGCCGCAATGGTGATTTATACAACCGGCTGAGTGAAGGTGGTATTTTTGCTGAGCAAGGCCTGTTGCGTGGCGGCAAAGTACGTTTTCCGGCTTCCGCATTGGAAGATACCCTGATCTACTTTATTCCCGATGAAGTGTTTCAGCAGTTGTTTGATGAAAATGAGTTTTTTGCTGACTATATGCAGGTTGGTGATAGCGAGCGACGTAAAACCAGCAAAGCCAGCACCCAGGCCCGCGCCGATTTGCTCGGTGCCACGGTCAGCACGCTGTTAAGCCGGGACCCTGTTACCATTGGTTCCGACGCCAACGTCTGGCAGGCTGCCCAATTAATGACGGAGCAAAAGGTGTCATCATTGCTCATCCTGGATCAGGATCAACATCTTACCGGTATTATTACTGACAAAGATATCCGCGCCCGGTTGGTAGCGCCGGGTTTAAAATCTGAAACGCCCGTTGCCGACATTATGTCGGCCAATCCCGTTACTATTGAACAACAACAGTACATTTTTGAAGCGATGATGTTGATGCTACGCCATAACCTGCACCATTTGCCGGTAGTAAAACGCCAGCGAGCCGTTGGCGTGATCGCTATTTCCGATATTATTCGCTTCGAATCACAAAACAGCCTGTATGTGGTAAGCCGCATTTTTCGCCAGCATACCGTTGCTGATTTGCAAACATTGGTGCCCGACGTTCATGCCTGCTTTATCCGGATGGTCAACGAAGATGCTAATTCGCAAATGATTGGCAGTGCCATGGCGGCTATCGGTCGGAGTTTTAAACAGCGGCTGCTGGAACTGGCTGAAGCAGAGCTTGGACCACCACCAGTGCCCTATTGTTTTTTAGCGCTGGGATCGATGGCCCGTGATGAACAACTAGTGCTGACCGATCAGGACAATGCACTGGTGCTGGACAACCGCTATGACCCGGCACAGCACGACAACTACTTTCAGCAACTGGCCCGTTTTGTGTCAGATGGACTGGCGGCTTGTGGCTATACTTACTGCACAGGCAACGTGATGGCGACCAATAAAGAGTGGCGCCAACCGTTAAAAGTATGGCAGCAATATTTTCAAAGCTGGATAGAAAAACCCACGGCAGAACGTTTGCTGCAATCCTCAATTTTTTTCGATATTGATGGCGTTTGGGGGCATACCCAGTGGGCTGAACAATTACAGAAACTGGTCAGTAAACTAGCAAGAACAAAACCGCTTTTTCTGGCCAGCATGACCCGTAATGCGCTTAACCGCACCCCACCACTGGGTTTTTTTAAAGATTTTGTGATGGAGCAGGACGGCAAACAAAACAATAGCTTAAATATTAAAAGGCGTGGTACTGCGCCCTTTGTCGATTTAATCAGGGTGCATGCGCTCGCCATCGGCTCAACAGAAAGCAACTCTTTCAGCCGCCTGCAGGATATTACCGCCGCAGGAGTATTGCCCAAGGGCCGGGCCGAGGACCTGCGCGATGCCTTTGAGGTTATCGCTTTAACCCGTATTCGCCATCAGGCTGCAGCGCTGCGCCAGGGCATTGAGCCTGATAATAATGTACTGCCAGAGCAGCTGTCAGAATTTGAGCGTAAGCACTTAAAGGAGGCGTTTCAGGTACTGAGTAACGCCCAAAAATTTATGAAATTTCATTTTAAGGCCTGAACAAACAATGCTTTATCTGGGCCCAACCAAGCAAGAAGATAGCCCACGCCCGGCAACCAGCACCGACTGGCAGCGGTATTATCAGCAACAGGCGGCGAGTGTTACCCACCCTTTATTGCAACAATTTTACAGTGCAGGCATGGTAGCCGCCACTACGCCGATCGACGAGGTACCACTGGTGGCTATTGATTTTGAAACTACCGGCCTTAGTGCTGATAACAACGGCATTGTCAGTATTGGCTTAGTGCCTTTTAACCTGCACTGCATTTTCAGCTCAAAAGCGCAGCAATGGCTGCTTAAACCCCGTTTTCAGCTTAGTGACAACTCCGTTACCGTGCACCGGATAACCCATTCAGAGGTAAAAAAAGCTCCGGATTTAAACGCTGTACTGCCTGAACTGTTGCCGTTACTGGCCGGCAAGGTAGCCGTGGTACATTACCGCCAGATAGAACGCAATTTTCTCTCTGCCAGTGTTAAGGTTCGGTTAGGTGAGAATATCTTATTTCCAGTGATTGATACCCTGGAGCTGGAAGCCCGCTTGTACCGGACAAAGCCATTAAGCTGGTGGGATAAAGTACGCAAACGGCAGCAGGTTTCGATCCGGCTTGATGCCAGCCGCAGCCGCTACAACCTGCCACCATACCGGCCACATCATGCCGTAACGGATGCCCTGGCCAGTGCAGAATTATTGCAGGCACAAATTTGCCACCGGTTCAGCCCTCAGACACCGGTTGGCGAGCTATGGTGCTAATGGCGTCTTACGTTAGTAACACCACCTTGCAATTGCCGTTGACCAGAGGCATAGTAGCGTAAATAGCACACAGGTCAGACCACAATGAACCAAGCCGATACTTTCATGCCCGCGACAACCAAACCCAACAAACTGCAGCGAATCGTCAGTAAATGCTATCAACTACCACAAGCGCTGCACGCCTTTGCGTTAAGCACGGTATTTGGCCGGGTCATTAAATTTGCCGGCACTGCCGGGGTTGAAGTGCTGGAACTACAGGGCGCCCGTTCAGTGCTGCGATTAAAAAACCGCAAAAAGGCGCAAAATCATATCGGCTCGGTGCATGCCGCCGCTACCGGTTTACTGGCTGAATCGGCCACCGGTTTTTTAGTCGGTATTCACCTGCCCGATAGTAAGTTACCCTTGCTAAAACAAATGCAAATTGATTATATAAAACGCTCGACGGGTGATTTAACCGCAATAGCAAGCCTGACCGACGACCAGATAGCTACAATGCATAACGACGATAAAGGTGAAATCACCGTCGCCGTCACCATCACCGATAGTGCTGGAATAGAACCGGTAAATGCCAGCGTGACCTGGGCCTGGATCCCGAAAAAGCGCTGAACAGGGCGCAGTGCCGCAAGCGGCCTGAACGAGCAGACTGGAAACCCAAGGAAGCCAGCCTGCTTATTATCACGGCTTATCAGTTAGCTGCCAATCACTCCGCCGTCGTTTTTAGTAACCACTACCGTGGCCGAGCGTGGCCGGCTGTTGCCACCGTCTGGCCAGTTACTGGTGAAATTGTCGGGGGAGGAGCGATCGCCGGGGTGCTGAATGTTAACAAACAAGGTTTTCATATCCGGCGTGGCGCTGATGCCTGTGACTTCACAGTCGGTTGGCCCCACTAAAAACCGTTTAATCTGCCGGGTTACCGGATCGGCAACCAACATCTGATTATTGCCATATGGGCCTTCACCTTGCTGGCTGCCGCTCATATCGGTCTGGATCCATAGCAAGCCGTTTTTATCAAACCATAAGCCGTCAGGACTGGCCAGGTGGTTGTCTTGGGTTAATGTCAGCTCACTGTCAGGAGTGGTAGTGCCCACGTCACCGGCCAGCAGGAAAATATCCCAGTCAAAGGCGGTAGCTTCCTGACTGTTGCGCTCTTGCCAGCGAATAATATGGCCAGCAGCATTTGCCGCACGCGGGTTGGCTGCATCGGTTTGCTGTTCAGTGCGAGCGGTATTATTGGTAAGGGTAAAATATACCTCACCAGTGTCAGGATGTACCGCGCCCCATTCTGGCCGGTCCATTTTAGTGGCACCCGCAATGTCAGCCGCCAGCCGGGTATTTATCAGCACATCGGCCTGATCAGCGAACACCACTTCTGCCGCTGCAGCTTTAGCGGCAAACTCGGCATTATTAAGGTCCAACGGCAGCCATTCACCGCTGCCATCATCGTTAAAGCGTGCAACGTACAATGTACCCTCATTAAGCAAATAGCCACCTGCCGTGTTCTGAAAATACGGCGCTGCCGAGACAAATTTATAGATATACTCAAAACGTGAGTCATCACCGGAATAAAACACCAGCGGTTTGCCCTCTTCCAGCTTGCCAAAAATGATCCCTTCGTGCCCAAAACGACCGAGTGCTGTACGCTTTTGCGGCACGCTATCGGGGTTAAAGGGGTCAATTTCCACAATCCAGCCGAAAGTATTTGGTTCGTTGCGATAATCACCGCTGGCATCGTCGGCCAGTGTGCTGGCGTTAAAACGTTGATATTGGTCGGCTGCAGGTGTGGCGGTTTCCCACAAGTACCGGCCATTACTTGCTGGCACGCCATAGCGCCGCTGTTCACGTGGTTGCTCGGCATCTTTGTTGACAAAATAACCTGCCCAGTTTTCTTCGCAGGTTAAATATGTCCCCCAGGGCGTATAGCCATTACCACAGTTATTTAAAGTACCGCGGGTACGATGGCCTTCCGGGCTGTATTTAGTGATGACTTTCGCGCTGCCACGTACCGGGCCTGCCAGTTCCATGGGTGTGGCACCGGTAATACGGCGGTTAAACGGGCTGTTATTAACCAGCGCCCAGCTACCATCTGCTTGCTTTTGAATATGAGCTACTGAAACACCATGTGCGGCCACCTCTTTACGCACTTCGTCGGCCAGTCGCGGTACCGTCGTGATACCGTTGGGGTGGATCAGGTTGTTGTCGATATATTCATGATTAAACACCAGCAGGCCTTCTTCTGAACTTGTGGCACTGGTTCTGCTGTCGATAGGGAAAAAGTGCATACCGTCATGGTGCATTCCTACCTGTTGTTCCTGATCGCTGCCACTGTTGCTGCCATCAGCCAGATAAGTAGGATAACTGCCACTTAGCGGAGTGCCCCAGGGCAGGAACGTTCTGGCAGTGTAGCCTTCAGGCACAGTAATGGTATCGGCGCGCTGAGTCGCAATAGCAGCAAATCCCAGAAGCGGAGCGGTGGTAACAGGCGGCACGGTTGGCGCTACCGGCGTGGTTTCATCATCACTACTGCTGCAGCCAGCAAGTGTACCACCAAGAAAAGCCGCCATAGCAGCACCCATACTGCCTTTGATAAAGTTACGCCGGGCCATCCGGCTGTCGACTATCGCGGCAAAAGTGGGGTTCAATGAAAAATTGGTTTGCGGGTCAACACCCGAGTTATCAATACTAATGGACATTGCATTCTGGTTGTTTTTACTGACGGTCATTATTATTACTCCGGCTTAAAACGGATGATTAGGCCGCTCTATTAAACCGGTGTTAAATGGCAAAACCGTTACAGTTAAATAGCATTTTTGTGATCTTTGCGCCGTGATTGGTCATGTTGTTTGTTGCAGGCTACTGGCGCAGCAAGGGTTGCCTCTGATATAGTTCTTTAACAGTGCGTTAGCGCAGTAAATAAGGAAACTTAGTGTATGCAATGGCAAGTACAGACTTTTGCCGATCTGGATACCTTAACACTGTATTCGATGTTGCAGTTACGGGTTGATGTATTCGTGGTAGAACAAAATTGTCCTTATCCGGAGCTGGATGATAAGGATCTGCACCCGCAAACCCGCCATATTATTTTAAAGAAAGGTGACAAAGTTATTGCCTACTCACGGGTACTGGCACCTGACGTCAGTTTTGCCGGCTTTCCCGGTATTGGCCGGGTGTGTGTTTCACAAACTGCCCGCAGGCTTGGCCTTGGCCGGGTGTTAATGGATAAAACCCTGGAAGTGACAAAGCAATACTGGCCCGATATGGATATTCATATCTCAGCCCAGTGTTATTTACAGCAGTTTTATCAGGAATCTGGCTTTGAAAGTGCCAGTGAGCCTTATCTGGAAGATGATATTCCGCATCTAAAAATGATTAAACGGCTGCCTCAGCAAAACAACAGGTAAACACGACGACAATGGCGGCCCAGCTCTTTGCCGCCTCTAACCAACCAGATTTTCCTGCCATTCTGACCACATTAGATACCACTGATGCCCGGTATTCGCCGGTTTCTCCGATAACAGCGTCATGCCAGGCCGGTATCGAATTAATAGCGGTATAAACATCTTACTGCCAATTTTCAGATTGTCTCCGCCAGCTAACTAATTTATTAACCGCAAATCAAATGAGATTGATTCGCATTTTTAGTTATGGTTTAATTGCGGCCATTGAATTTAGCCCGTTATTTAAAGGAGTTGCTATGCGGACGAAGATGTCACGCTTATCATTAGCTGTAGCACTTGCTACCGTATCATTGAGTGCTGCAGGCCAGCAGCAGATCGACACTGCTGTTGCCAGCAATGTGGAGACCAATGTTGAACACAGCGCCGAACAAAAAAAGATAATGCCTGCACTCGAAGTTATCCGGGTGGTGGGTAATGGTAATCCGGTTCTACTGGAGCAAACCGGCACCGTTGTAGTGGTTAATCGCCAGCAAATTGAACAAATTCAGCCGTTATCTACAGAAGACATTCTGCGCCGCATTCCTGGTATCAACATCAAAAGTGAAGAAGAAACCGCTATCGTCGCTAACTTTGGCATGCGTGGCTTATCTGCCAGCGAATCAAAGTCGCTAATGCTGGAAGACGGCGTGCCGGTAGCACCGGGTTTATTTGTCGGCAACGATCGTTATTTTAACCCGCGCATCCAACGGATAGAGCAAGTTGAAGTGTTGAAAGGTTCAGCCTCATTGCGCTATGGCCCGTCTACTATTGGTGGCGTGGTCAACTATCAAACCAAAACGCCGGATGACGGCGTAACGGTAACCGGTCGCACCGGCTCCTTCAATATGCAGGAAGTCAGTGTTGAAGCTGGCGGCAAGAGTGTTTCGGGCGATGCCTTTGCCGGCATAGTCGCCACCCATGCCAGCAGCGACGGCTTTATGGATAAAGACTATGAAATGACCGATGTGATGGCCAAAGCCGGGGTGATTTTCAGTAATGATCAAAAGCTGGGAATTAAAGTATCGCGCTATGAAAACGATGCCAACATCTCCTATCGTGGTTTGCTGCTGGGTGACTATCTGGCCGGCGCCGACTACAACCCGGCACCAGATGATTATTTCCTAACCGATCGCACGGCATTCGACATTAACCACGAGTGGACCCTTTCTAATCAGGCAACCTTAAAAACCTTGCTGTACTGGAGCGAAATGAGCCGTGATTACTGGCGCTATAATGTCGATACGGCAGCATCAAACGACGCCGGACGTTGGGTTTATACCGACGCCCTAACCGGTAACAACCGCTCGTTTGACCGGGTGGGCATTGAGACCCGTCTGAACATAGACCATAACCTGGCCGGGATGGTTGCCAGCAGTGAGTTTGGCCTGCGTTTTATGCAGGAAGAAGCTAACGATACCCGTATTCGTGCAGTACGCAGTAGTGATCGTACTGGCCTGAACGATCGCCATATTATTGATTCAGCTGACAGCGTGGCCGCTTATGCCCAGAGCCGGATTGAGCTCACTGAGCACTTCGCTGTTACGCCTGGCCTGCGGGTTGAATCCTACGAGCAGACCCGTCTGGTGTTGTCTGATGACAATGCGACAGCGAGCACCAGCAATACCGAGTTTTTACCTGGTGTTGGCATGACTTATAACCTGAGCGACTCTGCCCAGTTATACGGCGGTGTGTACCGGGCTTTCTCCCCGGCATCAAATGGCGTGGCCCTGGACGGCCTGACCGATCAGCAGCTGGATGGCGAACGCTCAACCAACTATGAACTTGGCCTGCGCGGAACACGTGGCGCGATGAACTATGAAGTTGCGGCCTTTGCTATGGATTTCAGCAATCAGGTAGTAACTGGCAACAGCGATCCTAATTTATCGCAGTCTAATGCCGGTGCAACTGAACATCTGGGTATGGAGTTTTTACTGGGTTATCAGCTGGGCGGCGGTTTTAGTATAGATAGCAACGCCACCTGGGTACCAACCTCAGAGTTTAAATCAGGTGAAAATCAGGGCAATCGCCTGCCGTACGCACCAAAAATCGTTGCTAACCTGGCGCTGAATTACCAGCTAGAGCAATTAAGTGCCGCCTTGTCGGCGCATCACCGTGGTGAGCAATACGGCGACGCTAGCAATACGGTTGCGATTCCTGATAATGCGGCCGGCGGGATCTGGGGCGGTCTGCTGCCATCTTACACAGTATTGGATATAACCGCGCAGTATAAGCTGGCAGACAATATCCGCGTGTTTGGTGCAGTGAAAAACCTGACCGACAAACGTTATATTACCGGCCTGCGTCAGGGCATCTATGTTGGGCCAGAACGTTCATTCGAACTGGGCGTCAGCTACAGCTTCTAAGCTGACTGCTTTATCTGAAAGCCTCTGCCTTGCAGGGGCTTTTTTTTATTTCAACTTTGCGGTTGCCCGTACAGCTGCTCAGCACGGTTAAATAAAATCCAGCTGGTTAAAATGTACTTGTCATTAGAAACCGGCGTACAGCCACGATGGGTGTGGGTAAAATAAGCCGGTGCAATAACCATGCGGCCTGTTTTCGGGCTGATAGCCTTATTCTGATAATAAAACTCGGTCTGGCCGCCTTCTGCTACATCATTTAAATAAAACATAAATAACAAGGTACGGTGCAGTGGTTCGTTGTGAGGTAGCTGCGGATACACTTCACAGTGCCAGTAATTATAATTGCCCTTCTCGGCCTGATATTTCTGCGCTTGTATCGGCCCTAAACGATATAAGGTACGCATAAAATCACTGGCCTTCGGGGCGCCAAATTCGGCATAATTTTCATGAGTAATCGGCAGCGGCTGGCCAGTTTCGGGGTGGCTTACAGTTAAGCCAACGGGTGCTATCAGGGCGAAATGATACTTAGCAAAGTATTCAGCAGCATAGCGGCTGGTAACATCAACAATGTGCTGCAAGGCTGCCTGATATTCCGGATGCTGATTTAAATATAAATCGGTACTGATTTTCTTGCTGGTATCTACCCCGGCACCCGTGCGTCCGGTTACTACATGCGGGCTGTTATCAAAATGCGAGATTAGCTGTTGGCAAAAGTCCGGGCTTAACGCATTATCGTACACCTCTATAAAATCTGTCATGAGAATTCCTGGTTATGTTTAGTGAAATTATCCAGCCCCGTTTTTCGGAAACCGACGCCCTGGGGCATATTAATAACACGGTTTTTGCAGTGTGGTTTGAAGGGGCCCGCACGGCACTTTTTCGTATATTTACCCCAGAGCTTAATCTGAAACAATGGCCATTAATCATTGCCCGGGTCAGTATCGACTATCATGCCCAAACTCAGTATGGTGAGCCAGTAGAAATTCGTACCTTTATCAGCCGTCTTGGCGGCAGCTCATTCGATGTGTATCAGCAAGCCTGGCAAAACGGCATCAAATGCGCCACAGGCACCACCGTAATGGTGCAGTTTGATTATCAGCACCAACAAGCCAGAGCCTTAACAGAGCAACAGAAAACAACGCTTTCCCAGCATTTATTTGTCCCGATTGACCGTTAACCATTGGTCGTTGGTCGAAAGGTACTGGCATTCAATGCCAACAGGGGCTAGCGTGCTACTAACACTAACACAGGTAAATATTATGAAATTACGCCTATCTGCATATCTGCTGGCCAGCACCACCTTGCTGGCCAGTGTTGCTGCCAATGCCTTTGACAGGGTTACCGGCCACGATTTTGCCAGCCGTTCAGAAGTTATCGCCCAGAATGCCATGGCCGCTACCAGCCACCCACTGGCTACCCAGATTGCCCTGGATATTATGAAGCAAGGTGGCAACGCGATAGACGCGGCCATTGCTGCAAACGCCGCACTCGGTTTAATGGAGCCCACCGGCAATGGTATTGGCGGCGATTTATATGCGATTGTCTGGGATGCCAAAACAGGCAAACTACATGGTTTAAATGCGTCGGGGCGCTCACCACTGAGTTTAAGCTACGACATGCTGGCAAATGAGCTGGAAAAGCTCGGTCGCCAAGACTTACCGCCACATGGCATGTTGCCTATCAGCGTTCCCGGGGCAGTAGATGGCTGGTTTGAATTGCATAACAAATTTGGCAAGCTGAAAATGACTGACATCCTGCAGCCTGCTATTAACTATGCTGAGCAGGGCTTTCCGGTTACCGAGCTTATCGCCTATTACTGGAACCGTTCAGTTCCGATACTCAGCCCGCAGCCGGGTGATTTTAAAGGCACCTTTACTATTAATGGCAAGGCGCCGGCCAAAGGCCAGATTTTTAAAAACCCAGCGCTGGCCAATACCTATAAAGCACTGGCCAAAGATGGCCGTGACGCCTTTTATAACGGCGATATCGCCGTGCAGATCGATCGTTTTATGCGCGCCAATGGCGGTTATCTGCGCTTTGCTGATTTCGCAAACCATCGTTCTACCTGGGTAGAGCCAGCGGGCGTCGATTATAAAGGTTATACTCTGTGGGAGCTTCCTCCAAATGGTCAGGGCATAGCAGCACTACAAATGCTGCAAATTCTGAAGAACTTTGATTTAAAAGCCATGGGTTTTAATACCCCACAAAGCATTCACACCCTGGTTGAAGCAAAGAAACTGGCGTTTGAAGACCGCGCTAAGTTTTATGCCGATCAGGATTTTCATAAAACACCACTCCAGGGGTTAATATCGGCAGAGTATGGTCGCGAGCGGGCGAAACTGATTGGCGAACGCGCGGCACAACGCGTTGATGCCGGTAATCCACACCTGTACGAAGGCGATACGATTTACATGACCACGGCCGACAAAGACGGCAATATGGTGTCATTAATTCAGAGTAATTACCGCGGTATGGGCTCCGGCGTTGTGGTGCCAGGGCTGGGTTTTGTATTTCAGGACCGCGGCCAGCTGTTCTCGATGGATAAAAACCACGCTAACGTTTATCAGCCCGGTAAACGGCCATTTAATACCATTATTCCGGCGTTTATCACCAAAGACGGTAAGCCGTTAGTCAGCTACGGCGTAATGGGCGGTGCCATGCAGCCGCAGGGTCATGTGCAAATCCTAATCAATATGGTGGATTATGGTATGAACCTGCAAGAAGCGGGTGACGCGGCCCGTTGGCAGCACCTTGGCAATACGGAGCCAACTGACGGCCAGGATACTTACCTGACCAACGGCGGTTATATTGAAGTGGAACGGGGCGTGCCATATAGCACCGTGCACGGCCTGATGCAAAAAGGCCATGATGTGCGCTACGGTTTAGGTGGCTATGGCGGGTATCAGGCCATTATGAAAGATCATCAAAACGGCACTTATATTGGCGCATCAGAGTCACGTAAAGATGGCCAGGCAGCTGGTTACTGATACAGGAACCTAATGGACAATAACGAACAAAATATGCATAACCGTTATCCGCTGGAAAATTTACCCTCCCCGGCCGAAGTCAGCGGCGTGAACGCCGCTAATTTTGCCGAAAAAGTGACGGATCATTATCGACCGGTAGTGCTGCGTGGCTTTGCTGCGCAGTGGCCACTGGTTCAGGCCGCGCAGCAATCTTTGCCTGAGGCCGCAGCTTACCTGTTGGCACGAAGTAACAATAAGCCACAAAAACTGGTTAGTCTCCCTGCAAAAACCGGCGGTCGGCTATTCTACAATACAGACATAAATGGCATGAATTTCAGTGCCAGCCAACAGCCGCTAAATACCGCAATTGATACCATGCTTAACAGCAACCATGGCGACAGCAATCATTACTGTGTGCAATGTGTACCGGTGGCAGATAACTTCAGTGCCTTATTACCTGAATTAACCAATCCGCTGCTAAACCCGGCACCTAAGCCGTTTATCTGGTTGGGTAGCAGGGTTACCGTACCGGCTCATTTTGACGAAGCCAGTAATATTGCGGTGGTGGCAGCGGGCAAACGGCGTTTTACCCTGTTTCCACCAGAGCAGGTTGCTAATCTTTACATTGGCCCACTTGATTTAACCCCGGCCGGCCAGCCAATAAGTATGGTTAATTTACAACAACCGGATTTACAGGCACACCCCTTGTATGCCAACGCGTATCAGGCTGGTTTGTCAGTGGAGCTTAGCGCAGGTGATGCTATCTATATTCCCAGCCCATGGTGGCATAGCGTCACCTCGCTTAGCGATTTTAATGTGCTGGTAAACTACTGGTGGAGCAATGCCTACGTTGCCAGCGCTTTGCCGTTGCCCATGTTACTGCATGCTATCCAAGCCTTTAATCATATGGCGCCGGGCGAGCGACACGCCTGGCAGCATATGTTGCAACATTATTTATTTAACCCGACAGATCCGTTGGCACATATATCCGAAGATGCCAGAGGGGTCCAGGGCAAGCTAACACGGCCACTGGCGCAAGGGCTGCATCAATGGCTGGCTGCGCAGCTCAACCGCTAGATTAACTGCAGTTGTTCAAGTAATCAGTGTCTTAACATCAACATCAGCATGGTCGCTGGCCATAAAAGCCAGCGCGGCTGCCAAATCTCCATTAAAAGGCTCACTGGCAATCCGCTGTTTACGGGCGCTGATCCGCTCGGCCGCTTTTAAATAGCGCATGACCTGTTCCCGGCTGGTTAATTGCAATCTTGGTACAGATAAGGTGGCACCACTTTCATCTTTGGCGATCATGGTAAAGTATGATGAGTTGCAATGTTTGATAATGCCCGTTTGAATATTCTGCGCGTCGACCCGGATCCCAACCATCATCGAGGTATTGCCAACATAATTTACTGAGGCTTTTAAGGTGACCAATTCACCTACTTCGATCGGATTTAAGAAATCGACCCGGTCAACCGAGGCTGTCACACAATAACTGCCGCTGAATTTTGAGGCGCTGGCAAACGCAATCTGATCCATTAACGACAATAAATAACCACCATGAATTTTACCGCTGAAGTTAGAATGTGAGGGCAGCATTAATTGCGATAAGGTAATTTCTGAACTCTCGATCGTTTTATAAATTGCCATAGCCAGCCCCACGTCTTTGATGTTAGTTAACTTGCACTGGTTTATCTTGTACCAGGATCCAGGGCGAAATTACCACAGCCCACAGCTCAGTATTATTATCAAACCATTGCTGTGCCTGTTGCTCGGTGGTACGTTCTACTGTGCCCTGTGCCAGCCAGTCGGCGACCTGCTCTTTGTCGTCGGCACTGAAGGCAAACGCCACGTTTACTAAGTCGTGCTCAGCGCTGATCGTAACTACCGAGCCTGCTGCGTAAAATTTCTGCAGTTGCGGCCAGTTAATTCTGGCTGTTTCACTGATAATCTTTGCTTTACGCAACTCTGGATTTTCGGCATCTTCTGCCAGCTGGGCATCTGGGGGCGTTATTGCACTCATTACCGTATCCTCTGTCAAAAAAGCTAAGTGTAAAACAGGCTGTAGCCTTACTCCAGCTCTTCGTCTTCCGCGGCCACCTGTGCCGCGCTAAGGTCATGTTTTTTCAATAACTTGTAAAAGTCGGTGCGGTTTCGTCCTGCCAGTTCAGCAGCGCGGGTTACATTGCCCTCAGTCATTTTCAGTACGCGAACTAAATACTGGCATTCAAATTGGTCGCGGGCATCAGTCAGTGTCGGCCAGTAGCTGCTGTTTTGCGACAGCGCCTGCTCTACCAGGCGCTGGCCAATAACCGGGCTATGAGTTAACGCAACACATTGCTCTACCACATTGACCAACTGCCGCACGTTACCGGGCCATTTTGCTGTCGCCAGGGTTTGCAACGCATCGTCAGCAAAACGGGTTACTTTGACATTATGCCGCTCGGCGCTAAGCGCCAACACATGACGGGCCAGCAATGGAATATCTTCCGGCCGTTGCTCCAGGCCCGGCAATTGCAAATTAACCACATTTAACCGGTAGTATAAATCTTCCCGGAAGCTGCCCTCTGCCATGGCCTGTTGTAAATCACGATGGGTTGCCGATAATACTCTGACATTGATTGGAATACTTTTGCTGCTGCCTACTGGCCGGATTTGCCGCTCCTGCAAGGCTCTTAACAATTTCACCTGCAGTGCCACCGGCATATCGCCAATTTCATCTAAAAACAGCGTACCGCCATCGGCTTCACGAAATAGCCCACCATGCTCAGAAACGGCTCCGGTGAAAGCGCCTTTGCTATGACCAAATAATTCAGATTCCAGCAAGTGCTCTGGTAAGGCACCACAATTTATCGCGACAAAATGTTGTTTGGCGCGAGGGCTGGCTTTATGAATAGCTTTAGCCAGCAACTCTTTACCGGTGCCACTGGCGCCGGTGATGAGTATACTGACATCCCGCTGCGCTACCCGATAAGCTTGCTCCAGCAAGGCGGCCATCAGTGGGCTGCGGCTGACAATTTCCTCACGCCAGTCGGCCTGCTCGGGTACCGACTGGTGCACAGCTTGCTGCAAAATATCACGCAGCTCTGCATTGTTCAGTGGTTTGGTTAAAAAGCCGAACACCCCGCGCTGGGTCGCAGCCACGGCTTCCGGTATAGAACCGTGCGCCGTCATCAGTACTACCGGCAACCCTTTATAACGTTTTGCGATTTCATCAAATAAACTCATGCCGTCCAGACCTGGCATCCGTAAGTCGCTTAATACCACATCGAAGCTTTGTTTATTTAAAATCGTTAGTGCCGTTTCTGCACAATCGGCATTGACTACCTGATAGCCCTCACCTTCCAGCCTTAAGGTTAGCAGGCGCAACAGGCTGGGGTCGTCGTCAACCAATAATAATCGCGGTTTAGGGTCGGCCACTGTTACCCCCGTTGATACTTTGATTCAGTTGCGCTTCTATCTGGGTGAGTGCATCAATTTTTTTCTGCAAATCTTTGTTCTTTTTTTGCAGTCGCTCAATATTTTCATGCTGCTGGGCATTAAGTCGGGTAAGGGCGCTAACCGCGGATTCCGTTTCCAGTAATTTCTGATTCAAGGTTAGATCCCAGCTAAAAAGTGCGGCCAGTCCTGGTGGCAACGTGGCAATTTGCTCCGCTAACTGCATCTGCACCCGAAGCCTTGTTAAGTAAGGGGTATCTGGATGCAGTTGCACCATAATTCTCTGCAGTATTTGTACCTGGTTAGGTTCGGCCTGATCCGCTAACGCCTCGCGCCATGCGGCCAGGTTATCCAATATACTGGCCCGATACTCAACCCAGGCTTGCAATGTAGCTGCATCATCGTTCAGGCTTAGCACAACCTCACTGTTTGATTCGCTGATTTGTGGTAAGACAACTTGTTCTGCTAATTCCGGCTCTGCTTCAGGTTCTGCTACAGGCGGATGCTGGTTTAACAGCTGGCAGCCTGACAGCGTAGCCAGCAGTATTATCAGCATGATTCTCATGTTATTTTTCCTCTAACAGTGGCAGGCGCACTCTGATACATACATCCGCATAAACCACATCTACAATATCAGCATGGCCACCCAGCAGCCGGGCACAGTCAGCCACAATTGACAAACCAAGACCCGACCCCTGAATCGCATCGAACCTTGGGGTCGTTCCACGCTGAAAGGGTTCAAATAATTTTTCACGCAATGCGGTGGGGATAGGTGCACCATTATTGGCCACATCCAGCACCAGCATATCGTCTTTTTTATACAGTTTAACCCATACCGGGCTACTTTCTGCACCATAAGCCTGGGCGTTATTGATCAGATTATCCAAAATACGCCGGAACAACGTGTCATCGGTATAGATACTGCTCAGCTGACAATCCAACTTTATTTGTTGTTGGCGCTGCTGCAGCGATAAGGCGTGGTCGGCAAAACAGGCTTGCAACAGTTGTTGTGGCACCTGACGACTTAATTCGGGTTTAGCTTGCTGCAGCAGCCGGTTATAATCCAGTAGTTGCTCTGTCAACTGGCTTAAGCGGTCGGCACTGCCATTGAGCAGCATAACAACTTCAAGCTGCTGGGGGTTAAGCGGACCTAACAGTTGTTCAGTAAGCAAAGCGCAACCTTCCCGAATACTGGATAACGGTGTTTTCAATTCATGAGATGCATGGCGTAATAGAATAAGCCGGAGCGCTTCCAGTTGCTGTAAGCGTGAGCTGAGCCAGCGCAACTGCTCACCCAGCTCTGACAATTCACGAGGCCCATCAAGCTTTCCGTCAGGGAAATGTTGCTGCTGACCAATCGCCCGGATCATTTTATCCAGTTTTTTAACGGGCGCGGCCACCCGACCCGACGCCCACAACACCAATAACAAGGTTAACAGCACCAGTGCTACTGTTTGCCAGGCCTGGCGCTGCTGCGCGTCCTGCACCAGCTGCTGCTGATTAACCAGCCGCTGCTCCAGTAAGTCCCATATTTGCTGACTAATCCGCTGCTGCCGCAACCTGATTTGCTGCAACTGCTGCTCCAGAGGGGCGCCACTAAGCTCAGAGAACTGCGCGGCCAGTTGCTGTAAATCTGCCTGTTGTTGCAGGCAATCACTTAGTTCTGGTAAATCGTTACACAGCTCGCTAAGGCTGGCCTGCTGGTTACTGATATGGCTTTGGGCTACCCGGGCCAGTGCGTCGGTTTTCACCACTGCGTACTGGCGAACAGCCCGTTCAATATCCACCACCAGATTTTGCATATTTTCGGCCCGACGCACACTAATCACTGCCCGTTCAGCCTCATTGGTCGCAAACCTGCTTAATCCTGACAAGGCTTTATGGCTTTGCCACATCAGCACCCCAACCGGGATCATAGCCAGCAAAAAACTCAGGATAACCAGTTGACGCAATGAGGCGGTTTGCAAAGGGAAACGCATAGGCAGTTAAACTCTGAGAAAGTTAGCGCTAGCATAACCTGTTTAACTAAAAAAAACAGGCCAGTAAGGAGGGCTGGCCTGAACAAACATCCAGCAAAACGCTGAACTCATGGGAATATGTTTGGTGTATTTCGGCTTGCGGGTTTAAACCGCTGTATAGTTTACCGCTTCAGTGCGGCTAGCCGTATGGATAACAGCAGCCTGCTGTTGCTCCCAAGCCTGAACACTGGGGTTATTTAAATCCACACGACGTAGCATTGTTACCACTAACATCATATTGGCAACGAGGAACATCGTGATAAAAACTAAGAATAAATCCATAACACACCTCCGGTAATTACCTAAGGTATATCAAGTGTCGTGCCAAGTTTTAATATTTGTTTTATTTCAGATGGTTATGTATTTTTTACGTTTGGAATTTTCTATTTCTGGTTAATAGTGTCTGCTATTAGAGACACTATTAACCAGCTTAATATTTAACTGTTATTAATCAATCAGTTAAGCTGTATGCCTTTTGCGACAGTATTTATAACGTTATGTTTTATTTAAATAAATCCATACTGTTTGGCAACTCGATCAAAATAGTCCAGGCAGTTCTTGGCATACTGGCGCTTTTCTACATAGCTTCCTGGAAAAAAGCTCTTTTTAAAGCCGTAAGCCACCATGTCTTTTAAACGTTTTAACGGAATATCAAAGTTATCCAGCGCCAGCTGGTATTCATTGCATACCGTGGTGTTCGATACCAGCCGATTGTCGGTGCATATTACTGTCGCCATTCGATTATCCAGCATGGCTTTAAATTGATGCTGCCGAATATCAGTGAGTTGCGGGTTGGTTTGCAGGTTACTGGTCAGGCATACTTCTATGGCGATACGTTTGTCGGCGATATAGCTGGCCAGATTACGAATGTACGCGGCTTTGTCGGCAATATCCGGGCTATGAATCATGTCTGGAATAAACATAGAATAACCATGGCCAATCCGATCGGCATAGCATTCAGTAATGGCTTCGAAAACGCTTTCGGCACCATAGGCCTCACCAGCATGCAGGGTTTTCAGCATAAAATGCTGGTGGGCATACTCGTACACTTCCTTGAATTTGCTGGCTGGATAGCCCGACTCCTGGCCTGCTAAATCCAGGCCCACTATCGGCATCGCGTGTTGATCTCGCAACCGCACACTGGCCCGCACCAATTCCATCGCCGCCAGTTTAATCACGTCCATTGGCTCAAAGTCGCGCATTAGCTGAAATAAGTTGGTGTAATACGGCGAAAAGCCTTTATCGCCAAACATCCGCATCGCGCAATTGATAATGCCATAACCAAACGGGGGTTTATTACCGCTAAGCACAGCTTCAGTGCGGTTATATTCATCCTGCGCCCGCTTCAAGCCATTATTAACCGCATGCATCACCTGATCAAAATCGATACCCCGACTTAAATCAATCAGCAGTTGCGGTGCAAACCTTACTTCGATGTAATTAACGCCCTCGTTCTGGTTATCAATGGCTAGTTCGTACGCAGCTTGTTCTAAATTTTCGGGGTCGCGCAGCACAGCACAGGTATATTGGAAACAGTGCAGGTACTCAGCCAGATTCTGATATTTGTCTTTAAATACCAACTGTTTCAAGCCGTCAATACTTTGCGACGGCAACTTAGTGTCCGTGCGCTTCGCCATGTCAATCAGACTGTCCAGCCGCAGACTGCCATCTAAGTGCAGGTGCAAATCAGATTTTGGCATAGCTTTAATAAAATCAGCAGAATAACGCGGCATAACAGCTCCTTTGAATGGTCTTGCCATAGTGTAACGTAAAACAGCTTTCAGGTTGACCAAAGTCTTTGTCACAAGCCGCCGTCACACTTGGTGGTGCCGCCTTTTTCGCCAGTATTTTTTCAACCAGCGTGGTGCGAATATCAGTATCAGCGTCACCAATACCAAGGTGCCAATACTGACGGCGACGTCTGTTTTGTCGGTGCTTTGCAACAGAGCACTGAGCTGGCTGCCGGCGAAATTTACCAGCGCGATGCCCGGTATAATGCCGATTGCAGAGCCTGCCAGATAAGGCCAGAACCGGATATGGGATGCGCCTGCCATAATGTTGGTCAGGGTAAAAGGCGCCAGTGGCAGAATGCTGATCAGGATCATGGTTCGGATGCCCCGATCGCCAATAAACCGCGATATATTCAGCATGCGTTTACCACCAAACTTCAATAACGGCTTTTGGCCAGTACGCCTGCCAATTTCATAACTGACAATTGCTGACATCAGGGTGCCCAGGGTCGCATAACAAAAGCCCCACCAGGGGCCATACAGAAAGCCGGTCAGCACCACCAGAATGGTAAGCGGAAACATCAACAGCAACAGCAGCACAAAAACAGTGATCAGCAGTGGCCATAGCCATAACTCGCCATGCCAGCTAGCGGCAGTAGCCACCATGTGCTTTGCCTGTGCTACCGACAACCAATCGGAATCCCAGGCAAAGCGCCATAGCAGCGCCATTAGCAGCAACAACAGCAACAAGCCGCAAAACAGCCACAATGGCCGTTTGTTGTTGCCTGTGATACTCATCGATATTACCGCTCCTGCGTTAATTGAATGTAATAGATTATATTATAAATCTGAGCAAGGGTTGTCTCTTAAAAACCGCAGCGAGACAGGTCGATGTTCCAGTCTTAGTCTACCCGGCACTTTCAGTTACCTTTAACTGGTTTATCGCGATTAAAAAAGGTTTTGGCATGGTTTAAATCGTCCAGGTGCTGTCTATTGGCTGTTAGCGCCCGCCAGTCCGCGGCTGACCACAAGCGGAACGGGCGATGCTGCGGTTGTTGTTCGCTAAAGCGGGTTTTTAGCATCCCTACATCGGTAAATTTTGCTTCGCCATCATGAATAAGCAATGCACTGCTGGTTTGCTCGGCTTCGACCGCAAGTAGCTGGCCATCATACAATGCCGCTGGCTTTGCTAGCGGGGTGTGGCCAATGACCAGAGCTTTCACCTTGAAAGAGGCCAATATTTGTTGCAGGTGCGCCTCTGGCCAATCGCCACCGGACACTGCTTCATTATTATCCGACAGTAGCGCCCGGTACTGACTTAACCCACTGCTACCGTAAAACAACGAATAGTCAGCCTCGCTCACCTGATCATTAGTTTGCTGCAAAGTGTCGTGGTAGCGCTTATTAAGCTGCGCTACGGTTAAACCGCTGGCCAGTACCTGTGGGCTTACACCTCCGTGAGTAAACAAATAGTCACCCATTCTGGCAATAATCGGTTGCTGTCGCAGCCAGCCACCCAGAATGGTATCAGCAGCAAAACTTTGCTCGTAAGGCATAAGTTGTTCAATAGCCCAAAAATGCTCAGTTTCTACCCGATCAACCAGACCGCGCATCACATATTGCTCATGATTGCCGTGTAACAGCAGTAACTGGCCACCTTGCTGTTGAGCCTGCTGCGCCAGCTGGTATAACCGCCATAGTAAATCGTACACCTGACGTCCTCTGTCGACGGCATCGCCCAACACAATGAGCTGACCGTTGCCAAACTGCCAGTCACCATTGGCATCGGTTACACCGCTGTTACGGGCCCAATGCTCAAAAAATTCGATGTTGCCTTCCAGATCGCTAATTACGGCAACTGCTGCCGGCGTCGCTATTTCAGCATTGATGCTAAGCGGCGAGCCGGCCAGCTGGTAGTGATATTGCCGCCCCTGGCAATCTAACCGTGCATTGACTGTAGCAAGTGGCAACTCCTGGGTAATACGTTCATGCTGACACCAGGCTGTTAACTGCAGTGTCGAAGTATTTTTGACAATAACCGGGCCTTGCAAGCCAGATACTGCCGGCTCACTCGCCTGAACACTGCCAGCTGCATTCCACTTTATTTCGCCTACGACTATTGGCAAATATACCTTGCTGTAAACGCCACCTTTGGTTAATTCAACCGTGGCATTTGCCAGTATTGCCAATAAGACCACCAACAACACCAATAGCGTAGCCACGAATATTTTTAATAATGCTTTCATTAACGCCTGCTTTTATATACAAAAAATAAACAATCAGGCTTTATATATCGAAGCAACGATAAAAACAATGCCTTCCGATCTAAGCTATTGCTTTTTAATATTATCTGACTTAAAACAGTGAATATTCAATCGTGTTAAGGGCTATACATGAAAATATCGCTACTACTATCCTTGTTGGCGACGTTGCTGGTGTCTGCGACATTGTCAGCTAATACCACGCCGTTCAGCCAAGGCCGTCAACTTATTAGCGCAGCTGACTATCAGGTGCTGAGCCCACGCCAGCGAGTGGAGCCAGAAAACCGCATCCTCAATGAGCGGCTTGAAAAGCTGTTACCGCAGTTGATGGCTGAATCAGACCTGGATATGTGGTTGGTCATTAATCGGGAGTATGCCGAAGATCCGGTATATTTTACCTTGGTACCCCAACCCACCTTTGCGGCGCGGCGCACCACTATGTTGCTGTTTAGCCGTCTGGCCGACGGCACTATAGAAAAACTGTCGGTGAATCGTTACCCACTTGGCGAACCTTATACATCGGCCTGGGCGGGCGGTAATTTAACCGAACAATGGCAGGCGCTGGCTGCTGAAATTGTTAAACGCCAACCGAGAAGCATTGGTATTAATAGCTCTGAACATTGGCCAGTAGCCGATGGCTTAACTTCCGGCCTGCATCAGCAGCTGCTGGCCGCACTGCCGGCAGATTACCAAAGCCGGCTGGTATCGGCTGAACAGTTAGTGGTGCGCTGGCTGGAACAGCGAACCCGCAGCGAGCTGGAGATTTATCCGCAAATCGTAAGTTTAGCCCGCGCGGTTATTGCCGAAGCGTTTAGCAATAAAGTGATTACCCCCGGTGTTACCAGCACGGATGATGTGGCCTGGTACCTGCGTGAACGCTTTGAGCAGCTGCAATTACCGGTATGGTTTATGCCTTACGTTAGCCTGCAACGTGCCGGTATGGCGTGTGCAGCTGACAGTCCATCCTGCGGCAGCAGTGGTATTATTCACCGCGGCGATGTTTTGCATACCGATGTTGGTATTTGCTATCTGAAACTGTGTACCGACACCCAGGAAATGGCTTATGTGTTGCTTAATCACGAGAGCTCGCCACCACAGGGCTTGCTAGCAGCGCTGGCCACCGGTAATCGCTGGCAGGATATTCTTACCGCTGAATTTAAAACCGGCCGTAGCGGTAATCAAGTATTGGCAGCGACCATTGCCGCCGCTAATAAAGCAGACATTAACAGCAGCACCTACACCCACCCATTGGGTTTTGTCGGCCATGCGCCGGGGCCAACCATAGGCATGTGGGATAATCAGGGCGATACGCCGGTGCAAGGTGACTGGCCACTTTATGCCAATACCGCTTACGCCATTGAAGGCAATATCAAACAGACCGTGCCAGAGTGGAGCCAACTGGTACAGATTAAGCTGGAGCAAAGTGCCTACTTTGATGGCAGACAGGTTATTTATCTGGCCGGCCGGCAAACGCAGTGGCATCTGATTCGCTAAATTTTTCATACCGTTACGGTATCTAACGGCCAACCCTTTGTATTTGCAAAGGGTTATCAGATCAACTACTCTTCAGGCGTAGCGTAGCGTTAAATCTCCATGTAGTTAATCTAAGTCAACAACGAAGTTCGCCGTAAAACAATCAGCTTAAGGATGTATACATGATGAATAAATATCTAACAGCCAGTGCCATGTTAATGTTTGCCGGGCTCATGGTAATTGCCAGCCCTGCTGTCGCAGGTGTTTACACTTCTGATCAAGTGATTGCTACACAACAATACCAATACAATAAACAGCAAGTACTCGCCTTTGTCGATACGGCAGAAGTTCAGCAAAAATTGCAGACGCTGGGTGTCAGCCCGGCAGATGCTAAACAGCGCATTGCCAGCATGACCAACGCTGAGCTGGAAGCGTTTAACTCCCAGCTAAACGATATGCCCGCAGGTGGTATCGTTGGTACTATCGTTACCGTGTTGGTGGTAGTGGCAGTGCTTGATCTGATGGGCATTACCGATGTGTACCCGTTTATCCGCCCTATCTGATAAGTGCTTTTTATCCGCTTTACATTACAGGCCAGCCTGTTGGCTGGTCTGCTACTTGGTTTAACCGCATGCCAGACTCCGCCACAAACTAAACAACTATTGGCAGCACCGCCGGCCATTGCTGGTCAGCATGTGATTGCTCAGGTGCCGTTTTATCCACAGCAGGCGTTCTTTTGCGGACCCACAACCTTAGCAGAAGTTGCTAACTTTCATGGTTTGAACACCAGCCCGGAACATATTGCGCCTAACACCTTTACGCCTGCGCTGGAAGGTACCTTACAAATTGAAATGGCCGCAGCAACTCGTCAGCTGGGCATGCTGGCCTATCAGCAGCGCGGCACGATGAGCCAGTTACTCAGTCTGGTTGCCGATAATATTCCGGTGATTGTGCTGCAAAATAATTCCATTAGCTGGTTACCTCAGTGGCATTACGCGGTCGTTGTGGGTTATGACATCAATAGCAGAGAAATGATTTTACATACCGGGGTAACTGAAGCACACCGGCTGAACTTCTCAACCTTCGAGCGCACCTGGCAGCGCGCTAACTACTGGCTGCTGGCCATGTTGCCCCCTGAACTGGCCAGCACCCAGCTTGACCCTTTTGTTTACACCAAAGCCTGTCAAGATCTTATCAACACCAGGCAAACAAATGCTGGCCTCGCTGCCCTGATAACGGCTACCAGGCAGTGGCCAGACTACTGGCTGCCGTACTTTTTACTGGGTAACCATTACTATGCAACCGAGCCACTAATGGCCGCCCACTGGTTTGAACAAGGTCTGCCCAGTGCCGGACAACAGATACCCTTCCTGAACAATTATGCGGTGCTGCTCAGCGAGCTTGGCTGCCACCGTCAAGCAAAAACATTAATTGCAGCTGCGCTGTTGTTAGCACCGCAAGACAGCAACCTGCTTGATAGCCAGCGACAAATTGGTGTTGCTGAACAAGCGGATAATGCAGCAGCGTCGCAATGCCAGGTCAGCACCTAATCCTCAGCTGACATTTATTGTTTACAACAACATTATTAACAGAACATCCTTGCATTAGTTAGCTCTACGTTCTACTTTAAATAATATGTACCACTTGATGTAATGGTACATATGGTTTTATAGTAAGTTTCGGCTATCCCAATCCGAAGTTTGATAACAAAGGATCTCAACATGTTTTTACATCACCTTACCCCTGCGCGTGCAATATGATTGCGATCGATCTCAGCTCATCGGAGCCATTGTTTAACCAGTTAATCCAGCAAATTAAAAAGGCTATTGAGCAAAACGTTTTAGTACCTGGTGATCAACTTCCATCAATCCGGCAGTTGGCGTCAGAGCTGGATATTAATTCAAAAACTGTCGCTAAGGCTTATCAGCTGCTGGAACGAGATAAAGTTATCGAATCGAAAGGATACCGAGGTAGCTTTGTCCATCTTCATGCCCGGGAAAATGTTCAGATTAATATCGGCGAATGGCTTCATACCGAGTTAGCAAAGGATATAGCGCGTTACCGGGCAATAGGCGCCACTGATTCCGAAATAAGGATCGCGTTCAATCATGCTATTTCAAATGACAAAAGGTAAGGATATTTTATGTTTAACTTTCAATCAGAATCGCAATACTTCGTGCCAATGCTGCAGGTTTTGGTGACACTGGGTTTAGTGCCCATTATTAGTTACCTGCGTTATTTATATCTGGCAAGAGCATTTGCCTGCCCGGCGTTTCCTGCGGCAAAACCCGCTATAGCCAAGCATACCAACAACTCACTTAAGGTATTTATGCCTCTGACATTTGTCTGCTTTGCGTTTGGTATTGCGGTTGCCTGGCAAGCGCAGAGCAATCAAAGTGAATTATTTAACTGGGACAACCAAGCCGGACTGATGGTATTGTTTTTCATCGCCGCGATCCCGATTCTGCACATCGCGCTAAAACAAAAACAACTTTATGCTATTCTGCTGCAATATACTGACACTATTCGCACTGCATCGCTAAAACCGATCAAATGGTATCAGCTATTGTCACCCTCTTTAGTTTTGGCCGTGGTCGCAGCGCAACTCCTGTTTGTCAGCACCGTGTTTTATTTTAAACAGCATCCTTTCCCGGGGTTTGCTGGTTATGCCAACCTGCTAGGGGCGCTTCTTCTCAACGGAGTATTTATAACTACGTTATTCACGATTTACCGCAGTAATCAATTTAAGGCAATTAAACTGCCTGAACACCGCCAGGCAATTAAGTCAAAACTGTTGGATGTAAATCTCGTTATCTGGCTGATTGCCCTGCTTAATCTCTCACTCACGTTGTGGATATCAGGTACGCAATGGGTCGAATACAAGTTGTTAGTCCAATCGTTATACTTGCAGTTTGTTATTGTCACCATGGCCTACACGCTAACCTTACCTGCCAGCGTCATAAAAGCAGCAGATCAACCCTGACCGGTAGTGATCAGCCGGGCTTTTGCTTGACAGGAATAGCGTCCAACAGCTTGATAATAGTGCGGTCATTACCCAGCCGCGCTAAGTCGAGCAGATAGTCTTTTTCGAGCTTGTGCATAGTCTGACCAGCCAGTATGTCCTTTACCAGTGCTGATTCACCGTTGGCTATCGCCGTTTTCAATGCTTCAAAGTCTGCAATACTATGTTCTTTCTGATGAGGATTTTCTGTGGTCATTGTGCCTCCCTGAGTTAGTTCTGGTCATTGACGCAAGCGGTTACTTCACTGCAGGCAACTCGCCCCAGTTAGTGGTGTAAGCAGGTGACAACATGTCGCGCTTCATGCTCCATTCCTGTTTACCACCCTGACTGGCGAACCAGATGGTCTTGCTTTGTTTGGCGTTAAGTTTATCGATAAGTTGCATCAGTTTCTGATCGGCCTGTTGTCGCCCCGGCTGCTCAGCCACATTGGCCTGCTCGCAAAACAAGTCGGGTTGAACTACCCCGGGGTCGTAAAAATCAGTCAGCATTACCCCGGCTTTGGCGTAGCGGTGGCCATTTACCCATAACGCATCGAGCAGCTGCATGGCTTTAGCTAAAAATAACCGGGTATCGCTGGCGGGCGTGTCGAGTGCCACACTTTTGCTGGCACTGTATGGCGGATCCTTATCGCTGAATGGGCTGGTGCGCATAAATACGGTCAGGTGTTTTGCCTGCTGCTGCTCATGACGCAGTTTATTGCACGCCCGGCTAATATATTCGCTGATGGCCTCGCACATCTGGTGTTTATCGGTTATCCGCTGCCCAAACGAGCGGCTGGAAATAATCTGCTTTTTGGTCGGCGCTATGTCTTCCAGCACCATGCACGATTCACCATTTAGCTCACGCACGGTGCGCTCGACCACGACTGAAAAATGCTGCCGGATATAATTAGGGTTAGCATCGGCCAGTTGCAGCGCGGTGTCTATCCCCAACTGCTGCAGCCGTTTGCTAAGCTTGCCACCAATACCCCACACCTCATTTACTGGCAGCAGTGCCAGTAATTTGCGCTGACGACTTCTATCGGTTAAATCGACCACCCCACCGGTTTTGTGCCAGGTTTTGGCCGCGTGATTAGCCAGCTTTGCCAGCGTTTTACTCGGCGCTATACCCACACATACGGTAATGCCCTGCCACTGTTGAATACGCTGACGAATCTCCAGGCCAAACGCCGTTAAATTTCGCAGCGGCTGCAGCCCCGCTAAATCGAGAAACGCTTCATCTATGCTATACACCTCAACCTTTGGTGCCATTGCCTCCAGGGTGCTCATTACCCGCTGCGACATATCGGCATAGAGTGCATAATTAGATGAAAAAGCCCGCACGCCGTGCTGGCGCATAAGCGCCTGCACCTGAAACACCGGCACGCCCATTTTTATGCCCAGTTGCTTCGCTTCTTTAGAGCGTGCTACCACACAGCCGTCGTTGTTCACCGTTACACATTTAACCTAAAAAAATATGAGAAACCCCTTTAAAAATAAGGCTTGTAGCGGTTTCCATTAATTCTCACTAAATTTTCAAGTAAAGTTGAGAAAAATCTTAAATTGCCTCTCAAAATTCTCAACTTATTGTCGGTGAAATACACTTTTTAAAGCTGATATCTAAAGCGGTCTTTACCGCCGCATTTAAATATATAAACACCCAGAGTACGTACAATAAATTTCTAATATTCTGGATCTTAAACGATCGCATCTGTTCTCAATTTTTTGTTGAAAGATTCAACTGTCACAAGTAACAGAAAATTGCATTAAATAGACAAGACGAACTCACTGACCGGAACAATATTTACTCCTTTGAGACATAAATACATTGGTTTCTTTTTCTGATAACTACACCATACGTGTGAGATGTCACACGTTTCCGATTCTAAAAAACTTGAGATAAATTCTGGATCATCCAAGATCCGTGACCATAAAACTTAATTTTCCGAAGCCTGAAAGTACCATGATAAGCAATGAAAATAAGAATTGGAGACTAATAAGAAATAAAGTTTACACATTGCATGACTATCAAAGTCTGGCTGTAGATAATTAATCAATTCCCTTTTGAGCATTGATAAACTCCAGCACTTTTTGCTGTTGCTCAGTGCTTAGCTTATGAAACGACATCAGTAACTTAGCCATTTCATCAGAATCACAATAGAAGTAGGCAACAGGGACGTCTAACTCCTCTGCTAGCTTCTTGGCCATATCGTAGTCAGGCAGGTGTCGGCCAGTCTCGTAATGATTCATGCGGCTGCTTGCAGTATTAATGTCGAGCCCAATGCGCATACCAAGCTCTTTTTGTGTGAGGGCTTTCGCTTTTCTGGCCTGTTTAAGTCGAATTGGGAAAGGTGTATGTGATGCCAAAGGATGTTCATTTTCTGATACCGGAATACTTAGATTGTCTTAGTTTTTGATAGTAGAGTATACTTAGGAATCCTAAGTTTTGCTATATCCTATCCGCATCCACAACTGTCAGGAAAATGTAGTATGTCAGTTCGTAAAACTTTGCTTGCCCTTATTCACCAGCATCGATTAGATAATTTCACGATTAGCGACTTAAAATCGATATGCACAGGTCTTATAACAGCTACCTCAAGTAAACACCTGGGGATAAAAATCTATAAGCAGGTATGGGTGCTGAGTCAAGAAGGTGTTTTAACGGTAAGCAAACATCCGACAGAACCTCAGAAAAATACTTATTCTTTGAGTGACAATGGCCAACAGTTAGCAGAAACCATGAATACCGCTGCAATTCCCACAGCAAACAATAAAAGACCGGACTTAGTTGCGTTGCATAGAAAGCTTAATGATTACAGCACCGCTCTTGCATCTGCCAGTGCAGAGGCACAGGAGTATCAGGAGCTGTCCCGTGAATTCCCAGAGCTTAAGCATTCTCTTCAGTCAAAATTCATGTCAGCAAAAGAACGTGCCGTTATGTATCAGGGGCGTCTGTCTGCCATAGAGAGCGTTCTGCAGGATTTTAATTAATGCTGCTACGTCATTGGCAAGAAGACTGCGCATCATTGGCACTTCAAAAGTTTCAGCTTCGGCAAAGACATTTCATGGCATTGGCGACACCCGGTGCGGGTAAAACAGTAATGGCTGCGGTAGTTGCAAAACGGTTGTTTGATGCCAATGAAATTGACTATGTAGTGTGCTTTGCCCCCTCAGTTGCCGTGCTTAATAGCATGCGCACAACATTTTCTTCAGTATTAGCTAAGCCTATGCATGGGCAACTGGGCGCAGCCGGCGGAGTTTTTACATACCAGTATCTTGCCAGCAGTAAGACAGCTGACTGGAGCTTTTTGACAACAAGCCGGGTGTTAGTGGTTTTTGATGAAATTCATCACTGTGGGGGTGACGAGCCAGAATTGGCCAACGCCTGGGGGCGAGAGGTCCTGCGTAGTCTGGGCCGTCATGCGAAGTACATATTGTCAATGACTGGCACCCCATGGCGCAGTGATCTGGCGCCAATTACTCTGGCGAGCTATATCGACCCAGATAAGACGATTCATTGTGACTATGTCTATGGCATTGCCGATGCTATTAAAGATGGGGTATGCCGGCTGCCGGAAGTCGTGTTGATCGACAATGATAAGTTGGAGGTAAATGAGGAAACCTACGGTTCGCTTAAATCAGCAATAGAGCATTCTGAGCTTCGGTATTCAGAGCTCCTGGCAGACAGTCAGGCTTTGCGCTATCTGTTAACTAAAGCGGTACAGCAGCTTAGCATCGCAAGACAAGAGCAAGCGAATGCTGCTGGTTTAGTTGTCGCCAGTTCAGTACGTGAGGCCAGGCGAATAAAACACATATTGCAGAGTGAGTTTAATCAAACGGCTGTAATGGTTACCTACCGGGAGCCATCTCCGCAAGCCGTTATTGAAAGCTTCAGAACATCCGACACCCAATGGATAGTCAGTGTGTCAATGGTCTCAGAGGGGACAGACATACCCCGGTTGCGTGTTTGTGCACATCTTAGTTTAGTCAGAACAGAATTGTTTTTCCGCCAGGTGCTTGGCCGCATACTAAGATTGATGCCCGGGATAAGGAATAACAAAGCATGGTTGATAAGCTTCGCAGAAAAATCCCTACTGGAATTTGCGCAGCGTTTGCAGCAAGACATTCCGGAAAAAATAATTCGCTTTGAAAAGGAGGAAACGCCGGCAAGCCAAGAGCTCCAGCTTAGTATGAGAACTGTTAGCGACACCGGTCAGAAAGCTAAAGTTCAGGCTTTGGGGGAAAGTTGGAATTGCTATACATCAGAGCCCGAAGAGAACCTGGGCAACTCTGCTTTACTATTTAGCCTAAAAGGCAGCTATAGGCAGCAGGTATTTTCGATATTCTAAAAGTTAGTGGCTTGAACGTGTTCGGTTCTGTCAAAAAAATCTGTTAATTAATTTATGCTGGGCATATGTCAATTTGAGCAAAAAAGTACATCCATGCTTTGCTTATGGAAGGATTTTAGGGATAAAGCGGTGATAGGGTAGTCAAATTCCGAGTGGGAGATAACGACCGAATGTTAGTTCTAGTTATAAGCTATACCGCTCAATCATTGCAATATATTGTTTCATTGCCGATCTGTAATTATTTATTGTTTTTTTGGACACCTTCCCCGCAAGTTTTAAGCATATATTTTGAATGTTCTCAGGTGTCCTTAAGGTGCTCGGGGTCACGCTCATATCTAGGTGTCGTGAAACACTGTTTAGATAAGAAACATAGGACTTTACCGAGTCAGCGATTCTATCATTTTGGCCGACACCCTCAGCTCTGATGTATGTTTCAAATTTGTCTTGGTGCAGAATCATTTCGAAGATCTCTATTAAAACTATACATTGATTTCAAAATATCCATTTGCTGTTGTGTATCCACTTTTACGCGTTCACGGGAATGCAGCGATAAATATTGAAAATGTTAGAGCGCAAAGTGCTACCGTAGCAAATATTGAATATCGTAGTTTTGACCTAACCTTTGCATCCTCGTTATCAATATCAATTTTCGCAGAATTTATATTTATGGCCTCGTCCTTAAAGCTTTTCAATAATTCAGCGAATATATCTGAATATTCTTTCTTTTGAAAATCCAGCATGGTGAATTTCCCAATGAGGTTTAATAACATTAGAATTGCTAGAAGTGCTACCGTAACTAAAACAGCTATATTTTTATAAAATGCAATATCGTTAATATATTCCACGTTTAGTTGATTTATTTGCGAGGTCGCAAACCAAATCCCTGCAGGAAGTGTTAGTAATTTAGTTGCTATAGCGTCAAAAACATCATGGATTTTCGAGATATATGCAGTTCTCTTTTCAAGATATTCTTTTCTAACTTTATCAAACGTGTAACTTTCTACATAGCTCTGATAGCTCAGCAGAACGTTAGAAATTAGAGAGCTCATATGCTTTATCAAATAGCTAAACCGTTCTTTGACATGTATGTCTTTAAGAAAGCTAACTAATTCTTTGCAAATCAAGCAATTTATCGCTTCTTGATGTAGATCTTTGTTTAAGAGCTTTTCTAAGGCATCAACATCAATAGCGTAATCGAGATCGGCTTCTACTAACACAAACTCAAAGGTTAACGGTCTTTCAAAAAATATTGTCTTGTCCCCACCCTCTGTTGACTCAGCTAAACGTTTAACAAGGTGGTATACCTTTTGTACATTGAGATAGTTAGAATATTTTACCTCTTGCGAAAAGGGAGTAAGCAGTGTTTCCGTTTCAGTAAAAAAGATATACTTAGCAGGAGACTTAACCTTTGTCTCATTTGTTAAAACCGCTTCCCAATTTCTGCAAATGACATAATCACCTTTGGAAACGTTTCCTGAGAGGTCAACTTCAAAAAAGTAACTATCATCAAATCTGTCTATATTTATTTGGTTCAGAGTAATACTTGATTTTGCTGAACCATCTTTAAAATATGAGTAAGATCCTGATGTTAGTTCTTTCGCTTCAAGGAGAGAAAGGGCGGCTTTCAATTTTGAGTTGAGTTTCAGCTTTCCTTTGAAATCACCACTTATCAGCTCTTTGTCTTCCAAAGCTGAAAATACTGAACTGTAAATTTCAATGACATGCTGTGTCATGTTGCTAGAGTTTCTTCATCTTCTGCCGCCGCTTGATCTTCCTCAATAGCAACGCGTAAAGAGTCCGGAATATCTGTAAAAATTAACTGACCGTTATCATATTTGACTGTTGTATTTAATAGCTCTCGGTCAAAACTGATGGAAATACCTTTGCCGCGACCAGAAATTTTCTTATATCGTTTTAAAATTTTAGGGTCTATTGCAATTTCTTCAGGCAAATCGTGATTTTCTTTCGCAAAAATGCTGAAAGATTCTGCTTGATCAGGAAAAACGTGATTGGCAACGTGGTTTAATTTTATCTCATTTCCTGCTTTTTGTTGTTCTTTTATAAAGTCATGCGCTTGGGCCACTTTCAAGGCAATAACTTCTTCTGTCATTTCACACTGATTTTTACCAAAATCTTGGATGGCGTCCTTTAACTTTTGCGTTTCAATTTGTGCAGCGTGCTTATCACGTTGGCATCCAATGTATTCCTCAAAATAGTCACGTACTTCAGAGGCCAAGCCTGCTCTAAATCTAATGTAGCGAGTACTAATACCATCTTTCCATTGAGATAGGTTGATTGAAGCTCCTAGGTGAAGCTTTTTGAGATCTAAGATTTCGCTTGCTACGACATCAAGATCATCTTCGACGTCAATCCCCTCAGTTTTATTTAGTACTGCTACTGCCAACCAATCAGAGCCATTTTTTTCGTATTGATAGAAAACAAGAAAACCACCTTTGACAGATTGGAGGGTATCTCTGCTTATGATGTTCTCGTATCGGTCCGCAAGTTCTCTAGTTAATTTTACGAAGTCAGAACAGTTCTCATCATCTTGAGGGTAAAAGCTAACAAGTTTCTGTTCAAAAACAGGGTGTGCACTGTTGTCACCGTCAACACCAAACTCGCCTATATTGAGATGTGCATTTGAAAAGAGTTCGATCAAACCATCAGTGAGCTGAGCCGCCATGCCAGCGGTACTATTTTCAGCTTCTCTGAGTTTCTTAAAAACCTTTTGACCATCATTATCACGTTTTACGACGTGGATAATCACATGTTTGATCGCCATACAACCCCTTGAATACAAGCCAAGGACAGCGTTCTCATTATGAATTAAGCCATCCTTGCTTATTTGATTGGTGTCCCTTAGTCTCGTGACTGTAATCGAAACTTAGGTGGTTGTGCAAGTAGTTATTCTTGACTCGGCAATCTTACTGATAAAGCCATGTGAGCACTCCGATAGACCTAAAGTTATGGATGTCTACGTTGCTTATCTGAACCATGTCCCCTCTATAACCCAACTGGGTCAATCGCTTTTTTTTCTCATGTTAGGCATTTATTTCCACAAATGTGATACAACCCAATAATGCAGATGGATGTAGGAGCCGATATGCCGACGTATTACTTTAAAAACAAAGATGGTGAAAGTGTCTCAGTTAATGGCGTCATTTCAGTGAACAGCATAACTTTTGACAAAGAGCCATTAACATACTTGAAGATACTGCACGATGGAAAGCATCAAATTCATTGTGACTGTACGACACCTGATGCAGTGAGTCATGTGTGTTTGCTTTCGACCCATGAAACCTACTACTTGAAGCAATCCTCAAGTAAACCTCACGACGACGAATGTCCGTTAGTTGGCTTATCTTCAGGAGAATATAATCCACCAACTAATGCAGATAAGCTACCGCAAGTAAGACCTTATCTTCCTGGTAAAAAGGTCGCTGAGAAAAAAGGTGAAGCAACTGGGGGCGGTGGTGGTCGAGGTACAAGGCAAAGTACGTTGTATACTATGCTCTGCCATTTACTTGCTGGCAAAAATATTGACGGTTTAATGATGGTGTTTAACCGATATACACACAACAAAAATTTCAACTGGGACAGTTTGTACTTTTCGCTGTTCGCAAATAAGCCATTCATTGAAAGAACTAAATTTTCCTCATTGCTAAAAACACCAAGCAATTTAAAACTTCAGCCAGATGAGGGGTTTATTATTCAATTCACTCGAAATGTAAGTAAGAGGTTTCCACCACAGATTTATACAATTGCCGTTTCAAATGAATATAACTTGGTGTTTGAGGATGGTAATTGCAAATTTACCGATAGCAATAATGTTGAAAGAAGCTTAAAGCCAAGAAGTTTTTCACATAGGTTTAAGCAAACGAAAGGAGCTCGACTTTTCTTTTTTTCAGAAGCTTACATAGATGGTGAATGGATAGTGCCTTTATTATATTCGCATCCGATTGTCAGTCTTGAAATACCCATTTTGGTGGATTCGAATTATGAGAGAGTATTTTTTAAATTTGCATCGGAGCGATTTGCGATTTGGGAAAATACTCTCACTTCAAGGTTACGACAAAAAGCAAACAATGCGGGAGATACTGATGTTCAAGCAGCAGTCAGCTTCTCTATAACGAAGCCATACTTTGCCAAGACATTCTATCATCAGCCTAACGTTCCTCTGATCCCCGATTTTAAGTTGTCCAGAAAATTTAAATACTTTGATGCTAACGAAACACAAAATTTGCTGGTTGAGGTGATGGGAATTAACGATCCTGTTTACGATGCTCGTAAAGCTGAGATAATACCTGCAATGGAAAGGAGATTAAAAATACCTGTTGCTAAAGTAAAACCAGAAACCATGACCGCTGATTTCAATGATTTGATGACAATGAAATGGTCAAAATATGAAGATAAGTACAAACTCAAGAAAACAGAATAAACATATTTAAGCAGGTATATACTACGCTGCCCCGTATCTTTGATTTGACTTGTGACAGAATTATTTTGCGGTCTGTTTGCAATCGCTGCGGTTGGGCAATGCTATCAAGACATAGTCGAAGGTGTCATTTTGTTGCTTTTGTTTCATCGAGAAGTGCGCCGATGGATGCCATGGCCTCCTGGTAAGCTGTAAATCGATCGCCTACCTGATACCATTTGTTGCACCGATAGCCGGGAATGAGAACGATGATAGAATTCCCCTCTTTCTCAGTGGAAAATTTTGCCAGAGAGGGCAATTCATGACCTGCTTGCTGCCAGACGCGGAGCATCGCAACAGCTTGTTTTTTTGACACAGGTGAATATTCCATACTTAGCCTTTAAAGTTAACATTTGGTAAAATTTAGGTGTTTATATGGTTGATGTAAAGGCTATATGAATTTAAAATTACTGTAAATTCAGTAACAGTCGCAGGAGCAATCATCAGCATGAAGCCGAGCCAACCAATTCAGTATGTGAGTTCCCCAAGGCCTGTAAGACCTGAAAACCCATCGCCACTTGATATGATTATTTATCAGTACGAGCTTAAAGCCAGCGAATTTCATAACGGCAGAAACAGCCAGGCTCCCGCTAACGAGACAACTAAGCAGAGGGCTGAGCGTATAGCTAAGCGGGATAAAGATTGGCAACACTTGCGTTTAGAGCGCCGCAAAATTGCTGCGCACATTATGTACCAGGAAAATCTGACAGCTTATCGCAAATCGAACGAGTCGAAGTCCGTTCGTGAACTGGCAACGGAAAACCATCACCCGACAAAGATGTTGGCCAGAAACTTACTTGCCGTTGGTGAGCCTAAACCAACACCAATTCATGAGGCTCACCATATCATCCCGGGGTCCGGCAAACATCGCAAAGATCTGATTATTAGGAGTCGCCTGAATCTGCATGCCTTTGGTATTGGGATCAATGACCCGTTAAATGGTATCTGGTTGCGTAACTTTGCGAAGAACACTGCTGATGACTGGGCTACACCTGAATCGCCGGCACACAGACCAATTCATACCTACAACTATGAAACTTGGATTGCTTCGAAGTTCTCAAACGATAATCTGCCGGAGCGAGTATTCTTGTCACGGTTGCAAACCGTAAAGCGTGAACTTCGCACAGGGGAGCATCCAGCTAATATTCTTGAAAGGAAAGCCGGCTGATGGAAGATGAATTAATGGAAAAGACAATAACAGTATATCGACTAAAGCCTGTTGAGAATTCTTATGAAGTCCCCGATCTGGATTTATTTGGATTCGCTGAAATCCTTGGCGATGAAGATTTATCATTAGTACGGCGCCAACCCCGAACCAACGAAAGTTTACTGAATAAATGGACCCCGTCTAGGTGTGAGCTTGCTTCGGAATATAAGCAAGGATTGCCGATACCGGATGTGTCTTTCTGGGGCTCATACTTGCTATTGTCAGAAGAGGCTTATAACGCTTTTAAAAACCTGCTGGCTGATGCAGGAGAGTTTTTAGCGCTTCAGGTCGGCTATGTGCAGATGTACATTTTTGTCCCGCTGCAGTTTGCAAAAGAGGACACTTCGAAAACATTACGTCATTATGAAGATGGATTTGAGTGTGGCGTGGAGACATTGGTGTTTGAGCAGTCATCATTGGCAGACAAGTCAGTATTTAAGTCAGAAATGTATGGCACTCATGGCCTGTTTGCAACGGGTAGCTTTAAAGAAGGTTATAACAAGCATGACTTTACTGGTATCGAGTTCGACAAGGATTTAGCTGGCATTTTCTAGCGATTAACTTGAGCGAGCTGTCAATAACGCCCGGTATAAGACCGGGCGCTGCATTTTAACAACCTAACTCAGTTTTCAGACCGCCAACCTGGCTTTCAACCGCGGGCTCTTTGTAAGACGGCAGTGATGGCATGATATTAAGTCCGCTGCGGCTCTCTACTTCATTGATAGTTACTTCCCGTGGACAGAAACTGGCTGAGCGGCTAAGCCCTTGCTCCATAATGTAAGCAGAAGCCTCAACCCAGCCGGCGTTATCGGTAATCACCACTTTGAAGTAACCAGAAGGAACAGTGTGGCCCTCATCAGCCCGCGGTAAGGTACCAAAGTACCATTCATACAGTGGACCGGTTACTACATAAACTTCCTGGCCGGTACGAGCCAAATTACGAACGGCTGTTTCCAGCTTCACCCAGGCCCCCTGGTTCAGGTTGGCAGACTGCGGTGTAATATTGGATAAATAGTTTGTCATTGCCCAATACGCTGTGTTGCTAAACGCTGCCAATGGCGCTTGATGGCCACGGTCTGTGCCCAGTACTGCAGCAGCATCGGTATAGTCTGCCGGTTCAAGCGTATAGGCTGAATTGATGTTTGGGTCTGCTTTCCACGTCCGGGTACGGCTGGGACCATCAATGGTATTTTTGGTGACTTTGTAGGCCACCCAGTTGGCAAACTTAGTGCTGCTATTGTTGTGCAGCGTGTAAATTGGCCTTTCAATAGTCTGGCCAGATTTTCCGGTCGGGCAGCTATAAGCACAATTAGCAGCGTTAGCTAAACCACCAAACAGCAGTGCGGTTAGGGTAAAGGTTATATAGGCTATCTTTTTCATGATGATGCTCGAGTTGTTGTAGAAAAAGCATCGTGCTCCAACAAGGTTACAAAGATATGAACAAATTTTAATCAGCGTGGGTGAGTGTTTTCTTATTCGATGCTCAATATCGCAATTATTGACCACAGTACCGGAACAGGACAGAATGCCAAGCGGGTAAGCAATTTCTGACCCTGGCCTATTATGTGCGCACCACAGTATTTAAGGATTTGTTGTGTATAAAAAGGAATTAGAAACACTATTGCCTCGTTGCTTTGAAATGTATGATTTTATGGCGGAACACATAAACCATTTACAACATTATGAACTATTACCAGACCTCAAATTTCGAATGGCATTTCAATCCGGCATCCTATCTTTTGAGCATGGTTTAGCCACACTTAAACTAATCGCTGATGGTTTTGTATCTTCTGGACTGGCGTTGATGCGGCCTCAGTACGAGAGCCTCGTCCGAGGGTTTTGGTTTATGCATGCTGATACAGATAATTGGATCGCCAAACTCAGAACAGCCGGGCAGGTTGGGCCAAACGAACTTAGTAAACTCGAAACACCGATGATTTCCGACATGTTAAAATTGCTCGATCAATCAGATGCTCCTAACCATATTCTTAAGCAGTTACAAGATTTCAAAGCAATTTCTAACTCTACGCTAAACAGTTTTACGCACTGTGGGTTAATTGCGCTTGTTAACAATGGTATGGGCTACGACCAAAAACTTATTTACGATGCACTGAGAAACTGCAATGCTGTTGCTGCTATTAACCTGCAGATGCTTTCTATTCTTACCGGAGATGAAGAAGCCATAACACCAGTGAGAAACATGCATCATCAATTTCATGATTGTCTGCCAATAGTCCATGCATGAAGAAGACTAAACAGCAACACCAACGCTCCATTTCAATCAGCTTGAACCCAGTGAACTTACAAGTCTTCGACGGGGTTGCATTTGACTTCCCTCAGCAAAAATTATTCGGTGTTAAAAATGGAGAGCTATATCCGTTGATCGGACAATCAAAACTCCAGTTCAAACGAAAAAAACTAAATGCCAATGAAAAAATATTGCATGAGAGTATCAGTGCTGACGGTGCGACGTATTTTAACTCCAATGCCCCATTAATGACGTACAACCACGTTATTGCTGTTGATACGAATACTCGCAACATCCAGGGTTCAACCGTTTCTGTGACTGCCGCATTTCACCTCGTGCCAGCAGGCAAGGGAGATGGATATATTTCTGCATTCTCAACGCTTTTGTCAGTCTTTGAAGTATGGGACGTCGTTGAGAAACCTGAAAACCATGGCTGGTGGCAGGTGCTGAGCGCAGTATCAAAGCAGGCAGATTTATATCCCGGCAAAATTGCCTTGGTAGTTGACTCAGACCTTGGAGAGCACGATTCGTTTAACTCCCGGGAAAAGCCAATATTTCTTGATTATTACTTACCTGAAAATGTCATGATTGTTTATGGTAGCGATAAGGGGGGCCCGGAGCACTTAACAACTAAGCTCATCAAGTATTGCCATAACACGGCTGATACGGTGTTTAAGGGGCAGCATGTACTAATGGATATTGATGATTTAGTTCCGGGTGACGGCGGCTTGTTCACATATTTTCGACAGTGGAAGGATTTAAGCATCTTTAAAAAATTCGCTGACTCAAAGTGTAATATTTAGGGTGTGAAAGACTATATTTCGCTCTTATCAGTCCATAGATGAAAATACTGGTACGTGAGTTTGAATGTTGTGGTGAACAGTGATTGCAACGAGTGGTAAAGTTCAAGTGAATCTGATGGCTTTGGATGTTCTTTTACAATCAAAATACTTAACTTGCTTATTGCAGAGGCTAGTGTTTAGCTTAGCTGACGGGCCAATCCCAATTTATGTATTGCTCTAATTGCTCGGCCAGCTCTTCAGATGCGGCGCCATCAACATGGTATGAGTGGTAACCATAGATTTTACCTATCGGGACATTTCTGAATGTATTTTTTTGATAAGGATTGAAGTTACCAATGGCACCGAATGACCAGTAATCTGTATTAATTGTTTTTAACCAGGAAATCAAAATGGTCTTGGCACCGGTTGCCTCAATTAATTTCCTACCGGTTTCAAGTGAGTAACCCTTAGTACAAATATCGTCGACCAGTAATACTGTCTTGCCCCTTTGTAAGGGGGCATTCTTATACTCAGTTGTGTAGTTCCTTGCTGGCAATTGATTGAGCATGATTGTGTTAAGTTGATTATGATGATCTAATGCCGCGCCCAGATTTCTGGCTGTTTGCGATTTGATCGCTGTGGTGTGCCTAATAACCAGATTATGTAGGTAGCTCTTTCTAAAGCATTTGGCGAAGGTCATAAGGTCGCCACTCATTTTGTTGTTATCAAAGCCAGCCTGATGACCGGGGTAGGATGTAACATAGTCAATACGGCTGTGTATTCCAGTAAAGTACATACTGGTAACTAAGGCTCCTAGCCAAAAATCGACATCGCCTTGGCCAAACTTGGCCGCAGCTCGGCCGTTTTCTGAGTACTTCCGGAATGCTTCCTTGTACGTGCTAAATGGAGCCAAGGCATAAAATTCAAAATCGCCATCTTTGATGACGTGGCTCCAGAAATGCGCGCGTAAACACAGAGTATCGATAAACCTGGCTATCTCTTTAACTTCTTTGAATTCAAATCCGTAATTCGTATTGTGGCTATACCAAATGGCTCGCAGGAACAGTATATTACCATTTACTGCGGTTCTCATGTCGTCGTCATTACTGCCGATGTAAACGACCTCATTTGACGCCCAATTCATAGCTTTTAGTACGTACTCCGTGGCAGCGGCCTTTGGTTTCGGCGGTATTGCGCTATCACGCAGGCGCGTAAAAACAACTAAATCATCAAACTGCTCTTCAAGGTAGCCGTACAGATCTCTTGTAACACCGCCAAGTTTTATTGTTCGCGCCTGATTTGCCATGAGCACGGGCCTAATACCCCGGAGCTTAAAAAAGGCCATTAGCCTGACGACTTCGCTAAATACGGCTTGGTTTATTTGGCCCATATTAAGCAGGGTGTCTTCAACACTTAGTATTACACCTTTGAGCTTCCTTGCGTCCATGCTAATTCACCTATATGTCTAATGCTATTTGGTTTTTTGAGTCATCGCCTGTGGTTGTATCAGTTTCACTATCCTTTGGGTTCCTTAAAAAAGAGAGTAAATCATCAATCTGATGTGGCACCTGGAATGTCATACCGTAAGGGTATGAGTTGATTACTTGTAGTTCCGCTGAGTTAGTGTCTGTTAGCGGGAGGTATGGCATCAAAAGCGCTTTACCATATTCTTTTGCAAAGTTAACTGTATGTGCTGTGCCGCTTTTAATGTTCCACTCTACTGGGACAACGATTTTTGCCAATGCGGCTTGGATGCGGTTTCTTCTTACAAAGTTTTCTGCGCTATAACTCTGACCAATCAGGTACTCAGTAATAATTGATCCGCCGTGAGCAAGTATTTCTGCACGTACGAGTTCAGAACCTTTTGGATAATTACTGTCAATACCAGTGCCTAGCACTGCCACAGTAGGGACGCTATACTTAATTGACTCTAAATGAGCTTCCTGGTCAATACCTTCAGCTAAGCCGCTCACAGACACAAAATCAAGTTCAGCCATAGAGGCAACAATGAACTTTGTTAGCCAAACGCCATCCTTCGTGGCTTTTCTGCTGCCGACAATTGCAATGGATTTTTGATGTAAATTCGCTAACGGGCCTTGAACGAAAAGCCACATAGGTGGATTAGGTATACTTTTCAGTTGTGGGGGGTAAACATCCTGACCGTGAAAAACGACATATATATTATCGCGATGGTACTTCCTAGCCAGTTCCACGCCATGTGACCACAGACTTATCTTTAATTGTTGCCATTCATCTTCGGAGCTTGATATCGCTTTATCAAGTTTATACTTGAGAGTTTGCTGAAAATAATTGCAATCATTTGTTTTGATGAGCTCGCGAAAGCTGATACCTTGTGATGCTATATTGTAAAGCGTCTTGAAGCCAATACCTCGTAAAGACTGCAGGGCATAGAATGCCACTGTTTCAAGCTTCCAGTATTCGTTAGCATCCTTATTAGTATCCATAGTCCCGAAAAGCTCCCAAGCTGCAAGTTGACATAACGCTATCAGAAATATAAACAATTTGCTTGTTTTTTGACTCCTGTTTGATGCAAAGCACGGCCAGAATGCACTCTCTGTAATGTTGGGACGCGCTAATGAATACTGGGTGATCGGTTACCTGCACCTTCGAATTGCAATCGTTCCTTACCACTTGTTGTAAATTAACACCATCACCACTATCACCTAAATGACCGCTTCTTGGATCTTGGCTATGTGCCAGAAGCAGACACTTATAAACCGAAAGCCACTTTCATTGAGTTGATTGTGATGAATCACTAGCTGTCATCAAATCCTCAAGATAATGGAAAGGAACTGGATATCGGTAGCGACGACAGGCTGTAAGTATCAGCGGAGCTTTCCCTTTAATAACAGCTGACATTCCTCTAAACGGATCAGTACTGCCACACTCCCGCTTTACATACTCTAGTGCTGATTTCCCATTCATAGGAAAATCAGTTGTTGCAGAGCCATGTGTATCTGCATCCGAGTACATACTCAGCTCACTGTATTGATTTGGATACCAATACTGTAAGGTGCTATGGGTAAGGTTTTCTTTTGCAAATTGCTCCAATAATTGGCTTTCTGAATCAAGTTTATATAAAGCACAAAACACAGCTAATAAAGGGTATAAAATGCTCGCCTCGGTAACTTTATTCTTATAGATACCGTCAGCTTTATCTTTATTTCTATGCTCAAGCAGCTGTTCGTAAGAGTTGTACACGATTGGATACATGCCATTACTCTTAAATGCGAATATGCACATATTGATCATTTCAGACAGCCAGCTTTTCACAAACTCATCAAGTTCTGAATTACTTGAAAGTAAAGTTATAGCAAGAGCAACGTCAATTGCTTGTGAGTCTTGATAGGGCGACAGCAATATAGGATTGTTCACAATCAAAAGGTTAATCGACTCTGTTACTTTTCGGAGCCTAAGACGCAATTGCTCCTGCTCTTCGCTCTCCGCGTCTATCGGTGGGTTTTCAGAATAATTCTTTGAAAGTAAGTGCAAAAGCCAGTGACCTTTGACGGATAAACGGCCTAAAACATCGAAAAGCTTTGAGTTCACATTGATAGAACAAGGCGAGTGGACCGCATGTGAGAGTGCGTATTTAAGTCCTACATAAGGGATTAAACTTCTATCTACATAATGGTCAGTAATTTGCTGATATGTATCGAAAAGGCTATCGAAGGACTTTGAGGGTTTGTTTTTCCCCGAGTAGTAGTCTTTCACCTTATCCCAAGCTAAAAGTAATGCTCTCTCCGATGAGAGATATGCGGCTTCCAAATTCTCAGCGTCACGGCACCATGAAAACAGAACCCATAGACATACGTTAAGCCGTGTTATGGACGATGCAACAGAATCTGCATCAGTTACATTCGACAGCACTTCATCAATCAAGATTGAGAAGTGCATGCTTGAACTCTCGGGCTCTTCGAGTAACGCCAATGATTTTCTCAGCAACGCCTGACTTGAACTAGGCAGCAACTCTTCTTTCAGCAAGTACTGTTGAATAAGCTCAGAAAGTTTGTCGCCGTTCCACTCTTCAAATGCAATATTGTCTCTAGTATTTCGCTGCTCATAGCCTGAGACTTCTTGTCTGATTCCAGAACTAACATCTCCACCAAAACACAAACAAATGACAATTTTTTTGCCTCTATGTTCTGGTGGCAAACGACTATGGATGAATGAGTCTTGAATCTCATCTAGCGAAGGGCGAAGAGCTTGATCTGCATTTCCATTCCATGTTTCTCGATTCAGATTTCCAGATTTAATAGAGAACAAATAGACTTTTTCTTCCTGCTCATTTATTTGCCCTACCGCAGCAACATCAACACCGTACTCTTTAACCCCTCTCGTGGGTGAAATGAAGACATTCAGCCCCATACTGCTCAACAAATCGGGGAGCACAGCATCTAATTCTTTTCGCTCTTTTAATGAAGCAAGATATTGCTTAAGAATTAACTTCATTTTGCCATGCCCCTATAACGATAAACCCGTAATCTATAGTCTAAGAGTTCAGGCTCTAAGACATTCAACATCGGCATTTCTGTAGAGTGGGATATATTCTGCATTTGCATTTCTTGTCGTATCTGTTCGCCACCGCCCTGATTCATATAATAAATTGAACTATTGCCGTACAATAACCTCTTGGTCGTTGTTATAAGCTGAAAAATTGATGATTTTGACGCTTCTTCATTGGCATCCTGCATGCTTTTGCTGAACTCTTTCCAGTAAGCTCTTACATTCTCTCTGGGAGCCATTAACTCCTTTACCCCAGATACTTTTTCAAGATCATCATGATACTTTTGAAGTTTATCAAGTAATTGCTTACATGGATTTACCTGAAAGCCGCTATTTATACATGACTGAAAGAATAATTTAAGGTCGCCGGGGTAACTTAAGAGTAAGGGATCGTATAAAACTGCTTCGAGCTCCATTTGTGTATTTATCGACGTAGTTTCATAAATTGATAAAATGAAACTTGCAGCGGCTATCGGCCGCATAAATAACCAACCAACCGCCTTATGGCTTACAAATAACTGCTCTTCTTCATCTGCTAGCAATCCAATATCTGCCTTGAGTTCAACATCCTCAACCGCTACATCATGAAGTAGATTGGAAGCAGCATGGCAAAACGATGACTTTCCAGATAGGAACCACTTTGTAACAATGTGGTTTAATAATTCTGGGTATTCGCGCAATAACTCGTTAGAGAAAAAGTCTAACGATTCGAGCTTCACACCTACGGTTAGAAGGGACTCTAATAATTCAATGGCAACAGACTGCGAATCTCCTTTAACTAAATTGACTAATAAATAATCAATGTTATCGATAATTCCTTTGTTCTCGGGGGATACATTCGCTATTTTATTTATCAGAAAATGGGAAATATTCGCTGGCAACTGGATTCGTTGAAATGCAAGAACATCCGATATTGTATAAAGAACCTCAAGAGATCCTTTTTCAATACACTTCAGCAGAAGCTCTTCCGTCTGCGACCAGTAAGATGGGAATGTTTCTGCAAATTTAAGTGTTGCCTTAAGTATCGATGCACAACAACTATTTTCATTCTCGCTGTTAGCACTTCTGCTAAGCAAATCCCAAATTACAGCTACATGAGTTCCATTTACCGGTAGCCACCCCAATGAAAAATACGCTTGATTTCTGACCGTAGCATTTCTATCGGCGATCAGAGTATTTATCGTTTGGATTGCTTCTGTCACATTCTCCGAGTTGTAAGCGAGGATTGAGCAGGAGAGATAAAGAGCATATGTATCAAGCTCTTTTTGGTTCAAGATTAATTCAATACTCTCTTTGGGACGCTGCGGTTCCATCCTTAAGAAGCTTCCGAAGGTCCCATCACTAATGGATACGTCTCTACCTGCTTGCTGCGTCAGATGGACGAGACAATTTAGGACGTCTTCGACACTTGCATTTAACGAAGGTAACGCGCTTTCAAAAACTTGCAGTATTACAGTAAAAATGTGTCTGCTTGAGTCAATATCAATCCCAAGTACTATTTTGATTAGGTCTATTTTCCCTTCGTTGTGTAACTCGGATAGCGCATTTTTCAAAACGTTATCTTTAGAACGAATTTCTTGAATATAAAAATCTTTAATGACGGCAAGCAGCCCCGCGTTTGTGTCACTTGCAACTAGTAATCCCTCTTTTACTTTATCTAGTGACATCTCTGGCTCCTATTTCCCTAAACAGACCGACTCTAATTTCATGTTTTACATGAAAATTTAGTAAATGACGAGTAATGGTAAACTTAAAAAGCTCAGAAGTCCCAGTTTTGGGGGCTATAAATGTCTATAATTCGCTCATTGCTGCCTGCAGATCTATGCCGCCTGGCAGCTAAGTGCCAATTGCAGACATTCCAACTTTAAGGCTGTAAAGTCCGCTTTTAGGTGTTAGCAGAACGCCGCCAACACGCGCAGCTTTGTAGTGGAGGCGAAGCCGCAACGGAAAAGCTGTCGCTGTGCTTGGCTTTGTTAAGCGCCACCGCATTCATATAGCTGAAGGATATAATTTTTTTGGAACCCACCATATGTAAGCGGCCATCCCAAATAGCTCAACCAATGACTGAAATACGATAACTACAACCGTAAGCTCAAAGGATGAAGGCAGAGAGAGTGCTAGGGGAAGAACCACAAATGAATTCCTGCTACCTAAACTGAAGGCAAGAACTCTGCCTTGATTTGTTGGCAATGAAAATATTTTTGAAAGCACTAAAGATAAAACCCCAGCTATCAGAAGAAATGCAGAAAACACTGCAAACAAGCTTGGGAGTATGCCCAATGAATCAATGACTACATTGACTTGTGCCGCTGCTATAGAAAACACAACCAATGCCAGTAGCGGAACGGGAAGCCAGCCAAAAGCATTCAGAATAGCTTCTCTGCCCTCTCGTTTTTCAGCCCATTTTTCGGTTGCAAATGCCGCCGCCAAGGGGAGGACGATAAGTCCGAAGAAGGCCAGAACTAGCTCTCGCTGCATCACGCTGGTTGTTATTTCCGAACCAAGGAAAAGCCATATATAAACTGGCAGGAGAATTAGCTGAAGCAAAAGACTAACTGGCGAAAAGGCAATGGCCCGCTTTGTATCCCCCCCACCCAAGTGTGTGAAGGTGATAAACCAGTCAGTACACGGGACCAATAACACCAAGAGTATGCCTAACTTGACCGCAGGCAAGTTAGGCCCAACGGACATTAACCCCCACACAATTAACGGGAGAACAACGAAATTACCAATCACCGCTGCCAGCATAAAGCGGGAGTCAGAGAATGCTTCTCGCAGATGCCCTAGAGGAACCTGAGTAAAAGTCGTATACAGAAGCATGCCTAGCAAAGGCCACAAAGCCCACTCTAGAATCTCTGACTGTTCAGGAAACTTCACCCCGACCAGTAATCCTATAAGGATTCCGGTCAGGTAGATAAATACCTGATATTTTTCCAATGCCTCTCGTTTCAATGATCAGAACCTCGTTGATCGATTACCGCTTAACTACCAAATTTAGCGCGGGAAAACGCGCATGCGTTTTGCCGTCGCAGCCCATGCGCAGCGTGGGCGATTAACATTTGCTTGTTAGGGCTGTGCAGCAAACTGCCATTTATCTCTATTTGCATAGAACACCCAATTTAATTTCGAAGAAACAATATACACAAACAAAATTGCTGTCGTTTCCTGAAACTCTTTGAAATTAAGCCAATTTAAAACAAATGACTGCTCTAAACGATTGCTTATACCCGTAGTTTTGTTTACCCGTTCAAACGATTCGAAAGCAAGAACCTGTTGTCCAATAAACGAATTAAAGCAACGGTTAAATTCTTCTTCGGTGAGCCAACCATGAGAAACAGAAATAATTGAACCGACCAATTGCCAATCCGGGTTAACAGGTAGCAAATCTAAATCTTGTTCAGTGTTAACGATCTTCGTTAAACAAGAAAAATCCATGTACCGACCCCGTAAGCCCTAACGCTAAGCACATGGGCGGCGAGCCGCGCAGCGGGTTGACGTCCCAGCGGCTGACGTTTCAGGATATGGACTGACTCTGTATTGGAATGGATTTATACAATCACGTCGAATTTTGGAATGCCGAATTATCTTTTTTAAAAGCACAATTTCGGCCGACCTCAAGACAATCAGCAATAGAATACAGCCAAGCACTTGTTTAGCTGAGGTATATTTATCGAATAGCGTCATTAATATCAGCTTTGAATAATGGTTTAATCACGTATGCTTTAAGTGTTTTAATGCCGGTAACGTTATTGTGACATCCAAACCACCATCGCTGTTGACACTAAAACTTATCTGCCCTCCATGAAGTGTAACAATGTGCCGTACTATCGATAAACCTAAACCTGCGCCTACCAAATGCTGATGTTGTGGGTGACGGTAGAACCTGTCTCCTAGTCTGCCAATGTCAGCATCAGCAATACCGCTGTTGCTTACAGTGATGATCGTCATTTCAGCGCGTTGATATGTTGTTACCGTCACAGTGCCGTCATTTGGTGAATATTTAGCCGCATTATCAAACACATTACGCAGTAAACTTTGCAACAGAGTCATGTCGCCATACAGCTGACAGCTGTCGTCCAGCGTAAGTTGCCAGTGAACTTTATCTAAAAGCGCCAACGGCAGCTGTGATAAGCTTTGATGCAACAGTGGCGTTAGCGGTATGCAGGTGCAGTGTATGTGTTGTATGTGGTCCAGATGGGCTACAGATAGCAATTGGTCAACCAGATGTGACATTCGTTTACTACCTTCGGTAATCGCATTAACCGCCTCGGCAACGTCGTGTGCGTTATTGGCAACACTGAGGTTTTGCGCATGTAAATGTAAAATACTTAGTGGTGTGCGTAATTCATGCGATGCATCTGCAACAAAGCGTTTTTCTTGCTTTATATAGCTGCGGATTCGTTCAAGTAGGCTGTTAATGGCCGTTTGTATCGGTTTTAGTTCTGCTGGCAGCTTCAGCTGTATTTCATGTAGTTGTTCCGGCGTTTTATCAGCTACTTGTAGTTGCAGTAAATGAAGTGGCCGCAGAATAAGCTTAATCACCAGGTAAATTAAGAAACTCAGCGGTAACATCATCATCAAAACAGGCCGCACCTGAGCCTGAGCGATATGGCCACCCATCTCTTCGCGGATATCCTCACGCTGGGCGGTGAAAATCCATAAATTTTGCTCCGATACATAATAACTGAAGGTTACCCAAAGCGTATTATGCTCTCTAATTTCATGGTAACCGGCTTCATGCTTAGGAGTGGGAAACTGCAACGCATTTTCTGAAACCATGATCAGCTTGTCACCTTGCTGGACCTGAAAGGCAATTTTTCCCTCGTATTTGTGGCCAGTCAGCAATCGTTCTTGTTGGGAGGTTAATGCTTCCCCTCTATCATTTGTTTCTGGGACTTCGACAACAACTGGCAGTTCAGTACCTGGATTTGTCAGGCCCGCTCTTAGTAAGAGGCTGATGAACTTGGCGCTGCGAGCAAGTTCGGCATCATATATTTCATCCAGTTCGTGTAACGAATCATTGTATACGATATACGCATTCAAACTTAAAGCACCCAGCATTAATAGGTTGATACCAAGCATCAGGAAAAACTTAATACTGTTAATGATCATATCGGCTTACCAGCATATAACCGATACCGCGTACGGTCTTTATTACCTCGGAGTTGAGTTTTTTTCGTAAATTATGGATATGCACTTCAATAGCGTTGCTTTCTGTATCACCATCCCAACCGTAGCTCAGTTCTTCAAGCTGCTGACGCGATAAAATACGGTCAGGTTTTAGCATAAACTCTTTTAGAAGCATAAATTCTCTGCGGGTTAAGCTGAGGTACTGTTGTTGAAAAGTACACTGGTTGTTTTGCAAATTTAAACAAATACCTGCCAACTCCAGAACGTCATCTGTACGCTGCTGCTGACGACGAAGCAGCACCCTAATGCGGGCTTCCAATTCGAGTACATCGACAGGTTTCACCAGGTAATCATCAGCACCGCTGTTCAGTGCAGTTAGCTTCGAGTCCAATTGTCCTTGCGCCGTTAACACTAAAATGGGCATGCTGATACCCGCTTTACGGAAGCGCCCGATCAAATGAAGTGCAAAACCATCCGGCAAGCCCAAATCTAAAATCATCATGCTAAAGCTGTTGTCTTCCGCCGCACTTGTTGCTTGTTTACCAGTGGAGCAATGCTCCACCTGATACCCCATGCGTTTAAGCCGGGTGATCATACCCTTGGCCAGTAATTCATCATCTTCTACCAATAAGATACGCATCAGGTTTGCTCTTCGTCAGCGGTTAGTACAGCCGGAAGTTACATCCAACTCAACTCTTAGTTGAGTTGTCTTTACGGCAAACAACGATAACACAGTATCAAAGATATTATCATGACTGAGGTTGGTGTTTTGAAGTAAACAGTTGCCATGTAGTTTAGTGTGTTTGCTAAAGTCATCCGACAGCCAAAACAGCATAGGTACTTTAGTTTGAGCGTCCGGTGCCATCCAGTACGGTAGACCATGTAAGTACACACCGTTTTCACCAAGCGACTCGCCATGGTCTGATGCGTAAATGAGCGCTGTATCATATTTATCTGCCAGCGATTCTAACAGCGTGATGCTATTGTCCAACAGCAGATCGGTGCTGACAATCGCATTATCATAAGCATTGATAATATGTTGCTGCTGACAGTCACTCAATAGGTTGGTGCGGCACTCTGGCATAAACACCTTATGTTGTTCAAGGCTGCGCTTGTAATATTCAGGCCCGTGATTACCTTGTTGATGCAGAACTATAAATTGAGATTGTGCGCTGTCTTGCTGCAAGATACGCTGCTTTAACCGCTCTAGCAGCGCTAGATCCGGACAATCGCCATCATTACATTTGTACTGGCTGTTGATGGCAAACTGGTTATCTTGTTCAACTCGGTCACACATGGTTTTGCAACCAGAATTATTGTTACGCCACAACACCTTAACGCCGGCGCGTTGCAGTACATCCAGCAGGTTGTCGGAGCCCTTGGCGGTAGCTTCATCATAGGTATCTTTGGTTAGATAACTAAACATGCAGGGTACGGATATCGCGGTAGCCGTGCCACAGGAACTGATGGCGCCAAAATTAATCAGCTTACGCTTAGCTAATTTTGGCGTAGTATCACGAGCGTAACCATTGATGCCAAAATGATCAGCTCTTACCGTTTCGCCCAGCACAAAGAGTATTAATCTTGGCTTGCTGCCTGCCGATAACTGCTGCAAAGCGTCTGTTGCATAGCTTTGATGGCTGTGTGCCATCGCCGGTGTTGCGCCAAACAAGCCTACAGATGCTGTAAGGGCACTAAGGGGCAAGGTTTGGTGTTTCAAGTAGCGATGCTCCCGAAACACGCTTGAGTACGTTTTGTACTGACTGGCTACTAGCACCATGATCACGCTAAAACAACCCAACAACACCGCAAAATATCGCAGTACTGAACCAATTTTTCTACCTGTCGGAGCAGAAACTTTATTTGATACCGGAATAATAAATAGCAACGTAGCCGGCAACAGTAAATTAAACAAAAAATACGGCACCATCGTAAAGCTAAGTAAACCGAAAATTTCCGCACTATCCGTTTCCAGTGCATTTTTTAACATATTTTTGTCGATGACTACGCCATAGTTAAGCATAAAATATTGGCTGCAAGCGCTAATTGACAGCAGTAACAGTAGCCAGGGCTTTTGCCATTTTCCGCTGCCACCTAATTGGCATAAAAGCAGGTTAAGCAACAACAGCAGCATAGTTAAACTAAGGCTAATGTGGCTATCGCCTATCGTTAGGAGACTACTAAAAAACTTCTGGTTAAAACCTATAGTAAGCACAATGGCAATAAGCACATTAAGTTGCCATGGACGCAGTAGCAATACTTTGAAGTAATTGGTCTTTAATGATGCAGGAGTTTGTGCGGTTGCCAACATATAGACACCCAGAATAGCCATCGTATTGCGCTATGATGCCATGCCCGTCTTAAGAGAATCTTAAGTTAGCATTCTCTGGCGGTTATTATTGCCGGCGGAAAAAACACACTAAAACTGAGTTTGGCGCAACAGATACAAATAAACAGTGTCGTAATGTCGTGTGACATAAAGTGCGCACCTCGCAGCTGCTGAGTAATACCCAACAAAAACCCACAAACTAAACTAGCGGCAAGGCCGAAAAATCGGTACTGATACCGGGAGTGTTTAAAAAAGTAATACAACGCTACCCAAGCATAACCGACACTAGCGTGACCAGCGGGGAAGCATTGACTGTAAGGTAAATTGGACGGCCGTGTTTGCAGCAAATGTATATAAGGTTCAATACCGCCAAACAATGACAAACTCCAGGGGCAGGCAATATTGGTAATGGCTTTAAAATACGCTACTAGCGCAAAAGAACTTATCAGCGAAATCGTCAATGCCAGGTATGCATTACTGAGTTTTGGATTAGTTTTATCTAGCCAATGGTAATACACCGTGGTGAGTAACACGGCTGATGCAAGAATATAGTTTAATTTTCGGGCGCCTTTGTGCAGTATATCCTCTGTCAACCAATGCTCCCTGAGTGCCCATTGATTGCCTTCTAGAGCATAGAGCTTGGTCGCCAACCATACGTCCAACCCGGCAACATCAAACAACAGTATCAAAACGACAAAACCAGCAAACAGCACATGAGACGTTTTGTTAAGCAAAAATTGACGGATCACCATAAAATGATACCCCATACGCAGGATGCACAGATCAAACTGGCAAGCACCGCAGCAGAGGCGAGATCTTTAGCTTTACCACTCAACGGATGAAACTCAGCGCCAATACGGTCAACAACAACTTCAACTGCGGTGTTTAATAATTCGACAATAAGTACAAAGAATAGTGACAATACCAGTAAAGCGCGCTCTGACGCTTCTACGTTTACCAGCATAGCAATTGGTAACAATATAGCCATTGCGGCTATTTCTTGTCTCAATGCGGCTTCACTGTGTAATCCTGCTTTTAACCCCTGCCAGGAGTATTTGCTAGCAAACCACAGCCGACTGATCCCTTTAGCTTCCGACTTCATTTGATTCTCCACTGGTTTTGATGCCACTAAGATAGTTTGATTAGCTTAAGATTTGCTTAAGCTTTGGGGGCTAGCATGCACAAAAATTTTTAGGATCTTCTTGCATGCCTGTACCCTCAAAAGTTGTCTGGTTTCTCGGCCCATATTTGCAGTATGCCGTTATGGTGTTGCTCATTTTGCTGTTGTTAACTGCTAGTAGGGTGGGATTATTTGTCTGGCAGTTTGACCGAGTTAGTGTTGCAGGAGATATCAGCACGATGTTACTACAAGGAGTAAGAGCAGACCTGATTTTTGCCGGTTTGTGGTTAATTATTCCTGTGTTATTGGCCCCGCTGCTGGCAGGTGAAAAGCGCTTTTTCCTGTGGCGAGGCTTTAGCCATTTTTGGGTTTTATTGGGCCTGTGTCTGGCTATTTTTATTGAAGTTTCCACGCCGCAGTTTATTTTGCAATACGATATCCGCCCAAACCGGCTTTACATCGAGTATTTAAAATACCCCAAAGAAGTATTCAGCACTTTATGGCAGGGTTATCGTGCCATGTTATTGGGGGGCGTTGCTGTTACAGTGTTTATGCTATGGTTGCTAAACCGAGTATTTATCAATGTAACAACAAAAACGCAGCCATATCCAGCCAAAATATTCTGGTTTAGTTGGCCATTAGTGGTGCTGTTGGTATTTTCCGCCGTGCGTTCAACTACTGAACATCGGCCGGCGAATCCCGCCATGTTTGCCATTACCAGTGATGCGCTCGTTAATTCCTTGATTATCAACTCGCCTTATTCTGTGTTGTATGCACTTTACAATATGAAACACGAGGCTCGTTCGAGCGAAATTTACGGCAAGTTACCGGATGCTGAAATGTTAAAACTGGCATTAGACTGGCCTTGGCTAAAACATGTCAGTTTTAACAACTCCGAATTGCCGACTCTACACTATAGAGAAGCGGCCATGAAACGAAGTAAGCCGCTTAATCTGGTGATCATTTTGCAGGAAAGTTTGGGCGCAACCTTTGTCGAGTCACTCGGTGGTGTACCGGTAACTCCGGAATTAGAGAAACTGAAACATGACGGCTGGTGGTTTGAGCAAATGTACGCAACCGGAACCCGTTCAGTGCGCGGAATTGAAGCGGTAGTATCCGGTTTTATGCCGACACCAGCACAAAGCACAGTTAAATTGTCGTTATCGCAGCAGAATTTCTATACGCTTGGCAGTACACTTACACAGCAAGGCTATAATACCAGTTTTATTTATGGTGGAGAGGCACATTTTGACAATATGCGCAGCTTTTTTACCGGAAATGACATTAATCAGATTATTGACTTACCGCAAATGTCAAACCCTGTGTTCGTAGGTAGTTGGGGGGCCAGCGATGAGGATTTATTTACAGCAGCTGCCAAGCATTTTAGTGACATGCATCAGCAGAAACAGCCGTTTTTCAGCTTGGTATTTACCTCGTCTAACCATACGCCGTTTGAGTTTCCGGACGGTCGTATAAGTTTGTACGAACAGCCCAAAGCCACCATGAATAATTCAGTAAAATATGCCGACTATGCGCTGGGTAAATTTATTTCAGAGGCACGAGAGCAGCCATACTGGCAGGATACTTTATTTTTGATTGTGGCAGATCATGATAACCGGGTATACGGCAATAACTTGGTTCCTGTAGAGAAATTTCATATTCCGGCCCTGATCCTTGGCGCAGACATTACTCCGAAGCGTATTGAGCCAGTAGCCAGCCAGATCGACTTAGCCCCAACAATGCTGTCGTTGATGGGTATTAGCGGCAGCACACCGCTAATTGGCCGCGACTTTGCCCGTGACGATAGTAGCTCTGGCCGAGCATTCATGCAGTTTGATCAATACTTTGCGCTGATGGAGCAGCAACAGCTAACGATTCTGCGACCTCAACAGCCGGCTATTGGTGCGATCTATGATCCCGTTGCAAAAAGTGTAACAATTGAAGCGGGCTCGGTGTCAGATGTACAAATAAAACGTACCTTGGCGCAGGTGTTACTTCCGTCCTACTTATATCGGCAACAAGCATATCGATTACCAGACCAAAAGCCTTAAATTATGTGGTTTTAGATGGCTTTGAAATCAATTGAGTAACAATACGATCTTTGCCTCCTTATGAGAAAAAGTCCTAATAGTCATAGTGAGGGTTCGACTTGATCTTAAACAGCTAAGTTAGTAGCAACAAAGTGAAATTATATAGTTTATTAATTTCATATAGTTATATGCTATTTGATGAGGAATTTCCAGAATCACGGCTGACCCTCACTAAGAGGATCTGTGTCTGACGCAGAATACCTCATTGCATGGTTTGTTTGTAAATTAGGATTTGCCTGTAGGACTCGCTCATTATGAAACAGTCGCACCAGCGCGCCGTGTTTTTAAAACAAGTTGAGCCAACCAGTAAATTAGAAACTTATTAAAAATATCACTCTAAGCTCAAAAAGCAAAAATTTCAAGTTGCATTGAGCTTATGTCGATATGAATAGTCATATTTAATCTACAGAGCAAGGACAAATTAGCGCCCCCTAACATTGTCAATCCAACTTAATTGCGTGATCTACGGAAATCAATAGAAGCAGATCGCTTTGAAGATGATTGTTGTAGTAAAAAGTTAGCTTGCCTTACTGAGAAGCACGATCCGAGTGACAATCAACTCGACGAATGGATGCTGGACACTGTGGTTGAGACACATGCCATTTTGCGGTTAAAAGTCCGTCCAACTTCAGGCGTTAATGTCCGCTCTATCAAGCAAAGCATACTTTCGCATGAGTACTATGATGCGGAGAGAAATTTCTGCTTTTCGCTCAAAGCAGTCGATCAAGCCATCTCGCCAAACTTCATTTGTTGCAGCACTAGAAACAGTTCTTTGCGTTTTTCGTCTGTAACAAGGAAGCTGCGAGGGCATTGACCACTTAACCTTGGTATGGGCGTATCAAGCCACTCATTTATCTGAGCTTTATCATTATTAAAAATGACATTTAGCTCATGCTCGAGCTGCAGTTCTGAACAAGTCAGATTGTTTTGCATGTACTTGCCTTAGATACCTGAAGTGGAAAGCTGATGTGCTGAATGCCGATCAAATTATGCCTTTGATAGTAAATCCGGGGAGCCTTTTTATCCCGCTCACGGGCTGGGGGAGCGTTGCTCCGGCATCAACAACCCCAGTTTCCTGGTCACCGGTCAGTTGTGACGAATGAATTATAAGTTCAAATGAGCACGGGGTCACAGCAGTATTTAGCTATCTTCGGGTTTACTTTGCTACTGGTAAATCGCGCCAGTTCGTAGTGTAGGCTGGCGACAGTAACTCACGCTTCATGCTCCAGTCCTGCTTGGTACCCTGGCTGGCAAACCAAATGGTTTTACCATGTTTGGCGTTCAAATTATCTATCAGCTTCATTAATTGGTGGTCTGACTCTTTTTTAATGAGCGGTTCATCAAAAAGACCAGGTTGATGCACACCGGGGTCGTAAAAGTCGGAAAGCATCACGCCGGCTTTGGCGTAACGATACCCATCCAGCCAGAGCCCATCCAAAAGCTGCATAGCTTTGGCCAGGAAAATTCTGGTGTCACCGGTCGGGCTATCAAGCTCAACGCTTTTACTGGCGCTATAAGGTGCATCTTTATCGCTGAACGGGCTGGTACGCAGAAAAACGGTTAAGTACTTTGCTTCCTGCTGCTCCTGGCGCAGCTTTTTGCAGGCGCGGCTAATGTACTCACTAATCGCTTCACGCATTTGTTGTTTGTCGGTGATACGTTCACCAAAAGCCCGGCTGCTGACAATCTGCTTTTTCGTCGGCGCCATTTCTTCCAGTGCTATACAAGACTCGCCATTCAGTTCACGCACTGTGCGCTCTACCACAACCGAGAAATGTTGCCGAATAAACTTAGGGTCAGCGTCGGCCAACTGCAATGCGGTATCGATACCTAACTGCTGAAGGCGTTTTGTTAGCTTGCCGCCGATACCCCATACCTCGGCCACCGGTAGAAGAGCTAACAGCTTACGCTGGCGTTCTTTACTGGTTAAATCGACTACGCCGCGGGTTTTCTGCCATGTCTTTGCTGCATGATTAGCGAGTTTGGCCAATGTCTTGGTGGGCGCTATACCGACACACACTGTTATACCTGTGCATTTTTGCACTAGCTGTCTTACCGTTAAACCAAACTCAGTCAGATTCTGACTAAAGTCTACTCCGGTAAGATCAAGAAAGGCCTCATCAATCGAATACACTTCAACCCTTGGAGCGAGGCTTTCCAGTGTATTCATCACCCGCTGCGACATATCCGCATAGAGTGCGTAGTTGGATGAGAATGCCACTATGCCATGTTTTTGCATCAGCTCGCGTGCCTGAAATACCGGCACGCCCATTTTAATACCCAGTTTTTTCGCTTCCTGAGAGCGGGCAACTACACAGTTATCATTATTAGAAAGCACAACGATTGGCGTATCGGCCAAGTCTGGACGAAACAATTTTTCACAGCTGGCATAGAAGTTATTGCAGTCGACCAAAGCGAAAATATTTTGGTTCATTTGCGTTTCATTTGCCGAATAACGTTCGTCACAACACCAAAAATGCTGAGCTCTTCGCCACTACGTGGCCGAATTGGCTTGTATGCTCGGTTACGGGGCAATAAAGCGAGTGACGGGTGGGTGCAGAACTCTTTCACAGTAAATTCACCGCCCACTGCCGCTACCACGATGTCGCCGTGATCGGCATCAATAGAGCGGTCTACCACCAGGACATCGCCCTCATAGATACCTGCCTCTATCATCGAGTCGCCTTCCACCCGAACGAAGAAGGTCGCATTAGGGTGACGGATACACAGCTCATTTAAGTCAAGCGTGCGTTCAATATAATCTTGCGCAGGCGAAGGAAACCCAGCTTTTACCGGGTCGCCATACAACGGGATCTTACGTTTTGGCCAAACACTCGCATCACCAAGGTACGCTACTGACATATAAATCTCCACACTGTATATACATACAGTCTACCAGCAAAGGCATAATTGGCAAGCTTCATGAATTGATCAGCCGCATTTGAAGTATGATTAAGCTTTGTTTCACTATCAGCGGGACGGGCTTACTTTGTAATCCTTACGAACCTGATCTTGTAGCTCATAAACTCTAAACATTAATGAGCTATTTTGTGTCTCAAGCTCTTTGTTTATAACTTTAAGATCATCACGCTCTCTTCGGTACTGCTCCTTGAGCGCAATTTCCTTTTTGAGTTTGACTTTTAGCCTCTCCACCTCCGTGATCTCGCTGCCAGCTTCTAAGAGCTGGGCCTTAAGAGGATCATAATTTGAGTTGTACTTATCTATAGCCGGTAAAGCTTCCTTCTTAACAAAGTCCTCAAATTTATGTATGTAGCTGTTACCTAAACCTGCTTCGTTATTGATTTTGTTTAGAGTTAGCCTACCTTTCAGTTTCACTCGGACAGGGCGCCTCTCCACCAAGCGCTGAAGTGCTTCTCTCAGCCGTCCTTCCGTGGTCTCTTTTGATGCCATATCAAACCTCGTTTGTCTCGATCACGCCTTTGACTTTGTCGTCAAATACTTCAAACTTCAGATTATGCTTACTGATTAACTGCTCGTTGCGCTTAATTTTTTGTTTTGTGGCTATCAATATACTGTTCATCAGCGGGTCCCCTGAATTCAGACTCCGAAACGTCTTAATTAAGCGCAAATTTTGCCTTTGTATCACCTTTGCTTCATTGTCTGTGATAACTTGATGTTCGCACGGCTTAATCTCTGCTGCAAATTCACCTATTCCACACACTCTGCTGCATGAAGCGTTCATGCAATATCCGCCTGTAGGCAGTTTAACGACTGACAATGTTCCGTTTCGCACTAAAGTCTCAATTTCTGCACGGGTCATATACACGCGATCATCGCTACCGAGTTTTGCAAACTTATCTTTAGCAATTCGTTCACCGCCGGCCCCACTTAAATGATCAGACTCGTTAAATATTTCATCAAAGATATCGACACCCATTGTGATGCCCTCATTGTGCATTAATTCGAGCAAATCATTATCAAGTAAGATATCTTCCATAGCTTGTAATTGAGCATTGTTTCCATAATAGTCAGACATATTGATGTTTGTATGTTTGTACTGGAATTTTATGCTTGTAGAAGTGCCAAACCCGTAGCGCCTGAAAAAAACGGCATAGGTACGGCGGAAGTCGTGTGGGCTCAGCCTGGGTAGATATCCGTTCTCTTTAAGTTGACCATTCCTGCTTGGGTTAAGCGTGTTAAAGCTGTCTACATCTTCTTTCGTTGCTTTGATATTCAACCCCTGATAATAGATGCCGACATGTCTCCCAAGAGTGGCCCGAGAGTAAGATTTTTGGTTCCCAACTATTTTAAGAGTTATAAATACGCTTTCTATCTCCCTCAAAGCTGTTTGATACTCATCCATAGACAATTTAGCTTCCCTGTACTTACCTTCTATCTCAAGCTTATAGAGATCACGAAGACACTGAGTTGAGTCGTAAGCGAGTTCAAGAGCAGCCTTTGCGATTGGATGGGTTTGCCATACTTTTGATTTGGGAAGCCCATCTGTTCCTTTGGTGGTTTCACCCTTTAATATGCTTATGGATTTGTCGTCAGAGATAAGTCGCTCTTGATAACTATCCTTCGTCAAACTTTTCAATTCGCCAATTCGAATGCCGCTGAATGCAAACAAAACAATCGCGCAAGGACTCATCAAATGAGTTAAGAAAGTAGCATCGCGAGTAGGATTAAAATTGGGGATTTTGTGCTGAATTTGACTTGTTCTTCGTAGCGTCCTCTCATTTACATTGGAAGGGGTTTTGGAGCGTCCAGTGCGGAATTTCTCTTCGTTGTATATCGCAAATGTCTCACACATTGCATTGTTAATTTCAAAACGAAAAGGGTGATAAGTCTCCACTGCAGTTATAGCCTGATTTAAAAGTTGCTGGTAAATGCCAATAGGTATTGCGATATGTTGCCTGCGGACTTTACTGCTTGCCACATTTAGGTCGGCTATACTAAAAATTCTATGGCAGAGTTGGTGCCGGGTTAGAAGAGTTAACGTTGTTACCGTGTTATTAACAATGTTTTGGGATAAGTCTCTACTCTTTATAATCTCCCTAAAATTTCTTTTGAATGTTGAGTAAATTTTGTCGTCAGATAACGCGTCCCAGTTCGTTCCGTTTAACGCCTCAGAAATATATGCTAACCCTCTACACCAGTGAGTCATTTGAGGAATTGATGGGTGGACTTTCTCTTTTTCTTTGTAGCTTTCAACAAAGTAAGCAAGAGTAGATTGAATGACTGCCCGGTATCGAATATCAGTGTTATAAAAACTGATTGCAGTATTTTTTCCGACACCAGTTTTCACTGTACCTAAAAAGTCCCAGTTAGTATCAAAGATGTAGCTCCTTGGGCTGTTATCAGAGTTGCGGCTTATTACCTTTTGTTGATCATAAGTCGGCAAGGAGTTGAGATTTCCAATAGATTTCTCAGTCACACGAAAACCTCCAATAAGTCATTTAGGCTATGAATACTTGAATAGAGAGGGTGTGAAGACTTTTTCTGAAGTTCAGTAGCCTGCATGTATTTGTCTGGTGATTTTTCACCGAAACCTTTCAAAACATTTTCAATCGTATCTAATATCGATTTCATTTCTTGGGGCGGCAAAGAGTTTATAGCAGGTGTTTGTTCAAGTTGTTGCAATGTCTCCTGGAAAGACAGCATCAGCCAAATATCAGTAGTGTCAGCCACAAGAGCATGCTGCTCGCAATTAAAGCAATTAAGAAAGCTGGTACATGCCTTTTCATTGTCATTAGCATGAATACCCAGCCTCCCGAGCATTTTGTGAATGCTGTTCGCTGTGCCCATCTGGTTGTTATTACACCTAACGCCAATGGGAGTCCTGGACTCGTAACTTCTATTTTGTCCGCTTCTTAAGCGCTCATACTCGTAGTTGTCAAGAACGCTTGCGTATTTGAATTTAGCGGCTTTTACAGCAGAAGATATGTCATCGCCTTTTGCATGAGCAAACTTAGCCTCCATGGCAGCTCTGAGTTTATTTTCATGCTCTCCTACTGTTCCATTTGAGTAGGTAGAGCGCGTTACATTAATACTATTATTCGCAGATAGAGAGACTAGATACACGGATTCAGTTACACGAAATAGGGTGTCCATCTTGGTCTTTCTAAGTATGGATGGAGTGATTTTGGGGTAACCGAGCCTTTCAAGAAGACCACTGACGCCAACGAGTGTCGCTCGTTGACTGTCGTTAAAAGACATGGCTACGCCCGCTTTGGAATAATAAGGAAATAGGTAAGCGTCTTTATTGCCACTAGCCATATTTGTTGATACAGCTATCCAACTTTCAATAAACTCTTTAGCATATTTACTAAATCCAAGAGCGTTATCTTGCTCTTGAAAGCCGGCCCGACCCTTTACTGAATCAAGAATATATTTCCCTCCCTGAACTTCACGAAAGCGAATATCTGAAATTTTCATGGCCTGCAGTGGTGTAGTATTCATGCCTGTAAACATAAAACAAATCGTGATGGCTATTTTTGAAATATGATTGTTTGGATGTCCTAGTGCTGGGTTTACCGATTTACTAAAGGCTCCGAAATGGTGAGCTCTGTTAAGCCCCTTAAGCCCTTTCTCCTTTGCAATCCGTTCTAACAAATCTCTGTCGAAGAGTGGGTGACGCTTTGGATGAGTGCCGGCAGTGTAGTGTGCTAATAAGTCTCTATATGCTTGAAAGAGCCTCTTTACAATTGGCTTGAGCTCGTTTTCCACATCAAGTCCTGAATGATGTGTAGTGTGCTTTAAAACACCTTTTACGGCGGGTAGATTCTTGGCTTCCTGAGCTCGATTCAGACGGTTTAAAATCCATGCCATGTTGGTTCTATAGCGTCCCCATGTTTGGCGGGATAGTTCCCCTTTGCTATTTTGAAGTCCACACCAACTCATAAAGCCATCAATTAAATTCCAGTGCAACCAGTCGCCGTTTATAGGGCTTTTGTTGTTTGAATCTACCCACTGAATGAACTTTATTAAAACTGAAAACCTTGATTGTGTAGTAGCAGTAACGCCTGCACTGAATACCCCCAACATTTTACGGACAAAGTTTACTCTCTGCATATCAACTAATGGAATGCTGGGGGAGGGCTCACTGATGGTGATAACATTGGGGCAATTTTTATACAGCAGACGTTTAAAATACAAAGGGCCTTTAGGTGATACAATCACCATGTCATCCGGATGAAGCGTTAGAACCTCCGCGTTTTTTCTAACTAGCTCTTTAGTTGGCTGTAAAGCTCTGCGTTTGTTAGGCTTGTCTAGTGCCATCTACTGACCCACGAATTTTAAGTTATCTAGGTTCTCAAAGGCACCGAGGTAGTCCAGTATATCCTCATATATCTCATCGCCCGTAGGTTCATCTTGAGCCATTTTGAGGTACATCAAGGTCGTAGACTCATCATCATGCCCCAAGCAATCAGAGATCAGAGCAAGAGCTGTGTCAACCTCTGTGCTTCGCAGCAACAACCTAAACAGTGAAACTGCAAAAGTAGCTCTTAAGTTGTGAATAACACCTTCAACGTCTATTCCTGCAGACGCTTTGACTGTTGATCTCACTTCATTCCAACGTGCATTAGCTTCTGATAGCTTGGTGAATAAGGGTTTTCCTGTTTGACTGATAAATAGATAATCTTTGTTTTCGTCGACGCCGTCTTCTCCATCAAAGTAGCCTGCCTCGCCTGCGTTTCGCTTTTTCTTGCATAGTTCTTTAAATTTGGCCAATCGCTTTTTGAATCTGTTGCTAAGCGTGTATTCAAAGAGTAGTTGCATAATGCGAGTTGGAATGATTGTACGTCGTGACTTATTTCCACCGCCCTTTGTCTTGGTGAAAGATCCATACTCACCTCCAACCCCAATTCGCATTACTTTCTGGCTTAGATTAGGTTTAACGATTTGCCCTTTGTGCAAGCTTGCAATTTCTTCCTTTCGAAGGCCTGTATATCTTGCAATAAGGAAGAAAAGACAGTATTCGATTTGTAGCTTGGCTGTTGTCCGTTTTCCTCCAATGCTCTTAACCACTCGATGAGTGTTGGTTAGAATGTGCTCTACAGATCTCCATTCATTGTCTGTCAAAGGTTTCAAATCTCTCCGGTAAGATGGTAAAGCGCCACCTTCATTTCGCTTTGAACCACCGAAATTCAGACGCAAGTCTGTAGTGTGGACATCTTTCGACATATACGCTCTCATTGAAGTACCACTAGCTTGGTATTGTATAGTGATTACTTCGTGCTCAAAGGGAGGGTTGTTGAACTGATACCCATCACGAATATGGAAAGAATAGAATTTCACCACGGCGCCCAAATAGGCTTTAGCTGTTGTTCTGGCGATCGATAGACTAGGGTCGCGTGGTTCTAAGACGGCCTGTTTCAGGGCTTCACGATACTGATAGGTAACTTTTTCGTGCTTGCGTAAGGGAAAGGAATCCCAAGTAGGTCTTGGAAGATCGACCAGTTCGTCATATAGATCTTCGTCGTATTCTTCATCCCACAGGCGCTGCAGCTCCAGTAAGAATGAAAAATAATGAAGCAGCCCCTTGCTGTACTGTTCTGATTCTTGCTTATTGTCATAGACATGGTGTGCAATCAGAAATCGATTAACGTGCTCTATTGGTTCGTAAGAGACAATATTACCTGCTTCATCTCGACCAACTAAGTTTAGTAAGACAAGTCTTTTGATGTGGACGGGATGTTGTCGTGAGTACTTTGCTGACAATACACCGTCTGCATCAACATCTATTAAAGGCGTTCTATATGAAAAAGGTTTTATTTCGGTTGTTTTTATTTCGTAAGCGATAGCCATATCACGCTCATTAATCCAATCAGTTAATTGATAATCTATACTAAATTCATAACACTAACAAAAGTGGCTAGTTAGAAGGTGGAAAATAAAGTGTATGGGTGATTATTCGACAGCACCACCACCGGGACCTTGGCTAAATCGGGCCGGAACAGTTTTTCACAGCTGGCATAAAAGTTATTGCAGTCCACCAGCGCAAACACGCTGTTATCTTTGCTGCTCATTTGCGCTTCATTTGCCGGATCACATTGGTGACCACGCCAAAAATATTCAGCTCATCCCCTTCCGTCAGCGTAATAGGCTGGTAAGCTGGGTTGCGCGGTAACAGCTGCAGCAGCGGCTGGGTACACAACTCTTTTACCGTAAATTCATTGCCTAATGCGGCCACCACAATATCGCCATGCTCGGCATTAATAGCCCGATCAACCACCAGCACATCGCCGTCATAAATGCCGGCATCGATCATCGAATCCCCCTCCACCCGCACAAAAAAGGTGGCCGTGGGATGGCGAATACAAAGCTCATTTAAGTCGAGCGTACGCTCAATATAGTCCTGCGCCGGTGATGGGAAACCAGCCCGCACCGGGTCGCTGTAAAAGGGTATCCGCCGCCGTGGCCAGATACTGGCATTGCCAATGAATACTGCAGCCATACACACCTCAAATACTGTTTATGTATACAGTATATCAGCCAGGCATAAATTGGCAATCACCGTCAGAGACCCGCTGTTGCTACACATGGCGTAATGGCATAAACAACTTGATCCAGATCAAAGTTCGGGCGTACAATAGTTTCAGAAATTTCTGAAAGTTCAGTAAGGATTACCCAATGCAGATGACGCCCATGATCGAGTCTTTCGTTTGTCACTTTGGTGAAATGGGGAGCCGCTGGGGCTTTAACCGCACAGTGGGGCAGATATACGCCCTGCTGGTAGTAAGTGAAGAGCCGGTTTGCGCCAATGAGATTGCCGAGTTGCTTGGGATCTCCCGTGGTAACGTTAGCATGGGATTGAAAGAACTGGGTAGCTGGCAACTGGTACAGGTAATTCATAAACAAGGAGAGCGACGCGAATTTTATCAAAGCCGCGGCAGCATCTGGGATATGGCGAATAAAGTGTTCGAAGAGCGACGTAAACGTGAGATGGACCCAACGTTGTCGTTACTGCGCGATATTATGATGGATGAGGCTGCCAATAAAGATGAGGCTTATGCTCAGCAGCGGATCACCGAAATTCACGATTTGCTGGAAAACATTACAGAATGGACGCAAAGCTTACAATCGTTGTCACCCGAAAAACTGAACACGCTGATGAAGCTGGGTTCAGGTGTGAGTAAGGTGCTGGAGTTCACCGATAAGTTTCGGGCCAAAAAAGACGCTTAGCGCGTATTACTGCTGAGGTAGTTATGTTAGATACCCTAATTCTGTCCCGCATCCAGTTTGCGGCCAATATAAGTTTTCATATTCTGTTTCCTACTATCACCATTGCCCTGGGCTGGTTGTTGTTTTATTTCAAAGTACGCTTTGATATCTCGAAGCATCCGGTCTGGATGCGGGCCTATCGTTTCTGGGTAAAAGTATTTGCCCTGACGTTTGCACTGGGAGTGGTCAGTGGCATTACCATGTCGTTTCAGTTTGGCACCAACTGGCCGGGCTTTATGGAAAGCATCGGGAATATAGCAGGCCCGCTGCTTGCCTATGAAATTCTGACGGCATTTTTCCTTGAAGCGACCATGCTTGGCATTATGTTGTTTGGTTTTCACAAAGTGCCGCGCTGGGTGCATACCCTGGCGACTTTTCTGGTGGCGCTTGGCACCACCTTCTCGGCGTTCTGGATTTTAGTGCTTAACTCCTGGATGCAAACCCCGGCAGGTTTTGAAATGGTTGATGGCGTTGCCCATGCCACAGACTGGCTGGCGATTATTTTTAACCCGTCGTTTCCGTATCGGTTTGTTCATATGCTGCTGGCCTCAGCGTTGACCGTTTGCTTTCTGGTAGCCGGTATTTCAGCTTATCGCCTGCTAAAAGGCGACAATAAAAAAGCGCCGAAACTGACCCTGAAAACGGCCATACTCAGTGCTGCTATTCTCGCGCCAACCCAAGTGCTGGTCGGGGATTTTCATGGCTTAAATACGCTGGAGCATCAACCACAGAAAATTGCCGCCATGGAAGGGATCTGGCATACCGAAAAAGGTGCGCCACTGGTCTTGTTTGCGATCCCGGATCAGGAAACCCAACAAAACCGCTTTGCCATTGAAATCCCCAAACTAGCCAGCTTAATCTTAACCCATGACCGCGAGGGCGAGCTAAAGGGTCTGAACGAGTTTACCGGCGAACATCCGCCGGTGGCGCCGGTGTTTTATAGCTTCCGGGTGATGGTTGGTATTGGCATGCTGATGCTGCTGATGGCCTGGTGGGGCAGTTATCAGCTACTTCGTAAAAAAGCGTTGTCGCCACTGCAACTGAAAATTCTTATTGGCATGACCTTCTCCGGCTGGGTGGCGACCTTGGCCGGCTGGTATGTTACTGAAATTGGTCGTCAGCCTTATTTAGTCTATGGCGTGCTGAAAACCCGTGACGCGGTAACCACGGTACCGGGTGAACATGTCGCTCTGACACTGGCCATGTATCTGGTGTTATATGTCGTGCTGCTGGTGGCTTATATTAAAACCCTGTTCTGGCTGGCTAACCGTGCCGTAGAAGTGGAGGAATATGACTTAACCCGGCCAGGTCTGGTAGAAAACCGCAGTCAGCCACTGCAAGATAACAACCCAGACACTCGCACCGGAGCTGCATTATGAGCTGGTTAACTGCAGAAAATCTAGCACTCATTTTCGGTGGCTTAACCGCCCTGTCTATCCTGTTATATGCCATTTTAGATGGCTATGATTTAGGCGTGGGTATCACCCTACCCATGCACAACGAGCCCTGGCGCGACACCGCAATTGCTTCAATTGGCCCGTTCTGGGATGCCAATGAAACCTGGCTGGTATTGGCAGTAGGTTTGCTGTTGGTGGCCTTTCCGGCGGCCCATAGTGCCATTTTACATGCGTTGTACTTGCCCGCAGCCTTGCTGCTACTAGGTTTAATTCTGCGTGGTGTGGCCTTTGATTTTCGGGCTAAGGTAAAAGCCAGCCGCAAAACCCGCTGGGATTACACCTTTAAAGCCGGATCGGTGCTGGCCACCTTTAGCCAGGGCTTTATGCTGGGTATTTATGTGATGGGGCTTAAGTACAGTGCCGGCAGTATTATTTTTGCCTGTTTTAGCGGCTTTTGCGTTACCGCTGCCTATGCGATGATTGGCAATGCCTGGCTGATTGGCAAAACCAGTGGTGAGCTGCAATTGCATGCTATCAGGCAGTGTAAAATAGCCGGAGTGCTTACGCTTAGCGGTATTCTGGCGGTCAGTACCATCAACCCGCTGGTTAATGCCAATGCGCTGCAGGTATGGACTGAGCCGCCGATGGCTTACCTGTTTGCCGCGATACCGTTGCTATGCTTTGCCATGTTTATTATTGGTTATCTGGCACTGAAACGGCTGCCACTGCCGCAGGATCATGGTGCCTGGTTGCCGTTCGCTATCTGCAATATTATTTTTATCTGCAGCTTTCTGGGACTGGCACTGAGTTTTTATCCCTATGTGGTACCGAATCAGTTAACGCTGTATCAGGCGGCCAGCTCGCGTGAATCGTTACTGATTATCTTTTTCGGCGCCGTAGTGGTGATCCCGGTGATTATTGGTTACACCGCACTCGCGTACTATGCCTTCAGAGGCAAAGCCGACGGCTTAAAATATTACTGACAAAGTGGCCTGCCATTCGGGCCTGGTGTTACAGAGGTACCTTTCAACAGTAACTGCAGTGTGCTAGGTTTTAATAAAAACGCTTTGCATAGGCCTTTATATTGAATAAACACCGCAGTTCTGCCAATACCGACGCCAGCCGCCACTTATTCGGCACCTTTGCCGGGGTGTTTACTCCCAGCATTCTGACCATCGTCGGTATTATCCTGTTTCTTCGTACCGGCTATGTTGTTGGCCAGGTTGGATTAGCCAGCACCTTGCTGATTATGGCGGCGGCATTCACCTTATGCCTGCTAACCGGCTTGTCACTGGCGGTGATCGCAACCGATATCCGGGTGAAAGAGGGTGGTTTCTACTATGTCATCTCCCGCACGCTTGGCCCAGCATTTGGCGGCGCGTTAGGCCTAACGTTGTTTCTGTCTATCTCCATCTCCGTAGCTTTTTATGTGATGGGCCTGGTGGAAGTGCTAAACCATCTGGTAACGCTGCCGGACTGGCTCAGTGTGCGGATACTGGCCGCTGCTATCACCGTGGTTTTATTTATTTTTGCCTGGCTCGGAGCAGACTGGACCACCAAATTACAATTTTTGATCATGGCGCTGGTGGCCGCTGGCTTACTGTCATTTTTTATCGGCGGCATTAACACATTTAGCCAGCAAACGCTGGTGACTAACTGGCAAACCGATGCCAGTGCAGAGCAATTCTGGTTGGCCTTTGCCTTATTTTTCCCGGCGATTACCGGTTTTACCCAGGGCCTGAATATGTCAGGCGACTTACGGGCGCCGCACCGCGCTATTCCAAAAGGCACTTTTGCAGCTATTGGTCTGTCGGCGGCGCTGTATGTGCTGGTGGCACTGGTACTGGCCGGTACTGCCAGCATCTCGGAACTCACCGATAACTATTACATTATGGCCGACGTAGCAATGTGGGCCGTACTGGTTGCAGCCGCAGTCATGGCAGCAACGCTGTCGTCAGGCATGGCGTCTATGCTGGGCGCACCACGGGTGCTGCAGGCGATGGGCGGCGATAAGCTGATCCCGTTTCTGGTGCCGTTTGCTAAAGGCGAAGGCCAGGATAATAATCCGCGCCGTGCCGTGATGGCATCCACCGCTATCGCCCTGCTTTGTGTGATCATTGGCGATCTCAACCTGCTGGCGCCGGTTATCAGTATGTTTTTTCTGGCGGCTTACGCCTTGTTAAACTATGCGACCTTTTTTGCCCTACACTCAGACAATCCTTTTTTTCGGCCACGCTTTAAATGGTCACATAAAATCGTCAGCCTTATTGGCGGTATAGGCTGTGTTGTCGCCATGCTGGCCATTAATCTTATCGCCTGTGTAATCGCCATCGCAGTATTGTTTGGTTTGCACCAGTATCTGGCACGCAGTCATCAACACCGCAGTTTTACTGATCATCAACGTGGTGCCTTGTTTAAGCGGGTGCGGGAGTTGCTGTTTGAACTCAATAGCATGGAGCCCCACCCCGGAGACTGGCGTCCGCATATGCTGGTATTTTCCAAAACCCCAGAGCGGCATAAGCAACTATTAACCTTTTCTGCCGTACTGGAAGGACAAAGCGGCCTGATTACCCTGACCCGGATTGTTAACCCGCAGCACGCTGATGAACCCGAGCAGCAGCAAATTCTCAAGCAGTATCAGCAAGCTATTGATGACACAGACGTCAGGGCGTTTACCCTGGTGATGCAGGCCTCTGACTTTCAAAGTGGCTTGCGCCATATAATGTCTGCTTACGGCATTGGCCCGATAACCCCCAACACTGCGCTACTTAACTGGACATCGTCGAATGATTCAAAGCAAGAGCATTCACCTGATGATTACGCCGCCAACTTTCTGGAAATGATCAAAGCTGATATTAATCTGGTTGCGCTCGCCTCTGCCCGCGCCCCATTATTTGCTAACGAAGCACCCACAAAAGGCAGAAGAATTGATATCTGGTGGCGCGGCGGCCCTACTGCCAGACTTATGTTGATGTTTGCATACCTTTGCACCCGCGCCAGGGGCTGGCAGAACACCAAGCTGCGCATTCTTACGGAGGCAGAGCGCTACTCTAAGCAGCAAGTACGGGATATTTTCGCAACTTATCTGGATAAAGTGCGAATTGAGTCTGAAGTAGAAGCACTAGATAAAGTCGATTTAGATAGTATTAAGCGTTACTCCAGCCAGTCAGAACTGGTGTTTTTCCCAATTGAAGTCAAAGAGGATGAAATAGTCGATAGTTTTGAAGTCGGCCTGCAGAGCCTGGTCGATAACCTGTCGAACCTGGTATTGGTAAAGGCGTCAAAGTCAATGCAACTGGACCCGGATCCAGACAATGGCGATGACCAAAAAGAAGGTTAAGTCAGTCATTTTCTTTTTTAGCTTGAACAAAATTAGCCGGCGTTCAGCGCCGGCATCACCCTCAGGCGAATACCGCTACCCAGGTGACGGCATTTCCAACGCCATGCACCAGCGCCGGCACCATGACATTGCTACTGTGATTACGCAACCACTGAAAAAGCAGGCTTACGCCGATGTAAATAGCGACTAACATTGCCACTATGGTAAATTGCTCCTGCTGCAGATAGTGCCATAAGCGCAGCGAATGCAGCGGTGCAATAACAAAAAGAATAGTGGTCATCGCCGTAGCTAACCCTAGCGACATATGCCGCTGCAAACTGGTAAAAAGCAGTCCCCGGTACAATAGCTCCTGCCCTATGCCGATACAAAAGCCTGAACTAAACCAAGCCAGCCAAAGCCATAACCCGGCTGAGAAACTGTGCAGTAATTGCTCTGTCTCTAATAAGCCAAACAGTAAAGCACTCGCCAGCATGCTCCCAGCCAGCAAACTGAGTTGACTGCGCTTAATCTTAAGCAGCGTCGGATAACAAAAACGGATAACGGCCAGTAGCACCACTACCAGGGTCAGCTCTATAACCAGACGCAGTGGCTGATTAAAATACCAGTGTCGGGTTTCCAACAGCCAGGGATCCGGTTGTAACACCAAACGGATGGGCAGTTCCATCAGCAGGAAAACGAGGATGGCGACAAGCGCAATCAACCCAGAGCGGCGATCGGGTTGCTTAGCGTTGTAAACGTCTGATTTCACGTTGTAACTCCTTATCGTTACTTTGCTCTGCATAGCCAAGATGCTGCTGCATCAGGGCATTATCATCATTGAGTTTATGCAGCTGCGCCAAACGCAAATGGGCCCAGGCTTTTTCCGGCAGATCATCCGCCGCATGGGCATGGGCGATAAAATAATTCAACGCGTCAATACCCTCTGCCAGCTGCTGCTGGCTAAACAACGCAGTGCGGCCTATTTGATACCAGGCATTAAGCACATAAACGTCTGCATTGTCTTTTGCTGCCTGAGTTGCAGCAGTAAAGGCAGCAAACGCCTGGGTATAGTGTTTTTCTTCTTGCAACAATAAGCCATGCCGATAATGAAATTCAGCGTGCGCAGTGAAGTCAATGCGGCTTTGCTCAAGCAGTTGCCGATACTGGTCTTTTTGCTCTGTTTGCCGGTAGAAATTGAGCTTGGCCAACGCCCCCTGCAGCGCATCAATCGCACTAATCTGCTCAACCTGCTGCCAGGCAAGGTCTTCATCGCCCCCCGCAATACCGGGCGCACCTAAATAAAAAGACACTAGCCCGCGACGATAAGCGGTATTGTCCGGCTGTAACAAAACAGCCTGCTTTAAACACGTTAAAGACTTTTTTGCGTAGCTCAGTGCCGAAAAGATAGCATCGCCAGCTTGCCGGCCCATAATCCGGCCACAAATAAAATGCACTTCCGGGTTATCTGGTGCTGCCTTCAGCGCTTGCTTAATATACTTCTCGGCCAAATCAAGATCGGTACGCATGGCAACTGTTCCCTGCTGCAGTTCAGCTGGGTTAGCGGCCACAGTTGCACCGGCAGCGCGGCTTGCCCAGGGCACTATGGTTAATAGTATTAACAGGAAGGATGTTAGTCGCATGGTTCCGCCTCACGGTTGAGTTGTTTTAAGCAGCCTAACAAGGCCTGCCATGCGCTGTTAGTGCCAAAAGTCACTAAAGCGCCCGTGAGGTGAGCTGAAGTCGGAGCCTCAGTTGCTGTAATTACGCCAGCGACAGCCACTGGCAAAACAGAGTAGCCCGGCTAAACAGATTAGGTTCAGCGTTTTCCCGAGAAGCGGTCAATAATCGAGCGCATATTGGCTACAGTTTTTGCCAAACGCTTACTGGCATCCAGTGCGCCTTTGGCTGAGTTCTGCGTGACCGAGGTACTGTCAGAGATTTCAACAATTTGCTGATTAATATGCTCTGCCACGGTGCTTTGCTCTTCAACGGCCGCTGACATTTGTTCGGTTAAGTTGGTAATAGTGCGAACAGCGTCGCGAATGTTGTTCAGCGCCTGGCGCGTATGCTCCACTGTTTCTACGCCATGCTGGGCCGCTTGCTCCCCTTTTTCCGAGGTACCTACCGCACTCATTGCCCTCTTCGTCAGTTTTTCCACAATAATATGAATTTTATCGGTTGATTCCCGCGTTTTCCCAGCCAGGGCGCGCACTTCGTCAGCAACAACGCTGAACCCCCGGCCTTGCTCACCAGCACGGGCCGCCTCAATAGCCGCATTGAGTGCCAGTAAATTGGTCTGGTCGGCAATGGTAGAAATCAGATTAGCCGCCTGGCCAATCTCATTGGTAGACTCGGCAAGCTCACGCACTGTCGCGGCAATGCTCACTACCGAGCTACTAAGAGCATCGATGGCCGTTTTAGCTTCATTGGCCAGTTTTGCACCATCATCCACACTTCCCAGCGCATTACGCGCACTGACCGAGTTCGTTTGCACATTACCTGCAACCTCTTGGATTGCCTGAGACATTTGAGTAATAGCCGAAGCAATTTGCTGGGTGGCCTGACTTTGTTGCATCACGGCAGCCGAAGTTGACTCCGATTCTTGTTGGGTATTCTGAACAATAGAATCCAGCACCGCGGCGGCATCGGCAATACGGGTTAACGCCGTTCTGCTTCTGGCTATTTCGCAGGCTAACGTTAACTTCACCCTTGCCTTGCTTCCTACATCGGCAAAGTAGGTTTCTGCCACCATAGCATTCGAATAAGATTCCGCGCTAATACTAACAATATCCAGATACTGAGACTTTTGCCGGGCAGCTAACCATACTGCCGAGAGCACCGTAGTAGTAAGTATTATGGTACCTGCTACAGCACCAGATAAACTGTACCCCAGAACACTGGCCAGTATGCCAGGCACAATAATCGGCGCCAATGCTTGTAGCGCTGCACCGGTACGTGAAAAAACTGACAAGTTCGACTTGCCCGCTCTCAACCGGGCATAAGCGGCTTCAGCGCGGGCTTTTTCATCTTCAAGCGGCAACACCCTGACAGACTCATAGCCCACCACTCTGCTGTTTTCAAACACCGGGGTAACAAAAGCGCTTACCCAGTAGTAATCACCGTTTTTACGGCGGTTTTTTACCTGCCCCATCCAGACATGCCCGGATGCGATAGTTTGCCACATCTCTTTAAAAACCGCCGGCGGCATGTCAGGATGCCGAATCATATTATGAGGCTTTCCAATCAGCTCTTCTTTTTTATAGCCGCTGACTTCGATAAAGGCTTCGTTGCAATAAGAGATATTGCCTTTAGCATCAGTTCCTGAAATTAATCTGTCTGACGCAGGAAAAACATATTCCTTCTGGGTAACCGGTTGGTTATTTCTCATTGAGACTTCTGCCTTAATAGCTGCACGAAAGTTAACAATAGCAACTTTTTGCAAAGTTTAAAGTAATGAATTTTTTGGAAAAAGGATAATTGAGTATGCAAAAGGAGATTTTAATGGTGCCCGGGGCCGGAAAATATTGCCGGGAGCAATATTTGACAGCATCAGCTGGCCCGCTGTGCGGGTGAGCCACAAGGAAGTGGCGAACACCTGAACCGGCACGCCCTTTCGAGCGAGGGATTTTAAAACGCTTTAACTATTCATAAGGTTAGGCTTGTCACTCTGGTTTAGGCAGTAACTTCTTGCAAATGCCTCTAGAAAAAGGCGATTTTTCCGTCGCGTCCTGCACATAAGTTACACATAGCATTTAGAGTCCATCTAATGAACTATTTTTTAATAGGTAAACCTTTGTAGTGCGTTGGTGAAAAGCCGTTTCTTTGCATTCCTGCTAATTTCTCTAATGGCAACATACGGATGGTACCTCGAGAACTAAAGCGGCCAGCTTCAATCGCTGTGATAAGCTCTTGCTCACTTACACCAACATATTCGTTGGATCTACCTGAGTAGCTAACACTGTACAAGCCTGCCTTTGGGCCCCGCACACCTTTGTATGGATAATATTTTTTTCCACCTTCTGTTTGCGCGTATACATCAAGTAGGAACTGCTCTAAATTCAAAATGCCATCCTATATTAGTCGTTGAGTTACGGCGTCATTATGACGCATCCATAGCCAGTTATGAAGACCCTGTTCTCTCAACAAACCTCAGTATCAACCTCGCAAAATCTTTGCTTTAAGTCTTTCTACTAATCTTGCAGTTCTTAGCTCATGATTATCACTTGAGCATTTAGGGCAATAAGCGAAATAGTCAACTCCAGCGACCCGGACATCACTTACACCCAATAGAACTTTTTTCCAGCCGCAACTGCGGCATACAAAAACTTCTGACGATTTATAGCGGGGAAAATGAAATCTCCGTTTAAGGTAATTAAGCTGCAAAAGTAGTTATATTGCCCGCTTTTCAACATCAAATTTCTGATACATTTTCTTTGATAAAATACTGAATGGAAACATAGTGCCAATGCTGAAAATTCTCACGATTATTCTTAGAGCTCTGCTACTTTGATCATTGTTTAGAATTCGCATGCTTACTTTGCCTTGCCATAAGATAAATGTGAACAACGAAAAAATTAATGAGAGAGTAGATATCCTCTTTGCACCATTATCAAAAGCTGCACCAACGTCGTATAAAAAATATGAGAAACTTGCTATTGTGATAATCCCACTAAATCTAAACAAAAAATAAGTGATTTTTGAATCTTTTTTTACTGACCTGTAAAAAACAATTAATGCAACTATGAGTATAATTAAATATGGCACTGTAAAACCCTTTTTAAATTGGTTTGTTTTTTATCTTGTAGAGTTACCTTACATAGAGTGTTTTCAGGTAACTGGCCTTTATATTTTTTACAATAGCTTTTCTTAAAACGTTAATTTCGAATTCTAGCCTTGTTAAATCCTGCGGTATAGATAACTTCGTATGTAAATTAGTCAGCTGCGTTAGTCAAATTGAATACTACATTGTTCCATTCTGTTTTAGGTACGACAGATAAGCCCACCTGCCGAACAGCAACGACAATCCCAGAATAATTAGTGGTATTGCATAAAAGAGCCAGCTTAGATTTTGGAAGATCTGGTTAATTGGACTATCAGTGAGGCTTTGCTCAAAATTAATCACCCACACAGCAGACGCTGTAGCACCGCAAAGCAGCATAACAGTGATGGCCGCCCCTACTTGCCAAAAGTATTCGGTCATATCCCAAAATTGGCTAAATAGCTGTTCTAATACCGATTCCTTGTGTTTTCGCCCCATTGCTAATTCCCCTTGGCAGTTCGAATAAGTTCGCTGATCGCCTTAGTTAATTCAGTTATATTTTTCTCAGGCTCAGTGCGATGATTTACATCGTTGTGCTGATACCCTGCAAAAAAAGTTGGTGTTAGTTGTTTTTTAAGAGCTGCTTGTATATCAGGTTCTAATGAATGAATAAATGGATCTAGTGCCTTAATTTGCAGTGCAAAGGTTCTGGCTGCTTTGCCCTCTTCTCGGTGTTTATTTGATTGTTGACCTGCATATCCGGCACCAAACAACAGGACGCCAGTTAAGGAAAAACTAACTATAAATCGTTGCCAATTAAACTGACTGTCTACTGGCGCAATATTATCAACTGAGGGAACAGTACCGAATGAAATGCCCGTAATTTGGCAATAAGCAATAATTAGCCAAGCAACACTAGCGATGATGAAACCTATAGATACTAGACGCCAGATATCGGCACTTTTATTTTCATCAGATGCAGATTTTGCGTATCCTCCAGATATGCTGTCTCCGGAAGATAGCTGGTAAAGGTCCAGAATGTTCTGATACTTGGCTTTTGCATCACCCAATAAACCTATAAGCTCACTCTCAGTCCCGTCATGCATTACTTCGACATCAGTTTTCAATTTATCAATTAAAGACTCATTCCTAACTTTGATATCGGTTTCAACTTTCTCTTTCCAGTTATTGTAGTTGTCGAGCCTTTTTTCCTGGCTGTCAGAGAATTGCTGTTGCCACATTGATATCTGCTGATCCATCTCACTTTTTCTAAGCTCCATGGTGCTATCAAGCTTATCTTGGGTATCAGCGAGCTCAGACATTTTCTCATCCAAATCTGTGAGTGAGTTTTCAATCGTTGATTTTTTAGCTTCCAGATTCGATATAGCTATATCAATAGTATTTTCCAGTGACTTAGCATGACTTCTTACAGCTAATCGTTTGGCATATGGGACTAACCATGTAAGTGGCTGTAAAATAGGTGCGAGCTGCTCATTTGCCGCTTGAATATGGTCAATTGAACCACTACCAGCAAATGCTGTCAGGTATTGAACAAGATAACGCTCCTGAAGTTGCGAGTTCAGACTATCAAGCATATTTGTTGGCGTTACTTCGGGATCAAGTCCGTTTAATGCGCCCTTTATCAGTTCAATAACCTTACGGGCTCTGCGAACCTCGGCAGTAGCCCCATCGTCATGATCTCTCTCACGACTGGATAATAAGTTATCTAGGTCCGCCACACTTTTATGCACGATATGATTTTTGAAGTTTTCGTTCCATCGACTCATTACATACTCCACTGAACTATAGTAGTTAGTTTGCCAACAACCGCAGTATCAACCGCGCAAAATCTTTACCCTTTTGCTGTGAAGCCAGCACTTCAGTAGCCAGTTTTTTGTTATCACCCATCGAATCTAAAATGGTATCGGTTACGAGCTGCGGGAAGCAGCCATAACATTGAAATGGCTAATGAAACGGCGAGTCTGTTGCTGCTTGTTGTTATTTTAAATACAAGCAGCATTAAACCGCAGCGGTTTAAGGGTTGCAAGATATAAGATTAATCAAAAAATCACTGCGACCTACAGTGCACATATCATCACTTATTCAGCAACAGTTTGTGCCGTTTTCCCACCAAAATACTCCCTAAAAAAACAAATTGATAGTTAATTAATTTTGGTTTTTTATGCAGATTATAGTAACCGCTAGCAAGGGCGGCGTGGGTTGTAGCTCTATTGCTTATTTAGCCGGCATGTTGTTTCCGAACAGGATTATAGTGGCACATTAAAGGTGACCTGGCAGGCAAACAACAGCTTTTGACCCCGCTTAGCCTCTAAAGTATTTATTAACTGCCTTAGCGTTTGATCAGCCTCTCTCCATCCCTCAGTTTTAATTGACAAAAATATTTTTAATATCAGACCGCCCCAATCCAGTGTTTCAACCCTCTTAGCTTTGTGGCTGCAACTGGCAGTTGAATCAAAGCGATATAAGGCCGATAAAATGGAAGTGAAAACAAACGTAAAGTCCCATGAAGAGTTTAAAGAAAAACTGATTCAGGTAATGACAGGCATATACGAACTGTTTGAACTGACAAAAGAGCATAATTTAGAACCTGTTAGCGAAAATGGTTGTGTGAGATACATGGACGAATACCGCAAGACGTGTGCTCAAGCCGCAGGGCAGTTCAGCAGGCCGTCGGAGTATCTTGAGTCACTGCTGGATATGGTGCGGGTCAATTTCGAATCTAATCTACCACTCTCCTACTTTTTGAATTCAAATATGGGATTTTTGTACGAGGCTATTCCAGAGAAACCCTTTCAGTTGGGTTATATTTCACTAACCAGCACTCCAAATACGCCGTTTAATTCGTTTTGGAAAGACGATGTTGTTCCATATATTGAGAAGTGCGGATACTCTATTGAAATGGCTGCTTCGACATTTGCTGTGGCATCTGCGGGATCAGACAACTTTAACCCAGATATGATTGAGAATGTAACTTCGACTTTGAATGCGGGTTTTAATATTGATGATGTCGGCACTTATCTTTCAGATTCCCTTTCTCAGGAAACAACTGAACTTCCAGCAAAGTTGCCGACCAAGCAAGTATACGTAGGTCTTTGTATCGACTCTTCGCTAAAGAGACAGATTAGATTATCAATGTGGCTCTTTATCCATCCAAATTAACGTTTTACAAAATGATCAAGTTAATACGATAAAAGGTATGAAATCATGGTTACCATAGAAGATATAGACAAACTCGTTACTACATTTAGTTCTGAGTATCGACGTTCAGAGCTACCAGCAATTAACAAAAGTGAAATTTACAGTCTTTTTAGTAATAAGTTGAAAGTTCCAGATGCTGCATTGCATTGGCCAGAAATGTGGCCGAATTGTCAAGAGCGCGGTGTTTACGCAATTCTCTCAGGGGCAACCGTGCTCTATATCGGTAAGGCGTCACAGCAAGATTTAGGGTATCGGCTCGGTAGCTATTTTGTTAGCGATGTGGATAAGCAGTCTGCGATACCTGCAAAAGGCCATCAATGGAGTCAAATGCCAACTAGCATTGTGACTTGGGCGGTACCGAGAGAACTATTCTTTGAAGCCTCAGCATTGGAGGAGTACTTAATTCATAAGCTAAGAGACCGTTTGCCTGACAACACAAGAGGTAAGAGAGCCTAACAGACTAAAACAGACTAGATATGGGGAAGGGCTAAATTTGAAAACTAAATGGTGCCCGGGGCCGGACTTGAACCGGCACGCCCTTTCGAGCGAGGGATTTTAAATCCCTTGTGTCTACCGATTTCACCACCCGGGCAGAGTTGCGTTGCACTGAAAAGTGCTGGCAGAACGGCGCGCATAATAATGAACGCCGGCCGCTTATGCAAGTATTTTATTTACCACTCGATTGACGATGGCACCCTTGGTGTTGTTAACAGCCGGCTAAACCGGGCCCAGCGCTCAGTCTGGTCATCTGTCTGTTCAATATAGTCTTTTACCAGGTCTTTACCCCAGTTATAGTTAATAACATAAGCGCCATAACTGTCGAAAAAGCGCAGCCGCTGCCGCGCTTCGGCTTCGCTGTTCAGGCTGTACTGTTGCAGCATCGCCACCGCCTGCTCGCCATCAATATCGCCATTAATATACTGGCGGGCAATTTCATTACCGGCATAACTTAACTTGGCCATTAATTTTAAAAATGCAGCGTACTCAGCCGCTTTTGTCGGGTCCAGTCCGGCCAGCGGATAGAGCACATCACGTTCAAATTCCATTTTCTGCTCGAGTGGAAAAGCCAGGGTAATACCATAATTGGCGGTACCTTCGGCAATTAAGGATTGCGGGCTGTACAGCGGATAGACACTGAACTCCTGCCAGCCAAGCTCATCGACCAGTTTATGCTCCAGCAACGCATTATAAGTGTGGTGGCCCGGATAGCCCTCATGACAACCAAGGTCAATGGCGCGGGAAATATCGATTGGCCGCTCACTGTTAATCTGAATCAAACTGTACGCTTTGCCTTTATACCAGTTGTAACCGCTCCAGGGTTTATCCTGCACATACTCCAGACTGAAATCTTCATTTTCCGGCAGACTGATATGCGCCGCGGTGCGCTGCTTACACTCATCAATAGCGCGCTGAAATACCACATCAAGTTTATCAGCCGGAATGACAAAGTTTTTGCGGTAGGCCACTACCCGCTCGGTTAAATTACCTTCGCCCGGCACCAGCTCATCAATACCGGCCAGCACTTCATCAAAATCAGTCAGGCTGTAATTGGGCGGCGTGGTGTCATATAACGCTTGGGCCTGGGCTTCAAAGTTGGCTTTTTTGCCGTTGCTCAGATGCTCAGCATGAAAAACCAATGCTTGTATTTGCTTGTCCAGATAATGCAGTCGCAGCTTACGCAAATCGCTGTCTGCCTGGGGTTGGGTATCGATTTTCTCAAGCAGAGCTTTTGCCTCAGCAGCAATTTCTGCCGCACTCATGCCGCGGGCGAGTGCCTCATCGCGCAATTGGGCGGGGCCATAATAGGCATCAACGTAATTACTGTCATGCTCACCCAGTGCTAAAACCAACTGGATATACTGACGGGCAATATTATCTGGTGCTACCGTAGCAGCAACCCGAGGTTCAGGCGCTTCGCCACATGCTGTTATCAGCATCAGGCTCGCGGTAATTACCAATGGTTTAAACAGGCGTGGTTGCATAATTAACTTCCTTGGTTTGTTTTAGTTTTAATGAGTTAGAACATTATTATGTGCTTAAGCCTAGCGCGTAGCTTGCTTGCCAGCAACTTTTTCATGCGTTTAGACATCTATACTGTTGCAGTTAAAAAATAACCATGTTATTACTAATGTCGCTTTGCTATTCAATTAACCAATACGAGCAATTAATGAATTTACAACGTTGTGTTTTTATTATCAGCCTCCTCGTGCTCCTCAGCGGTGCGCGGGGTGTGGTTTATTGGTAGAAACGTAACGAGCCGATAACAAAAAACCCCGTGCCACTGGCCGGGGTTTTTTGCATTTAAGCCCCCGCCACAGGTTGCAACCGACACCGGAATAACGGAACAGGAAACACGAGATGAGCGGCGACAATAAAATCTGGATCTTTGATACCACCTTACGCGACGGCGAGCAGGCATTACGCGCCAGTTTAAGTCAGAAGCAGAAAATACAACTGGCCCATGCCATCGCCAGATTGAAAGTAGACGTGATGGAAGTGGGCTTTCCGGTTTCCAGCCCCGGTGACTTTGACTCGGTGCAGCGGATTGCCCGCGAAGTAAAGGGTCCGGTGATCTGTGGTCTGGCCCGGGCAGTCAGCGCCGATATTGAAGCCTGCGGTGCAGCATTAAAAGACGCCGAGCGTCGCCGCATTCATACCTTTATTGCCACCTCGCCGCTGCATCTGCAATATAAACTGCGCAAAACGCTGCAACAGGCTACTGAGCAAGCCGTGGCGGCCATTAAGCTGGCCAGCCGTTATACCGACGATATTGAGTTTTCCTGTGAAGATGCCGGCCGCACCCCAATTGACGATTTATGCTGGATTGTCGAACGGGCCATTACGGCCGGCGCCACCACTATTAATATTCCGGATACCGTCGGCTACACCATCCCCAACGAATTCGCGGCCATTATCAGCACCCTGCGCAACAAAGTGCCAAACATCGATCAAGCCCGTTTAAGTGTACATTGCCATAACGATTTAGGCTTAGCGGTGGCCAACAGTATCAGTGCCATTCAGGCCGGCGCCCGCCAGATTGAATGCACGGTAAACGGCATTGGCGAGCGCGCCGGTAATTGCTCGCTGGAAGAAGTGGCAATGATTATCAACACCCGCAAAGATGTGCTGGCACCATTGTATACCGATATTAAAACCACTGAAATTTACCGCAGCTCTCACCTGGTCAGCCAGATCTGTAATATGCCAATCCAGCCAAATAAAGCGATTGTCGGCGAAAACGCCTTTGCCCACAGCTCCGGTATTCATCAGGATGGCGTGTTAAAGGCGCAAAACACCTATGAGATTATGGCACCCGAGCAAGTGGGTATCCGCCAGAATGAGCTGAACTTAACCTCCCGCTCCGGCCGCCATGTTATCCAACACCGCTTAGCCGAACTAGGCTACACCAACGGCGATTACGATTTAGAAGCAGTCTATAAAAGTTTTGTCGCGTTGGCCGACCAGAAAGGCCGGGTGTTTGATTATGATTTAGAAGCCCTGGTGTTTTTTGAAAATATGCAGGAGCAAAACGACTATTACACACTGGATTTCTTAAGCTCGTCTACCCACACCGGCCACATTGCCAGCGCTACCGTTGGTCTGCGCTGCGGCGATCAATTGTTTACCGAAGCCGCAACCGGTAATGGCCCGGTCGAAGCGGCGTTCAGCGCTATTACCCGCATCAGCAAACTGCAGATCAAAATGGTCGACTTTAACTTACAAGCCAAAGGCAGCGGCGAAGATGCGCTGGGTCAGGTCGATATTATCGCCGAACACGAAGGCCGGCGCTTTCATGGTGCCGGTCTGGCTACTGACATCGTGCGCAGCTCGGTACTGGCCTATGTTCATGTGCTGAATATGATCCAGCGCGCCCAGACTATTGATGCCCATAAGCATGCCCAGAAGCATACGCGTATACATGCGCCAGAAAAAAACACAATAAACATTGCAGCAGGTGAACAATAATGAGCAAGCATTATAACATTGCGGTACTGTCCGGAGACGGCATTGGTCCGGAAGTCATGGCCGAAGCCGTCAGAGTACTGGAGGCAGTCACTGATAAATTCCATTTTGGACTAAAACTGACACCCGCTCTGATTGGCGGCGCCGCCATCGATGCCACCGGCGAACCGTTACCGCCACAAACCTTGTCGGTTTGTCAGCAAAGCGATGCTATTTTATTTGGTTCGGTTGGCGGGCCAAAATGGACTGGCTTAGCACCGGACAAACAGCCGGAGCGCGGCTCGCTATTACCACTACGCAAAACTTTCGATTTGTTCTGTAATTTACGCCCCGGCCAAATTTACCCGGCCTTTGCCGACTTATCACCATTACACCCACGAGTCAGCAGCTTAGGTATGGATGTGTTGTGCGTACGGGAATTGACGGGCGGCATTTATTTTGGCGAAAAAGGCCGTAGCGACACCGCTGCGTTTGATACCCAGCGCTACAGCGTATTTGAAATTGAACGGATTGCCAAAGTGGCGTTTGAAGCCGCACAAAAACGCAGCAATAAAGTGACCTCAATTGATAAAGCCAATGTGCTGCAAACCAGTATTTTATGGCGTGAAACGGTTGAGCGCATCGCCAGAGACTATCCGAAGGTTACGCTGGAGCATATGTATATCGATAACGCTGCGATGCAGCTTATTCGCAGCCCGCAGCAGTTTGATGTATTACTGTGCGACAACCTGTTTGGCGATATTTTATCCGATGAAATTGCCGCTATTGCCGGCAGTTTAGGCTTATTACCCTCAGCCAGCTTAAATGGCAGTGGCTTTGGCTTATATGAGCCGGCTGGCGGCAGTGCGCCAGATATCGCAGGCTTGGGCATCGCCAACCCCATCGCCCAGATTTTAAGTGCGGCCTTAATGCTACGCTACAGCTTTGGCGAGGAAGACGCCGCCCGGGCTATTGAGCAAGCCGTGCAGCATTGCCTGGAGCAACACATTGTTACCCGCGACATTGACCCGAAATCCACTTACAGCACGGCCGCGGTAGGCGCTGCCATTGTAGCGACTTTGCGCCAGCAAGGAGAACACTAATGGCTGCCATTTCTTCAGCACGAACCTTATATCAGAAAATATATACCAGCCATGTGGTCGGTAAGTTAAACCCGAGCACCGACTTGCTTTATGTTGACCGTCATTTAATTCACGAGGTCACCTCGCCGCAGGCTTTTTCTGGCTTGAAGCTGGCGAGGCGCAGTGTGCGCCGACCCGATTTAACCTTCGCCACCATGGACCATAACGTGTCAACCCAGCGCCGCAGCATGGACGCCGCGGGTGAAACCTCACGTAAGCAACTGGAAGCGTTGGCGGAAAACTGCGCTGAAAACCACATTCCGTTACTAGATTTAACCCACCCCGATCAGGGCATCGTCCATGTCATTGGCCCCGAGCAGGGTTTAACTCAGCCGGGGATGATTATTGTCTGCGGTGACTCACACACCTCTACCCACGGCGCGTTTGGCGCCCTGGCCTTTGGTATTGGCACCTCCGAGGTAGAGCATGTACTGGCGACACAAACCCTGCCGCAGCAACAGGCTAAAACGCTGAAAATTGAAATAAATGGCGAATTAAGTGCTCATGTTACGCCAAAAGACGTGATTATGGCGGTTATTGGCAAACTTGGCACAGCCGGCGGTAATGGCTATGTTGCCGAGTTCTGCGGCAGTGCCATCCGCGCCATGTCCATGGAAGGCCGGATGACCTTATGCAATATGAGCATTGAAATGGGCGCCAAGGCCGGCCTGATTGCGCCGGATGACACAACATTTTCCTATATTAAAGGTAAAGCCCATGCGCCCAAAGCCGAGCACTGGGACAGTGCAGTGCAATACTGGCAAAGCCTGCATTCTGACATAGAAGCAGTGTTCGACCAGACCGTCACGCTCGATGCCAGCACTATCACGCCACAAATTACCTGGGGTACTAACCCCGAGCAGGTCATGGCCGTCGACCAGAGCGTACCGGCACCGGACAGCTTTAACGATGCCAGCAAACGCGATGCCGCCGAGCGAGCGCTGGCTTACATGGGGTTGGCGCCAGGTCAGAAGCTGACCGATTGCAAAGTTGATGTGGTATTTATTGGCAGCTGCACCAACAGCCGGATTGAAGACCTGCGCGCCGCCGCCACTGTAGTGCAGGGCAAGCAGGTTGCTGCCGGCGTGCGGGCGTTAGTTGTGCCAGGCTCGGGCATGGTGAAACGCCAGGCTGAAGCTGAGGGACTGGCCAGTATTTTTAAAGCTGCCGGTTTTGAGTGGCGAGAACCCGGCTGCAGCATGTGCCTGGGCATGAATGATGATCGGGTAGCAGCCGGCCAGCGCTGCGCCTCTACCAGCAACCGCAACTTTGAAGGCCGCCAGGGCCGAGGTGCCCGCACTCACCTGGTCAGTCCTGCCATGGCCGCTGCGGCTGCCATCGCCGGCAAATTCGTTAATATTGCCGCCACTGGCAATGTACCAGGAGACCAGGCATGAGTAAGATTTTTGCACAGGGTTTAGTGTGCCCGCTGGATAAAAATAATGTTGATACCGACCAGATTATCCCAAAACAGTTTTTAACCAGTGTCAGCCGTGAAGGTTTTGGCCAGGCAATGTTTTTTGACTGGCGCTATTTAGCCGATGGCCGCCCCAACCCGGACTTTGTGATTAATAAGCCAGAGTATAGTGGCGCCAGCATTTTATTAACCCGCGCCAACTTTGGCTGTGGCTCCAGCCGCGAACACGCGCCCTGGGCTATTCAGCAATCTGGCTTTAACGTCATTATTGCCGAAAGCTTTGCTGACATATTCTTTAATAACAGCGTCAATAACGCCATGTTATTAATTCAGCTAAGCAAAACCAATATCGAATTATTGTTTAATCGCTGCGCTCAGGGCCCACAGCACTGGCAAATTGACTTGCAAAGTCAGGAGATCATGTTCGGTAACAATGCCGCTATGGGCTTTAATATCGACGCCGACATTAAACAGCGGTTATTATCCGGCTTAGATTTTATCGGCTCCAGCGAGCAGTTAAAGCCGCAAATAGCCGATTACGAGCAAAGCCGCAAAGCCAGCCAGCCCTGGCTGGGCTAAAATCTCGTTATCGGCTATCAGAAGCGCAGGTTACCTGATGGTGGTTGCGCTTTTTAGTAATTGGTTCAACGTTCTGCAGAAAAATCCCCGTAAACTTACCCGCTAATTTTTATTCTTTATTTATTTCTTTTTGATACAATTTATTACTTTTTACTTTCATATATGTGGAGTTGTCATGGCACGGATGCATTTTTGCTGCAAGTTGCTTTCAATTTTGTTGGTATCTATATTTCTGTTTGGTTGTGGTGGCGGTGGTTCTTCAACTGATGAGCCGCCTCCGCCAAGCTCTGCTGTTATCAGCGGTCTGGCTTTAACTTCCTCGACGGTCGGAATCGATACAACTGCCAGCATCGGATATTCCTCCTCTGCCGGCAGCGAATCTGTGACAGCAAAAATTATCCACGTACCTGCCGGCAGCGATATGCTAAATGCAGCGTTTTCAGGTTCTTCTTTTGCAATTTCTTTTGATACTGTCGGCACTTATCAGTTTTCAGTAACCATTGCAGATAAAGCCGGTACGGTCAGCAGAGAGTTTTCAGTTGATATTACTAACAGCGATCCTGTTGCGAACGTTACCGGATTGGACAAGGCAAACCTGTTCACGGCTTACAAACTGAACGGCGGTGAAAGTAACGATCCTGATGGTCATACTCTTAGCTATCAGTGGTCACTACTATCTAAACCACAAGGCAGTGTTTTAACTGATCTTATGGGAGAGTCCGGCGATATTACTTTTTACCCGGACGTAGCAGGCAGTTACTCGGTAATGTTAAAGGTTTCGGATGGCTTTGGTGGCGAAAGTGAAGAGATTTTTGACTTTGTTATTGGCGCATATAAGTTCCAGCGCCTGGTATTTAATGTAGTTGATGCCGTGTATAACGCTGCACTGGACAAAATAATTATTGTCGGTGATGACAAGAAACTCTACCTGTATGCACCAGAGAGCCATAATACCGAGGTAGTATCACTGGGTTATCAGGGTACCGCGGTCTCGGTTCTTCCTGACGGCAGCATGGCGGCAGTAGCCCACAATGGCAAAATTTCATATGTGAATCTTGGTTCTCTGCAGGTGGAGAAAGTATTTTCAATATCGACAGACGTGTTTGATCTGGAAATAGCGACTAATGGCTATATTTATGCGATGCCAAGAACGGATCAATGGGAAAAACTGCGGGCAATTAATCTGGCAACGGGTGAAGAGGTTCAACAATCAGGAAACTCAGTGCGAGCCGGCACTGTTATTAAAATCCATCCCTCTCATCACTATATATATGGTGCAGACAGAGGGTTAAGCCCGTCTGATATTGAAAAATATGACATTCGCGCTGGTACCCCGGTTTATCTGTATGATTCTCCCTATCACGGCGACTATGGCATGTGCGGCGACTTATGGATGTCACAGGATGGCCTGAGAGTTTTCACGCGTTGTGGCAATGTTTTCCGAACCTCAGAAGTTCGGGAACAGGATATGCGATACAACGGCAGCATAACCCTTGAAGGCAATATATCCTCACTTTCTCACCATATGAACAGTGTGGTTTATGTAGATGAGAGTAATAAAAATCATCTGCATTTTTATGCCTATGAAACACTGGAGGCGATCGGTAGTAAAGAATTACCTGTAGCAGTAATTAATGATCAACCATACCAGACGGATGCAGAATTTGTATTTCATCGCGCCAACGGTAATGTGATATCACTGGTCAAAGTAGATGACAGCAGTGGTCTGCTGTATCAGTACGGCATCGCTTATACTCCTACAAGCATTGAAGAATTCAATCTACGCCCGGCAGCAATAATTGATGAAAATCAATATGTTAATATCAACGAGTTGGTTGAAATCAGTGCAGCGTCAAGCTTCGACCCTGAACAGGAAGATTTGAGCTATAGCTGGGAATTGGTAAGTAAACCCGAATCCAGCAATGCATCGTTAACCGCATTAAACGATATCACTACAACCTTTACCCCCGATTTAAAAGGCAGTTATCAGGTACGGGTAAAGGTAAATGATGGTGTGTATGACAGTTCATACGCAACAACCATTATTACTGCAGAAGACCCGAATGATAAGCAGCTGATTGAACTTGGTTTTGATGTAACTGCGTCAGCATTTTCTGAGCAATTAAACAAGGTCGTGTTGGTTGCCGCAAACCCGAACCAGCTAATACTTTTGGATGTTGCTGACAGTAGCATTGAAACGATTCCGCTGGCGGCCAGCTCTTCTGTACTGGAAATAAGCCTGTCGGGTACAACAGCCGCGGTAGGCTATGCCAATTCAGTCGCCATTATTGATCTGCTGAATAAGCAAGTCACCGCCACCTATTCTGTTTCCTCAGACATCATTGATCTGGCGTTACCCGACAATGGCTACTTGTATGTATTTCCCAGCACCGACCAATGGGCCAGGATCAGAACAATTGAGCTGGCAAGCGGCGCCGAAACAGAACATACAGGGAACTCCATTTATGCCGGCACCCGGGTAGTTGCTCATCCTTCTGGCGAGTTCATCTATGGTGCAGACAATGGATTATCACCATCAGACATTGAGCTTTATGACATTTCTGGCGGTAACGCCCATTACGTTCGGGATTCACCCTATCATGGCGATTATGACATGTGCGGCAATGTCTGGATCTCTGAAGATGGCGCTAATCTTTTTACTCCCTGCGGTAATATTTTCAAGGCAAACCCGGGCCAGGCAGATGACATGCAATACGTTGGCAGATTAGGAATAACCGGAGCAATCAAGGCACTTAGCCAGAAAAACGATGAAATAGCACTATCCAATACAGAGGCCTGGTGGTACTACGGCAATGCAGAAATCGGGCATATTATTCATCTTTACAATTATCCCAGTCTTGCATTCGTGCGCGCTGTAGAAATACCAACCACCACGATTAATGGTACTGTATTCAAAAATTATGGGGTAAACCTGTTCCATACCCTGGATGGCAGCAAAATAATTGCATTGGTAAAAATTGACTCCGCCGCTGGCAGGTTGCACGAGTACTCGCTTTTTGTGTACGCAAAATAACAGCAGTAGCTGCCAGCTATCTTTCTGCCGATAGCTGGCCGGCTGGTTTTTCTCAGGTTGTTTAACTCTGCAACGCCGGAATAATTAAGGAAATAGCAGAAACTAATTATCATGTTAAAAATAATCCTGATTTTATTGGTGTTGTTGCCCTCAGGTTCCCTGGCCAGTGAAATCGAACCCTTTAAATCTGATGGTTGCAGCGTGTTTCCGGACGGCACCCGCGAGCAACATGATTTGTGGCTGGCGTGCTGTACTGCGCACGATTACGCATACTGGCAAGGCGGTACTTATCAGCAGCGTCTTGCAGCAGACAAAGCACTTGAGGCATGTATAGCAAAGGTGGGAGAGCCGGAAATTGCCCGTATTATGCTGGCGGGTGTCAGAGCGGGTGGCACGCCCTATTTGCCAACAAAATTTCGCTGGGGCTTTGGCTGGCCGTATCTCAGAGGCTATAAAGCACTGACAGCAGAAGAACTGAAACAAATAGCGCCGTTGCAAACTGACTAACCTTAGAGGTAAACAATGCCTAAGCTTTTTTCCTACGGCACCTTGCAGCAAAAAAACGTCCAGCTGGCTAACTTTGGCCGTGAGCTTACCGGCTGCCAGGACATTCTGCCGGGCTATGTGGTCGGTGAAATAGAAATTACCGATCTGCGGGTACTTAAGGAAAGTGGCAAAGCGATTCACCCTATTCTGCGTTTTACCGGCAACAGCAGCGATGAAGTAGCCGGTACCGTGTATGAGCTCAACGATGCTGAACTGGCTCAAGCTGACAACTATGAAGTGGATGCTTATATCAGGGTAAGCGCCTGTTTGAAGTCTGGCACTGATTGCTGGATCTATGCTGCCGCAGCGTCTGAATTAAGGTAACCCGGTATGGCTGAAGATAATGCCGCGTTACTGGCCAGAGTTCGTCAGTGCACCTTATGTTCGGAGCACCTGCCGCTTCAGCCAAAGCCAATATTACAGTGGCATCCCAATGCGCGTATTTTGATAGCGGGTCAGGCGCCGGGTCGTAAAGCACATCAGGCAAACATGCCTTTTGCCGATGCCAGTGGTGAACGCTTGCGTACCTGGCTGGGATTAACTCCTGGCCAGTTTTATAACCCGCAGCTGGTCGCTATTTTACCGATGGGTTTTTGTTTTCCGGGTAGCGGCAACAGCGGCGACCTAGCGCCACGGCCAGAATGCGCCCCCACCTGGCAGCAGGTTTTATTACAGCAGTTAACCCGGTTACAACTGACTGTGGTTATTGGCCAGTATGCACAGGCTTATCATCTAACCGATGCCAAAAAGACCGTAACTGCGACGGTAGCAAACTGGCAGCAATACTGGCCTGAACGGGTACCGCTGCCTCATCCTAGCCCGCGCAATAATATCTGGCTAAAACGTAACCCCTGGTTTACTGCAACGTTACTGCCAACATTACAGGCCAGGGTGCAGCAGGTGTTGGCATCCTGCCAATAAAAAAGGCAGCCAGGCTGCCTTTTTAGTAACCTACTGGTTTAGTTGGCGACCATTTTCAGGTTAGCAAATTCAATCATTTGCTCCGGGGTTTGCAGTTCAGCCATTAACGCACCCGATTGCACCGCCTCAAAGCTAACCGGCTCGGCAAAATTAATATTTATCTGCAGTTTTTCTGGCTGATTAATAAAGGTAGTCAAGCTTTCTTTCATGTCCAGAGGCAGGTTCTCATCAGCAGTAATTGCCATTAATGCCATGCCTTGCAAGGCATCCAGCGGTGGCATCTGGCCCTGGGCACTGGCCATCGCGACCAGGCGCTCAATAAAGCCATCGTTAGTTATAACCAATTCGCCACTTTTCAAAGCACCTTTTACCAGATTCGCCATTACATCCGTCATATAGCTATCTGACATACTTAACGCTTGTTGCTCTTCTGGTGTTTTCTCACTCATGTCACGGGCAAATGCCCACAGTTCCTGCATTTGGGCAAACGAGAAGTTGTAAGCCAAACTAAATTCGTCATTTACCCGGGTAACCTGGCTAAAATAGAGTTCACCGTTCGCTGGGGTATACTGGTAGCTGTAGTCGGCATGCAACACCACACCTTGCACAAACTCGCTCATTTGCGGCGGTAACATTGCCAGCATTGGCTCGGCCACTTTGGCCCCAATCAGTTGCGCGCTGCCTTTATCGGCCAGACCTTTGGGCTTTAAACCCGCTGCGGTGACTTTTTCAATCGTTGCCACTTGCCCCATGCCTGCCACACTGACATCGACACCGCTAACGCTGTAGCTGGAGGTTAATACATTGGCTGCCACATCCTGATAACCAATGCTAATTGCTGGCATCAAACCGCTAGCGGCCATTTCCGCATACGACTTATTTGCCAGTTCAATTTGTTCTTTAATGGCATTTTCAGCTTGCGAATTGGCGTAATAAAAGCCCGCAGCGGCGGCAACCACAACAATACCGGCACCAACAACTAATTTATTCATACTAATCCTTTATTCACTATTATTTATAAAACGTATTATTTACAAAAGCGGCAAATCGTAGCACAACACCTTAGCTGGCGAAAAGTGAGTTGGTTAACTATTTCATCAATAACTTAACTACGTTGGAATAATTAGTGACTGCCGCGGGAAAGCATTTACCTGCTACGCAAAGCCTGCTAGCGTAACGTTATCTTTTCCCGGCAAAAATATCTTACGCCATGGCAACGTATTTTCTGTGGTTCGACTTACTGGGCGTTGCGGTTTTTGCCGTGTCCGGCACCCTGGCGGCATGGCGCAACCAGATGGATGGTTTTGGGGTAATTGTGCTGGCCAGTGTTACTGCTATTGGTGGTGGCACCTTGCGCGATCTTATTTTAGACGTGCCGGTGATCTGGATAAACAACAACAGCTACTTTTATGCCATTTTAATAGCGGCCATCGGCACCATTTTACTGGTGCGCAACCGCTTAACAATTCCGCATAATACCCTGCAGTTTTTCGATGCGTTGGGTTTGGCATTCTTCGTTATTATGGGTACTCAGAAAGCGCTCGATTTTGGTACCTCAACGCTGGTGGCTATTATGCTTGGTACCATGAGTGCGGTGTGTGGCGGGATGATCCGCGATGTGCTTTGCCGGGAAATTCCCATGGTATTCCGGGGTGAATTATATGCTGTTACCTGCTTAGTCGGTGGTGGCGTTTACACCGGATTACTGGCCCTTGGTACAGCCCAGTTACCCGCTATGCTGGCCGGCATGTTGGCTTTATTACTGCTGCGCCTGGCCGCGATTAAATGGCAACTTACTATAGCGGTTTTTGGTAAACACCATAACGAGTTAAATGAACCATGACCATGCCAGCAGCCAGCCCACCTTTAATGAACAGTAACCCCAGCCGTATTGCAGAACTGGATGTCATCCGTGGTTTGGCCATTTTAGGCATTTTACTGATGAACATATTTGCCTTCGCCAACCCACCTGAGTACTCGCACAGCCTGATTTGGCAACCGGCTATCAGTACTTTAGATATTGGCTTGTATAACCTGCAGACGATGTTATTTTCCGGCCGGTTTTTAACCTTGTTTAACCTGTTGTTCGGGGTAAGCCTGTTACTTATCATGGAAAAGTATGGCGAGCACTATTTACAGCGCCGGTTACGCTGGCTGGTTGTTTTTGGCCTGCTGCATATCAGTTTTATCTGGTTCGGCGATATTTTGCTGTGGTATGCCCTTACCGGTTTATTAGTACTTAAACAGGGATATCATAAACTCGATACTGCTGCGCTGTGGCGCAAGGGGGTCATGTTATTTACGATATCGTTAATCATGCCGGCTATTTTCAGTTTGTATTTGTTGCTCACTCCGCCGCCACCGCAGCAGCCACTCGATGCTGAGATATTGCTGGCCCAACAGCTGCTTTGGACCGGACCTTACCTGGCCCAGCTAACCGAATTGCTTTCGCTGAATCTGCTGATGCTGGTCGGCTTTGTCATGACCCTATACTGGCTAATGGCAGCACTGATGGTGTTTGGCATGGCACTTTATAAAAGCGGCTGGTTTAGCCAGGGCTACTCGCGCTGGCGCACACGCCTGTTGTTTTTGGCGGCTCTGGCGATCAGCGCCTGCACCGCAGCGCTGGATCATCTTACCGGCTATGGTTACGATTTGGCCATCATGCTGCCCTGGGAGCAAATCAGTGCCTTATTAATGGCACTGGCCTTTGCCAGCTTGCTGATTAATGCCAGGCAAAAGCCTGAGGTATACCATTGGCTGCAGCGCTGGCTGGCCCCCTGCGGCCGGATGGCGTTTACGTTGTACTTAAGCCAGAGCCTGTTAATGGTATTGCTGTTTAAAGTCATTAAACCCGACTGGTTTGCCAGCCTGGACCGGCTGTCGTTACTTGGCATTGCCATTGCCACCATTATTCTGCAACTGCTGTTCAGCCGCTGGTACCTGCAGCACTTTGCCCAAGGCCCGCTGGAATGGCTCTGGCGGCGGTTAAGTCAGCAGCCGGTTATTGGTGCGGAAATTTCATTAGCAGAAACTTCCCAAGCGAATACCAATGCAACCAAAGATATTGAGTATAAATAACTTGTGAACCCCTACACCGAACTGGCGGCGCCGGTTGAGCATTGCCTGACTGAAAAAAACAGCGAGTTTCTGAGCTTTCTGCTGCCGGTTCGCAGCCGCGATGAAGCGATGGCGCTGGTTAATCAGTACCGTGAGCAATACCGGGGTGCCAACCATGTGTGCTGGGCTTATATTATGGGCAATACCCGCCAGCCTGAGACCCAGGCATTCAGCGACGATGGTGAGCCCGGCGGTACGGCCGGCAAACCTATGCTGCATGTGTTAACCGAACAAGAGCTGGGTAATTGCCTGGCGCTGGTGGTGCGCTATTTTGGTGGGGTGAAACTGGGTGCCGGTGGCCTGGTACGGGCATACTCGGCAGCGGTATCGCAGGCCGCAGTAAAGGCGACCCGCAATCAGGTGTTACCACAACTGCAGCTGACAGTACGGTTAGACTTTGCGCTGGAAACCCGGGCCCGCCAGCTTATTAGTGAACTGGCTGGCCAGTTGCTGGCCACTGACTACCAGCAGCAGGTGCAGCTTACTGTCAGCCTGCCTGTCACTGCTGCCGCTGAGTTTGCTAATCAGCTGCAGAATATCAGCTCTGGCAGCGCGCTGATCAGTGAGCTGCCGGATACCGCTCAGGCTTAGTGCCCTTGCCTGGCTCAATCTTGTAGCCATGTTGTTTTCAAACTGGCATTTGCTGCCATTCCATGGATAATAAGCCGGATTAAAATATTGACTGCGGCGCTTAAATTTTGCGCCGCCGACAGGATGCGCTATGTCTCAACTACTTCGTATTGTGCTTATTCACACCCACCTGCCAGGGGTAGTGGAATTGCAGCTGGATCAGCACACCAATATTTGCGGCACTAATGCCTCGGGTAAAACCACCTTGCAACGTTTAGTACCGGTATTTTATGGCGAACAGCCAAACCGGGTGGTACCGAAAACCCGCAAAAAGTTTGATGAGTTTTACCTGCCATTTTCTAACAGCTACCTGATTTACGAATATCAGCGCGAAGACGGCGCCCTATGCCAGGTAGTGTTAACCCGCAAAAGCGATGGCGGCGTAGAATACCGCTTCGTGGCGGCGCCGTATCAGAGTGATTTTTACTTAACCGAAAGTAGCGAGGGCGCTAAAGGGTTAAGTTACAGCGACTGGGCCACGAACATGCGCGGCCGGCCAGAGGTGCAGGTATCGGCCAAAATCAGCGCCACCAGCGAGTATCGCAGCATTATTCAGAACGATGCCGGCGCACTGCGTGGCAATAATGCCGATAGCGTTAAACTGCGTCGGTTAGCTGCCAGCTTTAGCTTAGTCAGCAGTGGCCATAAACTACGCCATATTGAAAAACTGGTTAGTGCCGTGCATGCCAAAGAAGGCAAAATGGATACGCTAAAGTCGATGCTGGCTGCCATTTTTGAAGAAGACGGCGTTACCCTACCTACTACCAAAGTGAAAAATACCAAAGCGCGGGACTGGATATTGCAAATGCGCCAGTCAATGCGCCTGGATAAACTGCAACAGGATTTTGGCCGCTTAAAGCAACTGGCGCAGCAACTGGACGGCAGTGAGGCCCAGCTTGCGGCGTTGCTGCCGCTGCTGGTGCAGGACGAGCAGAACCAGAAACAAAACAAAGCGGACGCTGAGCAACAGGTGCTTAGCCTGCGCGGTCAGCTGCAAACCTTAAAAGAGCAATATAGCCAGCAACAGTTAGAGCAAAGTAGCCAGCTGGCCAAAGCCGAGGCCGATTTACATGAAACCAGCGCCAGGCTGGATCAGTTACAACAGCGCTATGACGAATTTGATGGCCAGGATATGCCCAAACTTCAGCGCGATACTGACGCGCTGCCGCTATGGCGGGAAAATTTGCAGGAAGTAGTGGAGCAATACCAGTTAATGGTAGAGCAACATGGCGATTTAGAGCGCCAGTTAGAACAGCGCAAAATGAAGCTGGCTGAAAGCTTTAACCGCTTAAGTGAGCAACACCGGGCTAAAGCCCGCCAGTTACAGCAACAAAAAGATGCCACCCGCGAGCAACAAGACCATAAATTATCGGAATTAGAACAGGCTTTTAATCAGCGCCAACAGGCGGCGCAGCAGCTGTTTAGCGCCCAGCTTACTGAGCTGAGCAGCAGTATTGCGGTCCTGCACAGTCAGCTGCAGGCGTCGATGCTAACCGAAGCCGAGCATGAAGAGCAGCGCAGTGCCGATTTACGCTTAGAGCAGGCCCAGCAACAAACGCAACAGCAAGCCCGCCAGTTGCAACAGCTGCAACAGCAGTATCAGCAGGCCCGTAGCGCCCGCGATCAGGCTGATACTGAGCTGGAGCTTAGCCGCAAAGCGCTGCATAGCAGCGAGCAGCAGTTACAGCAATTGCACCGCCAGCTGACGCCAGAGCAAGGCAGCCTGCGCCACTTTTTACGGCTGCATTATAATGGCTGGGAGCAAAAGCTGGGCAAGGTATTGGACGAGCGTTTGTTAGAGCGCCAGGACTTACAACCCCATCTGGCCGATATCAGCGACAGTCTGTACGGCTTGCAGCTTGAGTTAAGTGCCATCGACACCCCGGATTACGCCCAGGACGAAGCGGCCATTCGCCATCGCATTCAGGCGGCCGGGCAACAACTGGAGCAGGCCACTGCCGGCAAATTACAAGCTGAAAAAACCTTAAAAGAGCGTCATGAGCAAGCCGAGCTAAGCCGTGCTCAGGTAGAGCAGGCCCAGTGGCAGCTAACCCAGTATGAGCAAAATATCGACTACGCCCGCGATGCTCGCAACCGCTTGCAGGCGCAGCACCGTGAGCTGAATACTCAGCGCCAGGCCAGTGTTAAAACTGAATTGGCCGCGCAGCAGCAACAGCTTGAAAAACTGCAGCAGCAGCAACACGCCGATTTACAAGCCCTGCAAAGTGATCATCAAAGCCAGAAAATGGAATTAAAAGCCGACTGGCAGGCGGAATTGCAGGTATTTGATGAACAGATTAACGAGCTGGAGCGCCAGCTTGAGCATAAACGTGATGATAATAAAAACCAGATCAAAGATCTGCAGCAAGCGTTTAATGAAGAGCTCTCGGCCAAAGGCATTGACCCACGGCGCTTAACCGAGCTGAAACAAAAACAAGAGCAGCTAAAAGGCGAAATTAAAGCGGTAGAGGCACGCCAGGATCAACTAAGTGCCTGGCAGCAGTTTATTAAACTCGACTGGCAGCAGTTGCGGCCACAACTGTTAGAGCGGGAAACTGCACTAAAACAGCAGCAGCGTAGCGCCCAACAGGCGCTGGAGCAGCAAAAAGCCAGCTACAGCAGCAACGCCAAAAAACTGGAAGACCAAAAGCGCAGCCAGCAAGAGCTGATGAGCCAGGCCGAGCAACTGCTAAACCAGATTAAACCGGCGCTGCACAAATTGCAGGAGCTACACCTGGCAACTATTACCCCGGCCACGTTAAGCGGCTCGGCCGATTTAATTGAGCGCTTAGCCCGCGCCAACGAGGCGTTAGAGCAGCGCAGTAAAGCCGACAGCGCGTTAAAAGCTGCAGTAGACCAGTTTGAAAGTATGCTAAGTAAAGATGCCGGCCCGGAATTTTTAGACCGGCTGGAACATGAAAAGCGCAAACTGGCCGATTATGCCGCCGAACGTCAGCAACTGCCTATTTTGCAAAGCCTGCTGGAAATATTAAAAGGTGCCCAGCAACAATTGCTGGAAATGGGCGAAAATATTGGCGGCGATCTGAAGAAGTTTTTCACCGTATTCAGCGATATTAACCGCCGTATTGCCCTGCAAAGCCGCCGGTTAAGTGAAGCGGTAGCCGATGACTTAGTGCTGGAGGGCATCAGCCGCTCAGAAGTACGTATTTTATCGACTATTGACGAGCTGGGTTTCTGGCAGCCGCTGAAACACTTCGCCAAACTGTATGATGACTGGGGCGCGTCGGGTAAAGCCCTGCCCTCAGAGCAGTACTTAAATGCCTTAGCTGACGTGGTGGAACTGCTGCGCGGCGATGAGCAGTACAGCATTGAGTCACTGCTGCGCCTCGAGCTGCATTTAAGCGAAGGCGGCTCAGAGCTGGTAATTAAAAATGACCGTCAGCTGCTGGAATCGTCCAGCCATGGTATGGCGTATCTTATTTTATGTAAGTACTTACTGGCCTTTACCCGCCTGCTGCGTGGCGACGCTAAGGTGGCCATTCACTGGCCGATCGATGAAATCGGCACCCTGGCCTATCACAACGTCGAGAAGTTATTTACCGCCTGTAGCAGCAATAATATTGTCATTGTCGGCGCCTTCCCTAACCCGGAGTCTGACGTACTTATGCTGTTCACTCATCGCTATTTAATTGAGCCCGACCAGCATGATCATAGCAAGCGACGCTTAAAGCGCATTCAACCGAAAGTCAGCCGGCTGGCAGAGCGGTTGGCCAGTAAACAGCAGGAGGCAAGCTGATGTTACAACACGGACCCATACTAGAGCGCCTGCTGGCCGGCAATTTTATTTGTCAGGTGAGCGACGAAGATGCCTTTCGCCATTTAAGTAACGAGCAAACCCAGCAGGACATTAACCATTATTTGCGGCCATTAAACCGCCGCTTAGTCAGCAATGACGACAACAGTGTGTTTTTCCTGGGTTATCATGAGCTGAACAAAGAAGCCCGCGAGCAGTTAAGCAGCCAGTTCTCGTTAACAGTGCAATCGCTGATGCCGTTATTAGAATGGCTGCAACTGGTACAGGAAACCCTGGGCCGCGACAGCGCGCTAACCGCCGGTGACACCATTAAACTGCAGGAGTTTGTGCTACGCACCGAAGATAACCAAAGCCTGCGCCAACGCCTGAACCAGCTGGCCAGCGACCGCTTTTTCAATAGCCAGAGCGAACAGTTGGATAACCAGGTAAAGCTGATTTTCCGTCGCTTAAAAGAGCACGGTTACCTGCTGCAACCGCATCACGATCGCCAATACTATGTGGTTACCGGCAAAATTGACTATTTAATTGATGTCATCCGCTTTATTCGTGATGAAGAGCAGCTGCCGGTAGAGGATACGCCAAACCAGGAGGCCCTGCTCTGATGGCAGCATTAGACTCTGGCTCAACAGCGGGCACGGCCTCTAACCTGTTTAACATAGGTAGCGATCGCCTGGCTTTGCTCGGCAAACACCATAAAGCGTTGATGCAGGGTTATCTGGATGGCTTTATTGATGAAACGGCCTTTAGCGAAGGCGCATTAAAAAAACTGATTGCCGCCCGTATTTTATGGCGCCCAGACGAGCAGCAGCCACTGGCGCTGCGGCCATTGGTCAGTGAGCTGATTGCCAGTATGGTAGCCGATGAAAACCGGCGCCAGATCAACGCCGACGTGGCTGAAAAACTGGAGCAAATTCGTAATCGGGTGCAGGCTTATCGCGACGCCCAGTATAAAGGCGATTACAGTGTAGCCGAGCTGCAACTGCAGCGCTTAACCGAACATGTGCATGATTTAAGTGGCCAGTTTGAAGAGGCCATCGACAGTTTGTGGCATCGGCTAAACAGTGACTTCGGCTTTGTGGCCAGCCTGGATGATAAAATTCGTGAAAACGAACGGGCCCAAAAACAACTACGGCGCTTACTCGATGGCCTGGATTTACTCGATTTCAGCGAGTTAATTGAGCTGTCTGAGGGTAACAACCACTTACGTAAATTGTTGGTCAGCCAGCTGCAAAACCAGCTTAGCTCGCACCATAGTAGTTTGTTAGAGGTGCAAAAGCGTTTAGTAGAATTGCTGGCCAAATTCCGCCAGCAACAGGCGCGCTCGCTGCTTATCAGCAATATGGCGGCTTTTCTACGCCAGCACCCGAAATACCAGCCCGCCGACTACCCCAACCGCTCTGAGTTGCCCGCCCTGTTTAATCATGCCGCGGCCATTATACCGCAGGCGGCTATTGCGCTGGATAAAGCCAGCGAACGGCAAACTCTGGCTGAACTGGTGCATGCCCTGCCGCGCGCCAAGCCGGTTAACCTGCACGATAGCCAAAGCGCCAGCTTTAGTAGCGTATGGGTTGATGAAGAAATTGCTGCCCGCCAGCAAGCCCTGAAAACCGATGTCGAAAACTTCTACCTGCGGGTAATAGATCAGGGCGGTAAACTCAGCGCGTTAAGCTACCTGGAGCAGCAGGCATTAGAATGGGACAGCGAAATTTGGTTATATCAGATTATTGCCGAATATCAGGCCCTGCCACAGGATGAAAAACAAATGTTCGCGATTTTACGTGACGAAGCCCCGGCCAGCGCCATGAACCAACTACTGCTTATTCGTGATATCAGCCTGCAGTTAAAGGCCGCGTAATGCATTACCCGCCGCTAAATGCGCAGGCATTGCGTTACTTGCAGCAACTGCAGCAGCGCCTGAACGCCAGTGGCAGCGAACGGGTAAAAACCAGAGTTAAAACAGCACAGCAGGTGTTGGCCTGGTGTATTGAACATGAATTAGTACCGGGAAACAGTCTTAATCTGCCGCACTTTACCTTTAATCTGGCATTGCTAAAAGCTATCGCCTTTGTGCAACGACACTTGCAGCAAGCTTGCTTTTTGGATGATTTAAGCCAGAGCAGCCGGCTGAATAATGCCAACGCCAGTCAGCAAGAGTTAAAAAGTATTGGCCTGCAACCGCGGCAAAACCGGGTGCTGTTAAAGCTGGAAAAGCCAGAAACTACTGAACTTGGTGTAACGACAGAGTTTATCGATAGCGACTGGCAGCAATTGCCGCTGGCGCAGTTTGATGCGCTGTTAATAGTAGAAAACCTTGATTGCTTTTATCAGCTGGCAAGTTTTAACGTTACGCTACCCTATCAGCAGCCGCTGGTTATTTATCGCGGCGACACTCAGTACAGCAAAGGATGTAAAGCATTATCCACCGTTTGGCACAGCACCGGCAAACCTGCTATTTACTTTGGCGACGCCGATTTAGCCGGGCTTAACATTGCGCTAAGCCTGCAATGCCGCAGTATATTGCTGCCCGACATCAGCGAGTTTAGCCAACACGCCAGCCCCGACATGCTGCATGAAACTCAACTAAAGTATCAACAACGGCTGCAACATCTCGAATTCAGCCCGGGCTTCCTGCCCTATCAGCAGCTTATCTGTAATCAACTTAAAGGCCTGCGTCAGCAAAATATGCAGGACATGCTGCTAACACCGGTTAATCTGCTGCTCTAAACCTCCTGTTGTTGCCTCTTTATTACATCGCCAATTCCTGCAGCTATTTACCCGTTCCATCTGCCAGCTGCAGCCCAGCGCCTGTAAATCCCGACTCCATTTATTAACAAGTGAATCGCAGGTGCAAAACCCGTTCTTCTTTAACCTATTTTTGCAAAATATTGAAATATGTAGTTGATTTAGAGAAAAATGCTAGCTAGTTTAGCAAAATGTAAAGTCAGAATAAAAGGACACAACCACAGCGTAAAAGCGCGGTTGTTCCAAACTGATACGTTTTAGCTAGGAAGGGACGTTTAGTGAAAACATTTAAATATGTAGTACTGTCATCAGCATTTTTATTGACTGCGTGTGTTATGACTCCTTACCAGAAAGCAGGTTTTTTCAGTAGTACAGGAGGCTACGAAGACAAAGAAATCGCTGAAGGTATCTATTTCATTAAATCAAAAGTTAATGCTAATACAAACCCCTCAGTCGCTTTAGATTATTGGCATCGCCGGGCTAAGGAGCTATGTGGGCATTCAGAGTATAAGGCAGAGGTGATTAACTCATTTGATACCAATGTCAATCCAGATCCTTATTCTAGTACTAGTCAATGGCCTACAGCATCTGGAAAAGTATTTTGCAAGAAATCATAGCCAACAATCGCCAGCAAAAACGCGCCCGTTGGACGCTCAAATCGCACCAAGATGCTCGCGTTTTTGGCGGGCATTAATGCATAAGTAACGCTAAGGGGTCAGATCCAATTGTTACTCAGTTGTGCCTGCCTGTGACCCGTTGCCCGGCTATTACGCCGGACGAGGGCCAGGCACTAAATTGTCAGACCAAAAAGCTGAATAACACCTACGGCGATTAGATAGATAGCCACAACATAGTTCAAAATTTTCGGCTTAATCAATATCAAAATACCGGCAATGATCGAGAGTATTGGAATAAGTTCAATATGCAACGTCATAATCCTTTCCTTTTATGATGAATGTTAACGGGTTAACAAAATCATTGTGCGACCAAGCATCGATTATAGCAATCCATTTCACCACGACAGAACGTAAAGCCTCTTTAACCATTGCTATGATGATTGCTAAGGGTCAGATCCAATTGTTTCCAAGGCTGGATTTGCTACCTCCCCCTGAATACGTGGGTAGGCAGCAGGTCACGATAGCTTTGCTATACTAACTGCTCATTTATTAATCACAGGCAGGAGCCATTTTATGAGCCGACAACTAGTTGCGCTTCTTATCGGTATATTTATCGCTTGCTTTGCATCGGCACAGGATAACCTGCCGTTCAAGGTTGAGAAAATCAGTCATTTTGATGAGCCCTGGGCGATGGCCTTTTTGCCGGATGGCCGCATGCTGGTCACGGAAAAGAAAGGGCGACTGCTTATTGTCAGCCAACAGGGAGAGCAATCGCTGGTCGGCGGTATGCCTGATGTCGATTACGGCGGTCAGGGTGGCATGGGCGATGTCGCCTTGCATCCGGATTTTGCTAATAATAAGCTGGTCTACCTCAGCTATGCCGAAGCCGGTGTTGGCGGTGTGCGCGGTGCAGCCGTGGCCCGTGGCACTTTAGTTGAAGACGGCCGCCGCGCGCAGCTGCAAAACCTGCAGGTAATCTGGCGCCAGTATCCCAAGGTACTGGGCTATGGCCACTATGGCCACCGCCTGTTGTTTGATAACGACAACTATCTGTGGATTTCCTCAGGTGACCGCCAGAAATTTACCCCTGCCCAGGATATGCAATCATCCATGGGTAAAATTCTGCGTTTACAAGACGACGGTTCAGTACCTAATGATAACCCCTTTGTTAATTACCGGCAGGAAAACGCCTTTGTCGACAACGAAGCCATTTACCAACAGATTTGGTCGCTGGGCCATCGCAACCCGTTGGGCATGGCGTTCGATCTGAATGGCAAATTATGGGTAATTGAGATGGGCCCCGCTGGCGGTGATGAGCTTAATTTAATTAAACGGGCCGCAAATTATGGCTACCCGGAAGTCTCCAATGGCCAACACTACGATGGCCGGCCCATTCCTGACCACAGCACCCGACCTGAATTCGCAGCCCCGGCAATTACCTGGACACCGGTGATTTCACCGGCCGATATGATAGTTTACCAGGGCAAGCTTTTTGCCAACTGGCGCGGCGATGCCTTAGCGGCAGGCCTGTCATCCCAGGCTATAGTACGTATTAAGTTCAATGGCGACAAAGCAACCGAAGTAGAACGTTATGAAATGGGGGCCCGTATCCGCGCCGTCAGCGAGGGCCCGGATGGCGCGCTTTGGGTGCTTGAAGATGAGCGAGCACAAAGCGAAGGACGATTGCTGAAGTTAACGCCGACAGCCCGGTAATGAATAAAAGGGGCGCATGACATTGGGAGTTGAAGCCCATGCAACTTACCTGGCGGGCCCCTTTTCCCCTTTAAATTTGTTTTGGCCGGCCTAAATCAATCATCTAAAGTTGTACTACGCTCATTAAGACAGGGACGTTTATCACTCACCTAAGGAGAGCAAGATGGCGGATATCTTATCAGTTGCCAATCTTATTGCGGCTTTTGCAGCTATTGGTACCGCGTGGCTCGGCATTGACACCTACCGCCGGCAAAAAGAAATTGATCTTGAATACCACAAAGAACAACTGGAGCGCGAGGCCGTTACTGAGTATCTGGCGTCGCTGGATACCTTAATAAATCATGCGGCTTACTGCGAAGGAAGCGGGACTCACGATCAAGCCGATAAAATTCTGTTGTGCAAAAAGAATATTAATAAAATATACATTTATGCACCGGCTGAAGTCGTTGATGCGATGGATACATTACTGACAGCAGCCACCGAGCTGGCCAGTGTTATTTCCAAGATCCCCAATGCTGAAATTTATGATGAGGATAAGGTTGCACTGTACGATAACGAGCGCGCCACAACCCAGAACGCCTACTTAAAGGCCGTTAACGTGGCTAGACAACATATCGGTTTGCATAAACAACCAGTTGGCGCGGTTCAACTACTGTTGCTCGGCAAGAAATAACGGCTCAGGTATTTTGCCGAACCAACCCACGCCGGTAACTCTTACCTGCGCTGCTAAAATTATTACCCCTGCGGCCATTAATTATGGCCGTTCCAAACACACTTTTGGTCTGTTCAACCCGGTTTTAGTGGGTTGGAAAGCCAATTACAAAGTGGTACTGGTATTGCTTTGTTATCTGCTTTAAACCGCACATTGAATAAAAGGAGATAGCTGATGAATCGCGAAAAAATAGTAGTTATTACCGGCGCGTCCAGCGGCATCGGTGCCGCCACTGCAGAAAAGCTTGTTGCGGCTGGCCATAAAGTGGTTATTGCGGCCAGAAGCACGGATAAACTTAACGCCATCGCCGACCGTCTGGGAACGGATAAGGTATTAGCCGTGACCGCAGACATATCCAGGCTGGATGAAATTCAGAATGTCATTGCGCAGGCAAAACAGCAGTTTGGCAGAATTGACGTGGTGTTCGCTAATGCCGGTACCGGCCTGAATACTGCTGGTATTGAGCACGGCGATCCTGCTGAATGGCGAACCCTGCTTGATGTTAATGTAACCGGCTTATTACTGACGGCAAAAGCCAGCCTGCCGGCATTAAAAGAAAGCCAGGGCCATTTTATTTTAACCAGCTCTGTCGCCGGCAAAATAACCCTGCAAGGCTCGGTTTACGGTGCCTCAAAGTGGTTCGCTTATGGTTTTGGCCAGAATTTAGCCGCCGAAATGAAAGAGTGGCAGGGTCGCTGCACCACTATTTGCCCCGGTATGGTTAATACGCCGTTTTTTGATGAAGCCAAACCCGACAAGTTAGACCCTGCCGATATTGCAGAGGCTGTACTGTTTGCTATTTCGGCTAACCCGCGCTGTGATGTGCGGGAAATTACCCTGATGCCAACAAAGTAGCTGATTGATGGCATTAGTTGATGCAAAAAACACCTCATGGTCCGCAGATAAGTTCGGTATTTGTTGCCCTGGCAGCGCTGTGCTGGGGGATCACTGGTGGCATCGCCGGTTTGCTGATAGCAAAGGGCTGGGACCCTTTTGTGCTGTCGTTTTGTCGCGGTGTTATTGGCTTATTATTCATCGCTTGCTGGCGAATGTTGCACCCCAGCGGCAACAATCTGGCAAATCTGCAGTTATGGCTCTGGTCTGTGATTGCCGGCATAGGGGTTGCCGGCAACTTCGCATGCTATTTTTTCAGTATTGCAAAAGGCAGTGTCGCGGTTGGCGCAACTTTGATGTATTGCGCCCCGGTGTTTGTCTATCTGGTGTCGTTTGGTTTAAAGCTTGAACAACCCACACCGTTAAAGTGGGCCGCGATAGTTGTGGTGATTATGGGCATAGTGCTACTGACCGGGGTCTATAATGTCAGTGCCAGCAGGGTTGCGCCGTTAGCTATTGGCGCCGGGCTGCTTGCCGGAATAAGCTATGGCCTGTTCATTTTTGCATTTAAATCTGCCGCACGTTTTGGCAGTTCGCAGGAGGTTCTGCTGATTGCCTTTGCCGTACTATGCATTCTGCTAGCAGGTACAGGGAATTTTCAGCAGACTGCGACCTTATTTACCCCCGCTGATCAGCTGCTGCTTCTTGCCCTAGGTATTCTTGGCGCCGGTGTGTCATTTATTTTTTATATTATTGGTTTAAGAAATGCCGAACCAACGGTGGCTTCTATTGTGGCAATGATAGAACCCGTGACAGCATCAATGCTTGGCGTGATAATTCTGAATCAAAGCCTGGATGCTCTGCAAGTGGTTGGTATTGTTCTGATCCTGGCAGCCGTGACCACATTAGGGCGGTATTCAAATGTACGCCACTCACTTTCTTCTTCTATTTCTCATTAAGCTGTGCTGGCTGTAACCCCACCCGCATTTTACCCACCTCGGTTTATCAGGTAGATTAACCCTGACAAATAGCGGGTGCGAATATCGGCTAAATTATAGTAATGGGGACAACGAGCTATGGCCACTGCATTTAAAGAGTACAAAATGATTTATATTGCCGAGGGCGGCTGCGGCACGGTTTTCCTGGGAGCATCAGGCTTGCCGTTAAAGAAGGTCGAAGCTGAGTTAAATGCCCAGGCTGCACAAGGCTGGCAGGTGGTGTTTCAGCTGATTGAACAAAAGCGTTTCTGGTTGTTCTGGACCCGTGAAGCGATGGTTGTGACGCTTGGCCGCTAAGATGCAACGCCTGCTACTGTGGCTTATTCGCCGCTATCGCAAAACCGGTGGCGGCATGCGCTGGTTTGGCATTGACTGTAACTTTGAACCCAGTTGCTCAGCTTACACCTACACCGCCATTAAACGCTTTGGTTCGCGCAAAGGTATTGTCCTGGGCTGGCAGCGGATTAAGCGCTGTAACCGTCACGACAGCTTTTGTAAATGCATAGAACCGGTGCCGCCCGCTGGAGAAAACAGTCATGCTGAATCAACAACAGGTTGATGCTGAAGAAGAACGGCTGCGCGAGCTGGTTGCCGCCCTGCCGGATGAACAGCGCAAAATATTTTACCAGCAGTTAAAGCCGCTGCTGCGTGACCCTGATACTTACGCCACATTGAACTGGTGTTTTTTAGCCGGTCTGCACCATTTTTACCTGGGCCTGTGGGGCCGCGGCCTGTTTAACTTACTGGTATGTTTGGTGGGGGTAGCGTTGTTATTTACACCGCTGCTGTTAGTAGGTATTGCCTTACTGCTGCTGATTAGCGTGGCAGAACTGTGGGCGCTGTTTCGCGCCCAGATTATTATTCAACATTGGAATAACCAGCTAATCCGCCGGCTGCTGCAACGCTACGGCGCTTAGTTGTCAGCAGCCATCAGTAGCGACACATCAGTGCCTAACAGCAAGTCTGCAATTAATTGCTGCTGTTGCTGATTAACCTGTGCCTGCAATGCCCGGACGAAATCCATTGAGGTAGCGGGCGTTTGCGGATAACCGTGTTGCTGCCATAACTGTCGTAGCGCCTTACTGATAACAGCATCACCCAGCTGCTGACGTAAAATGGCAAAAACTAACGTCGCACGTGAATACAGATCATGATTTTCCGTCGCATCTACCAGTGCCGTAGTGTGTTCGGTACTGCGCATCACTGCAAGCTTAAAGCGCTGCCGCTCAAACTCCACCAGCGCCTGCATCGCGTCGTGCCCGTAGTGTTGCTCAATCAGCACCAGCTCAAGGTATTTTGCCAGCGACTCCACTAAAAAGGCACTGTCTGCAAGGACGCCATTACCGATATCATGACCAAACCATTGATGGGCCGTTTCATGCACGGCGCGCCGGTAACGCTGATCAAAGCCGGCATCAGCTGCTGGTTCTGCCCGAAAACCCACCCGGTGATTAATCATAATCATTTGCGGCAACGCATAGCCGGTTGCGCCCAAATCAGGCATCGCCAGCAAACTAAGCTGGGCAGCGCGATAAGGCGCCACATGCTCACTCATCCAGCTTAAGGTGTCCTGCATGGCCCGCATATTCAGTTCAGCTGCGGCATTTAGCTGTGGGCTGTAAACCGTCAGCGTAACATTGTCGTGCTGGCGGGATATCGAGGTGCCAGCAAGCGAATACCAGACGGCAAGATTGCGGATGGGCCCGTTTGTCTGGTACTCGGCAAAATTACGGCCATCTTCCTGCCATTGCCGTAGCCGCCTGCCCTGCGCCAGTGGTGTCTGCCCTGCATCGGTAGACACCACAGAGTGCAGCGTGAACCAGTCGTAGCTGGCCTGGGTTGTCTTCGGTATGGCAAATAGTTCTGATGGTTTAGCAAGGTCAAGCGGCGCCAAAGCATACTGCCGGCGCAATTGCTCGTCGCGTAATCGATATTCTTGCTGAAACCCTATCGTCGGTAATAGCGGCATGCCACGTAAATAGCTAAAAGACGGTTTAACTAATTGCGGCATCACGGCCGGCCAGTGCCGCGGCTGGGTATAGATTAAGGTGCTGTCCAATTGCACGGTATCACCCGGCGCAAGCGCTTCGGCAAGTTGCAGCGTATATTGGCCCAGCTGCTGGTCGAACTCCGATGTAAATGCCACAGATAACTGCAACGCGTCTATTACGGTTGCGGAATAATTACCAATCAGTAATTGGCTAACCGGCTCTGGCGTGCGGTTTTCCAGGGTGTAGCTTAGGGCGTAAACCGCCTTGCCCGTTTGCGGAGAAATATCCACCTTTGCGTCAATATGGCTGATAGCGGGTTGCGCTATGCTGGCCCAGCTGGCGTAGCGTTTCTCATAATCTGCCCGCCACTGCTCCCGTAAATCGGAGTTTAATAATGGCCGCTCATTGCTAATGTTCAGATGTAAGTTAACGCCACTAACTGCCGCAATAGCCAGCAGCAGGCCTGAGCTTACGCTAAATGTCCAGCGCTTAGCGTTAGCAAAACCAGTGGTGCGGTGCGACCAGCGTGCGGCCAGCCACAGCAGGCTAATGGTTAGCACTAACCAAAATGTCATAAAGGGCCAGAATACCGACAGGCTTTGTTCAAAACCCCAGAACGCATCGGCGGCTTGCAGCGGCGAGCCGGCAATATTCCACAGGGTATGGGTTAGGCCTAACTTGCCGCTAAGCGGGGTGTATTTCAATAGCAACGCGGCAATACAGCAGCTGGCAGCCAGCAGCGGCGAGCGACATAAGGCATGAAACAGACAAAACAGTGTGCCCAGCAGGCTCAACGCTAAGGCCGTTTTGCCAAGTACAGCCGGATACCAGCTAAGTTGGATTTGGCTCGCGGCCAGCCGTTCCGCAATAAGGCAGGCGATGGCGCTTAGCATAGTAAGCAGCAACACCAGCAGCACTAAGGCGATAACCTGACTGGCCAGCAGCAAGGCTGAACGCACCGGGCTGGCGGCAATCAGCCCGGCCATGGCGGCATGCTTGTTGCGCCAGCTAAGCTGGTAGCTCCACAGCAAGGTGAGCAGGCTGCCAAGAAACGGCAGCACATCGTAGGCAATACGGTTTAGCGCATCCAGGCTGGTTGGCTGCAACACGGCAAGCGGCTCGGCGTAGTCTATCGCCGATAGCACCTCGGTTGTCAGCAATAAGGGCCAGCCGATTAGAATGAGCTGGTTTAGCCGTTGCCTAAGCACCGCCTGCAAGGCTTCACAGCACAGTTGCCACAGCTGCCGCGCGCCTTTAGCCTGCGGTGTTACTGCCTGATAGCACAGTGTAGCTTGTGACGCTGGCGGCGTGTTATCTGACCGCGCTGACAGTGGTTTGCTGCTGGGCTGATAAGCTTTTAGCTGTAAGCTCAGGTAAAACAGACCGGCGCTTAGCAGGCAGTACAGCAGCCGGTTCAGGTAAAACATCCCATCACCGTACAGCTGAGGCACAGTGTGCTGATACAGCGCCACCAGTGCAGTGTTGCCAAAAGGGTCGAGCAGACGCAGGCTGTTAAATAGCTCGCTGCTGTAAATACTGCTGCCAGCCAACATAGGCGCGCCATTGATACTGGCCAAAAACAGATACATCAGCCACAGTGCGGCAAATACGGCATAGAGCACGGCATTACTGGCAAAGCGCTGCGCAATACAGGCTGCCAGCATGGCATAAAAGGCGCAGGCCGGTAGCGCCATAAAACTAAAATTCCACAGCGTTAGCCACAGCAGCTCAGGCTGAAAACCAAACTGCTGGCTAAGTTGGTAACAGATAATACTAAAGCCCGTCAGCATCAAAGCAGCGCAGAGTAAAAACAACATGCCTGAGCGCACCAGCAGGCGTTGTGACAAGCGCAGCGGAGTGCTGCCGATCAGCTCTGTCATAGCATGATTGTGATCACGCAGTAGCAGCAGCGGCGCCATTGCACCACACAGCAGTGGCAGGTAAAACATCAGCAGCGTCATATGCAGCGCTTGCAGGCGTTTGTCCGCCAGGTCATCGATACCGCCAATGCCAGTGGCGAAGATATAGGCCGCCAGCGGGATCAGCACTAAGGCCAGCCATAGCAGTGGCTGGCGCTGCAGATAACGGCGCTCGTTGTTGAGCAGCGCGACGAGATTAAGCTGCGGCATCAGAAACCACCTTGCTGTTTTGACCAGATGTGTTTTTTGCCGTGTAGTTCAGTTCAAAAAAATAGCGGTCCTGCAGTGTGGCGCTTACTGCTACCGCATCGGCACAGGGACGATGTTCACTAAGCTGGCGGTAAATTGGCAAGCCATAGCGAAAGCTCGAATTGAGAATACTGCGCTCATCTTCAGGTGCGCTGGTGCTTTGCCAAACCCGGCCTTGCAGCGGTGTAATCAGGCTTTGCACCGCGTCGTTTGCCACAATGCGGCCCTGATTAATCAGCGCGACATAGGGGCACAAATTCTCAATGTCTTCCACAATATGGGTCGACAGTAAAATAAGCTTATCGCGGCTGATATTAACCAGTAATGCATGCAGCCGCTCGCGCTCGGCTGGATCGAGCCCGGCAGTGGGTTCATCCAGGATCAATAACCTGGGGTTGCCCAGCAAGGCCTGGGCAATACCAAAGCGCTGGCGCATGCCACCGGAAAAGCTCGCCACCGGCTTTTTTGCAACGTCGCTAAGGTTGGTTAGCTCAAGCAGGCTGGTAATTTGCTGCTGTTGCTCAGCGTTGTTATGCATGCCCTTAAGCACGGCCATATGTTGCAGCAACGCCATGCAGCTCATATGCGGGTAAACGCCAAAATGCTGTGGCAAATAGCCTAACTGCTGGCGCAGGCTGTGTGGCTGTGCCGTAATATCGATGCCGTCAAATTCAATCTGGCCGCTGTCAGGCTGTTGTAGTGTGGCCAGCGTGCGCATCAGGGTCGATTTACCTGCGCCGTTCGGGCCCAGTAAGCCCACCATCCCGGTTGGTAGCTGCAGATTAATATCCTGTAGTGCCTTAGTGCCATCGGCGTAGGTAACTGAAAGTTGTTTGATGCTCAGCATATAGCTCTCGTGCAAAAAAATGTTGCTTCAGGCTAGGCCGAACGCCGTGTTGTGACAATTAAGCTATGACAAACTGACTGATTACGATGATAAAAGACGTTAACGGCTTCACCGGCTGGGCAAATTTACTTTTATCAGTAAAAAGGCTAATTTCGTCATTATTTGGCTGACGTCTGCCCAAAGATCCGCCACGCTGGGTAACAAGGTACATGACGACACTACAGGACGACACAATGGTTAGCGGGGCCTTTAGCAGAGCCAAATCCATATTTACCCCGATTATTGACAACCAGCTGCCACTGCTGGCGGCGCTGCTGCTGGAAGCTGCTATCCGGCACTATTCGCTGCACAGTCAGACTGGGCTGGTGTTTTTGCAGACTGCTGTTCAGCTGCTTTTAGAAAGTGCCCCGCTGCTGCTGGCGCATTATGTCAGTGGCCATTATAGCGGCCGGAATAACGGCAAGGCTGCCCTAATCTGGGTGGCAGGCTTAATCGCCTATCCGGTACTGCTGTTTAGCGTGGCTGACGCTGTGCCATCTTTTGCCGGCTGGATCCTGTTTTCTGTGCAGGGATGGTTATTGCTGTTATGTGCCAGCGCAGGTTATGGTCTTAGTCGCGGTTTAGCGCGCCGCTCCGGTACAGCGCGTTTTCAGTTTATCTCGAAGCTGTTTTCTTTGGATGCGGTGCTGCTGTTGTTAATGCTGATGTGGGCTTTGTTGTGGGCCGGTATTTTTGCCTCGCATGACGACCCGGTGCGCAATCAGCCGCTGCGGGCCGTGATTGACAGTGATACCGTTATCGTCAATTTCGGCCAGTTTTTAATGTACCTGTGGCAGTTTTTTCTGCTTGGCAGCGCCGTGTTATTACTGTGCTGGGTAAACCGATACTGGCTTATCCGCAAACTTTTGGCCCGCAGCGGCGTGTTTGCTTATGTCGCTGGTTGTCTGGTTAGCATTATTATACTGACCCCGCTTTTGGCAGCAGTGGTGCTGCTGTTGCCCATGAATATTGCTGAATTCACTTTTTTACCATCGCAGGATCACAATATCTTTGCGCCGGACAATTACCGCTTTTGCTTTTTTGTGCTGTTGCTCAGTGCACCGGTGATCCTGGCATTCGAGCGCCAGCAGCAGGAAAAGGCACTGGCAGAAGTGGCGCAGCGGCAAAGTGCCACCGAGCTGCAACTACTGCAGCAGCAGGTCAATCCGCATTTTTTATTTAATACGCTAAATAACTTATATGCGCTGACACTGGCCAACTCCGTTCAGGCGCCTGCCATGGTAATGCAGCTGGCGAATTTGCTGCGTTATACCGTGTACGACGGCCAATCGCCGCGTGTAACACTGGCACAGGAAGTACAGTACCTGCAGGATTTTCTCGCCTTGCAGAGCATTCGCAGTGCCGACAAATGCCAGCTGTCGCTGACCTGGCCTGAGCAGGCCGAGCGCTGGCAAATCGCGCCCTTACTGCTGATAATCGTGCTGGAAAATGCCTTTAAGCACGGTGTAGAGCCGAGCCAGTCTGGCTGCCATGTGGCGTTGAAGCTGACGGTAGAAAATGGCTGGCTGCACATGCAGTGCAGTAATTCTGTGCCGGATAATATTCGCCAGACTGCTGCCGGCGTTGGTTTGGAAAACCTGCGCCGCCGCTTAAGCTTACTCTATGCCGGTAAGCATCGTTTTAGCAGTATCGGGCAAGCGGGTGTCTGGTGCGTTGATCTGACACTGGAGCTGGAACCGTGTTAACAACGCTGATCATCGATGACGAGCCGCTGGCACATCAGGTGCTGCGGCATCACTTGCAGGACAATGCCGATATTGCGCTGCTGGGCAGTTGCTACAATGCCACTGAAGCGCTCAGTTATCTTGCCCGTCACCAGATTGATTTATTGCTGCTGGATATTAACATGCCAGCACTAAGTGGCATTGAGCTGTTAAAAGTACTGCACCATCGGCCGCACGTCATTATTATCAGCGCCTATAAAGAATACGCGCTAGACGGCTTCGAACTGGATGTAGTTGATTATTTATTAAAGCCGGTTAGTGCCGCCCGCCTGGGCGAAGCCATTAATAAAGTACAGCGTCGTATCGGCGAGGCAATGCCCGTCGCCGATAGTTATATTGCACTAAAGGTAGACCGGGAAAAACGCAGGTTTCTGCTAAACGAGATTATATTGTTAGAGGCCTACGGTAACTATGTCAAAGTATGGCATGGTCAGCAGATAACGCTGGTTAGCAGCACGCTGAAGCGACTACTACTGCAGCTGCCCCGGCCGCAGTTTTTACAAATTCACAAGTCATTGGTGGTTAATAAAAACCATGTTGTTGCCGTCGATGGCGACCAGGTGCGGCTGGCTACAGAGAAAGTGGTTAAAGCAGGCAAGCTATACAAACAAAATCTGGCGCAATTGCTGTAACATAATGCTCAGAAAGAAAGCTAAGGGCGCAGCACGGCGCCCTGCTACTAATTTACCTACTTAAAACCGCTCAACCACTTTTGCCTGCATGGCCGGGTTGTCAAATTTCAGCTCTACCGGTTGCTCCAGAATAATCTGTCCTTCGACCACTGCATTGGCAGCGATATATAAACTGGGGTTTTTGTTGTTGCTCCAGCCAAAAAATGACTTTTTCTTACCCGTCTTTTTAAATACCACATCGCCTTTCACCACCGTGTTGCCGGCAAGTAGAATGTCACCATTCACGGTACTGATATTCTGCGCCAGCTGCGCACTTTGCAGCGTAATATCACCATTTACCGTACTGACATCACCAGCAACGACTGCGTTATCACCCAGCTTAATGGCACCGTTCACTGTGCTAAGACTGTCATTGACGATAAAGTTACGCCCAGCTTCAATGGCTCCATTAACGGTTTCAGCACGGTCAAGCGACACATCATCACGAATATCAATACCACCGTTAACCAGTGATACGGCTTTGGCGCTGCTGTTACTGGCCATCTGGACACTGCCATTGACCAGCGACACATTGCCATAGTGCTGACCACTGCCCACCACAGCACTGCCCATCACTTTATCGATATTGCCATAAGTGGTATTGGCGGCCGCGTCGTTAAATACTCCGCTAAACATTATTGTAGCGGCAACTAAAGTGGAAACAGCAGCAAATTGAGAGAGTTTCATTGTTATGTCCTTATTGGTTAGTTACTGCTGCTTGTTTTGCAAAGGCTTTGCCATATTTTAAGTTAATGATAAATAAGAAATTTAAATTAGAACCATCAAGCCAGACCAACAAATCTCGCCATTATTTGGTGAAAAGCACTACTTAATTAAATAATGGCGCGCGGCTAAAATGACCATCAGGGCATTATTCTGGCCAGTACCGTGGCAGGGCGGGTTAATGGCAGCGCCAGAATGGCTGCTTCGCCGGAAGCAGGAAAGTAGCCGGTCAGGGCAGTAAAATTAACCTGATGAGTAACCAGTACTGTTGGTGCCGGCAGCGTAGCCAGGGCAAACCGTTGCACCAGGGCTGTCGTCTGTTGCTGGCTATCACCACGGCCAGCAAAAAAAGAATTGAGAGCCGGCATGGCTTGTACTTTCGCTATGGCCATTAATTCTGCCGTTTCCAGGCAGCGGCACCATTGGCTGCTGTATAATTCAATGTCAGTTGCAACCTGCGCAACCTGCTGGCGCAACCGAGCCCCCCAGGCTGTTGCCTGTTGCCGGCCCTGGTTATTTAAATTGCGCTGGGTGCCGCAATCAGCCAGCTTAAACCCCGCCGGATCACCGGTGCCGGGTGCTAGCGCATGGCGCATAATCAACACCGCTTTTCCCTCGCGCCAGGCCGCCCAGGCTGTGTCATTGGCGGACAACACACTACTAAACAAGGTGCACAATAGTAATATTACTCGTTTCATTGGCATCGCCTGTTGCTGAGGGTTTACTTATGTTACGGCTTATATTTGGGTCAGGTTTTACTGAAAATATTACGCTTTTGGTCTGTTAAGCGATCATTTCTTGCCAATATCACCCCGCTACAGGTAAGTTAGGGCCATACAATTACGCTGCAACGTGCAATAAGCACTGGCTGATAATACCCAAGAGATACTTATGACATACTCGAAATGGTTTGCCCTGCTAACCACATTACTGCTGACAGGTTGCGCCGGGATGGATAAATCGCAGTGCCTGACAGCTGACTGGCGGACTATTGGTTTTGAAGACGGCGCTAACGGCAAGCCTGAAACGGCCATCGCTACTTACCGGCAGGAGTGTGCGGATCACGGTGTCACCCCTGAGCTTAATGCTTACCGACAAGGGCATCGTGCAGGGTCAGAGCGATTTTGTACCCGCGCTAACGGCTTTAATGTCGGCAAGCGGGGGGCCAGTTACCAGAATAGCTGCATGCCCGATTTAGAAGCAGACTTTTTACCGGCTTACCGTGATGGTAAAGCATTATACGACTTGCAACGTGGCTTAAATACCGCCCGCTCGGCCGTCGATAAGCAACATCGTCTGATCAGTGCGCTGGAACAGGATATCGTAGTGAACACCGAGTTGCTGGTGGCAGACGGGCTGACCCGTGAGGAAAGAGTGCAGCTGTTATACGACATTGAAATGCTGAAAACTGAACTCGATAATGCAATTAATCAGCTACCTGCACTGGAGCATGATGCCTATTTGGCTGAGCAGGCTTATATCAAGGCTGAGCAGCGTTTGCGGGATCACTTGTAACACAGCGCCAGGCATCTGCGTCAGAATTAATCGTCCTGGTCCGCGGCAACGCGGGCCCGGCGTTCTTCCTCTTCGGCAAACGCCGCTTTAATTTGCTCCAGCACCGAATCCACATCGGCGGCGCTGTCATCGGCAATAAATTCGCCGGTTAACTCAGTATCCGGAGTCAGCTCTCCGGCCTCGTACAGCGCCCAAATCTCACCGGCGTAGTTGGTGGTGAGTAACTGCGGCGCATACAAGCCGTAATAGTCGCGCATATTATTAATATCGCGCTCCAGCATCCATTTCGCGTTATTGTTGGCGGCGGCATCTACCGCCTGCGGCAGGTCAATTATCACCGGGCCGTAATCGTCCACCAGCACATTAAACTCAGACAAGTCGCCATGTACCAGCCCCTCGCACAGCATCACCACCACGTATTGCATCATGGTAGCGTGATCGGCCAGCGCAATATCTTCAGCCATAGCAACGTCCCCTAAGCGCGGCGCCACCATGCCTTCATCATCGCAAACCAGCTCCATCAGCAGCACGCCGTCATAACAACCATAGGGCTGTGGTACCCGCACGCCCGCTTTCGCCAGTTTAAACAGCGCATCGACCTCGGCATGTTGCCAGCTTTGTTCCTGCTGGGCACGGCCAAACTTGGAGCCTTTTTCAATGGCTCTGGCCCGGCGGCTGTTGCGCCCTTTGCGGCCTTCCTGATACAACACCGCTTGTTTAAAGCTGCGTTTGTCCGCTTCTTTATAGACTTTGGCGCAGCGAATATCCTCGCCACACCGGACGATATACACCGCAGCTTCTTTGCCACTCATCAGTGGCCGGATAACTTCATCCACCAGGCCTTCGTCGACCAGCGGCTGAATACGTTTCGGTATTTTCATAGCGCCCTTATACCCTAGTTAACAACGACAGGGAATATGTTAGCGCCAGCCTGACGTTAAAAAAGTCAGACCACGCCCCCCGACCTATAGCTGTAAAGGCTTTAAGCGGTAGCAGATCCTACCACACAACCAGTAATAATTACTGCCAACGGTAATTTTTACTAACTTCGGGCTCCGCTATTACAGTGAGTGCTCAATACTTTTTTAATCTGTTCAGAATGTTAGCGTATTGGCATGATGCTCGCTTCACCCGCCAGTACATTCGTGCAGAAATTTTCCTGTTTCTGATGTATTTGTTAACTGTAAACACGAGGAGATGACCATGAATATTAAAGACGTGATGACAGCTAATCCGGTTTTAGTTAAACCATCTACTTCAGTAAAAGAAGCTGCGGCGCAAATGGCACGTGAAGGTATTGGATTCATTCTGGCCGGTGCCGATGATGAATTAAAAGGTACCCTGACCGACCGCGACATCGTACTCAGAGCCGTGGCTAAAGGCAAAAATGTCGATAGCACCACCGTGGCCGATATTCTGACTGATGATTTACTCTATTGTCGGGAGGATCAGAATGTCGAGGAAGTCGCCCGTAATATGGGTGAGCAGCAAGTACGCCGGCTGCCAGTGGTTAATGCAGAAAAACGGCTGGTCGGCGTGGTCAGCCTTGGTGATTTAGCTAAGCATTTACGGCCAGAAACTGCCGGCAAGGTGCTTGGTGATATTTCAATGAAATTTACCGGTCACTAACAGCTAAACACAGTATATTCGGAGGTTTTTAATGTCACATGAAAAATATCATGCCTGTATTGATGCCTGTAATAACTGTGCCAATGCCTGCGATCATTGCTCCACCGCCTGTCTGCAGGAAGATAATGTCGCAGACATGGAGCGTTGTATCCGATTGGATATTGATTGCGCAGCATTATGCCGATTTGCCGCCGCAGCAATGGCACGCAGCAGCGAGCATGTCAGCGACATTTGTCGCTTATGTGCCACGCTTTGTGAGGCATGCGCGACCGAGTGTGGTAAGCATCAGCACAGCCATTGTCTGGAATGCGCTGAGGCGTGTCGCAGCTGTGCTCAGACGTGTCAGGCAATGGCTGCCTGAGCCGCCACTCAGCTCAGTATGGCTTTGCTGCCATACAGCATAAAAATCGCCAGCGCTGCCAGCAACAGCACCGTAAATGTCAGGATCATGCCAAACACTCTGAACTTTAGCGGTTCCTGTTGCTGGCTTACGCCGTAAGCGTGCGACAAGCGCCCCACAAGCAAAGCAACACCCAGAATATGCAGATATACCGCTGCCAGGCCACTATATTCAGCCAGAAACATTAGCAACAGGGCAAAAGGTACGTATTCGGCAAAGTTAGCCTGCACCCGTATTGCCCGTTCCAGTAATATCTGGCCATCACTGCCAATTGCTACCTGATACTGATTTCGTCTGCTAATAACCCTGATACTTAATACAATAAACAAGATTGCCAGTATGCCGGCGTATAAAGCGGTCGTCATTATGCGATACCTTATTGTTACAGCAGGCCCGGTGCCGTGCTGGTCGCTAGCAGTATAAGCACATTTAAATGAAATTGCGTGCTAGCCTATTTTTAAGCTCACCGGGCCAACGCTATCATGAATTTACTTCCCCGCTTGGTTGGGATAATCTCTTTGCAACAATTACTTAATTCTAATTTCTAAATCAGGGAATAAATGCATGGCTGTACTGAAGACTGTGGCCCGACGCACCGTTAAACTCTTGCTCGGGTTGTTGTTGCTGGTTACCGCTTTGTATTTAATTCTGCTGGTTATTAACTGGCAGGACGCCGAACCCAATGCCGACAGTTTGCATATGCAAAGCCTGTTGCAGCAGGATGCGATACCAGCAGAGCAAAATGGCTACCACTATTACCTTGCCCACAATGCCAAAAACGAGCTTTTATTAAGCGGACCACTAGAAGAGCTTTATCGCCAGTGCGGCGAAGTAGAGGCGTGCACAGCATCACTGAATGCCCAAACCGATTTAGCTGAGCTGATTGCAGAGCAGCATCAGCTACTCACGTTCTATCAGCAGTTATTGCAATACCCACAATGGCAGGAACCGCCACCGACAATGCAGAGCATACCTGCCTATCAGGGACTATTGCATGGCCAGCGGTTATTTTTATGGCAAGCCTGGCTGGAGGCGAAAAGCGGTAATGTGGAACAGGTACACACTGCTCTGCAAGCAGATTACCAGTTCTGGAAAACAGTATTGGCTAACACCCATAGTTTGATAACAAAAATGATCAGCATGGCGACTGTAAAGCATCATTTTATTTTAGGCACAGCCATTATCAACCAATTGCCGGCAGATCAGCAGCTTGACGCTATACCAGACGGATGGGATGTTGCTTTTAGCGATAACGAGTTAGGCCTGGAACTGGCACTGGCTGGCGAGTGGCATTTTGGCTCCGATATCACGTCCACTATTCGAAACACTGTGCCATCTGAATTTGGTAGTGACGTGAACACTATAGACACAGTTTTTTATTTGTTCGTTCAACCATTAATGCTAGTGGAGGACACAAAGAACATTCACGCCACACAACTGCTGCAACTACAACAGGATAAGGATCATCAACCTACTTCCGCCCCCTGGTATAGCTGGCTGCGCAATCCGCTGGGTAAGATCTTTATGGCAACAGGCACTGCACATTATAAAGACTATCAACAGCGGTTGCTAAAGCTCGAGCAAGAGCGCCAGGACGTCTTGCAAAACCTGAATTTAGCAGGTTAAAGCTTATCAGCAGTTGCCGGAGAACAACTGGCCGCGTCACTAATTTGCTGTTGTAACTGGCGGGCCAGCTCTCTTAATTGCAGCAGTTGCTCGTCTTCCATTGCAACCTGGCAGCGCAGTGCCTGCATTACCCCACTAATTTCTTGCTGCAAGGCTTTACCAGCAGGGGTTAGCACCACCTGCTTTACCCGCTCGTCATTCGGGCTGGGCAGACGCTGCAATAATTGCTTTTGCTCCAGCTTTTTGACTAATGGCGTTAAGGTGCCAGAATCAAATAAGGTTGCCTGGCCGAGCTTACCCAAACTGATATTGTCTTGCTGCCATAGTGCCAGTAATACCACATATTGTGGGTAAGTCAGATCAAACGGTTGCAACAATGGCCGGTACAGCCGCACCATCGCATTCGACACACTGTATAGCGCAAAACATAATTGTTGGTCCAGCGGCAAAGTCAGGCTCATCTCAGGGTCCGGGTTAGTGAAGCACTGCCGCTAAGTATAACGACTTATAATTACGCAGTACACAATAAGCTTGCGCACAAGATAATTGCATGCTAGCTTATTGCTACTTTCCGAAGCATTTATATTTACTAAGGAGTTACCATGGACATTATCTACAAAGCAGTTGTTACTTCTACCGGTGGTCGTAACGGTGAAGCAGTTTCAGATGACGGTTTGCTGGAAGTGAAATTGTCTGCCCCCAAACAACTTGGCGGTGACGGTGGCGCCACTAACCCTGAGCAACTCTTTGCAGCAGGTTATTCTGCCTGCTTTATTGGTGCCATGAAGGCCGTAGCCGGTAAAAGTAAAACCAGCCTGCCTGACAACTTAAGCCTTACCGCTGAAGTAGGCATTGGCAAAATTGAAGGCGGTTTTGGTTTAGACGTTGATTTATATATTAAACTGCCAGGAATGGAGAAGGCCGCAGCCGATAAACTGGTTGAGCAGGCCCATCAGGTATGCCCGTATTCAAACGCGACCCGGGGCAATATTGAGGTGCGGCTGCACGTCACCGTGTAACGCCGCTTATTCGCTGACACCTTATACAAGCGCAGGCTCAGGCCTGCGCTTTTTTATTTTCAATTAGCGCGCTGTACTGCGGACTTTACTGCGCACAGGCCCCCGTTTGCCAGAAGCTACCGTCATTAGATGACAACGTAGTCACCCCCCACGTAGAGCCGGCCATGGCCGCATTGCTGCCGTTAGCAAAATAGTTCGGCGTGTAAAAGTTGCCGGTACTGTAGGCCCTGCCTGCGACTTTATGGCTGTAGTTATTGGTTGTAAAGGCGACACAATTTGCTGGAGGCGGTGGAGGTGGCGGATTATCGACATCACCGTCGCCGGGACTTGCGCTGCTACATGTCTGCGCCGGGCCAACACAGCTGGCGTCATCATCCTGCCAGCGACACTGCGTGCCGGTGATCACATTTTCACGTAATACAAAGCTGGCGGTGCTGTATTCCAGATAGCAATTGGCATAATTGGTGTAGTCCAGCCGGCCGGCACTGATATGCTGGTCCAATGTGGCATTCTGGCCGGCATCGATGGTAAATGTCAGCTGCTCAGCACTAAACAAGCCGCCCTGATCGGTGGCGGTAATTAACGCAGTCTGCTCGCCACCCGCCAGCTGGCAGCGCTGTGCACTGAACACATCACCGCTGATGCTGGCATTAACCGTAACGTTGCTAAACTCCACCGTTACCGTGTCCAGATCGCGGTTTAAATCAAACACCCGGCCACTCACCACTGCGCACTGACCATCCACTGCAACTACCAGCTCAGACAGCTCTGGCGCAGCAGCTGGTGGTGGCGGGCCAATTAGCAACTGTTCGGTGTAAGCGGTACTTAGCAGACCGCCGCTATCAGTAGCGCTGACCGTTAGCTGATACCAGTCATCATTCAGTGCCGGGCTGCTAAGGCTGAAACTACCGGTTGCAGCAGGTGTAGCACTGACCAACTGCTGCTGGCCAGTACTGTCGGTAAAGCTGGCGCTGACCGTTATTGCATCGCCGTCAATGTCAGCAGCATTGCCGGTTACCGTAACAACACTGGCTTGCTGGCTGACATTGATATTGGTCAGCTCAGGGGCACTATTGCGATTCACCCGCTGGTTATTGTCCAGAAAATACTGACCCAGATACACCGCATAATTAATGCTGTTGCCATTAATATAAGCGCCGCTGGCGCCCTGCCCACCTGACCAGGCATGATCGACGTTATTAAACCACAACATCGACACCCGGCCATCCTGCCACAGTGTTTCGTCTGCGGTGCGACTGCTTCCTTCACTGATCAGGTTCTCGCCACTCAGCTGACTGACGTTATATAAATCAGCCATACCATTGGCGTTCTGCTCGTTGTAACACAGATTAACGGTGGTATCAGTGCGGCCATGGGCGATGGAGGCAATCTGGCTATCGAAGTGGCTGGCATAGCTGCCGGCATACTGGGCACAGCGGCTGGCAACATTGGCAGTTTCGCAGGGGCCAATGGCACCACTGGAGCTGGTACCAATACTGGGCCCGGCACTGATGCCCATGCCGGCAAACACATCGGGTGCCAGGCAGGCAGTGGTATTGGCAAAGGCTGCACCGGATGATAGGCCGGCAATATAAACCTGATTCGGGTCTATCTGCAGGTTTACATCAGCCAGCAGATTATTGGCCAGGGTAATTAAATTTTTATAGTCACCGGCACTGCGGGCTTTAGTGCCCTGCCAGTAAGACCAGCAACCAAAACCCGCTTTGTTCATGGCATCTGGCACCGCAATGACCAGGCCGAACTGCTCAGCGGCCGCGGTTAAATTGGCACTGAGATAGGCATCAATCGACTGGGTACAGCCATGCAACACTACCAGCAAACCACGGCCCTGGCCAATGGCCGACACACTGTCTGGCGTGTATAAATGCACTTTATTAAAACCGCCGACACTGACATTTTGCTGCCAGCTACCGGCAAAAGCCGGCATGGCAAACAGAGCTGCCGCAAAGAGTATAGCGGCCGCTACTGCGCCGGCCCGGCTGAAAGCTTGAATTTTCACGTCTGTTGTTCCTTATCATTATTTTCATTTAAGTGAACACCGCAGCGACGCTACTTTTCCCTGTTCCGACCTCTTACTTTGCGGTAGCAAGCCCCGGTGCTTACCAACTATAGAAGTCGAACAGCCATTACGGTTTAGTACTTTAGTGCTGCTTCAGGGTTTTATGACGGAGGCGTTTGCTGACAAACCTGACTCGCAAGCCCGGCAGGAATAACGTAAACTGCCGGCAAAATACCTGATTGCAGCTCCTATGACAAAATCTGCCCAGCTACACCCGCGCAACCCGCATCAGGGCCGCTATGATTTAGCGCAGCTAAGCAGCGGCTATCCGCCGTTACAGCAACATCTGGCCGTTAGTCCGGCTGGTGAACAAACCATTAATTTCAGCGATCCGGCGGCGGTACAGGCACTGAATGCTTCGCTGCTTAAGCACTACTATCAGGTTAGCTACTGGCAATTACCACCGGGCTATTTATGCCCGCCGATACCGGGCCGGGCCGACTATATTCACTACGCCGCCGATTTACTGGCCGGGCCGGATGGTATACCCAACGGCAAACAGATTAACCTGCTGGATATTGGCTGTGGCGCCAACCTGATATACCCGATAATCGCCAATCGTAGTTATGGCTGGCGTTGTATCGGCACTGATATTGATGTTGTGGCGTTAAAAGCCGCCCGGTTAATTATCGACAGCAACCCAAAGCTACAGGGCCAGATAAGCCTGCGCCACCAGTCTGCGGACAACAGTATTCTGCTTGGCATTATCAAGCCCAGCGACACCTTTGCCCTGACTGTTTGCAATCCGCCGTTTTACGGCTCTGCCGCCGAAGCTGCCGCGGCTAATCAGCGCAAAAGAACTAACCTGAAACTGGCAGATAGCCCACAACAACGTAATTTTGCCGGTCAGCAGCATGAACTATGGTGTCCGGGCGGAGAACTGGCATTTATTAAGCAATTAATTGCTGAAAGCGTTGAGTTTGCCAGCCAGGTTGGCTGGTTTAGCAGCCTGGTATCACAGCAACGTCATGTTAAGGCTCTTATCGCGGCAGCGCGTCAGGCCGGCGCGGCCGAAATTAAACAGATTAATATGCAACAAGGCCAGAAAAGCAGCCAGCTGCTGGCCTGGCGTTTTTAACCAGCGACATAAACCCGGCTAAGCAGTAATTACCAGCGGGCAAAATGATCTTCAGCCAGGCCCTGCTGGCCGTTGCAATTAATTTGCTGGCCGTCACTCAGAGCTATCCTGCCATGCCAACTGCCGCAATACTGGCGAAAATTACTGGCCAGCAGCCCCAGGTTCAGCCGTTCCTGGCGTTTGGCTGCCGGCATAAACTGTAATTTAACCGCGCCGCACTGACTCACCACCTGCCAGGGAGTATCGGGTTGCTGGCGGTTAAATATAAATTGCAACGGCGGCAATCCGTAGCGCTTACCGTTTAACCAGCAGCAGTTCTCAGTACCGCCGGTTTCATTAACGCCGGCCGCTAAGTTAAACCCAATAACATCAGCTCCGCTGTAACCACTTAAACTGCCCCAGCGCCAGCTGGTTTCCCGGCGCATATAGCCTGCCGAAAAATCATAGCCGCCGAGCGCACCGTTTACTGCTACCGGCTGCTGGTGCAGATTAATATCTCCACTTACCTGCAAGCCATTATGTTTCTGGGTATAAGTCCAGCCGCTGTAGCCCGTGGGTAAACACAGCGCCAACGGCTCGGCAATATCGCCGGGCGCTAACAGTAGATTGGCACTCAGCTGCTTACTGTGCAGAGCCAGATGCCAGCGATAACCGTCAGGCTCAATGCTGATCAGGTTATTGGCGCTCTGGATCCGCGCCACACCGGCAACGGGCGAATGGCTCATCTGACTGCGCCGCCTAAAAGGTTGCAGCAATTTAAACTCGGTTAAACTGGCGGTATTGCGCTGATAAAAGTAAGCAAAGCCGGAACATAAATAGCGGATGTCCGCTATTGCGGCGGCCAGGATCCAGTCCGGGTGGCTGATGCTGACAAACTGAAACTGCTTATAGTGGGCCCAGCGCGCCAGACCGGATGCCAGCTTATCCATTGGAGTGCGGTACACGAAATCAGCCAGGTTCAGCTCAGTAACCGGCTGCGTAAACATACCGAACCGTGGCTGACCATCAGGCTGTATCAGCCTAAAAGCGCCGGGTTGCGTGCTGGGATCTGAGCTAACCGTATTGGCCATAACTATTCCGACAATAACAATTCGGCGTTTAATCTAAACGTTACGCTGCTACTTCGCACCCGTTTTTTAAATAAAAAAATCCCGTTTATAAAAGGCGCGATTATTACTCATCGGTACAGCGCCTTTCGGCCATAAATTATCCATTGCTGAATTGCCGCAACTTTGCTAACTTTCCGATGTCAATTACTTACATTTGCCCAACTGATTTGTTAACAACTTAACAAGCAACGTGGGCCTTCATTTTAATCAATGGTGGTAGGGTTTCCCATGTTTAAACGCAGCTTGCTGATCTCATCTGTTATTTTACTCACTGCCTGTGGCGGCGGTGGTTCAGGCAATATTGGCAGCGGGGGCGGCTCAGGCGGCGGTGGCTCTGGTGGTGGTTCAGGGGTTACCCCTCCCACCTGGACCCCTGGTGTATTTGCCGCCGAAAGTAATTTTAAAAACTACTGTGCCACACCACGCACCGGTACCGACCCGTACAATGACAACCAGCCTTATCCTGACCGGGCTGGCACTACCATGCATGAGAAAATGTGGCTGCGCTCCTGGAGTAACAACACCTATTTATGGTACCGCGAGCTGCCTGATAATAATCCGGCAAATTTCAACACGGTCACGGCGTTTTTTGACCAACTGAAAACCGACGAGCTCACAGACTCCGGCGCCGAAAAAGACAACTTCCATTTTTCTCAAAACACGGCAAGTTATAAGCAGCAAACTCAGTCAGGCGTGACGTCAGGCTATGGTATCAGCTGGTCGTTTGGCAGTACCAGACCACCACGTTCGTTACTGGTTGCCTACACCGAACCGGATTCACCGGCTGCCAATGCCAATATATTGCGTGGTGCAGATCTGGTCGAAGTAGATGGTGTGGATTTTGTAAATGACAACACTAATGCTGGCGTTAACGCGATAAATGCTGCGCTGTTTCCGCAAAGTGCCGGCGAGCAACATGAGTTTGTATTTATAACCAATGACGGTAACACCCTTACCGTGACTCTGACCTCAGCTGATGTTGCCAGCAGCCCGGTGCAAAATGTCCAGATACTGGAAACCGATGCTGGTAAAGTAGGCTACTTACAATTTAACAGCCATATTGCGCTGGCGCAGAGTCAATTGATTAACGCCGTAAACAGCTTTGCCAATGCCAATGTAAACGAGGTGGTACTCGACTTACGCTACAATGGCGGTGGCTTGCTGGCACTAGCCTCCCAGTTCGCTTATATGGTCAGTGGCGATGCCATCATTCAGGATCGTATTTTTGAACAAACGGTATTCAATGATAAATATCCGAACCGCGATCCGGTAACCGGTCAGACCTTAAGCCCAATGCCGTTTTACGGCTTTGAAATTGATTACGAAGGGGGGCGTTTAACCAACACGCCGCTGCCAGAATTAAACCTGAACCGGATTTTTGTATTATCGACTGGCGATACCTGCTCGGCCAGTGAAGCTTTTATTAACGGCTTACGCGGTATTGATGTTGAGGTTATTCTGATTGGCGACCAAACCTGTGGTAAACCCTATGGGTTTTATCCTACCGATAACTGCGGCACCACCTACTTTACCATTCAGTTCAGCGGTGTTAATGCTAAGGGTTTTGGTCAATATGCCGACGGTTTTTATCCAACTCCGGTACCCACCTTCGCTGCTGACGTAAAAGGTTGCCAGGTAGCTGACGATTTCTCAGCCCAGCTTGGCGATCCCAATGAGAATATGCTGGCTAGCGCGTTGCACTATGCCACATTTGATAACTGTCCGCTGGGGGTCGCAGGCCAAAGCCTGAGCCAGTCACAGCGGCAGGATGATGGCAGTGGCCTGAGCATTCACCGCCATAACCCACGGATGGAGGCCTTTTTACTGGAAGATAAAATTAATCAGCCTATCAAACCGGCGCAGGATAAACATTAATGACACGAAGATTGCTGCTGAGTGCCAGCCTGCTGACTGGCTTTATATTGCTGGCAGGCTGTCAGAGCATCAAAGCGGAGCCGCAACCCGCCTGGCTTACTAATATGAGCCCGGCGATTAAGGCCGAGCTGCAGCAGGCAATTACAGAACTGATTGCTGGCCAGCCGGTAAAGCTGGCTGATACAGTATTCAGCAATAGCCACCGGTTGTTTATTGAACAGGCCATACTGCGCGATGCCCAGGGCCTGCCGATAATGGGCCGCCATAGTCAGCCGGCCATATTACTGGAGCTGCAGCAAGCTGATGGCCAGTGCCTGCTGAGCCACCCAGCCAGCGGTCGCTTTGTAAAACTCAGTACCAGTGACTGCCAGCGGGTTGCAGTCGCTGATCAGTAAATACCGGTTAGCAGTGGCAGCAGGGGCTGGATACTATTAACAGCCCTGGTCTTCCAATGTTACTTTTTTCTGCTTAATGCACCTTACCGGCTAGCTGTTCAATCTCGTGTTGCAACGCTTTACGCAGCCCCAGCGCAAACCCCATTTCAGCAACCACAAACAATGGCCCGACAAACAGGCCAACGATATCATCGACGAAAGCTGGTTTTTTGCCTTCATAATAATGGCCGATAAACTGCAACAGCCAGCCAATTGCAAACAGCAGCAGCGAACTGCCAAGCCAGACAGCAAACGGTTGGGCGGCCAGCAAGGTAGCCAGCGCGAAGCAGCTGCCGCTAAATAACAGCATCACCAGCCCAAAGCGCAGGTCGAGCCGGAAATAAAAAAGCGCCGTAGCAATAAACAATAACAACGCCGGGGTCAGCATAATGCCTGCAAGGCTGACCAGGGGCAGTGACAATAAACTGAAAATGGCCACGATGATTAAGGGTATGCCAATATAATGGGTTTTAATGTTGCGCTGGTCACGATGATACAGCGCATACTGGCTTAAATGTTCAGTCAGGTTCTTCATCGTTGGTGGCTCCGATTAACAATGGAATTGGTGGAAAATAGACTTTACCAGCAACTGATGCTGCCGTTTTTAATAAATCACTCTGACCCATTTTCCACATTTTTTTATTTTAGTGTAATTTCGGGTAATAGTGCCAGTTTACTGGCTCACTACCAAACCATAACCCGTGGGGCGGTAGCCTAAGTGCCACTCGCGGTCGCCACTGATAAAGGGGTTGTCATGGCCCATATGCTGGCGGGTGCGCTGGTTAAGCTGCAGCTCTGCAGCACTTACCGGGTCTAGCTTATGCCAGGCCATAAACAGTTGCTGCTGGGCGCGTGATAAGCTCAGGTTGTATTTATCAGCCATGTAAAAATAAGTGCGGGCAATATCGCCGCGCACCACAAATGGCGGTTCAAACACCCGTTGCTTAAAATCGACCTTCACCGGACAGGCGCCGTGCTGCGCGGGTGCGCTGGGTAACATGCCAAAACGGTAGTTACTGCGATCGCCATTAACCTCGCCAATCGCCGGAACCAGGTTATATAAATCGGCTTCCATTGCCTTAAAAGCGCTATCGGTTTTCACACAGTTTTTGCGACCACCATTTTGCCAGCATTGGCGCTGATGACCAAAATGATGGGCCGGCACGACATGCTCCCATTCAATGCGGCTGGCCCGCGGGCCATTTTTGCGGATTTGATAACCACAGCCTGCCAGATCAGGCATACCTTTACTGCCCTGCCAGCGAATAGCGCAGTCACAATAAAAGCTGTTGGCTTCGGGGGCATGAATACGCTGCGCCAGCTTTTTGGCTTGCTCAAAATTAGCCGGCGCCGCCTGAGCGATAACCGACAACAGCAGCAAACTGCTGCCAACAAACATAATAAACCGCATTCACTACCACTTACTTCAGTGAAAAAAACCGCTGCCAGTGTAACGCTAAATACTGCACAGCGGCTGATTAAATTGCTACGACGTATTTATGCGTTTCAATTGCCAAAAGAGCCCGCAGCACCGGGAAATACTACCGGGCTTTCAATGCCATCCTGGCTGATACTGGCTACCCCGAAGAAGTAATTATCAATAACCACATTTTCCAGGGTGAACTGGCTAACCTTGCCTACTTCACGACTAAATTGCCAGTTAGGGGCATCGGTATAACGCCAGTAAATTTTATAGCCTTTAACCAGTTCGGCTTCCTGAGGCAGGGGTTCAGACCATGACAGCGTGGTGTTGGCCGATACTGCGCCTTTTATGGTAACGTCGACCGGTGGATTGGGTGCCCAGGCCAAACTTGCCAGGGTTACTGCATTTAACGCGGTAAGTTTGGCGGCATAAGCAAAGTCGACACCGTCGATGGTATCACCGTACACAATGCCATTTTCGGTGCGTAGATCCTGATGCTGGCGATCATAGTGCTCGTTGGTTTCCATAATACGTACCGCCGGATAACCCAGGTCATTGAATGGCCGGTGGTGGCCACCACGGCCAAAACGGTCCAGCCGGTATACCGGCATCACATCCAGGTTCGGAATATAGCGATCAGCAATCACATCGATATAGCGGGCCAGATTGCGGGTAGGCGAATCATTTTCACCACCGGTAAAACGGCGTTGCCGCGCCTCCTGCTCTGTTTCATTGGCCCGGGTGCCTTCGGCAAATACCCGGGCAGTCGTATTATCTATAACCCCATTGATACCGGCAGTGTTACCGATCATGTCGTTATTCAGCACCGCTTTAATCCGCCAGCCCGCCTCTTTTGCCTGTGCTGCCAGAATTTTGCCGCCAAATAAGCCCTGCTCTTCGCCAGATAACGCTGCATAAACAATAGTGCCATTAAACTGATACTTGCTCAGCACCCGAGCTGCTTCCAATGCTCCGGCTACGCCAGAGGCATTATCGTTAGCGCCCGGCGCGTCACTGGTAAAATCCATAACATCGCTGACTCGCGAGTCGATATCACCGGCCATAATCACATAGCGCCCGGGGTCTGTTTTGCCACGTTGGACGGCAATAACGCTCACCACCTCCGTTGCATCCGGGATCCGGGTTTCGCCTTCAATAACCGCGCTGGAGTAAGATACTTCCAGACAGCCTCCACATTCGGCTGAAATGCGCTCAAACTCGGCTTTAATCCAACGCCGTGCCGCACCAATACCGCGGCTGTCCGATTCTGTTTCGGATAAAGTATGGCGGGTGCCAAAGCTGACCAGCTTGGCGATATCACGCTCAATATTTTCTGGCGACGGTGCGACAGCTATAGCATGCAGCAGTTGCTGTTTGTCGTCAGCTTGCTGCGCCTGCACTGGCAGAACAGTAAGCAGCGACGCCGCAAGCAATCGATTAAGAGTAAACATGATGGTGCGTCCTGATAGGCAATAAGCTGAATATTACTATACGGTTATTCTGGGCCAACTGTGGTTAAAACCAGCGTTATCTGTAGCGTTTTGCTGGCAGTTTGTCTTATTTGGCCAGGTTTGGCGTTCCCATTATTTATAAGTTGTAAACCAAATGTCATGTTGGCGTGAAATGACAATATTTCAGGGCAATAGCTCAGTATGCTGAACCGGTGTTAAAGGGGTTGAGTTGTCACTAACACTTCGCTGGCTTTGCTGGCGGCTCATGCACGGATGTCTTGAAAAACAATAAATTACAGGACGAAAACATGCGAGCTTTAATCTTAACTTGCCGCAGTATGCTACTTGGCATAGTGCTGTTTATTACCCCGCAGGCGCTGGCCGACGTTATTTTACACGCCTTCGACTGGCATTATAACGAGGTGGCCAACCGGGCAGAGGAAATTAAAAATCTGGGCTATAAAGCGGTATTGGTAGCCCCACCATTAAAATCTAATGCGGGTAACTGCGCCTGGTGGCAGCGCTATCAGCCACAGGACATCCGGGTTATTGACCATTGCAAAGGCAACAAGCAATCGTTTCAGGCGATGATTAATGCCCTGAACGACAGTAACCCGGCTCGGCGGGTTGAGGTGTACGCCGATATTGTATTAAACCATATGGCCAATGAGCGCAATGCTGCCACAGACTTTCCTGGCCAGGCAGCCCTGAATAACTATGCCAGCAACCCCACTTACTGGAATAACCAACGCTTATTTGGCAATTTAACTCAGGGTTTATTCAGCCCCTGGGATTTTAACCCCGCCAATTGCATCCAGAATTACAACGATGTCTGGCAGGTGCAGAACTGGCGTTTGTGTGGCGGCGGTGGCGATAGTGGGTTACCTGATCTCAACCCAAACAGTTGGGTGATACAACAACAACGGGCTTACCTGCAAGCCTTAAAAAATATGGGCGTGAAAGGCTTTCGGGTTGACGCTGCCAAGCATATGACGGTTTGGCATATTAACCAGATCTTCACCAGCACTATCAAAAGCGGCATGTACGTATTTGGTGAAATTATTACCAGCGGTGGCGCCGGCAATAATGAGTACAGCAGTTATCTGGCGCCTTATATCCAAAGCACTGATCACAAAGCTTATGATTTTCCGCTATTTGAAAGCCTGCGCCGGGCATTTAACCCCAGTGGCAGTATGAACGAGCTGGTCGACCCGGGCGCTTATGGTCAGGCGCTGCCGAATAGCCGGGCGGTGACCTTTACCATTACCCACGACATTCCCACTAATGATGGGTTTCGCTACCTGATTATGAACCCGACCGATGAGTATCTGGCTTATGCCTATGTGATGGGACGTGATGGCGGCAAGCCGCTGGTGTTCAGTGACAGTACCGGCACCGACAATAACCGCTGGGTGAATGCCTTTAGCGCCAGCTATATGCAGCGCATGATTAACTTTCATAACCGGATGCAGGGTCAGGGTATGGAAGTCCTGGCATCGAGCAGCTGCGCTATTTTGTTTCGCCGCGCTCAGGAAGGAGTGGTAGGCATTAATAAATGCGGTAGTCAGGTAACCTTTAATGTCAATACCAGTGGCCGTTTTTACTGGTACCGCACGTATCGGGATGCCCTGAGCGGTGGTGCCACGTTCAGCATTGGTGGCAGTAATCACAGCTTTAGTATTCCAGCCCGTCAGGCCAGAATGTGGTATGCCGATTAAGGCTATTAACAAGAAGTGTTAGTGGGCGTTTTGCTGGGCTTTTTTAAGCAGTTGTGGCAGGGTAAATGAATTCATTTCAGGAGTTGGCCATGACCAGAGCTTATACCCGCATTATCTCCTTTAGCCGTTGTTTTAGCATTACAGCAGTGGCGCTGAGTTTGCTCAGCGCCTGCACGGATCCCAGCCCAGACGCCAGTCAGCACCACCTTATTGCCAGCCTTACCGAACCGCAACGGCTGTTATTTGAACAGGGCCAGTTAAAAGCCTACAGCTGTGCTGCCTGTCATGGTCGCAATGGTATCTCTGCTCACCCTGCTTATCCCAGCCTGGCTGGCCGCGCAGCCAGTGAGTTAGCCAGCGCACTCACGGCCTACCGCACTGGCGATCGCAAACATGCGCTGATGACCCCACAGGCCCGGGGGCTGAATGATGCCGATATCGAGGCGCTGACGTATTATTTTTCGTTGCAAAACCCGCCGGCGACCAGCGCGCAAACTGAATAAGCATATGCTGATACGCTGACTGTTGGCTAAAAAATTTGCCAATTAAAAAGGGCAGCCACTGGCTCTGGCTGCCCTTCTTTATCACTATAACCTTGCAGCCAAGCTGTTACCTGGTGCCGCCTATGGTCATTTCGCTGTTCATCACTACGCCTTGCTCATCAATGTCCATATTAACCTGAATTTGCATATCCATATCGGTTAATGAACTTAATTCATCAGGCACAGGCTGGCCACTGGCTCGCATCGTTTCAGCCATAATGCTGAAAAAGCGAGCATAATCCATACCAATGCTTAGCATGCCGTTCTTCTCAATGGTTTGGGCTAAGGTCGCTTTTGCCTGAGAAGTGCCTTTATCACCAGCATAAACCACCAGATGCGAATCATTAACCTGCAGCATCGGCGTTACGCCAAAGGCGTCCAGCATCGGTAATACGCTGTTTAATGCCAACTCTTCACCATCCGCAGGCAAGCTTATTTCGGCCATACCCGGCACCATACCTTTTAATCCTTCAAGATAGTTGCGGGCATTTTTCACGGTAACGCTTAGCATGGCGTCCACTGCAGCTACCTGCATGGTATTCGGATCCAGCACTAAGTCGTTAATGGTTACCGATGCGCCCCTTACCTGGTTTACCATGGCGCCGGCTGCCAGCATTGCCATTGGGTTGGCCTGCTGCATTTGTTGCTGCAGTTGTGCCAGTTGCGGGCACTGATAAGCAGGTTGGGTTAAGCCACGCCAGATTTTTGTAATTGCAGGGGCAAACTCTGCCATATCTAAACCCAGCGCCATGCTAAATACAGCACCATTCATGCCCTGTGCCGCATGGCTGGGTACAAAACCACGGATGCCACCTAAGGTGGTAACGGTATCGGTATTGGTGGTGGGCAGCAGCATTTTACTGCGAACATGGGTTGCCTGTCCGGCTTTGCTATTAATGCTGCTATCAAGATAGATACCGGGCCAGCTGTTAGTAATGGCAGCTAAATCCTGCTGACACTCAGTACTGCGCCATGGCTCCATCATCGCATTGAATTGCGGGTTAGCCATTAACTGCACATCGTTTGCCAGGCGGTTGCCATCAGTGGTGGTCAAGCCGGTAACGAGTTGCTGAAAACTGATAAAGCCGATGGCATTCGGGTTTAATTTGTATTCTGACACCATATTGGCCAGCTGATTGTCGCTGGTAATATTTCGTTCAGGTTTGGCGGCCATCAGCACCAGTTGGCGGGTTTGTTCACCCTGGATTGGCAGCACTAGCGCCATATTACCCCAGCCATCGGTTACCGACACCAGTAGCTCAGCACTGAACTCACCAACCGTAAAGGTGTATGAGCGGTAGCCGCCGGCATCACCGGGTATGGCCTGATGACTGATCCCACTGGCCTCTTCAGCGCGATCAAATAATTGCCAGAACGCTGCCTCATTGGCCAGTTCAATTCGCATGACGGGTGCCAATCCCACCAGATAGCTTAGTGAGCGCATCTGGGGTTTAATCCCGGTGAGTACCTCTAACTGTTCCGGTTGCGCTAACGCCCGCATATACTCATGCGCCAAACTAAAAATAAACTGAAGTTGTGGCTCGTCAGAATTTGCGGTAAGTTCTGCCAGCTGTTGCAAACTGGCCTCACTGTAATAATCCGGGCTTAAACCAAACGCATTAAGGTAGGCCACAAAATCTACTGGCTCTAATTGCGCAGATAAAAAAGCGGTGTCTGCCGGCACATATTCCAGTTCAGCGTGATCCACGTCGGCGCTGTCTGTTCCGGTGAGTTTAATATAACCATAAACCGCGCCGGCAATAATAGCCGCCACCACGAGTAATTTACGCATCACTGACTCCTTGATATTGTTGTTAAATCCTGAATTTTTCTTTCCGCTATTGCTCTACATTTCTGTGTTTCTATGCAACGCTGGCTGGTTAAGCCTGTCATTGCGCCCGATAAAAACGCATCGATATTACATTCTTAACGGCTTAATAACAATGTTACTGCTGTGGCTGGAGCTGTTTTCCGGCAAGCTTATTCGTCACTGGAAAACAATGCCAATAAGTCAGCCGCCTCACCCTGCCATAACTGGCCTTTACTGCCCCCTAACAACTGATCTGCCAGGCCTTGCTTAAAGCTCTGTAACTGCTGCACTTTTTCTTCTACTGTGTTGCGGGCTATCAATTTATAAACAAATACCGCCTTGTCCTGGCCGATACGATGCGCCCGATCGGTGGCCTGTTGCTCTGCCGCCGGATTCCACCAGGGATCATAGTGAATAACGGTATCCGCTGCCGTCAGGTTTAAGCCGGTGCCGCCCGCTTTTAAGCTGATTAAAAACACCTCAGTCTCACCGTTTTGAAACGCATCAATCTGGGTCTGGCGCTGTTTAGTCTGGCCGGTCAGTTTACTGTAGCTTATGTCCATATACTGCAGTTCCTGCTCAATTAAATGTAGCATGCTGGCAAACTGACTGAACAATAATATGCGCCGCCCCTCTTCCAGCATTTCAGGCAGGGTGTCACGCAGCCATTGTAATTTGGCATTATGGCGCACCGATTGTGCCTGCTCTATCGGCACTAAGCGGGCATCACAACACACCTGACGCAGTTTTAATAAGGCGTCTAAAAATTCAATCTGGCTGGCCGCCACCCCCTTGCGCACAAACAACTCACGCACCTTGGTTTCCATAATTAAACGGATACTTTCGTACAGGTTGCGCTGGTCCGCTTCCAGCTCCAGCAACTGCACTATTTCCGTTTTTTCCGGCAGTTCGGTTGCGACCTGCCCCTTAGTCCGACGCAGCATAAACGGCGCTATTTTCTGGCGTAATACGCGGGCCCGTTCAGCGTCGCCATGTTTCTCTATCGGCTTACGATATACCTGACTGAAATGTTGTTCGGTACCCAGCAAACCTGGCAGCACAAAATCAAATAATGATTTTAACTCGCCCAGATGATTTTCCAGCGGCGTTCCCGTTAATGCCAAACTGAAATCGCGATGCAGCACCCGGACACTTTGTGCAGCCTGACTGCCAGCATTTTTAATGTGCTGCGCTTCATCCAGCACCACCACACTAAAGCGATGTTGGCGGTACAGGGCTATATCGCGCACCAACAGCGGATAACTGGTAACAATAAGCTGATAATCAGCCAGCTGTTCGAACAAGGGCCGCCGTTTCGGACCATACACCTGCAGTACTTTTAGATCGGGGGTAAAACGACGCGCCTCCTGCTGCCAGTTGCCGAGCAAACTGGTGGGGCAAACAATTAACGCCGGCTGTTGCAGCTCACCCTGTTGATACTGCTTTAAAATAAAACTCAGCGTTTGCAGGGTTTTACCCAGTCCCATATCATCGGCCAGCACGCCCCCTAAGCCATACTGTTTTAAAAATGTCAGCCAGTTTAAGCCCTGTTGCTGATATGCCCGCAACGTTGCCTGCAGATTATCTGGTAAAGCGACATCGGTAATCCCGCTGAAATTATGCAGTTGCTGGTTAAGGCTGGCGAGACGGTTGGCATTTAAATACTGAATTTCAGCCGCGCCGGGTGGCGGTAAAATCGCGGCTTTAAAGTCGGGCAATTCCAGGGTCAGCGGCGCCTTGTGCATATTCAGCAACTCGACAATAGTATCGATTAGCGGCTGAATTAAACTCATTGGCAACGCCAGTTTTCCCTGCGGTAAGCTAAGCCAGATTTGCTGCTTATCGCCGGGCAGGCCATTCTGGCGCAGCCACTGACTGATTAACGGTAACAATGGTACCTGCTGGCCATCAACGTCGACTTGAATACCTAATTCAAACCCGGTTTTTTTACCGTCCTGCACCTGCAAATAGGGCGTTGCTGCCAGAATATCCAGATTAAAGTCACTGGCCTGCTCTACCAGCCAGCCATCGTCGCGCAAGCTGTCGAGCTGCTGCAGCAAAGGCTGCCACAACTCAGGATTATCGGGGCCATCTCCCACCCCAAACGCCGCTTGCTGCTCGTTCGGGGCAGGTAAGGTGGGCAGGCTCAGCAGCTCCAGCTCCAGTAATACTTCCAGCGCTGCGGTTTCACTGGCCCGGTGCCGTTTAACAAAATAGGTACGCGAACCTTGCTGCACCTCGGTTTGCAGCGCCTGTAAATCCAGCGGCAATCGCTGCTTGTCGTAATCAAAACTGAGTAAGGCAACCGGCTCTTGCCGGCCTTTGCTGTGGCGTGACAACATTTTTAACTGCAGTACCGGGGTCGGCTCAACATTAATTTGCTCAACGCCTAACCCCTCGGGCATTGGCAGGCTGATTTTCGGCAATAATTGCTGCAAACGGCCCAGTCGGCTTTGCAACAATGCTGCCGGTGCCGGTGGCATTTTCGATAGCAGCTTTAACTCGCGGCCACTCAACGGCGTAACCAGCAACCCCAGCTGATAGCTATCGGTATCCAGATAACAAGGCGGATCAGTAAAAACCAGCACGCTGTTGTGGTCATCGCCAATTTGCCAACCTAACTGCTGACCCGCTTTGCTATTGTGCCAGCTTAACTCCAGTGGCCGCTGTTCTGCCCAACTGAGCGGATAGCGCGCTTCGCTGAACATACACCGCTCTGTTGCCAGTAGCTGCTGCAGCAGCTGATATCCCCAGTTATCTTCCAGCACCGACTGTTCGGCCAGGTTATGGCTGCGAAACAAGGTTAGCAACTGATAATCACTGTCATTAAGCCAGGAGGGGGGCTGTGGACTGACTAAATCGTATTTGCCGATTGCCTGGCCTTTAGTGTAGCCGCCCTTTTTCATCGGCCTTACCCGCCGTGGATAAAGTTGCAGGCCCGCCTGACCGTAGCTCAGTAAATACAGCACGGTGTCTCCATTGTCATCCTGCACGGGTTGCTGCAGCTGCTCCAGCTCGGTAAACCAGTTATCCAGCTTTAATTGCGGCAGCTGTTTTATGCGCAGCTGCTGCTGTGAATAGTCGCGCTTTAAACGCAGCAATACTGCCAGAATATGTTTGCAACGATGGCCGACCGGGCAGCTGCAGCTGTCGCGCAGCGACCAGCCATGGTCGGTTTGTGCCAGCACGATATTTTGCCGGTACGGTGAAAAGCCCGCCCCCCAGACCTGGGCGCTGATCTGGCTTAAATCATCGCTGTATTCTAGTTTAAGTACTTTGCCTGCTTGTAAATAAGCCCGGGCACGGTGCAGGGTGGCGCTGTCAAACCATTGCAACAGACGGTCTTCATCCAGGGGAAAAGCATGCTGTTCGGTGGGGCTATTCAAAATATCGTTAACTCATACTGAAGTGACTTCTGGCGGCATGGACAAAACCTGACGCCAACGAAAACCTCCATGCTAGCTTACTTTGCTGGCAGACCAAAGCGTCTTTGTCAGTTACTGGTCGTTTTTCAACAAAATAGGACATTAAAAATAGTAGTCGAGACTTAGTTCCAGATAATCGTCACGGCGCAGGTTGTATAGCACATCGCTTACATCATCGGCCTGAAACAACCAGGCATTCAGGCGCAGCCGCAGGCTGTTGTTCAGCCGCATCGACGCTTCCAGCCTGGCACTGCGGCTATGGCTGCGATCTAAATCCTGCAGTACCCCAAATAATATCTCGCTGCCGGCCACATCATTTAACGCCAGCCGCCAGCCAACAAAAATGTCATTCTGACCCGTTACCGACGCCCGTACCCCACGGCTGTCATATTGATATTCTGCCAGCCAGCCTAAATCCCAGCTTCGGTTAAACACGCCAACCCGGGTATACTCATAACCAGCTGTTGCGGCTACAAACTCTTGCGGGCCGCTGCGCCGGTAGATACTTTCAAGCTTCCATAACCAGTCACCTGCCACATACTGGGCATCGACACCAAATTGCTGCATCTGAAAATAATAAGGCTGTAGTTGTTGCTGTGCCGGTTGGGCAATCAGCAGCGGCTCGCGGCTGTTGCCGGCAAAATAACTCAGCCCCAAATCCAATGAACTAAAACGCTGCGACCAGCGCAAGGCAAAGTCCAGATTGCGCCTGTCGTCGCTCGATTCATATATAGCACTGTCATGCTCGACTGGCCAGGGTGCTGTTAGCCGGCCAGCGGGGTCGGCAAATAATCGCTCCCTGAAATACGGTAGTAAATATAACTCCAGGGTGCCGGCACTGTTCCAACCCTTAAAACTGAGCATCGGCTGGCCCAACCGGGCTTCCATATCCACCCCGCCGACCATGTCCACCTGATTGATCACATCGACCAGGCGCTGTGATTCACTGACACCCCAGAACACGATATCGCTACCGGCCTTAAACTCCCAGTTGCTGGCTGCATACCGCCAGTAGGCCTGTTGCAAATCCAATAAATTGCTGGTGCTGTCGCGCTGCTGCCAACGCAAAAATGGGGTAAGCTGAAAATGCTGGCTGCCATCTTCATTCTGCCACGACCAGTCTGACAACAAACTGACGATCGTATGAGCCCTGGCCTGACCTGCCGCACCGGTTTGACCAAAATAACGCTGTGCTGCGGTTAATTGATGCTGTTGGCGTAAACTAAAGCTGCTTTCTGACTGAGCATGCGATGGTTGTGTTGCTGCGACAGCCTGGTGTCGGGTATCGGCTGTGATGGCGACCGCCGCTGGCGCTGTTGGCGCAACAGCCGGCGCGTTGACAAATTGCTGTCTGCTTGCTTGCGACTGTACCGCAGGAACAACGGCGGCGGACACCGGAATATTTGCTTTAGCATGGTGATTGGTAGGGTTGGCAGGTGCAATAGCAGAAACTTTTTGCCCTCTAATCGCCTGATAATACCATGCCCGGGCAGCAGCAAGTTCAGTTGCCAGCATGTGGTCACGGCTGGGCACTTGCAACACAGTGCCAGTACGCAATTTATTGATATCACCATTAACAAAGGCCGCAGGATTATTGCGCCATAACGCATACACCACTTGCGGCATGCCAACCGTATCGTCCGGTCTGGCCTGCACCGCAAGCCGCCACAATGTATCGGTCGTGACGACCGGGCCAAGTTCGCTGGCCTGCAATGCCTGGCCGGGTAAGGTTATCGTCAGCGATAGTATCGCCAACAGTAATCCGGCCACCCTGCTTCGGTGCAACTGAGCAGCTAGGTTAATCATAGTACCTCGGTATTTCCCGGGCTGGGCCGTCTAGCGCAGTCGGTCCAGTACATTAACATCGAAATCTGCTGCGCTACGGCCAGCATCAAATTGTAGTTCTTCGACTACCAGATCGGTACTTTTACCGGTTTGATGATTTTGCATCCGCAGTAGCATTGGCCGCCAGTATTTATCCTTAAATAATTTATAGTCACTGGCAACCAAGGTTTTAAGTAAGCTCTGTTTTTTATCGTAAAACTCAATTTTCTGCACCCGGTAATGCTGCTGGTCAATCCAGGCGATAGTTTTACTGTAACCCGAGAATTTATCGGCAGGGATCCGTTCAATCACATAGCACATCAGACCGTTGCATTCTTCTTCACGCAAATAACGAAACTGATATTTCTCCAGTTCGAACGATGCCATATCTTCGTAAGCAAATTCACTGGCCATAAAGGGTCCGGATTTATTGCGACTGGCAATCCGTCTGGTCCGGTTTATCGCCGGCAGGTACAGCCACTGGTCGTCCTCTGCCGTCGGATGAGAATGGCTTAAAAACGCCGACCCCCGCACATCCCGCGGTTCATCAAAAATAATCAGCGATTTATCACCATCGCCGATAACTTCTAATGCCAGGGTACGCATCCGCCGGATGCTTTCATTACCACCGGCATCCCGTAGCACCATTAGTACCTTGCTTTCGCTGTCACCCCAGCCGGTATCCCGCTGCTTTTGCTCGGTGGCGATTTGCAGGCCTTTTTCTGTATCATCTTGTGCTGGATCAGCGGTTGCCGGTATAGCCAGCAGCAGGGCTGAAGTAAGAAATACCGCGCCTGACCAAACGGGCCTAAGTTGTCGCATCAGTTTTATACTCCTTGGCATCAAATTTTAATAAGCAAGCTGGCAGAAACAAAAAGTCGATGATTAGTGCCACCAGGATCACCAGTGCAGTTAACATGCCCATATCAGAATTAAGCCTGAAACCCGACAGCATTAATACCCCAAAACCGGTGATTAATACCACGGTGGTGATCCACAACGCCCGCCCTACCGTGCTAAAAGCATAGCGTATTGCCTGCTCGGTTGCCTGCCCTTCCACTCTGGCCGCCCGGTATTTACTGAGAAAGTGCACGGTATCATCGACAATAATGCCCAGACTCATGCCGGCTACCACCGACAGCGCCAGATTAATTTCACCGCTGATAAGCCCCCATAAGCCAAAGGCGACCAGAGCAGGTGTAATATTGGGAATAAGGCTTAGCAGCCCCAGGCGCCACGATCGTAAACTAACCACCAGTAGTAACGAGATCAGTAACAACGCCACCGGCAGGGTTTGCAGCATTGACGCCATATTGCGCTCGCCAATATGGGCAAACATCAGGGCGGTGCTGGCTGCGCTGGCCGAATACGCGCTGGCATGCTCGCTCAGGTATTCGAGCGCCCGGCTTTCAAAGGCGGTAAGCTGTTTACTGCCCAGATTCTGTAAACTGACTGCAACCCGGGTAGCGCTTTTATCCAGATTTAACTGGTTATTTAAATCCAGCCCAAAAGGCAGTGACATTTCGTACATCAGCAGGTACTGCGCAGCTTGTTGCTGGGTTTCTGGCAGCCGGTAATACGCCGGGTCGTCCTGATGCATATTCATATTCAACCGCCTGATAGTGTCAGTAATGCTGTTAACATGCTGCACCTCCGGCTGGCTTTGCAGCCAGGCAGTAAAATCGGCCACTACGGCTAAAAAGTCCGGCTGATTAACCGCGCTGGCATCATCACCGGCTATCACAAAATCAACGGTGGTAGCACCGGTCAGGTTCTGCTCCAGAAAATCATTGGCCTGGCGAAACTCAGTATCGGCGGCGAAGTATTTTACCGCTTCATCATTAATGGTGTTCAGGCTAATCAGGGTACTGCAGCCAATAATCAGCACACTCATGCCCCAGAACAGCGGCCGTTGCCAGCGGATCACGGCATTTGCCAGCCAGAGCATGGTTTTATCGGTACTTTTATCAGTACTGCCGGCAATATTATCAGCACGCTGGCCGGCACCGATCGGTAAAAATAACAATAAAGCGGGCAGTAAAACCAAACTGAACAAGCAAGCCAGCATGACGCCAACGGCGGTCATATTACCTAAATCGCGCAATATTGGTACATCAGAAAAATTCAGGGTTAAAAAACCAATCGCAGTGGTGGCGCTGGTAATAAATACCGGCATGATATTGCGTTTTAAGCTGTACTGTATCGCCTGTAGCCGCTTGTCGCCTCGGCGCAATGCAAATTGCATAGAGGCAATTAAATGTACGGAATCGGCCACCGCTAGTGTCATCAGAATAGTGGGCACATTAACAGTGGCGGTACTTAAAAACAGGCCAGCCCAGCCGGCCAGCCCCAATGTGCTCAGTACAGTAACCACAATAATTACCAGGGTTGCCAGCGAGGCCAGGATTGATCGCAGCAACCAGGCCAGCATAATTAAAATAGCGGCAAACATAACAGGGATCAGGGTTTTAACGTCGTTTTCTGCTTCATAGGCGAAGGCATGGTTCATAGCCACCACGCCACTGACATAAAACGCGGTATCCGGGTAAGCCGTCTCAAAGCTTTGTAGCATCTCAGAAACAGCCTGCCACACCGCTTTAACTTCCTGCTGCAGGTTTTCTTCCGGTAACTGCAGAGTAATATTAATTGCAGTCACCGCGCCATCGGCAGCCACCAGTCGCTGGCGCAGCACCGGCTCATTTAACGCGACTTCAGCAATTTTTTCCAGTTCAGGGTCGGTTAGTGCCAGCTCCTCGCCAACCAGATCTGCAACCCATAAATCATTGTCTATCGCTTCAGTATGCTGATAATTACTCAGTGAATCTACCCGGATCGAATAGGGTGTTTGCCAGGCAGCTTCGGTTAATTGTCTGACCAGATCGAGCGTTTCGGCACTGAATACTTGCTTACTGGCTGGTGCTACAGCAATCAGAATATTGTCGCTTTTATTAAACTGTTGCTGCATTTGCTCAAAAGCCAGCAGCTGCGGGTTATCTTCGGTAAAAAATATTCGGTAGTCGCCCCGGAAATACAGCTTGCCAATACCTGTGGCACTGCCCGCAATAAGCACCAGACATAACACGGTGACAAGTCGTGGATAAGCCAGAATATGCTGGAGCCAGCGCTGAATCATCTGTTGTTACCTTAGGTTGAAATTAACGGCATACCGCTTAGTCTCTCAGCTTAGCAGGCAATTGGCTAAGCAGGGAATAAGCACCTGTATTCCTATTGATTTTTCAAGTAATTATTATAAAGCTTGCAATAAATTAACATCATGCTAAACATAATGCAGTGTTTACGTTAAATATTGGAGACAGGATGTCACTGGCTGTTGTTTACAGCCGGGCCCGCCACGGCCTGGATGCCCCGCTGGTTACCGTTGAAGTGCATATCAGCAATGGCTTGCCGGCTTTTCAGCTGGTGGGCTTGCCTGAAACCTCGGTAAAAGAGTCACGCGACCGGGTACGCAGCGCCATGGTCAACAGCGGCTTTGCCTTTCCTGACCGCAAAATCACCGTTAACCTGGCACCTGCCGACTTACCCAAGGAAGGCGGTCGTTTCGACTTACCGATAGCGCTGGGTATTATTGTTGCCAGCGGCCAGCTGAATGAACATAGTACCGGCGACTACGAGTTTTATGGTGAACTGGCACTATCCGGCGAAATCCGGCCGATTCTGGGCGAAATCCCGGTAGCAGTCGCTTGTCGTGACGCCGGGCGGGCAGCACTAATGCCCATGTTAAACGCCCAGCAAGCGCAGCAGGTACCTAAAGCGAAAATCCACGGCGCTGAACATTTATTGCAGGTACACAGTTTTTTACTAGCGCAGCAGGCACTGCCGGCTATTCCGCCATTGCCCGAGCGCCCGGTGCAACATATGGCCGATTTAGCCGACGTGCGGGGCCAGGGCCATGCAAAACGGGTGCTGGAGATTGCCGCGGCCGGTGAACACAACATGTTAATGCTGGGCCCAGCCGGCACGGGTAAGTCGATGCTGGCACAGCGCCTGCCCGGCATTTTACCGGCGTTAACCGAGCAGGAAGCACTGGCCACCGCCGCCATTTATTCTATTGCCGGCTTGCAGCGTAATCTGACTGACTGGCAACAGCGACCCTTTCGCAGCCCGCACCATACCAGCTCAGCGGTGGCATTAGTCGGCGGTGGTTCAGTACCGCGACCGGGTGAAATATCACTGGCCCATCATGGTATTTTGTTTTTAGACGAACTGCCGGAGTTTCCGCGCAAAGTACTGGACGTACTGCGGGAGCCTTTAGAAACAGGGATTGTGCATATCTCCAGGGCCGCCCGCCAGGCCGAGTTTCCGGCGCAGTTTCAGTTAGTGGCGGCGCTTAATCCCAGCCCGACCGGGCATCATGAGGATGGCCGGGCCACGCCAGAGCAGGTTATGCGTTATTTAAACCGCTTATCGGGGCCTTTTATTGACCGGATTGAATTGCAAATTGAAGTGCCCTTGCTGCCCAAAGGCATGCTAAGCCAGCAACATAGCACCGAGGAAAGCAGTGCCAGCGTAAAACAGCGAGTAGTCGCGGCCCGTGATATTCAGCTGGCCCGCCAGGGTAAAGCGAATGCCCGGCTAAGTGGCAGTGAAATTGCCGACTTCTGCCCGCTAAAGCAAGATGATGCCCGTTTTCTGGAAGACACCATTCACCGCTTTAAGCTGTCGGCCCGCACTTATCACAAAATAATTAAAGTAGCGCGCACCATTGCCGACCTGCAGCAGCAAACCAACATCAGTCGCGCCCATCTGATGGAAGCACTCAGCTACCGCGCGCTGGAGCGGCTGCTAAGTTATCTGAAAACCTAAACCAGTTTCCAGTTCAGGGTTTCACCGGCATAAAACGGTACTATCGGATTACCATTTGGCAGGGTGATCTCAGCCGGTACCTGCCACGATTGTTTCTGCAGGGTTACCGTGCCGCTGTTACGGGGCAGGCCATAAAAGTCTGCGCCATAATGGCTGGCAAAGCCTTCCAGTTTATCCAGACAACCGAGCTCATCAAATACCTGAGCATACAGCTCTATCGCGCTATGGGCGCTGTAACAACCGGCGCAACCACAGGCAGATTCTTTACGGTGCTTTTCGTGCGGCGCCGAATCAGTACCAAGGAAAAACTTCGCCGAACCACTGGCTACCGCTGCCCGCAGTGCTTGCTGATGGGTGCGACGCTTTAATACCGGTAAACAATAATTGTGCGGCCGTACGCCGCCTACCAGTAGGTCGTTGCGGTTCAGCAGTAAATGCTGCGGCGTTATGGTGGCGGCCACATTGCTGCCAGCCTCGCTGACAAAGCTGGCGGCATCGGCAGTGGTAATGTGCTCAAATACCACTTTTAACTGCGGCAGGCGGGCAACGATATGCTGCAGGTAGCGGTCAATAAATACTTTTTCCCGGTCAAAAATATCAATATCATGATCAGTCACTTCGCCATGCACTAACAACAACATGCCGTGCTCTGCCATCGCCTCAAATACCGGATACAGTGAATCCAGTGCACTGACTGCCGCACTGGAATTGGTGGTAGCACCAGCCGGGTAAAGTTTAGCGGCTACCACGCCGGCGGCTTTGGCTTCAATAATTTGCTGACGGCTGGTTTTGTCGGTTAAAAACAACGTTAACAGTGGCTGAAAATCGCTGCCCGCAGGCCGGGCAGCCAGGATCCGTTCGCGATACGCCACGGCCATTTCGGCTGTCGTTACCGGTGGCACTAGATTTGGCATGACGATGGCACGGGCAAACTGGCGGGCCGTGGCCGGTACTGTTTCCAGCAGCATATCGCCATCACGAAAATGCAAATGCCAGTCGTCGGGGGTTTGAATAGTTAAATGGCTCATCAGCGGCTCCGGGCGGGACAGAAAAGATGGTGGCTATAATAGCAAGGAATCTGCAGCGGTGAAATCAACCGCAGTCGGAAATAGTGGCCCCGTTGCTGTTTTAATTTAGCGTCGGCGGTTTTAACCGACCCCTGCTGTTTGCTACACTTGGCGTCTGATACCATGGCAAATACTACTCAGGTTGCCGCAAACAGGAGCTGACACCATGTCTGACTTTGACTCTGATCTGGATTTTGATTTAAACAACCTTGATTTTGATGGTGCCGAAGCAGCACTGGCCAAACAGCAGGCAGAAGCGGAAGCAAAAGCGGCCGAGCCGCAATTTGGTGACGACGATGACGAATGTAGCGGTGGCGCCTGTAAAATTTAGCGTTATTTCGGTTTAAGGGCTTATACTGTCAAAAAATAATCCCTGGATAATAAAATGAAAAAAACCCGTATTATTACTACTGACGACATTCTGCTAACACTCTGTCAGGCCGTCAGTGGTGTCCTCTCTGCAGCTGGTAACCCGGCCATCAGCCACTCACCCATGGTGCAGAAAATCCAGAAAACCTGCCTGCGACCTGATCTTGGCTGCTTTGTATTATTCGACGGCGGGTTTTCCGGGTTGGTAATCATCAACTTTACGGCACCGGCTGCGATGGAAATTTATCGCAAATATATGATGAGTATGGGTATGCCAGAAAACGAACTGGCGCAGTTTCATACCTCTGATGAAGTGGGTAACGTGATGGGCGAACTGATGAATCAGATCGTCGGCGACTTTACTAACAAGGTACGGCTGGATTTACATACCTCAATTAATCAAAGCCAACCGAAAATGATGGCAATTAACAAGCAAGTGCAAATTCTGATTAACACCCAGCTCGATCAGCCTCAGGCCCGCCGTGTCACCTTCAGCACACCAGAGCATAATATTTTTTATATGGAACTGGCGATGGATAAAACCGAATTTATTCAGCTGCAAGAGTTTGAGCGGACCGAACAGGAAAACCCGGACGATATTCTGGCGAATGCTCAGCAGTACCGTCAGGAAAATACCGTCGATGTTGAGCCAGCAGTAGACGATGATTTTCTGAAAAATCTCGGTTTCTGATTCTGACAAGGCCACCGGCTGTTTCAGCCTGATACCCCTTTAGTCTGCCGCTGCGGTGGCAGAACCAGAGTACAAAAACTGGCGCCACAATTGGCTTGCGCCAATGGCCAGCACCCCGGCGAGCATCAATAGCGAAAACGGTAACGCATCGCCGGTGTAAAACCATGCCAATAGCGGCCCGGCTATGGCACCGCTACCAAAGCGTAAGGTACCAATTACTGCAGTCGCGGTGCCGCTGTTATCCGGAAACTGCATGATAATCATCGCGTCAGCATTGGTAGCCATTAACCCTAGGCTGGCCATCAATGGTGCAATGGTAAATACCGTGTACCACAGTCCCAGTCCTGCATAGTTAAAACCGCACAGTAAACCGGCACACACCAGGGCCACCATCAGGCCAAAGCGTAACATTCGCTGCGGTCCAAAACGCACCACCAGCCGGCTGTTCAGTAAGTTAGCGCTCATTAACGCTAACACATTAAAACCAAACAGCAGCGCAAACATTTGCTCAGTAACGCCGAAATAGCCGATATACACAAAAGAAACCGCAGTTAAAAAACAGAAAAAAGCAAAGGAGGCAAACATTGAACTGGCAATATCAGGCCAGGCTGATTTTTGCCGGAATACCTTCAGATAACCACTGAAAAAAGCAGGCCGCCGCTGGCCATTATCGCTTTTAATCTCGGGTAAATAGCGCCAGCTGAAAAACACCACAACCAGGCCATACATCGCTAAAAACAGAAAAATGGCCTGCCAGTTTGCCAGCCAGATAACCCCACTTCCCAGCGCAGGAGCAACCAGAGGCGCCAGCATCATAATCATGGATACATAAGACATACCTTTGGCAGTATGTTGTTGATATAAATGTCGGATAATTCCGGGCACAACCACCGATGCTGCTGCTCCCGCCAGCGCTTGTAGCGCGCGCCAGGCCAGAAACCATTCAATGCTGTCTACCTGACTTAAGGCAACACTTGCCAGAATAAAGCCGCTTAAGCCAAACACCGCCAGGGGCCGACGGCCCAACATATCCGCTAAAGGACCGAATAACAGCATACCGATGCCGTAAGCGGCCAGAAAAATGCTTAGCGATTGCTGCACCAGCCCGATACTGGTACCCAGCTCCGTTGCCATCATTGGCATGGCTGGCAGGTACATATCGATTGCCAGCGGCGTAGTGGCGACAACCGCCGCCAATAACATCAGCAACCAGATAGATGGCTCAAAACGGGGCATTGCAGGTACTCTTCTTTGGGGTGAATATTATCGCCGCATCTACGTTAGCGACAGAGATGTAGCGCTGACATTGTTAATTTACCGGCAGCAGTAGTTGTAAGCTGGCACCGCCCAGTGGGCTGTCGCCAATGATCAGCTTGCCCTGATGCCATTGTACAATACGCTGCACAATGGCCAGTCCCAAACCAAAACCGCCTTCTTCACGGTTACGGCTTTGCTCCAGGCGATGAAAGGGTTTCAGTACTTCCGCCCGCCGCTCAAAAGCAATGCCAGGACCGTCATCATTAACGCTGATCCGCAACTGGCCCTGCCGGGCTTTGACATCAACCACAATTTTGTTTTTGGCATACCGCTTGGCATTAACCAGTAAATTCTGGATCGCCCGCTCCAGATAGTGCGCGTCGCAGTAAAATAGTGCGGTTGCTGGCAGTTGCAACTCAATGGTTGCTCCTGGCAATGGTGCCAGTTTTTCAGCTACATTATGAATCAACTCGGTTAAATCTACTTGTTGTTTTTTCAGATTCAGTTGATGGCTTTGCAGTCTGGCGTAATCCAGCATTTCGTCAACCAATTGCTGCAGCTCCCTGACATCCTGCAGCATCAGGTTTTTGTCGTTATCCGGCAGCTGCTCTGCGATTTCCAGTGCAAATTTCAGCCGGGCGATGGGTGTACGCAATTCATGTGACACAGCATGGGTCATTTCCCGTTGCAGCTCCAGCAACGAGATAATTTGCTGGCTCATTTGCTGAAAACTATCGGCAATAGGTGCGATAAATGACCGGGCCGGTAACTGCAATTCAGCGGGTTGCCCTTTGCCAAAACGGTGCAGGCCTTGCTGCAAAAAACGGATATCCCGCGCTACCGGCCATAGCCATAATGCCACGGCAACGGCCAGCAAGCTGAAAAACAGAATGCTGAACCAGTCAAAACCCGAGCGCTCATTTAATTGCAGCGGTCCCACCAGCCACAACTGCTCGTCGCGCAGGCCATAAAAATACACACTGTTATCCTGAAACAACGGCAATAAATGGTTTTGCTGCAATAATTGCCACTCTGCAGGCTGCCAACTGACACTATCCAGCGCTACCGCCTGATAAGGCAATCCCAGATGACTGGGCCACTGCGCTTCAGGTAACCGCATCACCAGTGCCATTTGCTCGGCCAACGTATCGACCAGGGCCGGTGGCTGGTCACCCTGGGCATATTGCCATAGCTGATCAACCGCCCAGCCCAGGCCAATTAATACCAGAAACAAAAACAAGTAAAAGTGCAGAAACAAACGATGCATAGTTACCAGGCGTCAGCTACAAACAAATAACCTTTACCCCAGACGGTTTTAATGCGGAACGGTACTTCGGCATTATCGCCCAGTTTACGGCGCAAATGCGACACACGCACATCCACCGTGCGATCCAGACCATCATATTCACGGCCGATAATCTGCTGATGAATGGCTTCCCGTTTAACGGTTTGACCGGCGTTGCGCGCCAGCATCCATAATAAATCAAACTCATAGCTGGTAAGCTCTACCAGCTTACTGTCAAACCAGGCTTCCCGAGAGCGCTGCTTTAACATTAAGCGGCCAAATGCCAACTCCTGCTGCTCGGCTTGCGGGCTAACCTGAGTGCGCCGCAGTAACGCATTAATCCGGGCCAGCAATACTCTGGGTTCTACGGGCTTTATCACATAATCATCCGCTCCCAGTTCCAGCCCTAACACCTGATCAATATCGCTTTGTCTGGCGGTAAGCATTAGCACCGGGCCTTTGTACCAGGGCCTTATTTGCCGGCATACGCCAAACCCATCCAAACCGGGCAACATTAAATCCAGTACAATTAAATCAGGTTGAAATTGTTTACATTGTTCTGCTACCAGATCGCCCCGGCTTTGCTGCTGCACGGTAAAACCATGTTGCACCAGAAAGCTTTGCACCAACCCGGCCAACCGGGCATCATCTTCCACTAACAGGATCTTGGCCATTAAAAAATACTCCATGCGCCTGAGATACGGCGACGCTTTGTGGGTTGCCGGCTTAATACCTGCAATTCGGTACTAAGCAACACCTGCTGTTGCTGGCGTAAGCTTAGCCAGCCAGTTTGCCAGTTAACCTGTTGCTGCCAGTGGCCGCTGGTGGCTTCCTGCCAACAGCGTTCCGCCTGCTCGGCCAAATATAAACACACCGTACGGGGCGTATTACTAAACCAAATCACCCGCAACTCTGCGGCGCAGCCTTGTTCCAGCTTGTCAGCAATACATACTACCGGGCTTACTTGCCAGCACAACGGCTCAGCACAATCTGCTCCGGCAACCTCAGCCTGACTGTATAACGATACGCCAAGCAGTAAGGTGAGAAACCAACGGGGCCACCACATCAGAAAAACCGGTAACTCACGCCACCAAACCAGGTTGTAACATGATCTGAGCGCACCAGTGCGCTGTCAGTCATGGCGCTGTCCAACTGTAAATAACGAAGAAATGCCACCAGACTAAGTCGCTCTGTTAATGGTTTGTTCCAGTTTAACCGAAGTTCCGCCTGCCAGCTATCCCGCCCCTGATATTCCTGACCTGGCGGTACCTCTAATGCCGTTAAACCGTAATAGGTGTCTATCAGACGGGCACTTTTCCAATGCAGATTGGCTGCTAACTGCCAGTTACCATAAGCGTTTCGCCAGCCCCGCCGCGCACCGGCTGTGGCATACTGACCATGATGTTGCTGGCTGGCGTCGGTCCAGTAAGCAAGGTGCCATGAAATGTCATGCCGGACCGTGTCTAACTGCAGCCCAACATCGAATGCGGTAGGTCTTTTTGATACCTGATTGACTGCAATTTCAGAAGGAGCCTGACGTTCAAAGGTTGCACTAAACTGAGGCATCATGGCAGTGCTGGCTTCAAACTGGAGTACATTACCGCTAAACCATTGCTGAAAGTAACCTTTTTCCTGGTTCAGCTGACCGATAATACTTAGCTGCGTATGCTCGTTCAGGGTAATACTGCTGCCAAGCCGGCCATTGTCGAAAAACCAGTATTTGCCGTAGTAAAAAATTTCAGGTAATACCACTAAATCAAGCTTTTTGCCGCCATGTAGCGGATTACTGCGCTGGCCATAGCCCAGCGCCAAGCTTAAATAAAACTTTTGCTCTTCAACACAGTCATTACCCCGACAGGAAGGCGTGTCAGCCCCAGCTCCGCCGCAGCTTAACAACAGGCTGATTAATAACATTATTTTTAACAACATTCTGAACACAAAAGCTTACCTGATAATGGTGACAGGGTAGTTTAGCAAGCGCCACGCCTGCACCGAAACAGAAATAACATAGTTTCACAAATTTACCTTAATTGTCACACAGAGCCCGCTAAAAACAGATACCAACGTCGAAATTGAATCTGCTAACAAATCCATCTATGATGAGCTGACTATAACGATAATGCGCTGATCAGATTGCTGCAGTTCGCTGCAGGGCTGTACCGCTGGATAAGCAGAGCACAAGATGAAAGACAAAGCGACATCCTTTGATATTGCCTATCTGGCCGGGGTATCTCAATCTACGGTGTCCCGGGCACTACGTGACAGCCCGCAAGTAAATAAAGAAACCCGTGAGCGGGTGCATGCCATAGCGAAACAGCTTAATTATAAAGTTGATAAAAACGCCAGCAATTTGCGCAAACAACGCAGCAGTACCCTGGCCTTATTGTTGTTTGAAGATCCCACCTCTGACGAGTCGTTGATAAACCCGTTCTTTTTATCCATGCTGGGCAGTATTACCCGGGCTTGCGCTAAACGGGGCCAGGACTTGCTGGTGTCTTTTCAGCAACTGAGTAATGACTGGCACGCCGATTACGAAGACAGTAATAAGGCCGATGGCATTATCTTGCTGGGATATGGCGATTACGTTGATTACGAAGAAAAACTGGAAAAATTATTGGCGCAGGAAACCCATTTTGTCTGTTGGGGGGCAGAGGTGAATGGCCATCCGGAATTTACGATTCGCAGCAATAACCGGGAAGGTGGCAGACTGGCTGGCGAACACCTGCTGGCTAACGGCTATAAAAATTTTGCCTTTATCGGTAATGCCTCCGCACATAGCCCAGAGTTTTTTGAACGCTATCAGGGGTTTACAGATGCGCTGCAGGCAACAGGCATTAAACCGGCCGATATCATGCAATGTGATGCGATTTCTACTGAAAATGCCGGCGACCACGCCATCCGGCAAATTATGCAACACGGCAAGCCAATAGATGCGGTATTTTGTGCCAGCGACACCATTGCCATTGGCGTGATGCGTGCTTTGCACCAGTTGGGTCATCACATCCCGCGTGATATGGCGGTAATGGGCTTTGATGATATTCCGGTGGCCTCATTTGCCACTCCGGCGCTTAGTACCATTCAGCAGGATACTTCACTGGCTGGTGAAATGCTGGTCGACAACGTGCTGCGGCTGATTAATAACCAAGCCATTGTCAGTACCCATATCCAACCAAAACTTATTATCCGCCAATCCTGTGGTACTCGCTGATCAAGTGCCTCCCGATTATCAATTAGTACCGGCTTTTGTCACTTAACGCCGCAAATACAGTTTAAAAAACCGCCAGAGCACAACCCCAGCGGTTTTTATTTTCAGCTCAGCTGCTGGTTTATTCGCCTCGGGTTCACTCTGGGCTTTGCAGCACCAGCAGACCATAAGCCATCAGGCTGTCGCCATCACTATCAAACGCCCAGCTGGCTCTCAGGCCAGTGCGGTTAATGGCACTGATATCTGCCGGCTTGTCGGTTAAATTCAGCACAAAAAGTGTTTTACTGCCGTTCAGCTGCCGGGTTATCTGCACTACGCCATTCTCCAGCTGGCTGACGTCATAACTGCCGTCGGTAGCCAGTTCGGGCCGCTGTTTTTTCTGGGCAATTAAAAACTTATACAGCTGCCAGATTGAATTGGGCTGCGCTTGCTGGGCAGCGACACTGCGATCGGCGGCGCTAAGCTGCTGCGCCAGAAAATCTGGCCACCAGTTAGGAAAGCCTTCGCCAAACAATTCCAGCTGCTCTACCCAGCTATTGTCACTTTGGGTAAAGCCCGCCTGTTTGCTGTTATCCCACAGCATTGGGGCCCGTTTAAACACATCATGGCCACTGCGGTCCTGGGTTAAACCAATTTCTTCACCATAATAAATGTAAGGCGTACCCGGCGAGCTGAACAACATGGCTGCAGCCAGTTTCGCTTTGCCGTCGTGCTGTGTTAACTGGTAGGCCACCCGCTCCTGATCATGGTTGGTTAAAAACGGTGCAAAAAAGTGTAGCGGCGCCAATGAGTCTGCCCGTTGTTGCACGTTCTGACTCAGTACTGAGGCATCCGCTACCTGCTGCTGATTTGACTGCATAGTGCCAAATTGCGCCTCAGCAGCCGTGTCCTGTTGTAGCAAGCCAAGAATTTTATAGCCCACTTCAAAGTCAAAGCCCTGGTCCAGCCCGTTGCCTTCGCCGAAATAGCGGGCCGCAACCGGAATATCAACCCAGGCTTCACCGACTAAATAGGCGTGCGGGTTAACGCTTTTTACATACTGATTAAAGCTTTGCCAGTAAGAAATGGTTTCTGCGGTATCGGCCTGCGCGTCCGGCCCACCTTCCATGGCAAAACGCACCGCATCTAACCGAAAACCCGCCACGCCTTTATCCAGCCAAAATTTGGCCATTTTTTCCATTTCGGCTACCACATCAGGGTGGCGTAAATTAACATCTGGCTGACTGGCGCCAAACGCCGCGTAATAATATTGCTGGCGGCTTTCATTCCAGTGCCATACCGCATCGGGCTTATCATTGTCACTCCAGGCATGGCCCCAGCCGCTGCCAGCTGCGGGCATTTCATCCCGCCAGATAAAATAGTCTTTATAGGGTGCTTCCCCGGCAGCAGAACGGACAAACCATTCATGCTCGCTGGAAATATGGTTGATCACCAAATCCAGGATCACTTTCATGCCTCTAGCATCTGCAGCCTGGATAAAGGCTTCAAATTCGGCCATGCTGCCATAGTCGCTCTCAACCTGATAAAACTCAGTAAAATCGTAGCCATGATAAGACGGCGCTTCAAACATTGGCGTTAACCACAGCGCGTTTATGCCAAGCTCCTGCAAATACGCCAGTTTAGCGGTCATACCGTTAAAATCGCCGTGGCCATCTGCATCAGTGTCATTAAAGCTGCGCGGCCATATTTGATAGAAAACCGCGTCGTGCCACCACGGCGTGCTGGCGACTTGTTGCTGCGCTGTTGCTGCGACCCGCTGCGGGGCACTGCTGCTATCAGGTTGCTTTGGCTGGCAACCGCTTAACAGTATTGCCAGGGCCAGCGTACTTAAGGTAAAGGCTTTCATTACATCCTCATTTTTTTTAATAACCTGTTGGCTATTGTCCGGTTGGCGGTTGCATCATAGCGTAGCAAAAAGTGCCGGCTATACCTGCTACAGTGTGCTGTTGCTTGGTAATAGCGCCAAAACAGTGCAACAACAACATGAATACGTATGCACTCTTTTGCGCAAATCAGCTGCTTTCGTGTAGTTTAAGCTGACTCATATTACACATAATGATAATAACAACCTCCGGGGACGTGAAATGAAACAACCTAAGCTCTCTTTCTGGCAGATCTGGAACCTCAGTTTCGGCTTTCTCGGCGTGCAAATCGGCTTTGCACTGCAAAATGGTAATGTCAGCCGGATCCTGTCAGATTTAGGCGCAGACCTCTCATCGCTGTCGTTGTTCTGGTTAGCTGCACCGATCATGGGCCTGCTGGTGCAACCTATAGTGGGCGCGGCTTCTGACCGCACCTGGAATAAAATGGGCCGCCGGCTACCCTTTATGCTCGGTGGTGCTGTAATTGCCGCCGGGGCCATGATGCTGCTGCCCAATGCTTCTATGGTGGTGGCTTTTATTCCACCGATGCTGTTTGGTTTAGTTATTTTTGCCATTAAAGACGCGGCCTTTAATGTCACCTTTCAGCCGTTTCGCTCGCTGGTATCCGATATGGTGCCGCCAGAGCAGCGCAACCTTGGCTATTCTGTGCAAACCCTCCTGATCAACATTGGTGCAGTATTTGGCTCTATTCTGCCATTTGTGCTAACTAACGTTGTCGGTCTGGATAATGCGTCACAGGCCGGAGAAGTGGCGCCGTCAGTGGTGTGGGCATTTTATATTGGTGCCACCGTTATGCTTGGCAGCGTATTGTGGACGGTATTTCGCACTAAAGAATACCCACCAGAGCAGTATTATGCGTACAAGGGGTTGGATTCTGCAGCGCAGACACTGGCTGAAGAGGTGCGTAAGTCGCGTTCCTTAGCTGAAAAGCTCAGCGATTTCTGGCAAACCATGAAAAGTATGCCAAAAATCATGAAGCAACTGGCAGTAGTCCAGTTTTTCTCATGGTTTGCCCTGTTTATTATGTGGACGTATTTCCCGGCGGCCATTGCCCAAAATGCCTGGGGCGTCGGTACCGAATGGTACAACGGTGCCTATATTGCCGAAATGGGTGGCGTACCAGCCGGTATTGCTATAGCTAAAGGCGCAGCCGGTGACTGGGTCGGTATTTTATATGCCGGTTACTCGTTGTTTGCGGTGTTGTTCTCGCTGGTAATGGCAAAATTAGCCAACCTGTTTGGCCGCAAGTTTGTTTACTCATTTTCCCTTCTGGCCGGTGGCTTAGGGTACTTAAGTTTTGTGCTGTTTACTGACCCGACCCTTACCCACGTTAACCTGTTAATTACTCAGGTAGACATTCCCAAAGGCGCGCTGGGGCTGATGATCCCAATGTTAGGCGTTGGTATTGCCTGGGCCGCTATCCTGGCCATGCCCTATGCTATTCTGGCTGGCGCGTTGCCGCCTGAAAAAACCGGGGTCTATATGGGGATTTTTAACTTCACTATTGCCGCACCACAAATCGTGGCTGGCTTAGTTGCCGGCTGGATTCTGGGCTCGCTGTTTCAGAATGAAGCGGTATATATCGTTATGCTGGCCGGCGGTGCTATGGTACTCGGAGCCTTATCAGTATGGCTGGTGAAAGAGCAGGACGGAACAGCAACAACCTGATACTTATCATTTAATAAAAATAAGGCACCTTAAGGTGCCTTATTTTCTATAACCTGCTTGCGTTGTCGCTCGTATTCTTCATAACTCTGCTCCATGTCACGCATACAATCGTCATATTCTGTCACCGGCAAGCGTCTGCATTCCTGCTTTTTATTAAGTTGCAGGTTTTGGTATACCGCTCTATTGCTGCAGCCAGAAACAATAAATACAGCTACAGCCAGTACGATTAAAAAAAATTTTGTTTTCATAACGCCTCATATTCACAGCTGAGTTCAGCGATGCTGATCCAGCATAATCTGGTTACCGTCGGGGTCTTCCAGCACAATATGAGCCGGCCCGGTGGTTTCGGTATCGGCGCTTTGCAGTAAGGTAAGGCCCTGTGCCTGCAATTGCTGTTGAATATCGCGGACATCGGTAAAGTCAGCCATATTGTGAGCATTCTGATCCCAGCCCGGATTAAAAGTAAGGATGTTTTTGTCGAACATGCCCTGGAATAAACCGATAACAGTGCTGCCATTTTTCAAAATAAGCCAGCCCTGATTTTGATCGCCACCCATAGCGCTAAAGCCCAGTTTTTCATAAAAGGCTTTTGAGGTGGCAATATCTTTTACCGCCAAACTAACCGAAAATGCACCTAACTCCATAACCGTATCCTTTGTGGTTTTCCAGCCAGTTTAGCCCTGGTTGCTGGCTTCTGCCAGCCATCGGATCATTTAACAATTTACCGCTGGTCCAGGATGGCAACACCAGGTACTTCGCTAACGGTTTTAGCCTCTGCCCGGTCGATAATTCTGATTAACACCGATTGAATAGACTCATCTTCGCGGACATCCTGCTCACTGACAAAGCGCTGCTGCTGCGGCGCAGCGCCCGCCTCAGCAATAAAGCCGACCTCCACTTCAGTAGCACAATCAGCAGTGACACCAAAATACGCTAAGGTAATATGCGGATAACCTGAAAATCCTTTGCTTATCTGTTTTGCGATACGTTTTTTTGCTTTATCCAGGTTCATATTGCTGCCTTGCGGAAATGAGATCTGGCGAAACTATACCACCAAAATTAATCGTACAGGCAATAAAACTAACTGCTGGTTAGCCATTCTTTCGACAGTACTGTGCTCACAATTTTTTACGACGACGACAAACATAAATTCTACCACTGCTCAAAAATATATTTTGTTAGAAATACGCTTCCTTCGCTTGGTGCTACACTAAGTTGTAAATAAAAAGTAAGGAGAGAAATTGTGACTGTTATCAACAATCATGCATTTCGTCCCGTGCTTCACCCTGTGCATGGGGTGCTGTTAGCGGGCACTTTCATCTTATTTCTAAGTGGGCTACTGAGTGACCTGGCATATGCTTCCAGCTATCAGATCCAATGGACCAACTTTGCGTCCTGGCTCCACGCTGGTGGTTTACTGTGCGGCAGCTTTGTTCTGCTTTGGTCCATTGTTAACCTTATCCGGATCAGCCATAGAAGCAAACTCCATGTTGCTTATACAGTGCTGCTGTTGGCAACCTGGCTACTCGGTTTTTTCAATTCATTGATTCATGCTAAAGATGTGTGGGCGATTATGCCAACGGCGATCATTCTCTCGGTCATTGTCGTTTTGCTTAGCTGCGTATCAATCTGGCTCGGTTTTAGCAGGTTTGGGATCGGAGGTGAAAAGTGAAATACAATGTCCTATGTTCATATATATTGATAACTCTCGTTCTGAGTGGACTGCTGCTTGGCTGTAGTGATGACGATGTGCAGGGTAATGAGCGATATGGCGCAAACCCAACCTTGCCAGAGCCGCGGCGTGCACTGCTGCCGGATATGACTATCGCAGAGCCTGCTGCATGGGGTGATAAGCAGCCCACAGTGCCCGCAGGCTACGCTATTTCTGCTATTGCCACAGATTTGAAAGTACCAAGGCAGATGCTGCTGCTACCCAATGGTGATATTTTAGTGGCCGAAGGTAAGGGCGGTAATGCGCCGGCGCTACAGCCAAAAGACGTTATTGCAGGCTTTATAAAATCTCAGGGCACTACCAAGGTTGAAAGTGGCGACAGATTAACCTTACTACGCGATGCCGATGGTGACGGTGACTATGAGTTGCGCACGGTATTCGCTAAAGATCTAAACGCGCCTTATGGTCTGGCACTGGTTGATAACACCCTTTATGTGGCTAATCAGGACGCGGTGGTACGTTTTGACTATCAGCTGGGCCAGACAGAAGCGTCAGCGCCGCCAACTATGGTTACCAAGCTGCCGTCACTGATCAACCATCACTGGACCAAAGCGCTGACTGCCAGTGCTGATGGCCGCTATTTATATGTTGGCATTGGCTCTAACAGCAACATCACTGAGCGCGGTATGATGGCCGAAGAAAACCGGGCTATGATCTGGCAGATAGATGCAACCACCGGCGCCCATCGACCCTATGCTACCGGCTTGCGTAATCCCACTGCCTTAACGATTCAGCCGGAAACTGGCCTGCTCTGGACAGTGGTAAATGAGCGGGATGAAATTGGCCCGAATCTGGTTCCGGATTATCTGACCCAGGTTAAGGAAGGCGCATTTTATGGCTGGCCTTATAGCTACTGGGGTCAACATGTCGATAACAGGGTCCGGCCCCAAAATCCGAAGAAAGTAGCCTCGGCAATTGAACCAGACTATGCGCTGGGGGCCCATGTAGCGGCGCTTGGCCTTGATTTTTCCACGGCAGCAATGGGAGAGGAGTTTGCAGAGGGCGTTTTCATCGGCGAGCATGGCAGTTGGAACCGGGAAAAGCCAGTCGGCTATAAAGTGGTTTTTGTGCCGTTCCGAAACGGCCGGCCTGCCGGACCACCGGTTGATTTTATCACAGGCTTTCTGGGCCAGGATGGCAAAACCCGGGGGCGGCCGGTCGGGGTGACAGTAGATCCGGCTGGCGCGCTGATAGTAGCAGACGACTTGTCTAACACTATCTGGCGGGTCACTCCAAATGTGGCCACAGAAACCCCGAACTAATCGTGGCGGTTACAAACTCTTTTTCGGCGGCAGTGCCACATTGGCGAAAATAAGGCCGCCGACTAATGCCATTAAAATCATAAAGGTTTGCTGACCTACCCGGTCTGATACCACAAAATCCTGGCCGGAGATCAAGGAATTTAAGCCTATATAGGTTTTACTACCTGGCACCAGCACAATTAAACCGTGCATCGCCACAATAACCGCCGGCGCCTTGGCCAGGCGGGTAAACAGGTTACTGTAAATACCCACCGCAAAAGCCCCCAAAAAAGCGCCCATGGTGTAGTCGACCAGGCTGGCACCGGTAATACTGACGCCATAAGCAATAAAGCCGGCCGCCAATGACCACAGGGTGTATTTACCACGGCTTCTGAACAGCACGATCAGCGAGCTGACCAGAATACCCACTGCCAGCCAGGCAAAATGACGGGATATCGGCTCAGGTTTAATGAAATCGACCATACCAAACAGGGTAAAACCAATAGCGATACCCAGAAAGGCACCGAAATACAGCTTAAACAGCATCATCAGCGCATCCATAATGCGGGCATTACCCGATACCAGATGGCGCGCCGCTAATTCGGCAAAACCAATGGTTAGCGCCAAACCGGGTATAAACGAAATAATCGCTGATAACACCGTCAGCCGGATGTTAATACCCGGGTCGATATAACTGCTGATAGCACAGGCACCAATGGCCGCCGCCATAGCCACCAGCGGCTCCAGCATGTTGGCCACTCTTTTAGAGCGCTGCGCCCACAGCACGAACAGATACACCAGTAATGATAATACCGCTGACCACAATACATCATTCCAGCTGGTGGCCATTAGCATGGCAAAGGCGCCACCTGATGCCATCATCGCCACTGCAGTAGCTAACTTATTGTAGGAGCTGGGCCGGTTATCAATGGCATCGAGCAACGCATCGGCTTCATGAATACTGACTTGCCCCTGCAGAACCTGATCGACCAGCTCATCAGTTCGCGACAACGCCCCTAAATCCAAGTCACCCGGGTTTACTCTGGAGGCATGGGTATATTCCTGCTCATGGCCTTCAGTCCATAACACAAAGGTCATCGAGGTAGGCGAGATAATAAACGAGCCCTTCAGCGCAAGGTGGGTGGTCAGTTCGGTAAGGTGGGCTTCCAGCCGGTACGCAGGGGTGCCGTATTTATGCAGCATCTTGCCCAGCTTAACAATAAATTTTCGTTTATGATTAAAATCATCTGTGTACAAAAGCGGCTTCCTGCAGTTGATGTCGGGCTTGAAAAATAGCTGATACACGCATTGTAACCTAACAACATATCGATGCCAGTCTTAACAAAAAAGAGTCGATAAAAACCAATATCAGCCCGTTATTATGATCGCAATTAAACAAAGCACGTCAGTCCTCTGTTAGTGCCACAGCTACCAGCTTAGCGGATGTAGAATTTACCCGGCAGTCTGAAGATGTTGCACTGTTCCCGTAATTGTTGAACCGGCGCATTTTTAAAATTTATTAAGAACAATACGATAGCTGAAAAAAGCCTGGCACTATCTTTGCAAAACTACTGCTGTTCTTTAGCAACATTAATGTTCAACCTTACATAAGGAGGCAGTAATGATTAAGCACACATCTTTATTCACCGCGCTGTTACTGACAAGTGGCATGGCGTTCGCTGCGAATACCTTTGAAACCGCCGACACCAACCGCGATGGCATGTTGTCTGAACCTGAATATCAGCGTTATGTATTTGATTACGATGTCTATACCAACCGGGATACCAACAATGACAGCTTATTAGATGAAGAAGAGCTGGGCATTTCGGTATTTGACGCCGATGATTTCGCCAGCTGGGATGCCGACGGCGATAACTACCTGACTTACGATGAACTTAACATCTCGCTGTTTGACTACTACGATGAAGATGACAGTGGTTATCTGGATAATGATGAATGGGATAACGCCGGCGATGACGGCTGGTTTGATATGTAAGCGACCTTCAGCTCTTCCTATTCTCTTCAGTTCTAAATAGAGTAAGGCCTGGCACATACCAGGCCTTTTTTTATCCCGTTTAGCCTAAAATTGGAACATGTAGATTCATGGATATTCTGCAATTAATCAGTTTGTTTTATCCGGCATTTCAAGGATAAAACCGATACAACTACTAACGTATCACTCGCTACATCTTAACCTTGGCAAAACAGTGGCAGAGCGACAAAATGTTTACCAGGCGCTTTTTCACTACTTAATGACCAAGCATGATATTTCTATCATACGGCATGCTAGCAATACCGCCTGTATAATGGGAGATAAACATTTTAAAGCGCAGATTGTCGCTAAAACCCTACTACCGCCAGAGCCTAGAGGTAGAGGCGGAGATAGAAAATCGGTAGCGTTTCATCAGAATCAATGACACTGACCCTTTTGATCTGAATGACACTGATCCTTTTGATCTGCCAACAAGTACTAGGGCGTGTTATATGTCAGCTTCAGGAAGCAACCGTATTCTTTCACTGCACCAAACCCGAACCAAACTGACTTCCGAAGCATGTCGCAGGTAAACAATGCGGAACGGCGGGTAGATAAGCTCGCGAATTTGCTCTTGATAAAACTCAGGCACTTTCCTGCCCGAGTCAGGGTAAGCTATCAGCTTTTGCGCCTTTTCCAAAATAGCGCTGACAAACCGCTGGCCAATTTCCGGAACGCCCTGCTTAGTATAGGAAGCCTTAATATCCAGCAAATCATTTAGCGCTGACCGCGCTACAACAAGCTTCACTTACCCCACGCCAAGTATCTTCTTCGCCTCATCCAGCGTGACTGTATCGCCTTCACGAATATCAGCCAACCCTTTAGCTACAGCCTTAACAAAAAGAAGCTCTTCAGCTGTTTTTTCGTAATCGTCAAGACCTTGCACTACGGCAACACCGCGCCCCCGACTCGTTAACAGAATCGGCCGATGGGTTTCATTGGCACGCCCCACTACCTTGCCAGGATTGACTTTCAGATCAGACAGAGGAATAACATCCTCAGAAAATTTGGTTTGCATTTTGCCACCTCAGCCTTTAACAGGGCCATTAATAGCACCTGTTTAAAGGTACCGTCAACAACCAAGTTGTCCATTCGCAACACTCTGAGCCACTACGGCTGCGCCGAGATAACACTTGCGATCCAGTATTGATAATGGCTCAGCCGAACATTGCAACTGACTTGACCATACCGCCCGGGAGTTCTGTCAGTGCTTTGTAAATCACTCCATGAAGTGAGCCCAGCCAGCAACCACTCCTGCTCAGCTTTAATCAGAACTGGCCCGCCGCTGTCGCCACTACCTGATCCGCCTTCAACAGGCAAAGCATCCGCTGGGTTGTCGAACACATAGCAAAACCAGCGACCATCGGCACTGCTGACTGTGTTGTAAGCTCGACGTAGTTCTGTACGGTGAGAGCTGCTGAATTCATAACCGTCTATACCATTACCTGTAGCGCCTTTGCCTATCACTTTAACGGTTTGGCCGAACTGGTTGTTGCTATTGTAGATAGCCACAGGCGGGATATCAGTAATGGGCTGTGCCAATTTCAGCAGGGCGATGTCATCTGACGATGCAAGCAGAGCCCTGAAAAGCGTCCAATCCCAGGTAGCCAGCGCTTGCTGTAGTAGCTGTTGTGGCGGGGCTTTGTAGCCGGAATGGATCTCGATGCGTTCAACAGCTCTGGGTATACCACCAACCGTTATCTGTTTGATTTCAGATTGCCAACTAATCGCATGAGCGGCGGTAATAACCCACTGCGGCGCGATTAATACGCCATGCCCCTCACCAGGCATGTCGGCCAGAGCAGGAAACTCAGTAGCCTGTACCCGATACTCTAAATCATCAATATCGTGACGAATAACAATTGCGCTCGCGCTGAAAGACACGACAAGCAGGGTGAAAAACAAAATTCGAGGCACTTATGTTTCCTTTGGTAGTCACTTTTAAGGCCAGGGCAGCCAGCAACCGGAGTTTTTCAAGGGTGTTGTCCGATTTTCCGTTCTACCCTGATTTCACATTCCGCTAAACTAGCCAACATTTTTCACCAAATCAACTACATATTTTTGAGTTGTCATAAAAGCAGAAATGAAAACGGATTCAGGCTTATGTCAAGCAACCTCCAATAGCAGCAACGGTTTACTTAACGGTGGGTGCAATTCCGGACATAAATCAGCTCTCGGAAAACAAATTGTTTATTTATTGTTTAATATAAGTATATTATTCGATTATTTATACGACAGGAAAGTGTTTATGACCACTAAACCCGTAAAACAAAAGCCAGGCCCAGCCCGCCAATTTATTCCTAACCCGGTGTCCGAGAAGAGAGTAAAAGACAGCTTTGAGCGTGTTAAGCAGGTTCCAGATAGCGACGTGCCAGTTTTTGTTGAAGTTAAATAGGAAATTACTCAGTGATTACTCCGAAAAAAGTGCGTGTCTTTGTGCGTGATGTGTTGAATAACGAACGGAAGCACAACCAGGATCTTGACCTGCTAATTCAGGATTTTAAGCGCTACAAAGAAGGTGACCGGGTAAATTATTTTGGCAAAGATGTACCTTATCATGAGCCACGCCCCTATGCAGAAAATGCCGGTTTACGCCATGTTCATATTCTGGACAGGGTTAAGGTAGTAAGGTTTGGCGCCGGCAATACCAGTGACGCTGCTCTTATTTACACCGAAGGAGCGACCAGCATCAATACTTATTATCTGATAGACTTTATCCCATCTGGTGCGCATGCTGCCGTCCAGGAAGATAGTTATATGCGCTGGCTTATTCGCACAGCGGAAGATTTCAGGAATAAAATGTAATGCAAAAAACCAAACTTGCGATTAACTGGATTGAAGATAAGCAACCTGCTCAGCAAGGCATGTATTTTACTGCACAGCGCTATCCAACAGGCTTTGGAGTTTATGACGTAATCGCCTGGGATGGTGAGCAGTGGCAGGTAGACAACTCCATTCAGGTTGTAGGCTGGATAGCATTTGATGATTTTCTAAAAACCATAGATATCAACTGGCCCGCATCAGATCAAAAAGCAGATACTGCGTTTAAAGCACAGCATGAATCCAGTAAAGATAACTTTAAACCGGATGAGTTTGTCGAAATTGAATAATTTACGCTTATAGTAAGGGCATGTTGCAGGGCAATGTGTCGCTTTAATTCAGCGGTTATCCAGCTAATAATCTGGTCAGCTTCGTCCTTAATTCGGTTTTTCCGCCCCGCTTTTTGCACCTACATTGGATAGGCCTTGGTAAAGGGAACTTTAGGAACAGGGTGGGCAATCATGGCTTTCGTTCCTTGTTTGCAATTAAGAGGGTTGTTGCTTTTTTAACAGTAATAAAGCTAGCACTTTTCAGAGCATGATGCCTTGCAAGCTGGATATTAGCTCCGCCCCCTTTTCTGACCCCTTTTCTCTTATTTAGCAACTGCATCTGGCTCCATTTCCCAAAATGAATACCCCTTACCGCCTACACGCTTCCACCACTTCGCTACGGCTATTTCTTCCAGATAAATCATCGGTTGCAAAGTAGGCTGATCTACCATCATTGCTATAAGGAAATCATCTCGCTTTATCAAAGCGACAGCCTGCTGCTCAGCATCTTCAACAGACTCAGCCTTTACCCACCTGGTAGTGAAGAAGCCAAGATTTTTAACTTTTCCTTCCGACATCAGTTGAAAATTCTCACCGCGGAGCACTACCTGATATTTCATTGAATGACCTTTGCTAAATCACACTTTAGCCAGTGTGCGGTTTTACGATGGTTTAATTTGTTAAATGTATTATTCAATTCTGGCCCCACATTTATGACATTGATCCTGGGGACAACGCAACGAGAAAACACTCAGTCCACGCAACACCTGCCTTGCGCCACAATTAGGACAGGACAACTTAACAACATAGACAATAGCAAAAATACCCCAGCCCATTCCAAGCCAATATGTCCAGTTTTTAAGATGGTAAAAATTTGAGGCATCAAAATTATTTGAGGACGTTATGTGAACCACCGTTATGATAAACAGAATCACTAATATGCCAATTAACCTAAACTTATACTTATTCATTGAACGCAGGCTTCCATTTGCTAACAAAACATTGCTGGTGGACTGTTGCAGCGCATTGTAGACAAGCCAAGCTTTCAATGGCCAGAACGAAATTAAGTTACTTATTCAGTCCACTATTTAACCGAGCTATTTTCAAGCTTCAACCTCTCTTTAACTCTGTCGTTTAGTTTTGCGTACTCGTTAAACAGCTTGGCGAATGGGGCTTCTTCACCTGCAAAGTAACCTATCTGGGCAATATTAACGGAGTCGTTGTTTTGAGTGACATACCGGGTCACCCAGGCAGGATGCGCAGCATGATTTTCTGTGGTAAAAGCAATATTTGCACGCAGTTGATCGTTTGAAAAAACAACCAAATTCTGCTCTTCATAAATTTTTTTTGTATCGCCAAATTCGTTGCTTACTTTACCAAAGTACTTCTGCCACTGCTCAACTGTTATTCTCGCCTGGGGAAATGGTTCTATTTCAACAGCATTAATGCCAAATGAAATTGATAAAAACGCCAGAAATATATATTTGCTCATGTAGTTACCTGTTGCGTGAGTTAAGCTGCACTTTACACTTTGCTAAATTAGCCAACATTTTTCTCTAAATCAACTACATATTTAAGAGTATGCTGAATATGGCGGGTATGAAGTTTGAGTGGTGTGGCGGATGGAAGCTACAGCGAAGCAACTGCCCAAACAACAACCCTAAATACTCAGGTTGTTGTTTGGCATAGCTAATTTATGAAAGGAAGTTGTTCGTGGCTTAGCGCACCTGCAGTTGCAGTTTCTCGCCTTGCCAGTGGGTTTTAATTTTTAACTGTTTACTGGCTTTATCGTAGTACGCCACATTTTGCTGGCGGGCGAAGCGCTGGGGTTGGGCGACGATGGCGATAAACTGGCCATTTACTGTTATCCGGCCGGCTTTGGCGCTTTGGTTGTGCAGCACAACCGTAAGCTCGCGGCTCTCGGGTTTGCCGCTGTAATCGCCACCATTCTCAGCAGCACTGCGGCTAAATTCCAGCTTCAGGCCGTTTTCGTCGCTGTCACCGCCATGAGCTGAAGCGTTTTCAGCAGTAGAATCCAGCGCATAGAAGTTTAATAACTCATAGTTACCATTTTCAATGCTATTGGTGCTGCTGCCATCGTCTTCATACATCTGGCCTTTGCTGCAACTGACAGAGCTATCGGCATAATAGTGTACGGTAAGCTTTTGTGAGCTGTAGTTTTTGGTACTGGCCATTGGCTCAACCATTGGCACAAAACTGCCGGCCTTTACCAACACCGGTATGGTATCGATGCTTACTGGCACCTCTGTCAGCTCACCGCCCTGATAACGCTTATCGCTGAAAAAGTCGAACCAGACACCCTCCGGCATATTTACCGGCCAGCTGCGTACGCCGGGCTTGGTTACCGGTGCCACTAAAAAGGCATCGCCCCACAGATAGCTGTTAGTTTCGTCCATAAAATCGGTGTTGGTTTCATCGAGGAAAAACAGCGGCCGCATTAGTGGCATACCGGTCTGGCTGTGCTGCCAGGCCATGGTGTATAAGTACGGCAATAATTGATAACGCAGGTTCAGGTAGGGCCGCAGGGTGTCGATAACCTGCTGGCTGTGAAATACCGGCTCTGGCGCGATATGCTCCTGAGCGTGTGGCCGGTATACCGGCTGAAACACGCCGTATTGTAACCAGCGGATATAAAGCTCGGGGTCGAAGGTTTCGCCGCCGGCAAAGCCGCCTAAGTCAGAATGAATATAACCAAAGCCAAACAGGCTCATTTGCAGTGCTAATTCTACCTGCGGTTGCAGGCCGCCCCAGCTACGATCCACATCGCCGGTCCAGGGTACCATGCCATAGCGCTGCGAACCGAGGCTGCCGGCCCGCATCATAATAAAGGGCCGGGTATCGGCAAAGTTACGCTTATAGCCGCGATACACCAGCTCGGCCCAGCGATGGCCATAGGCGTTGTGAATTTCATCAGCACTTCCCGGCATATGAATGGTGTCAGACGGGTGCACTTCCGGCTCGCCTAAATCGCCCCATACCCCGGCCACGCCCTGCTCGGCCAGATCTTTATAAATCTGCCAGAACCAGTCGGCGGCGACCGGGTTAAATACGTCAATTAAGCCGGTATTGCCAAAGTAAAAATCAAAGGTCTTGGGGCTGCCGTCCGGCGCTTTAGCCAGCACGTCGGCGGCAACGGCTTGCTGCCAGCGTTTTGAGCTGGTTAATACAAAGGGCTCCGTCACCAATATGGTATTAACGCCATCGGCTTTAAAATCGGCCAGCATTTTTTCTGGCTGTGGAAAAGCCTCACGATCCCAGGCCAGGTTACCCATATGGCCTTTGATATCCGGGCCAAACCAGTATAAATCGAGCACTATTGCATCCAGTGGCAGACCCAGCTCCCGGTATTTTTGCACTACGGCCCGTGCTTCTGCCTCATTACGATAACCAAAACGTGAGGCATAGCTGCCTAATGTCCAACGCGCGGGTAAAGGCGGCTTGCCGCTTACTGTCAGGTAGTTGTTGATAAGCTCGGGGAAACTGTCGCCGGCCACCACGATATAGGCGCTGCGGCCACCGACGGCACTGAATTCCAGAATCTCAGCGTCAGTTTTACCCAAATCGATATGACCGCTGGCCGAGTTATCGAACAACAACATATATTTATTGCTCGACATCACCCCGGCCAGGCTGAAATACATTTGCTCTGACTCAGTGCTGTAACCGTAGTGTGCTTTGTTGTATAGCGGCAGGCGGTGACCACGCCGGTCCATACCCAGCACCCGCTGGCCGGCGCCAAACAGCTTTTCCTGCTCGGTTAAGCGGAATTTAAAACCCAGTTGTTCACTGCTGCTGACAAAGCCTGGTTGCTCTTCGGTGATCAGCTGCTCGCCTTTATAAAAGCTTAATTTAAGCGGTGATTTGGCAATTTTTATCCGCATATCGGCCGAACGATACAGCAAGTGATCGCCATTATCGGCCAGCGTTAACGTTAAAGGTGCCGGTGAAGTGCCTATGGCGAAAGAGGGCAATTGTTTTACCCCGGCGCTCTGATAATGCACTTCAGCCACCTGCGGCTGAAAAAAGGTAATGGCCAGCTCGCCATCGCTGGTGGTTAACAATAACTGATTACCAAGCTGACGGTGCGACTGATAGTCAGCCGCCGCCAGCCCTGTTACAGTAAATAAAGCCAGCGCCGCCAGCAAGCGGCGGAATGTAATGAAATAGCGCATGATTACTCCTGATACTGCACGCGATACACCACTGAGCCCAGCGGCTGCAGGGCAATAGTAACCCGCCCAACACCATTTGTAACCTGCAGCTCTGCTGCACTTTCGCCTAGCTGGCCAGCCAGACCATGGCTACCGTCGGCTAATTGCCACTCCCTTATCAGCTCCGAGGGCAGTATCAGTTCAAACTCACTGGCTTGTTCGGCGTTAAAATTACTGACCACAATTAACTGCTGGGCATCACTGTAGCGGGCAAACGCCAGTTGTTGCTCGCTGTAGGCACTGGTGCTTGCCAGATTCGCACTGTGCAGCTCAAAGTAATCGCCCATTAATGCCGGCGCAGTAGCGCTGAACTGCATTAACCGGACATAAAAATCACGCAGCGCCGCTTCATCGGCACTAAGCGCTCCGCCATCAAATTTACCGCCATTCATCCAGCGCTGATGATGCGGCACGCCAATATAATCAAAAATGCTGGTGCGGCTGGGCTTACCAAAGCCAGCATCTTCGGCACCCGGCTCACCAACATCCTGACCAAAGTACAACATAGTAGGCGAGGTGCTGATCAATGCCGACACCACCATCGCTGGCATACCTTTGCGGGCATCACCGGCAAATTCGGGGCTGGCAATGCGTTGCTCGTCATGGTTTTCCAGAAAATGCAGCATATGTTGCTCAATATCGGCCATCCGTTGCTGGGTCGCTACCAGGGCTGACGTTGGCCCTTTACCCTGCATCACCAGCTTTAAGCTGTCGTAAAACTCCACTTTGTCGTACAGGTAGTCCATTAACCCCAGCTTGATGTAATCACGATACAAATCAGGCTGATATACCTCAGCCAGCAGAAATGCATCCGGGTTAAGCTGCTTAATATGCGAGTTTAAATAGCTCCAGAACTCTACCGGCACCATCTCGGCCATATCGTACCGAAAGCCATCTACCCCGAAATTAAGCCAGTACAAGGTGATATCACGAAATTTCAGCCAGGAATCCGGTACTTCTTTACCCTGCCAGAACTGATAATGGGCCTGCCAGTCTTTATCGGCATAATCTGCCGGCAGCCGGTCAAAGTCGTCACTGCCGTCGGGCCGCACGCCGTAGTTAATTTTTACCGTCTCGTACCAGTCATCAAAGGCCGGCTGCGCTGCCCGGGCGCCATTGCCGGTCCACTTTGCCGGGTTTTCGCTAAACAGGCCATCGGCCAGCGGATGCGGCTCGCCGCCTAACACGTTATAGCTGTCAGGCCAGGCTGGCACCTGAAATGCCTTACCCGGTACATAGTAAAAGTTATTATCGCGCTGGTATTCAACACTGTTGTCATCGTTAGCGCCAAAATCACTTACCCCAGCGGGTTTAGCCAGTGACTGGTAATCGCGGGCGACATGGTTCGGCACAATATCTATCAGTACCTGCATACCGTGCTGATGAGTGCGCTCGACCAGCGCTTTAAATTCCGCCAGCCGGTTAGCCGGGTCTTCTGCTAAATCCGGATTAACACTGTAATAGTCTTTTACCGCGTAGGGTGAACCGGCCCGGCCTTTTACCACATCCGGGTCATCCAGGCTGATGCCATAAGCGGTGTAATCATTAATTACCGCATGGTGTGGCACGCCGGTATACCAAATATGGCTGGTACCCAGCGCTTTAATGCCCGCTAATGCTTCATCGGTAAAGTCATTAAACTTGCCAACACCATTTTGTTCCAGAGTACCCCAGGGTTGATTGCTGGTATTAATATTGCCAAACAAGCGGGTAAACACCTGATAAACTACTGGCTTGCCCTGGTGCGCAATAACCTCTGGCGTCGGTTCAGTTTTAACATCGGTGGCAGGTTTTGCCGTGGCAGCCTGGTCAGCTGGCGGCTGGCCACAGCCCGCCAGAGTGAGCGCGGTAACCGCGGCCAGCAAAAGATTAATGCGTGAACGAAAAGGATTCGTTTTGGTTTTAGCGTGCGTCGTCATTTCGGTTTACCCTGCCACTGTGTTAACCCAGTAAGTTACCGCAGAATAGCGGTTAATAGCTGCCTTTTTTTGGTGCATACGTATGCAAAGCATGGGGCAAGAACAATAAAAAAAGGCACCTAAAGGTACCTTATTGTTGTTAATTACTTCTACTACATTAGAACATATAGCTAAACCCCAACATGACACTATTCGCTTTACTGCCGCTTAAGTTGTAGCGAGTGTATTGTAGCTGCACCGTCACAGGCTCACTGACTGCATAA